>Ga0265330_10000448_pt1 | contig 27585 bp, 40 predicted proteins | sample 41919metaG_FD_202083 | JGI IMG/M metagenome (GOLD analysis project Ga0265330, IMG submission 202083) | Rhizosphere microbial communities from Carex aquatilis grown in University of Washington, Seatle, WA, United States - 4-19-19 metaG | ecosystem: Host-associated > Plants > Roots > Rhizosphere...
TGGCGATCAAGAAGAAGTGGTACGCGCCGGATATGGAACGGGCGTTGAAGAAAGCTAAGAGAGGCAAACTCAAGGCTTTCCAACAACTTCTCGCCAGCTAATCAATGCGTCCAACGCCTCGCGCGTCGGCCGCTTTTCTTTTTGGCTTAAAATCGAGGGGCGGGGGAGGGGGCGGCGCGGTATTGACGCAAAAATGCGGCTATGATATTGTTCTATCAACAAACGCGACAGACGTTTATTTTTATTCCAACATGCCTACAATAAATCAACTCGTTCGGAAAGGACGCCGGATCATCAAGCGCAAGTCAAAGACGCCGGCTTTGCAGTTCGTCACCAATACCTTGGTTCGCTCCAAGACCATTCTGCCCAAAGGCGCTTCATTCAAGCGCGGCGTTTGCGTCAAGGTGACGACCATGACGCCGAAAAAGCCGAACTCGGCTTTGCGTAAGATCGCCCGCATCCGGCTCTCGAACGGCATGGAAGTGACGGCCTATATTCCGGGCGAAGGGCACAACCTTCAAGAGCACTCGATCGTCATGATCCGCGGCGGCCGCGTCAAAGATCTTCCCGGCGTTCGCTACCACATCGTGCGCGGCATTTACGACACCCAAGGCGTCGCCGACCGCAAGGGCAGCCGTTCCATTTACGGAACCAAGAAGCCTAAGGAGGCAAAAAAATAAAATAGGTTTCAGGTTTCAGGTTTCAGGTTACAGGTTACAGGTAACAGGTTTCAGGACCTGACACCTGACACCTGACACCTGACACCTGACACCTGACACCTGTAACCTAACTTATGCGACACAAGAAAGCACCTAAGCGCGAAATTGCGGCCGATCCCAAGTTCTCTTCCACGAACCTGGCCAAGTTCATCAACTATATGATGAAGGGCGGCAAGAAGAATACCGCCACCAAGGTCGTCTATGACGCCATGGACATTGTTGCGGAAAAGACGGGCAAGAATGCGATCGACGCTTTTGAAGAAGCCATTAAGAACGTTTCCCCCGCCGTTGAGGTAAAGAGCCGCCGCGTGGGAGGCGCTAACTATCAAATTCCGATCCCGGTCCGCGGCGAGCGCCGTCTTTCTTTGGCTTTCCGCTGGATGATCGAAGCGGCTAAGACCCGAAAGGGCAAGCCGATGGCGATAAAGATCGCCGAAGAGATCGCTTCCGCTTCCGCGAACGAAGGTAACGCCGTCAAAAAGCGCGCCGACGTCCACCGCATGGCCGAAGCCAACCGCGCCTTCGCCCATTTTGCTAAATTCTAATTTTATAGGAGGGAGTATTAAGTAAGGAGTAGGGAGTATCAAAACCGCATCCGATACCCCCTTGCTTTTTTCCCGGCATAAATACTCCCTACTCAATACACCCTACTCCCTAATAAATATGCCCCGTGAATATCCAATTGAGAAATATCGAAACTTTGGAGTTATCGCCCACATCGACGCCGGCAAGACCACGGTCTCCGAGCGCATTCTTTTTTATACCGGCAAAAAGCACAAAATAGGCGAAGTGCACGAGGGCGACACGACCATGGACTGGATGGAGCAGGAGCGCGAGCGCGGCATCACCATCACCTCCGCCGCCACCACTTGTTTTTGGAAAGGACATCGCCTTAACCTCATCGACACCCCGGGGCACATCGATTTCACCGTCGAGGTGAAGCGCTCGTTGCGCGTCCTTGATGGCGCGGCCGTTATTTTCGACGGGGTCGCCGGCGTTGAGCCGCAATCCGAAACCAACTGGCACTATGCCGACGATTACAAAGTGCCGCGCATTTGTTTCATCAACAAGCTCGACCGCACGGGCGCGGATTTTTACAAGGATGTTAAGTCCATTCTCGATCGCTTGACCAAGAATGCTTATCCGCTGCAGCTCCCCATTGGCACGGAAGATAAGTTCCGCGGCATCGTCGATCTTCTCAAAATGAAGGCCTTCGTCTATTACGACGAAATGGGCAAGGATATTCGCGAAGAGGAAATTCCGGCCGATATGGTGGACCTCGCCAAAGAATGGCGCACCAAGATGATCGAGAAGATCGTGGAACAGGACGAGGGAGCCATGAACAAATTCCTCGCCGGCGAAGAAATTCCCGTTCCCGAATTAATGAGTCTTATTAGGAAGGGCACCTGCAGTTTCGAGTTCGTCCCCATTCTTTGCGGTTCGGCTCTTAAAAACAAGGGCGTGCAATTCTTATTGGATGCCATTGTCGATTATTTGCCGTCGCCGGCCGACATTGGTTCGGTTAAAGGCACCAATCCCGACAACCATGACGAAATACTCGAACGCAAATTGACTGACACCGATCCGCTGACGGCCATCGCTTTTAAGATCGCCGCCGATCCGTTCGTGGGCAAGCTTTGTTTCTTCCGCGTTTATTCCGGAATTTTAAAGTCCGGTTCTTACGTTTTGAACACGGCGACCGGCGAGCGCGAACGCATCGGCCGCATCGTCCGTATGCACGCCAATAACCGCGAAGACGTGGAAGAGGTTTATTCCGGCGACATTGCCGCCGCCGTCGGACTAAAAAATACTTTCACCGGCCACACGCTTTGCGACGAGAATCATCCTATTTTGCTTGAAAAGTTCACCTTTCCCGAGCCGGTTATTTCTCTCGCGATCGAGCCCAAGACCAAGGTTGACCAGGAAAAAATGGGCATCGCCCTTTCGAAGCTTGCCGAAGAGGATCCGACCTTCCGCGTGCGCACCGACGAAGAGGTCGCGCAGACGATCATCTCCGGCATGGGCGAATTGCACCTCGACATCATCGTCGACCGCATGAAGCGCGAATTCAAGGTGGAGTGCAACGTCGGTCAGCCGCAGGTCGCCTACAAGGAGCGCTTGAAAAAGCCGGCCGAAGGCGAAGGCAAGTACATCAAGCAGACCGGCGGCCGCGGCCAATACGGCCACTGCTATGTGCGCGTCGAACCGGGCGCATTCGGCACCGGCTACGTGTTCGAGGACGAGACCAAAGGCGGCTCCATTCCCAAAGAGTTCATCAAGCCAATTGGCAAGGGCGCGGGCGAAGCGCTCGAGCGCGGCATTTTGGCCGGCTATCCGGTGATCGACACCAAAGTGACGGTTTACGACGGTTCCTACCACGATGTCGACTCCTCGGAAATGGCCTTTAAAATTGCGGGCTCGATGGCCGTCCAAGACGCCGCCAAAAAAGCCGGCATCGCCATTCTTGAGCCGATCATGAAGACCGAGGTCATCACCCCGGAGAACTTCATGGGCGAGGTCATCGGCGACCTCAACTCCAAGCGCGCGACCATCAAAGAGATGCGCGACCGAAGCGGCATGAAGATAATCGACGCCGACGTCCCGCTCTCCGAACTCTTCGGCTATGCCACGTCGCTCCGCTCAATGACCCAAGGCCGCGCCAGCTACTCGATCGAATTTTCCCACTATGCGGACGTCCCGAAGAACGTGGAAACCCAGATCATCGAAGGCAAACGCAAGTAGCTTGCGGCTCGTGGCAAATAGCAAATAGTAAATAGTGAAAAGACCTCCACTGGGGGTCTTTTTGCGATTTTAAAATAGGTGTACAATGGTTTTTGTATGGAAAAAGATATCAACGGAAAAATCGACGAATTGGCCAGCATAGTTAAAGAAAATACCTCATCTATTGATGAATTGGCAATGCTTGTCAAAAGCGGCTTTGATCATGTAGGTGAAGAAATGCACGCGCTTCGCACCGAGCTTAAGAACGATATTGCCGGAGTCGATGCTAGAATGTCCTCAATCCGCACCGAGCTTAAGGGTGAGATCGTTTCGGTCCGCACCGAGCTTAAAAATGAAATTTCTTCCGAGATGTCTTCGGTCAGAACGGAAATATCCGCGCTTCGCAACGAAATGCACGATGGTTTTATGAAGACCAACGACAAGGTCGATCTGCTTGCCGTGAAATTGCAAGACAAAAATATCATCACCAAAACTGATGCCAAAGAAGTAATGGCGATCAATCCGGTGCCGCTCGCCTAGATAATATTATTTGAACGAAGAAAAGATGAGTTGGCCGAAGTTGAGAATCGCCAATAATTAGAAAAGACCCCGTGCCGAGGTCTTTTTGGTATTGAGATTGCTGTTTCGCACCTTCACGTTTAATGATCGCCCGGCAAAAAACTTTTGATCGTTTCGGCCAGCGCGTCAAGGTTCGGTTGGCGGACGGTTGCGGCAATGCGCTTGTTTACGATATTGAGATCGCAACCGTCGTAGAGGACGACCCTGGCTGTATGTTGGAATTCCGATGACTCGTTCAGCGTTTTCCAAGCCAATCCTCGTTCAGTCTTGACTTTTGCGCAGATGACGATAACGTCCTCAATCCTTCCGCCCATGTCTAGGCAAAAATTGAGGAAGTTCGCATAGATGTTAACGTACGCGTTCGGGAGTCGTCGTCGAAGCTCGACATCCATGAACGTCACCAACTCCGTATCAAAGGTAACGACCAATACGCTCGGCCGGTCGAATCTTACCGTCGGCGCGGGCGGCTTGATCCATCTCCTCGGCAAGACGTCGTACTCGTTGCCTCTTCGCACCGGCAAGTAGCGTTGCGCCGCTTTGATGACGGCACGTTTCCAAAACCATCTTCGGCGAATGACGGTGCCGGTCTCGCATATGCCTCGGCTTCTGCCTTTAGGGTCGAGGAGAATGGTATTTTGACCCCGCCAAGGACCAAAAAGTTGATATGTCCTCAGTATGATGCTTTGCGCATCATCATTATCGCCGACACCGAGGAGAACGAGTTTGTAGAGATCGAAGCTCGCTATATCCGATCGTTCGCGCGCCGATGTTTCGAAAACAAAGGAGCAGTGCGGAAGCGTCGGCGGCAACTTCTTTCTGAGTATTTTTCGTCGCCGGTCATTTTCTTCAATGACTAAAACGCTGTTTTTAATCATTTCTCCCTCCGACCCTCTTTTCCCACCCTCGGCGCATCTTGTCAAGCCCTTTGTCATTTCCGCACGCGGGAATTCCGCATTGGTCATCGGATCAGCGCTCCGTAGCCAAAGGCCAAAAGTAAATCTATATTCGTCATTTTAGCCGACCGGCTAAAATGACGAATATAGATCATTATTTTGAAATTGGATTTCGGTATTGGCGACAAGTTTGTTGATGGGCGAAAAATTTGGCAAGAAGAACGGCCTTTGTTTTTTGCAGGTATTCATTATACAGTATAGGTCTATGGCGAAATTCATCGGTTCCATGTATAGAAGGGTTTTTAAGCCCATTCTTTTTCTCTGCGACGCGGAAAAAGTGCATGATGCCTTCACAAGCACCGGCGTATTTTTGGGAAAATACAAAACAATGCGCGCCATAACGCGGGGACTTTTTGCCTATAAAAATCCGCGGCTTGAGCAGACGGTCCTCGGCATCAAATTCGCGAATCCCGTCGGACTCTCGGCCGGGTTTGATAAGGATGCGAAATTGACCGACATCATGCCGGAAGTAGGTTTTGGTTTTGAGGAGGTCGGTTCGATAACCGGCGAACCGTGCGAAGGCAACCCCAAGCCGCGGTTGTGGCGTTTGCCAAAGTTGGGCGCGCTCGTCGTGCACTACGGACTTAAGAACGAGGGATGCGAAAAAATCGCGGCGCGGCTTTCGACAAAAAAATTTAAGCTCCCGATCGGGACCAACATCGCCAAGACCAACAACGTCGCGTGCGCCGAAACGGAAGCGGGGATCGCTGATTACGCCAAGGCGTTCAATATGCTTAAAAACACCGGCGATTATTTTACGGTGAACATCAGCTGTCCCAATGCCTATGGCGGTGAACCGTTCACCGATCCGGCCAGGCTCGATCTTTTGCTCGCGCGGCTTGATGTTATACCGACGAAAAAGCCCGTCTTTCTTAAGTTTTCGCCCGATCTGACGACCGAGCGACTGGACGCGCTTATTGATGTTTGTTCGCGTCATCGCGTTCACGGTTTTATTTGCACCAACCTGACCAAAGAGAAAAAAGAAGAAAATGAAATTCGTCTCAAGGGCGGCCTTTCGGGTCGCATTGTCAAAAAATTGTCCGACGACCAGATCGCCTACATATATCAGAAGACGAAAGGCAAGTATGTCATCATTGGCGTTGGCGGCGTGTTCACGGCCAAAGATGCGTTTCATAAAATTCAATTAGGCGCGACGCTTGTCGAACTCATCACCGGCATGGTCTTCGAAGGCCCGCAGCTTATTGGCGAGATCAATCGGGGGCTGGTTAAATTGATGGATCAACATGGGTTTAAGACGATCGCTGAAGCGGTGGGAACGGAAAAGGTTTAAGGTTTCAGGTTACAGGTTTCAGGCCTGACACCTGACACCTGCGACCTGTCACCTAATAAAATTTGACTCCTTTTCAAAAACTCACTAAAGTAAACCACCTATGGATGCAGAATTGCTACAACGCGTCTTGAACCTCGCCGAACGAACCGGCGACCGGATGATCGTCGTGAACCCCGAAAGCGGGGAAGCGCACGCGGTTTTGCCGTTGGACGCTTACGAAGCGCTGGTTGAGGGCGATGCCAGCTTGCGCGACCTTGAGGATTGGTCTGGGGATAATGATGATGAAGAAGCGTTCAAGATCGATGATTTTATCGTTGAGTCGGAAAGCAAAAATGAACCGAAAAAGACCGCCCCGCCGGCATCGCCCATGACCGATGAGGAGATCGAAAAAATCGTTCAGCACGACATTGATATCATAAAAATGGCCGAACAAGGCCAAAAAGAAGTCGAGAATACCGCCCCCTTGGATGCGCTTGAAGACGAGGCCAATGAAGAGCAATACTACCTGGAACCGCTTGAATAACGTGGCACTTGCGCGGCACTTGCAAGGATTTAAAACCTCTGTTATACTCGTAATTACTTAACTCAAATACAATTCATTCGTAACCAAGCCAATTTTTTTATTACAAAATATATGGCAGAAGCAAAGAAGTTTGATCGCACTAAAACACACGTTAACGTTGGCACCATCGGCCACGTTGACCATGGAAAGACGACTTTGACCGCCGCCATTCTTGCGGTTTTGGGCGCGCACGGCATGGTCGCGCAGACAAAGAGCGTCGACCAAATTGACGCGGCTCCGGAAGAAAAAGCCCGCGGCATCACCATTGCCACCGCCCACGTCGAGTACGAGTCCGACAAGCGCCACTATGCGCACGTTGACTGTCCCGGCCACGCCGACTATGTGAAGAACATGATCACCGGCGCCGCGCAAATGGATGGCGCGATTCTCGTGGTTTCGGCCGCCGACGGCCCCATGCCGCAGACCCGCGAGCACATTTTGCTCGCCCGTCAGGTAGGCGTGCCGTACATCGTTGTTTTCCTCAACAAGTGCGACATGGTTGAAGACAAGGAGCTTATCGACTTGGTCGAAGAGGAGATCCGCGACCTCTTGAAGAAGTACAATTTCCCCGGCGACACCACCCCGATCATCCGCGGTTCGGCTTTGAAGGCTTTGGAAAATCCCAAGGATGAAGCCGCCGCCAAGCCGATCTTGGATCTGGTGAAGACCCTCGACGAATACATTCCCGACCCGATCCGCGACACCGACAAGCCGTTCCTCATGCCGATCGAGGACGTCTTCTCGATCGAAGGCCGCGGCACCGTGGCCACCGGCCGCATTGAGCGCGGTATCGTCAACTTGAACGATGAAGTTGAAATGGTCGGCTTGGGCGATACGAAAAAGACCGTCGTGACCGGCATTGAAATGTTCAACAAGCAGCTTGATAAGGGTATGGCCGGCGACAACGCCGGACTGCTCCTCCGGGGCCTTAAGAAGGAAGAAGTTGAGCGCGGCATGGTTTTGGCCAAGCCCGGCTCCGTCACCCCGCACACCGAGTTTGAAGCGCAAATGTACGCTCTTACCAAGGAAGAGGGCGGCCGCCACAAGCCGTTCTTCAAGGGCTACAAGCCGCAATTCTACATCCGTACCACCGACGTGACGGGCGAGGTCGAACTGCCGGCCGGCGTTGAAATGGTTATGCCGGGCGACACCGTTAACATCACCGTTAAACTCATCACCCCGGTCGCTTTGGAAGAGAAGATGCGTTTTGCCATCCGCGAGGGCGGCAAGACCGTCGGCGCCGGCGCGGTGGTAAAGATTCTGAAATAATATTGATTGAACCCTCGCCCCGAGGTAATCGGGGCGGGGGATTCGCTTACTTACATGGCTGAAGAGAAAAAAGTGAAAAAGGAAGACGAGGCCAAGAGCCGGATCCGCATTAAGATCCGCGCCTACGACCATAAGATCATCGACCAATCGACCCGGATGATCATCGATACGGCCGAAAGGTCCGGCGCCAAAGTGATCGGCCCCATCCCGCTTCCCACCGAAAAGAAAAAGTACACGGTGAACCGTTCGGCTTTCGTGCACAAGGACAGCCGCGACCAGTTTGAAATGCGCACGCACAAGCGCCTGGTGGATATTGTCGATCCGACCCCGAAAACGATCGACTCGCTGATGAGCCTTTCGCTTCCCGCCGGAGTTGACATCGAGATCAAAATGTAATAAAAGGTATCAGGTGACAGGTTTCAGGTGTCAGGCTTCCGTAAGACCTGTAACCTGAAACCTGTAACCTGAAAAATTAAGGTCAGTGAGTGTGAACGAAGAAAGTTCCCGAGAGAAGCAGAAGAAACGGGGGATAACCTTCGCAAACGCCACCCAAGCCTGAAGAGGTGTTAATTGAATTGAATAACAAATCCGCCTAACTCGAACGTGAGTGGGGCTAGAGGATAATATAGGTTCAAGGTTTCAGGTTCAAGGTTTCAGGTTTCAATCCTGACACCTGACACCTGCAACCTGTAACCTAAACTGTCCTCTGGCCTTTTGCATTAAGAAAGGCAACGAAACGACAATGAAATTTCTTCTTGGAAAAAAAATCGGCATGTCGCAGCGGTTCCGTGCGGACGGCACCGTGGTTCCGGTTACCGTCATTTCCGCGACCCCCAACACGGTCACGGCTTTGCGCACTCCGGAGACGGACGGTTACACGGCGGTGCAGCTTGGCTTTGGCGAACACAAAAAACAGAACAAACCGCTCGGCGGGCACCTGAAAGATCTGCCGGCGGTGGAAACGATGCGCGAGGTTCGCGGTTTGACCGGTTTTGAACGCGGCGCGCAACTTACCGTTTCGCAATTCGCCCTTGGCGAATTCGTCGACGTGGTCGGTCTCTCGAAAGGAAAGGGCTTCCAAGGCGTGGTCAAGCGCCACCATTTTGCCGGCGGACCGCGCACGCACGGCCACAAGGACAACGCGCGCATGCCGGGTTCGATCGGCGCCGGCGGCAACCAGCATGTCACCAAGGGCACGCGCATGGGCGGGCATATGGGCGACGAACGCGTGACCATAAAGAATTTGGAAGTAATGGAAATTGACGAAGCCAAGCACACTCTTGCGGTCAAAGGCGCCGTTCCCGGCGCCACCGGTTCGCTCGTCGTGCTCAGGCTTTCGGGCGAAGATTCATGGACCAAGGCAAAGTAATATGGCAAACCTAACCGCCAAGATCTACAACCAGGACGGAACCGAAGCCGGCGAGCAAAAGCTCGAGCCGAAGGTCTTTGGCGTCAAAGCCAATCCCGCGCTCATCCACGAGATCATCGTCGCGCAAGAGTCGAACGCCCGCGAAACGGTCGCTCACACCAAGACCCGCGGCGAGGTGAGCGGCGGCGGCAAAAAACCCTGGAAGCAGAAACATACCGGCCGCGCCCGCCATGGCTCTACTCGTTCGCCAATTTGGAAGGGCGGCGGCGTTGTTTTCGGTCCGCGCAAAACGCGCGTTTGGGGCAAGAAGGTCAACAAAAAAGCCAAACAGGCGGCGCTCCGCATGGTGCTTTCCGACAAAGCGGCCGCGGGAGCGATCATCGTGCTCTCCGCGTTCAAGCTTGAAGAATACAAGACCAAGGCCGTTGCCGAGCTTTTGAAAAAACTTCCGACTGACGGGCGAAAATCGCTCATCGCTTTGCCGACGATCGGCGAGAAAATTTGGAAGTCGGCGGCGAACATCAAGACGGCCACCGTTTCCAAGACCGACAGCCTCAACATCATCGATATCATGAAGAATAAATTCCTGATCACCACCGTCGACGGCATTGCGGCGTTAACCAAAGCGCTTTCTTAATATGGCATTCTTCGATCGCCTCAAGGGCGGAAACAAAACCAAAGAAGCCAAGACCTCCGCCAAAGGCGGATCCGCCTCGGGCGGAGAGCCGAAGCTTAAAAAGCCCGCGGTTGCTTCGAAGCAAGATGAAAAAACGACTGAAAAGCCGGCCGTTCAAAAGATCGCGCCGCCGCCCGACTCGATCGCTTACCGCGTCTTGGTTCGCCCGATCGTTTCGGAAAAGACCTCGCGTCTTGAAAAAGAACATCAGTACGCTTTTGTCGTGGCCGCGCGCGCCAATAAGGTTGAGATCAAGAAAGCCGTTGAAAAACATTATCGCGTTCATGTGACGAAAGTTAACATCGTTAACGTTTTCGGCAAGCACGTCCGCTCGGGCCGCACCATGGGGAAGCGCAATGATTGGCGCAAGGCCTACGTGACCGTTAAAGAAGGCGAGACTATCACCTACTAATATGGCGATCATCCAGTATAAATCCACCATCAATTCGCGACGCCACGCATCCGTCGCAAGCCGCAAAGACCTGACCGACAAAAAGCCGGAAAAGGCGCTTTTGGAGATCAAAAAGAGCACGGCCGGCCGCAATAACCAGGGCAAGATCACGATCCGCCATCGCGGCGGCGGCGCCAAGCGCTATTACCGCATCATCGATTGGCGCCGTGCCAACTACGACGAGCCGGGGCAGGTTATCGCGATCGAATACGACCCCAATCGCACGGCGCGCATCGCTTTGCTTTCTTTTGCCAAAAGCCCCAAGGCCTATGTTTTGGCGCCGGACGGGGTTAAAGTGGGGGATGTGCTGCTTTCTTCGCGCGCCAAGATCGAAGCGAAGCCAGGAAACCGCATGCCGCTCGAGTTCGTGCCGGTAGGCATGCCGGTGCACGCGATCGAGCTTTCGCCGGGAAGCGGCTCCGAGCTGGTCCGTTCGGCCGGAATCGGCGCTCAGCTTTTGGGTGTCGAAGGCCGTTACGCCCAGGTCAAATTGCCGTCGGGCGAATCGCGACTGGTTGCCAAGGAATGTTGCGCGACCGTCGGCATGGTCGGGAACGCCGAACATCGCCTTATCCGTTTGGGAAAAGCCGGCCGCATGCGCCACAAGGGATGGCGTCCGCGCGTGCGCGGCAAAGTGATGAACCCGGTTGACCACCCGCACGGCGGCGGCGAAGGTCGCAACCCGGTCGGTATGAAGTATCCGAAGACGCCATGGGGCAAGCATGCTTTGGGCGTTAAGACGCGCAATGAGAAAAAGTGGTCTAATAAATTGATCATGCAGCGTCGTCCTAAGCGATAATACCCAATTATGTCTCGCAGCTCCAAAAAAGGACCGTACGTGAACGAACGCTTGCTCGCCCGCATCATGAAGCTCCGGCCCGGCGACAAGACTGTCTTAAAGACCTGGGACAGAGCCAGCACCATTACTCCGGAAATGGTCGGTTTTACGATCGGCGTGCACAACGGCAAGACCCATGTGCCGGTCTATGTCATTGAGAATATGGTCGGACACCGTTTGGGCGAATTTTCGCCGACCTGCAAATTCGTGCGCCACGGAGGCAAAATGCAAAAGGAACTTGAGACCAAGCAGGCGGAGACGGCCAAAGCCGCCGCCGCTGCGGTGCAGACCGCCGCTGCTCCGGCGCCTAAGAAATAAATACTATGGAAGTACACGCCATCGCCAGATTCGTTCGAATGTCGCCGCGCAAGGTGCGGCTGGTTACGGGCATGATCCGGGGCCTTAAGCTTGATGTTGCCCGGACGCAGCTTGCGTTCTTGCCGAAGGCGGCCTCGCTCCCGGTTTTGAAGGTGTTGAACTCCGCCGCGGCGAACGCGGTCAACAACTTCAAGCTCGATGAGTCGACGCTTATCATAAAAACCGCAACGGCCGATCAGGGCCCGGCGCTTAAACGCTGGCGCGCCCGCGCCATGGGCCGCGCGGCGCCGATCAAGAAGCGCACTTCGCACATCACCATCGTCCTCACCGATGGCAAGCCGACGGTTGCCAAGGAAGCAAAAAAGGATACTGCGAAAGAGGTGGCGCCGACCGAAGTTAAGGCCGAAGAGAAGTCCGCCAAAGGCGGATCCGCCTCGGGCGGAAAAACGGCCGTTAAACCCGCGAAAGAAGTTGCCGTCAATAAAGTTGCGTCAAAAAAGGACTCGAAACCAGCAACTCATAACTAGTATGGGACAGAAAGTAAACCCCAAAGCATTCCGACTCGGCGTCATCTTCACCTGGTCCTCCCGGTGGTATGGATCGCCCAGAAACCGCGCCTATCAGCACCAGCTTAGGACGGATGTTGAGATGCGCGAGTATCTCATGAAAGAACTCAAGGAATCGATGGTCGACCATGTTGATGTCGAGCGTTCGCCGTCTTCCGTTTCCATCATCATTCATACGGCGAAACCCGGCTTTATCATCGGCCGCTCCGGCGCCGGCGCCGAAGAACTGAAGAAAAAGATATTGGCCAAATTTTTCCCCAAGAAAACCAAGGTCAATGTGAAGCTCAACATCATTGAGGTCAACCGCCCGAATTTGTCGTCGCAGATCGTGCTCCAGGGCATGGCTGCAGACCTCGAAAAACGCATGCCGTTCCGCCGCGTTCTTAAAATGGCCATCGAACGCGTGACCAAGGCGGGGGCCTTGGGGATTAAGGTCATGGTCTCGGGGCGCCTTAACGGCGCCGAAATTGCGCGCCGCGAAATGTTGTCGTCCGGCAGCGTTCCTCTTCAAAACCTCCGCGCGGACATTGATTACGCTCAGGGATTCGCCCAAACCATCTTCGGCGCCATCGGGATAAAGGTTTGGATATACCGCGGCGAGGTCTTTGACCGCGAGCGCGAAAAGCGCCGCGAAGAAGCGTCCGCGAAGGCCGCGCAAGAAGCCAAAGAAGCCGAAGTAACGGCCGAGGCCGCCAAATAAACCACTCTTATGTTAATGCCCAAAAAGGTAAAACACCGAAAGTGGCACAAAGGACGCGCCCGCGGCAAGAGGATCGCCACTGACAAGAATGAGGTTGATTTTGGCGCCTACGGCCTCAAAGTCATGGAAACCGCTTGGATCACCTCGCGTCAAATTGAAGCCGCGCGCCGCGCCATGACCCGCTTTGTTAAGCGCGGCGGCAAAATTTGGATCCGCATCTTCCCCGACAAGTCCCGCACCAATCACGGCAACGAATCGGTCATGGGCGGCGGCAAAGGCGCGGTTGATCATTATATTGCGGTCGTTAAACCCGGCACGGTCGTCTTTGAGATGGATGGCATCGACGAAGCGACGGCGCGCGAAGCGTTGCGCCTGGCTTCGCACAAATTGCCCTGCGCCGCCAAATTCGTAAAGAAATACTAAAATGGACATCAAAGAATTGAAACAACGCTCCGACAAGGAGTTGAACGAACTCGTGAGTTCGCTTCGCGAAAAACTGCGCGGCTTCCGTTTTGACGTCGCCGCCGATTCGCTCAAAGACGTCCGCGAGATCCGCGACGCTAAAAAAACGCTCGCCCGCGCCTTGACCCTGTTAAGCGAGCGTGTTAAGAACGCCAAGTAAACATATGGAAAAATCCGTCAAAACCAAACGCCAATTCACGGGAACCGTTGTTTCGGACAAAATGTCCAAGACGGTCACGGTTAGGGTTGACCGCACGGTTCTGCACCCCAAGTACCACAAGCGCTACACTCGTTCGACCAAAATGAAAGCCCACGATGAAAAGGGCGAATATCACGTCGGGGACGCGGTGGTAATTGAAGAATGCAAGCCGATAAGCCGCGACAAGCGCTGGCGCGTCGTTGGGCGCGTAACGCGTAGCAAATAGCATATGGTTCAACATCGCTCAATGTTATCATCGGCCGACAACACCGGGGCTCGCATCCTCATGGTGATCCGGGTGCTGGGCGGCTATCAAAAGCGCTATGCCGGCATCGGCGACGTTGTCACCATGGTCGTTAAGGACGCCGCGCCGCACGGCATGGTAAAAAAGTCCGACGTAGTGCATGCGGTGATCGTCCGGACGCGCAAAGAAACGCGCCGCAAGGACGGTTCATATGTGCGCTTTGACGACAACGCCGCGGTCATCATCGACAAGAAGTCGCTCGAGCCAAAGGGCACGCGCATCTTCGGACCGGTCGCCCGCGAACTTCGCGCCAAAGGTTTTTCCAAGATAATCTCGCTCGCGCCTGAGGTTGTATAATAATATGAATATCCGCACTGGAGACAATGTAAAGGTCATCGCCGGACGCGAGAAAGGCAAGTCCGGAAAGGTGATGCAGGTCTTTCCCAAGGAAGGGAAGATCGTGGTTGAGCACCTGAACGTGCGCACGCGGCATTTGCCGGCGCGTGGCTCCTCTAAGGGGCAGCGCGTGGAATTTTCCGCGCCGTTCGCCGCGGAAAATGTTTTGCTTGTCTGTCCCAAGTGTTCAATGCCCGCTCGCACTGGCCGCGCCATTCTTGCCGACGGAAAAAAGGTCCGTTTTTGTAAAAAATGTAAGGAACAATTCTCATGAGCATCAACTTAAAGAAACAATACGCCGCCACGATCAGCGCCGCCATGACCAAGGAATTCGGGATCGTTAACCCGATGAGCGTTCCGAAGATCGTCATGATCACGCTGAACGTCGGTTTGAACGCGTCCAACAAGGATCCCAAGCTCGCCGAGACCGTCGCCGAGACGATCGGCCGCATTTCCGGACAAAAGCCGGTCGAGACCCTGTCAAAGAAATCCATTGCCGCTTTTAAGATCCGCGAGGGCATGACCGTGGGCATGAAGGCCACCCTCCGCGGCGAACGGATGTACAGCTTCCTCGAAAAGTTCGTGAACGTAACCTTGCCGCGCGTCCGCGATTTTCGCGGACTGCCGCTAAAGTCGGTGGACCGCAACGGCAACCTGTCCATCGGTTTTAAGGAGCATATCGCTTTCCCCGAGATCCGGCCGGACGAGGTCGAGCGCTTGCACGGCATCGAGGTCGTCATCACGACGACCGCGCACGACCGCGCCAAGGGGCTGGTCCTTTTTAAAGCGCTGGGCTTCCCGTTCCAGGCCGAAACAAAGAAATAATCCGCTTATGTCCACTACTTCGCAGTACAACAAATCATTCAAACGCAAGCCGAAGTTCACGACCCGCGAGGTGCGCCGCTGTTGGCGCTGCGGCCGCAAGCACGGCTACATGCGCGACTTTGAGCTGTGCCGCATTTGTTTCCGCGAACTGGCCAACCGGGGCGAGATCCCGGGGGTAGTTAAAGCTTCTTGGTAAATATATGATGACCGATCCCATCGCCGACATGCTGACGCGCATTCGCAACTCTTCCGCCTCGCACCGGGACGAGGTTAACGTACCTTACTCCAAGGTTAAGTTCACGATCGCCAAGATCCTGGAAAAGTGCGGCTTCGTGGGCGCCGTCGAAACAAAGGAAGACAAGAAAGAATTCACCGTTAAATTGCGCTACGACGGCCGCCGCCCCGCCTTTGAGGCCGTTCGCCGCATCTCAAAGCCCGGCCACCGCGTGTATGCCAAAGCCGATAAATTGCCGACGGTTCGTTCCGCCACCGGCGTTGCCGTCATCTCGACCTCGCAAGGGCTTATGACGAATATGGAAGCCAAGGATCGCAAGCTCGGCGGCGAGATAATTTGCGAAATATACTAAACCTATGAGCCGACTTGGAAAAAATCCCATTGCCATTCCCGCGGGCGTCACCGTCAAAGTCGCGGACGGCGTTGTTAGCGTTAAAGGACCGAAGACCGAGCTTGAATACAAGCCGCATCAAGACGCCATCGTCGAGGTCGCAGGGAACGAAGTGAGGGTGTCGGTAATAAGCCCCGATGAAAAGTTCGACCGCTCGCTTTGGGGGCTCACCCACAAGCTCGTTATCAACATGATCCAGGGGGTCACCGCCGGTTTTTCCAAGCAGCTTGAGATCATCGGCGTCGGTTTCAAGGTCGCCGTCGTTGGTTCGAAAATAAATCTGGATCTCGGCTTTTCGCACCCGGTCGTTTTCGAACTTCCCAAAGGCGTCGAAGCCAAGGCTGAAAAGAACATTTTGACCCTTTCGGGGCCGGACAAGCAGGTCGTCGGCCAAGCGGCCGCGGCCATTCGCAAGCTTAGAAAACCCGAGCCGTACAAGGGTAAGGGCATTCGCTATGTCGGCGAAGCCGTCCGCCAGAAAGCCGGCAAGGCCGCCAAGGCGGCCGGCGCGGGCGCCAAGTAGCCCGCGGCGCGCAGCAAACAGCTAAAAGCAAATAAATATGGGAATTAAATTAAAGAACAAAGAAAAGATCAAGGCATGGAAGCGCGTACGCCGCGTCGCGCGCGTTCGCTCGCGTTTTTCCGGCACCCCCGCCCGCCCCCGCCTCGCCGTGGAGCGCACTTTGAAGCATGTTCGCGTCCAGGTGATCGACGACGCCGCGGGCAAAACATTGGTTTCCGCCGGCGACCACGAAATTAAAGGCAAGGTCAAAGGCAAGGTCGCGCTCGCGACCGAGGTCGGAAAGCTTATCGCCGAAAAAGCCCTTAAGGCCGGGATCAAGACCGTTGTTTTTGATCGCCGCTCGTACCGCTACCACGGCCGCGTCAAAGCTGTCGCCGACGGCGCGCGAGAAGGCGGACTCATCTTTTAGAAGAACATATTTATGGCATTTCAAAGAACAAAAGAAGACAGGGGACCGCGCCGCGGCGAAGTGATCCGCGAGGAAAAAGAATTCGAGCAGAAGATCCTCGACTTGGCCCGCGTCACCCGCGTGACCAAAGGCGGCAAGCGCATGCGCTTTCGCGCCACTGTGGTCGTCGGCGACCGCAAGGGGCGCGTCGGCTTTGGCGTTGCCAAAGGCAACGACGTGACGCTCTCGGTCAACAAAGCCGCGCGCGATGCCAAGAAACAGCTCATCACCATTCCGCTTAAGAACGAAACGATCCCGCACGACGTTAAAGCCAAATTCGGCGCTTCGGTCGTTCTTCTTCGCCCGGCGCCGCAAGGCACCGGCATTAAGGCGGGCGGCGCGGTGCGCACGCTCATGGAATTGGGCGGCGTGCCGAACGTGGTCGGAAAGATAATGCGCGGCTCCAACAAGATCAACACCCTGAAAGCGGCGATGATCGCCTTGGGCATGCTGCGTAACCGCAATTCCTAATTTTATGGCTATTGAACTCTCCAATTTGCACTCGGCGCACGGCTCGCGCCACAAGTACAAGCGCATGGGCCGCGGCAACGGTTCGGGCAAAGGCACGACCGCAGGGAAGGGCACCAAGGGCCAGCGCGCCCGCCAAGGCGGTCGCAAGGGCCTGCGCCAGATCGGCATGAAGCGGACGGTGCAGAGCACCCCTAAGCTCGGCGGTTTTGCCGCGCTCGCCAAGAAATCGTCGACCCTGCCGGTCTCGATCCTGAATAAATTCAACGCAGGCGACACTGTGACGCTGTCCGTGCTCGCCAAAGCCGGCCTTATTCCGCACGCGGCCGATTCGGTGAAGCTGGTGGATGGCGGCAAACTCTCGAAGAAGGTCAGCGTGAAAGGCGTCGCCGTTTCCGCCGAAGCCAAAGCGAAGATCGAAGCGCTGGGCGGCGCGGTCGTCGTTTAAAATACATGACCAAGAATTTAAAAAAATTTTTCCTCATCTGGAAAGTGAAGGATCTGCGCAACAGCATCCTGGTGGTTTTGGGTCTCTTGCTTATCTTCCGCGCCACCTCGCACATTCCCATTCCCGGCGTCGATGTTGAGGCCTTGCGCCGCCTTTTCGCCTCCAACCAATACTTGGGGCTTTTGAACGTTTTTTCCGGCGGCACTTATCAGAGTTTTTCGGTGACCGCCATGGGCGTCGGACCGTACATTACCGCTTCGATCGTCATTCAGCTCCTCACCATGGTCATCCCGCGGCTTGAGGAAGTTCAAAAGGACGGCGAAGCCGGCCAGCGCAAACTGAATCAATATATGCGCGTGCTCACCGTTCCGTTCGCCGCTTTGCAGGCATACGGCGTCATTCAAATTTTGCGCCAAAGCTCGCGCGGCGCCATTTTGGGACAGCTCTCGGTTTTCCAGTTCGCGACCATCATCATCAGCATGATCGCCGGCTCGATGTTCCTCATGTGGATCGGCGAGATCATCTCCGAAAAGAAAGTCGGGAACGGCATTTCGCTTATCATCTTTGCCGGCATCATCTCGCGCCTCCCCGCCACTTTCCAGCAAGCGGCGAGCACCTTTGACCCGTCGCAGATCATCACCTTAGTTTCATACGTTCTTATCGGCATTGTCACGATCGCCGGCGTTGTTTTCATCACCGAAGCGCAGCGCAACATTCCGGTCACTTACGCTCGCTTTGTCCGCGGCCAGTCCTCGGGCGGCGGCTCGACCACGCATTTGCCGCTCCGGGTCAACATGGGCGGCGTCATCCCCATTATCTTCGCCATCTCGGTCATCCTCTTCCCGCCATTGGTCGCGCAATTCTTCATGCATGCCAAAACCCTGTGGCTCGCGAACGCCGCCGGCTGGGTCGTGACGGTTTCGCAGAATCGTTTGATCTATGCGATCTCGTATTTCGTTCTCGTCATCTTCTTCACCTACTTCTATACGGCCGTAATTTTTCATCCGGAGCAGATCGCCGAGAACCTGCAAAAACAAGGCGGTTACGTGCCGGGCATTCGCCCCGGCGTGCCCACGGCGCAATACTTGCAATACGTGACCAATCGCATTCTCGTGGTCGGCGCCGTTTTCTTGGCCGTGATCGCCGTTCTGCCTTTGGCCGTTTCGCAATTGACCGGCACGCAGAACCTGGTCATCGGCGGCACTTCGCTTTTGATCGTCGTCTCGGTCGTCATCGAAACCGTTCAGCAAATAGAAGCTCAATTGGTGATGCGCGAATACGATATCGCCTAGCTTTTTCACCTTGAAATAAATTGTGATACACTTGTCTGACGGCCGTTGCGCCGCCAGACATTTGTTTTTAACCCCTAACAGATCATCATGAAAGTACCTCATCGCGAAGTCATTGTTCTTATCGGAAAGCCCGGTTCGGGAAAAGGCACGCAAGCCGAACCTTTGGCAAAGGCACTGGGCATCCCGTTCGTTTCGACGGGAAAATTGATGCGCGAAGAGATAAAAAAAGGCACGCCGCTCGGCAAAAGCATCGCCGCCGATGTTGCCGCCGGCAAACTGGTGGCCAACAAAATAACCGCCATGCTTTTGAAACGCCGCCTAACCAAGCCCGACGCCAAAGACGGGATCATCATCGACGGTTCGCCGCGCGATCTGGAGCAGGCGCTTATCTTGGATCGGATCGCTCATGTGGCGCACGCCATCCTCATCTCGATCACCGACACAGAGGTCATCCGCCGCATCTCCGGCCGCCGGATCTGTTCCCGCTGCGGGCGCAATTATCATATCGAGGCCAATCGCCCGAAGGTGGATAATGTTTGCGATGTTTGCGGCGGCCGGATCATTCATCGCGACGATGACAAGCCTAAGATCATCAAAGAACGATTAAAGAGTTATCGTGAAGATACGATCCCTGTTTTGCACTACTACCGCCGCTTGCGCGCTTTGCGCCGCATTGATGGACTTGCCGGCATTGAAGAAGTGGGGAAGCGGGCGCTAAATGCCATCTTGGAAAGCGATAAAGGACTGAAATTCCATGAACCGAGGAATGGTTAAAACCGACGAGGAGATAAAGCTGATCGGCCGCGGTGGTCGGTTGCTTTCACGTGTCCTCGGCAAGGTTATTGCGCGCGTCGCTCCAGGGGTCACCACCGCCGAACTTGATGACCTGGCCGAGAAGGAAATATTGAAAGCCGGCGGCAAGCCGGCGTTCAAGGGTTATCGCGTCTACGGCGTAAAACAAGCGTATAATTCCACGGTTTGCACTTCAGTGAACGATGAAGTGGTACATGGTCTGGCACATCCGGGTCGGGTTTTGAAAGAAGGCGACATTATCGGATTGGACATTGGCATGCAATATCCGGCCAAAGACGGGCTCTTTACCGACATGGCGATGACGGTCGCTGTCGGGAAAGCATCTGAACCAGCAAAAAAACTAATGCGCGTGACCCGCGAATGTTTGGAACGCGCCATTGCCGTCGTTCATGCCGGCGCGCGACTCTCGGACATCGGTTCCGCCGTCCAGTCGCATGCCGAAGGCAACGGCTATGGCGTGGTGCGCGACCTTGTCGGCCACGGCGTTGGCTACGACGTTCATGAAGAACCGCGCGTCCCGAATTACGTCGATGCGGATACGCCGGACATAATTTTGAAAAAGGGGATGGTGCTTGCTATCGAACCGATGATTAATGCCGGCACCTGGCGCGTCAAGACCCTGCCCGACGGCTGGACCGTTAAAACCACCGACGGCTCGCTCTCGGCCCATTTTGAAAATACCGTCGCCGTGACCGAGGACGGCTGTGAAATTTTAACGCCGTTTCCGGCGATTTAGCTTTTAGGAAGATGTCGAGGTTTCGCCTCGACAAACATGCGATAAAAAGCCTTAAATAAGACAAAATTTTGGCTATGGCCATTGACTAAAAAGCGATCCTTTGATCCAACGTGTGCCCGGGTTCTCTGTTATAATGTTGTAAACCTAAAAGCTAGCAGCTAAAAGTTAAAAGTTCGGGAAATGGCCAACTACTTACAAACAAAAGCAATTGTGCTATCGCACCGGGACCTGGCGGAGCATGACCGGCTCTATACTCTTTATACCGAAGCAAAGGGCAAACTTGAGGTGCGCGTGCGCGGGGCGCGGAAGATACTTTCCAAGCTTCAGCCGCCGCTTTCTTCGATCGCGGTCGTGCGGGTTTTGATATACGAGGGGCGCTCGCGGCCGCTTTTGATCGGTATTGAAACGGCCGAGCGTTTGCCGCTTGTTGCTTCGACGCTTTGGCGAACACAGGTCGCTTCGCGATTCATCCGGCTTGTGGATATTTCCACGCGGCCCGGAATTTGCGACGCGGAGATGTTCTCGCTCTTGCGCGACGGGATTCACATGGCCGAACATGTCTCGCCGCCCCAGGCGAGCGCGCTTCGCGATGCCTTTATTTTGCAATTGCTGATCCATTCCGGCTATCGGCCCGAACTCCATGTCTGCGTCGTGTGCCGTAATGCCCAACCGAACGCTTTTTCAGCGGCTCATGGCGGCGCGGTTTGTTCCAAATGCTCGGCGACCGATCCGACCGCCGTGGCGGTTTGCGCCGCCGAGCTCGACGCTCTGCGCGCCCACGCCACGGTGCCGCTTGCGGCCACCGCGATCTTGCCCGCCTCAAACCTCGGTGCCATTACGCAAGCGCTGCTTCGCCATCGTCTGGAAACGGCGATCTGGTTCCCGGCGGTAGGATAATTTTTTATCGCGCAAAAAGGGCTGATTTTCGCCTTGAATAATCAAGGCGTTTCTTATACAATGAATGTCAATACAGATTTCTTAAAAAACACTATATTTAGCCTTAATTTTACATAATATGTCGGTGCCAAAACAGGTCATCGCTCATCTTAAGAAAAACAAGATCGCCTTCGAAGTGGTGCCGCATAAGACTGTTTTTACGGCTTATGATCTGGCGCAAACTTTGGGCGAGGAGTTGGGCTGTATCGCCAAAACGCTGCTTGTAAAAGTTGAATTGCCCAAGGTCTCGAAGGGCGGAAAGCGCTATTACGTCGTGGCCGTGCCGGCTTCTTACCGCGTCGATCTTAAGGCCGTGCAAAAATATTTGAAATCGGCCAAGGCCGTCCTTGCCGACGAAAAAGAAATGATAAAATTGGGAATGAAAGCCGGCGCCGGAACCCCGTTCGTTTCGATGTATAAGGATGTCGGGCTCATTGTCGATAAGTCGCTTGAGAAGGCGAGCCATAGTTTGGTAAGGGCTGAAAGTTTGACCGAATCGCTGCGCATGAAGATGAAAGATCTGATCAAGTCGGAAGGCGCGCTGGTCGCCAAGGTCGGCTCGAAAGCGAAGATGCCCAAAGCGCCCAAAGCGAAGACGCCGCCGAAGAAGTCGATGAGGAAGTTCGCGACAAAAGCGGCCTATAAGAAGTCTCTTAAAACGAAGAAGCGAAAATAGCCATTGACGGCCGCCGACCTCATCCCTACCCTTCTCCTCGAATGAGGAGAAGGAACAGATGCTTCGCCCCCTCTCCTTGATCAAGGAGAGGGTAGAGTGAGGTCCGTCGGCGGATTAGATATTCGGAACGCATGCCGCTTAACTTCAAAATGGAAAAATTTGAAGGTCCGCTGGACCTGCTGCTCACGCTTATCGAGCGGGAGGAGCTTTCCATTTCCGAAATTTCGCTTTCGAAGATCGCCGATCAGTATCTTGAAAGCTTGAAAGAGGTGGCCGTGCGCGACCCCGACGAGTTGGCGGACTTTTTGGTCGTTGCGGCCAAGTTGCTTCTCATCAAATCGCGCGAGCTGTTGCCGAACGCCCCGGCGGTTGAAGAAGATGGGCCGTCTTTGGAGACCCAGCTCAAGATGTACAAGATATTCTGGGAAGCGGCGCAAAAAATCGAAGGCATGATCCGAAAAAAGCGCCGGCTCTTTTTCCGCGACAAATTGCCGGCCGCGGTCGCGCCGCGGTTCGCCCCGCCGCCCTCGCTCACCGCCGATAAAATGCACGCCGTTTTCCTCGATGTTCTCACCAAGATAACGCCGATCATCAAATATCCCGAAGAACGGATGAAAAAGGTTGTCTCGATCCAAGAGAAAATCGATCGGATCAGGGGACTTATGGAAAAAACCGCCACCATGCGCTTTCACGAGATCCTCGACGCGTCCTCCGACCGGACCGAAGTGGTGGTTAACTTTTTGGCCCTGTTGGAGCTGGTGCGCTCGCGAGTGGTGAACGCCGAACAAAGCGAGGAGTTTGGCGAAATAGTAATTACAAAAAATTAATAGGTGTCAGGTTTCAGGTATCAGGTGTCAGCAAGACGGCCTGTAACCTGTAACCTGTAACCTGTAACCTTTATTATGACCACCCTAGAAGCGAAAATAGAAGCGTTGCTTGCGGTTTCGCCGCGGCCGTTGGACATGAAAAAACTCGCCGAGCTGACCGGCTCGTCAAAAGACGAGGTGCGCGAGGCCGTTGCCGCGCTTTCCGATCGTTTGCGTTCAGCCGGGAGCGGGGTTGCGGTCGTGCGCGTGGATGACGAGGTGCGGATGGGCACGGCTCCGGAAACGACGGAAACGGTAAAGGCGTTCATCAAAGATGAGACGACCGGCGAGCTCACCCGGCCCCAGCTTGAAACGCTCACGGTGATCGCGTACCGCGGGCCGGTGTCCAAGGCCGAGCTTGAACAGATCCGCGGCGTCAACTGCACGATGATCCTGCGGAACCTCATGATGCGCGGGCTTATTGACGAGCGCATGGAAAGCGGCGTGGCGCAATACTCGGCATCCATGGAGTTTATGAGCTTTTTGGGCGCGCGAAGCGTTGCCGAACTGCCGGACTATGAAACGCTCCGGCGCGACAAGCGGATCGAGGATATTTTGGAATTGGCTAATAAACAAGAACAGGTATGAGAGAACGGATCGCGAGCGCGTTAATCGCGTCTTTAATCGTTTTCACCGCGCTTCCCGGCACGCTGATCGCGCCGACGGTGCTTGCTTCAACGTCTTTGGCGCAAGAACCAAGAACCAAGAACCCCACTCCGCACGAGCTTCGCGTGGCAGGCCAATTTCCAAGCAGCCATTTCTTTATCGCGAGCTTGCCTGCCGCCAAACCGGCGGCCAAGCCGCAAAAAAAGATCGGCTCCGACGGCCGCGAAAGCTTGGGCGTAAAAACGACCGCCGCGCACGTTTATGTCGTTGACGACCAAAGCGACGCCGCCCTTTACGGTTTGCGCGAGGACGAACAGGTGCCGCTCGCCTCGATCACCAAGCTTATGACCGCCCGCGTTTTTCGAAGCCGCGGCATCGATTGGAACAAGGTCGTAACGCTCGCGGGCGTCGCCCCGGATCAGGGCGTCGCCTATTTTGCGAACGGCGACAAGGTGACGGTGCGCGACCTGTGGCGCACGATGCTTGTGGGCTCGTCGAACACGGCTGCAATCGCGCTCGCTAAAGTCTCGGGGCTTTCGGATGCCGACTTTGCCGCCGAAATGAACGCGAGCGCCGCCGGGCTTGGCATGAAGGATACGCATTTTGTCGAACCCACCGGCCTTGACCAGAGGAATGTTTCGACCGCCTATGACATCTCGCTCCTTGCGCGCGCCGATTTTCAGGATCCCGAAGTGACAAGTACCGTATCGATCCCGTATTTTGATCTCACGAAGGTCAAGGGCGCGCCCAAGCGCGTCGTCTCGACCGACAAACTGCTCGGCTCGTTCATCACTCGCTCGCCGTACACAATGCTGGGCGCCAAGACCGGCTTTATCAACGAAAGCGGCTATAATATCGTTATCTCGGTTACGCGCGCCGCCGCCGCGCCGATCACGGTCGTGGTTTTGGGCGCGGCCTCGAACGATCTGCGCTTTCAGGAAGCCAAGAGCGTGGCTTATTGGGCTTTTGAGAACTATGTTTGGCCAGCTCGCTTAAATGCCGCGACCCAATGATCACGCCCGGTTCGATCGCCACGGTTTTTTTTGTTTCAGCCGCGCCCATCCTTGAGCGCGGCGCTTTGCCTTTGGCGCTTAACGGTTTTCATTTTCCGGTCTGGCTCGCATTATTAATAATCGTCGTCGGCAACTCGCTTCCCGCGATCGCGGTTATATATTTGCTCGATCCGGTCCTTGTTTGGTTGGGAAAATATATTCCGCCGATCCGTCGATTCGCCGACACGATGCTCGCGCATTTTCGCCGCAAGGTCCATCCGTGGGTCGATCGTTACGGAACGCTCGGGCTCGTCATCGTCGTCGCCATCCCGTCGCCGTTAACCGGCGCTTGGACCGGCTCGGGCGGGGCCGCCATCTTAGGCATGCACAAGCGCCGCGCGATCTTCGGGATAATCATTGGCGTCATTATCGCCGACTTGATCATTCTGGGAGTTGATCTGGGGGTAGTTAAACTGTTCACTTAATGAACGATGAACTATGAACAATGAACGATTCTTACGGAATTGTTCATTGTATGTTGTTCATAGTTCATAAACTATGCGCATCGGTTTAGACACCAGGACAACGGCGGGGGAGACGGGCGTGGCTCAATACGGACGCAACCTCGTAAGAAGTTTGGCCATCGTCGACCAGGCCGATGAATTCATATTGTTGAAGAACATGCGCCACCCCATTCCCTTCTGGTCGTCGCATATCGGTTTTAGAGCGCGGCTCACGGCTTCGAAGATACGCTTGTTGCACGTATTGGGGGGCGCGCCGCCGGCGTTTTACGACAAGCCGTTCGTGCTCACGGTCCACGATTTGGCAATCTATCGCCACCCCGAATGGTTCCCCGACGGGCAATGGTTTTCCACCGGTTTTTCGTATCCGCAAGCGGTCCGTTCCGCCGCCCATATCATCAGTCCGTCGAACTCGACAAAGAACGACTTGATGGAGCTTTTTAAGGTCGATGAAAAAAAGATAACCGTGATCCCGCATGGCGTATCCGTTCCGCTCGAGCCGGCGTTATTTGGCGACAAAAGATTTATTTTATTTTTGGGAACGATCGAGCCGCGAAAAAATGTCCCCACCCTCATCAGGGCTTTTAGAAAGATGATCGATGCTCATCCGGAACTGAAGGATGTAGAACTCGTACTCGCCGGAGCCGTCCTCTGGAAGAGCGATCTCATTATTGATGAGATCAGAAAAACGCAATGCGAGGGTTACAGGATCACGCTTGCGGGCCGCGTGTCGGAAGATGAAAAATGGCGCTTGCTGAAAAGCGCGGCGGCTTTGGCTCTGCCTTCGTTCTATGAAGGGTTTGGCATGCAAGTGCTGGAAGCGATGGCCGCCGGCGCGCCGGTCATCTGTTCCAATGCTTCATCGCTCCCGGAAACGGCGGGAGGAGCCGCCGTCTTGATTGACGCGACCGATACGAACGCATGGGCCGAAGCGATCGCCAATGTTTTGGAAAATAAAAAAATCGCCGATGAGTTGAGGGCGAAAGGATTGATTAGGGCGAACGCGATGACTTGGGAAAAGACGGCGCGCGCGACCGTCGAAGTCTATCGCCGTTTCAGCGCTTGACGATGAAGATCATTGCTATAAGGAGCACGAGCTGAATGCAAATGCCCGTGCCGAGCGGAATGTTGCCGACGCGCGAGGCGATGGCGTTGTGAATCCGCATGTGGAGGCGCTGGAACCAAAGAAGCGGCCGTATTTTTACGCCTTCGCCCAAGGCGACCAAGAAGTCGGGGAATATTCCGCCGATGACCCCGGCGATCATCGTGCCGCGGCTCGCATAGGGGGCGGTTTCGAGCAAGTAGATGAAAATGATGATCGCGAGGATCGAGTCGACCGCCACATAAATAAGCGATTTGTTCACCGCCTGTCCTTCTTTATAGTTCGTATAGAGTTGCGAATCGCCGTGGGGAATAAGGTCGAGCATGAAGTGCGAAGCGACCCCCAACGCAAAAGCCAGCCCCGGAGTGGGGACGTTTTGCCCGATAAGCACGCCCATGGTGACATGAGTTGATACGAACACAGTTAATGATTGTAGCGGTTTTGGGTCGTTATTTCAATCGTCAAAGTTGTGATCCTTGAAAAAATGGCTCACCTGCGATATATTTTACTGTCAATTGTTCTTTTAAATTGTGAATGGTTATAGCCAAAAGATGCCGACGCTCGGCGTTTTCTGGCTATGACCATTCCAGGCCATGGTTCCTCCTCGGATGAGAGGGAAAAAAGAAAATGCGCAATTTAGCGCAAGGAGAACGTCATGGGTGAAAAACCGCAGTTGTTGATCCAAGAAGTGTTGCAGGGTCTCGGCCGTTTGAACGCCTTGGTCAAGAAGATCATGGATCAGACCGGCGCGCCCGACCCCAACGAAGCCATTAGAAGGATCAACTCCGGCGAATGGATCGTCGTGCCGCGAGAGCAAAGCGCTTTTAAGTTCAACCCGGCCGTGTTCATTGGCGAGGGCTGGTCGTTTTCCGATAAGGATAGGTTGCCTCTCGCCCCCGCCGACATTGATCCGGAAGCGGTTGAGTTCATCGAGGTGGTACTGAAAAAAGGGGAGGTTTCGATCAAAGGATGGGAAAGGGACGAGCGGCTCCGCAAAGCCGATCGTGTTCATCTTGGCCCCGACCACTTCCTTGCTTATTGGGAGATGTGCGACAAGCTTTCTGAATCATGGAAGATCATTGGCTTCATCACTTTCGATGCCGTCAAGCTTCGCGACCCGGACGGCAACCGTTACACCCTCTACTTGTGCTGGGTCGGCGGTGCTTGGCACTGGTACTGCCACTGGCTCGGCGGTGCTTTCAACTCCCAGTACCAGTCGGCTGTTGCTGGCAAGTAATTAGTCCTTAGGACTTTGACCATTTGGTCTTTCAGACCCCTTGACCTTTGTCCTTCGGCCGGCTCAGCTGGCCCTCGGCCCAAATTCCTCGAAGGCCTCATGTGAAAACGTGAGGCTTTTTCTTTTTCTTGGTGCGCTTTTGCTCGGCCGAGCAAAA
>Ga0265330_10000449_pt1 | contig 27525 bp, 18 predicted proteins | sample 41919metaG_FD_202083 | JGI IMG/M metagenome (GOLD analysis project Ga0265330, IMG submission 202083) | Rhizosphere microbial communities from Carex aquatilis grown in University of Washington, Seatle, WA, United States - 4-19-19 metaG | ecosystem: Host-associated > Plants > Roots > Rhizosphere...
GGCCCGCTGACCATTGGCAGCGACGGAACCTGGCACTGCAGTTCGGGAATGGGCCACGGCGACGCGTTCGATGCGGCCGAGCTGGTTCCTGGCAAGGGCATAACCGCGTTTTCGATTCACGAGGGGTCAGGAGGTATGGACGCTCATGACGCCAACACCTGCACCTTCTATTTCAAGACCACGGAACCCGGGACTGATTCCAATCGTGGCCGCGCCGAATACGTGGGTCCTGGCAACGAAAATAGCGCCACCTGCTACTGCTCGTCGTGCAACGAGCACATAGCTGCGTGCGCGACTGGCGACACAACAATAGCAACGACAACTTCGCCCGGAAGCAACTTCGTTATCTATTGGGACGCCGATGAATGGCGTGAGCTCGAGAACGGCACGTCGATCACCAAGGGCACCGGTGAAACCTTGCTGAACGCGAGCGGGTGTGCGTCGAACAACGGCACCAAGTCCACCCCCACGCTGACCGCCGATCTGCTGGGCGATTGGCGCGAAGAGATCGTTTACCGCGAGTCGACCAACGCGGCCCTGCGTGTCTACACAACTACCGACGTGACCAAGCGCCGCATCTACACGCTCATGCACGATCCGACCTACCGGGCGCAGGTCGCGTTCGAGAATGCAAGCTACAACCAACCGCCTCACCCGGGGTTCCGCATCGCTCCCAACATGGATCCGCCGCCCGTGCCCAGTATCTACTTGAAGTGAGCGCGTTGCTCGCTGCTTGAACGGGCCGTGGTTGCGGTGGACTCGTTCCAGCCGGAACCACGGCCTTTCGCCATCTCGCTACCCTCCCGAACTACCGTCCGTAGATGCTGACGAGACTGGCTTGAATCAAGTCGTCGGTGGCGTCGCTTGTGACAGCCGCAATCACCACGCCCTCAGAGAACGCCCCCGAGCCCAGATTCGATCCGTCGCCACCTTCACCGAGCGATAGTCCGCCCTGCTGTTTGAGGGGATTGTATCCGCTCGGCAAAGCTCCATTCCAGTAGGTACTGAGAGGGCCTGCAGCGGCATTGCCAGTCTTCAGAACCCACGACGTTGTTCCATTTGTCTTGGACAGCACCGTGACGAGGTTGTTGCCGGGGTAGGCGATTGATGGGTAGTTTGGGTTGGTTCCGCCAGGGTCTTTGACCGCGCCGGCAAAGAGACCATTTTCGTAGTCCGTCATTCCCCAAGGACCCGTGCCGGCGCCTTTGGTCCAGTCGGTACTTGAGCCAAAGTACAAGGCACTCATGGTGCCGGCGCCGTCATCGTGAATCGTGGTCTCCATGTTGCCGTAGTCATAACAACACTTGGAGTTGAAATAGTTGCCATGGACGACGAAGTACTCGGTCTGGCTGGCGGAGCCAGTGGGGATCTTCTTGGTGGCGGTGCGATTTCTCAACCATTGTTTGCTGACTGTGACCGCCATGGGCAGTTTGGCGGCATCCGATGTAGACCAATAGGCAACAGTGGGCTGGTTGGCGGGTGTGGCCTGCGGCAGATCGTTGGCATTGCCGCTCTGGTCGTAGAGGAGAGACACCGAGCAGGTAATCCCCGAACAAAACGTATTGAGCGCATCCATGTCGACGGACCCACCCGCGGCGGTCACACCGATGTCTTGTGTCTTTCCGTCAGACGCGCGTCTGACTTGGAAAAGCTTGCCTTCGTAGGCCGCGTACAGGGCGCGGGTCATGCTGTGGGCTGCAACCAGCGGGGTTCCTGCCTTGGCGGCGATGTCACCGGGTGGCGCATTGGTGGCTGTGGAGCCGGCTGTGGTGGTGACGCCGCCTGCGACGGTCACGCCGCCAGGGGCAATCGTTCCTCCGGTTGCAGGGGTACCTCCGGCGGTCTTCGTGCCGCCGGAGGCTCTGCCACCGCTGGCCGCGAGTCCGCCGGCGCCCGTGGTGCCGCCCGCAGTCGCCGAGTTGCCGCCGAGGCTGGTGACAGTCCCCCCGTTGGTGGCGACGCCACCGGTGCTGTCCTTGGTGCCACCGAGGCTGGTGGCAGTCCCTCCGCCGGTGGCGACACCCCCGGCGTTGGTGCTGCCGCCACCTCCTGCGCCTGCCTCCGTCGTTGCACCACCGCCCATGCCCGCGCTACCGCTCGTCGTCTCACTGCCGCCGGCTGCGGTCTGACCGCCTGCCGCGGTAGAGCCGGCTGCGCCCGTGCCTCCAGTCCCTCCCTCGTTGCTGGAACCACCCGTTCCCGCCATGACTATGCTGCCGCCGGAGGCAGAAGAGCCGCTCTGGCCGGCACCGCCTGCCTGCCCAGTCGAGCCGCCCCTGTTTCCGGCGGCACTCACGCTGCTGGCTGCAGCATCGGGCGTGGCATTGGAGCTGCCGGAGCTGCATCTGGCTGTCCCCAGCAGGGCAAGGGCAATTCCTGCGACTTGGGCCAGTGGCGCTTGGCGGATTCGGTCCGTGGCGGTCGAAAACAGGTTGGATGGGTTCATGTCGTCTTCTCCACTGCGCTGAGCGGGAATGGCTACAAAATTGAAAAATGCCGCGGCACCGCAAAATCGCGCCTAAAAACCCGCCGGCCCAACGAAAAGAGTTAGCGGTGCGTCTGCCTGCCCCGACGGGCGCGCAGTATCAACGCGGCCAGGGCGAACAACAACCATGCCGACAGTGGCGCCGACGACGACCTGCCATTGAGCGCACAGCTACAACCCGACGAACTCGCAGGGCCAGGCACTCCTGCTTCCCCGTCGGGTGGGGCCACTGTTCCGGTGGTCCCGCCAGCGGCGCTGGCGCTGCCTCCTCTTGCCACTGATGTCCCGCCTGAGCCCGCAGTGCCGAGCGTACCCGCGTCAAAGCTTGCGAAAGTACCGCCGGTTGTGGCTCCCGTGTCTGGCGTCGCGGCGGCGTCTCCACCACCAGTGGCACCACCGGCGCCGGGCGATCCGCCTGCGCCAATGCCTGCGTCGTAAGCTGCAGAAAGGCCACCGCTGGCCGTCACGCCGCCCGCACCAGATCCGCCGAGTGCACTGGTGCCGGTCGCGCCTCCGCCGACTGCGCCGGCGGCAGCACTCGCGCCACCTGTCGAAGACGCAGTTGCGACGGTTCCGCCCCGACCACCCGCGCCGCCGGTCGCGCTTCCGCTGGATCCTCCAGCGGAACCACCACGGCCCCCCGTGCCTCCCGTCGCGCTGCCTCCGCTTCCACCAGCAGTACTGCTGCCTCCACTGCCGCCGCTGCCACCAACGCCTCCATCTGGGGTTGTTCCCGTCGTGCCGGAAGAGCCAACCGCAATCTCGCCGGCGATCGCAGCGGTGCCGCCGCCACTGACCGCATCGGCCTCCAGTCGCACGTATTGCGCCGAATGTGTGGGAAACTGCACCCGCTGCGGGCACAACAGGCCGTGATAAGTGGGGTCTGCCGGCCAAATTCCGCTGGCCACCTCGGTAAACGTGACATTGTCCGTGCTCACGAGGACTTTGTAGGAGGTGATGTTGCCGGCGGTCGTACCCGTGTGGCGCTGAGGCAGATACTCCAGCATGTCGATGTTGTCGTAGCTTTTGCCGAAATTGAGGGTTATCGACTGGGGCAAAGCGCCGGTCGACGTCCACAGGCTTTCCCCCTTGTTGCTGTGCATTGTGTTGTTCACGCCCTTGATTGAGTCGTTGTAGCCGTCAATCGCCAGCGAGGCGTCTCCGCTGGTCGCAGTGGCCGAAGCCGCGGTCAGCGGCGTCTCGATCTTGGGTAGCTGTTGCGGCAAGGGAGCCCTGGCGGTGTTCGGCGTCCAGTACTGCGGCACCTGGCCGAGTGTCGTAACGACCGGGTCCTCGAGCAATCCCTGCAGATTCGGCGGACAATCGAGAATGAAGTTGGTGTAGTTGGATTCGGTGCCCTTGATTTCGTTGGCTATGCTCGAGGCCGAGAGATAGCCAGCCGCCGCTTGGGTACTCCTCCAGAACCAGTTCTTGTCCTTTGCAATGGTCTGCCCCTGCGCACCGGCAATGACATTGCCAGATGGCACTGTCACGCCCAGCGGCTCTTCGAAGTACTCCATGTCGACCTCCCAGGGCACCCCGCCGTTGTGGTCCACTATGATGGTATTCGGCTGAAGTTGGCGAACCAGGGCCCGTATCTTCTGGTAGGGAATCATCTGGTGGCCCGTGAGCCAGGCGTAGCCATCGAACACGAAGACGGGTATGGTTCCGTAGTTGGTCAGAAGCTCGGTGATTTGGGTCGTGATGTACGTCCCAACGACGTTCCAGTCGACTGAACCGGGGTCGGTGTTGTGTCCCGCCACCGAGCCAACGCCGTTGTTGGGATCCCAAATCGAGAAATAGAGGTTAGGGTCGAGCCCCTGGGCCCGGAACGAATCGACGTAGCACTTGACGACGTCCATGGTCGGGACCGCACTCTGCGCGATGGTATAGGGAGTGGCCGACGGCGACGTTGACGGTGGCGTCGCCTTGGAGGGCCAGATGGCGAAACCATCGTGATGTTTGGTGGTCAGTATTCCAAACTTCATGCCCGCTGACTTGGCCGCCTTGGCCCATTGATCGGTGAAGGTATGGCAGTCGCCGGCGGGGGGCGCGAAAGTCTTGGGATCGACCCGTTTCTCGCCCCAGCCGTAGTAGTACGTGTTCATGTTGTAGTGGATGAACATGCCGAAGCGCTGATCGATATTGTTGCTGAGCAGCTGCTGCATGGTCAGGGTCTGGGCCGACGCCATCGTCGGCACGAGCAGCAGGGGCACTGCCAGAAGAACGGCTCGACCGCACCGAGAAAGGCGCATGTGCTGTCTCGTCACGTGGTGATTCTCCTGTGTCGTGTGTCGCGCACGGCTCGTCAGGGCGTGCCGCTGACCGCGACCTCGGCGAGTCCGGCCGGCTGCCCGGTAAAGCTCACGCGCACGAAACCAATCCCGGTGCCGAAAGTGGCCGTGGCAGTGCGGGTCTGGGCGGTGCTGGTGTTCTGGCTTTGATCCACCTTGGTGGTCCACTGCGTGCCATCCGGGGACACATCAATGGTGTAGCGATAGTTGGCTGCGGTGGGGAAGGTGAGCTGCACCGAACTGACCGTGTATGTGCTTTCCAAGGACACGCTCCACCAGGGATTCGTGTCGGTGGTTGCCGCTTGCCAGGACGTTGTGGTGTCGCCATCGTTGCCACTGCCCGCCGTGCCGGCATTGCTGCTTGCGCCGGTTGGGCGGTTCAAGGCCAGTGTCTGGCTGGTGCCCGCGCTTCCGCCGCTGGTGTAGCGCGTGTAGGGTCGCGCCGCAGTCGGCGGGGTGACGCCCTCGACCCACGCCGGGCTGCCCTGCGATGTAATGGTGATGGTCGCCGCGGTCAGACCGGGCGAGGTCGCCTTGATGACGCTGGTGCCGGAGTAGTAGCTGCGGAATTCAATGGCAGCCTTGCCGTCAAGAATGGCAATGTCCGATTGATCGGTGCTTCCGGACGGTGTGAATGTGATGCTGGTGCCAGTCGGGAATTCACCTGGGCCCGAGCTAATGGACAGAGTGACCGGAACGTTGTTGTTGATGGCGTTGCCTTTGCTATCCAGAACTGTCACGACAAGTTGCGCGTCGTCGGTGCCATCCACCGCCACCAAACTGGTCTTGTCCGCTGTCAGTTGCAAAGCCGCCGCCGTGCCACTGGCCGGCCAAGTGGGCGGCGCCACATTGGCATAGGCGTTGCGGTACCAATACCAGGCCCGTTTGGGCAGCCGGAAGTAGTCCACTATTCCCATGGTTTCCAGCTTGGTGCTGCCCACACTGCCGTGATCGAACGCGCACCACAAGGCCTGGCCGCTGCGCCACGCGTATTCTGTCGGGACGCCATTGGTCAGGGTGGCACTCAAATTGCCCCAACCCGGATCGTAGGCGCCCGGGCGAGTGGCGGCCACGCTGCCGTACTCGGTTACCACGCTGGGGATGCCCGGATTCTGGAAGTCCGAAAGGGTCGCGCCGTCACCGTTGTAGCCAGCGACATCGCCGAGTTTGTCAATGCGGCTGCTGCCCTCAGGGCGTTGCGCTCCGCCGATGCCCGCGGGGCGGGTTGGGTCAAGCTGATGCACCAGCGTGACCTCTTTGGTCAGCAGGGCGCTCATCTTTGGCTTCGTGGCGTCGGCGGTGAAGAACGGCTCGTTGCTCATGCTCCACGCGATGATGCTCGGGTGATTGCGATGCACGCGGATCATGGCGGTCAAGCTGTCGGTCACGCTGGTTTCAAATGCGGCCTGGTCTCCGGCGTTGTTGGGATAGGCGCCGGCGGTGTTCCAGGCCCCCTCGCCCGTGGCGCCGCCATAGCCCCAGAAGCAGTTTTCTGACCAGAAGAGGACGCCCAGCTGATCGCAGGCGTCGCCAAAGGCTGGATCCTTGGGATAGTGCGAGCCGCGAATGAAGTTGAATCCGGCGTCCTTGACCAGCTTCACGTCACGGTAGAACCCGGCATTGGTCACGCCGTCGCCCCAGCCCGCGTGATCTTGGTGAACGTCCACGCCGTGAAGATAGTAGTGGGAGCCGTTGATGGAGAACCCGCTGGTGGCCGACCAACTGATCGAGCGAAAGCCAAAGGTCGTGGAAAAGCTGTCCACGCTGGCCGTGCCCTCGGAAACTGTGCTGATCGCGCGGTACAGCGTCGGGTGATCGGGATGCCACAGCGATGGATTGGCAATCGGCGGGATGGTTTGGTCGATTGTGACCGTGCTGTTGGCCGGGATAGTCTGGGTGGAAGACACCGTGCCCACAGTCGCCCCTTTGCTGTCGACAATGTCAGTCTTCAACGTGCAACTCGTGCTTGCGGCATTGTCGTTGCGAATTTCCGTCTTGATGTCGACTGTGGCCGAGGTGGCCGATACAGTCGGCGTGGTGACGAAGGTGCCGTACCAGGTGACGTGCAGGGGATCGGTCACCACCAGATTGACATCGCGATACAACCCGCCACTGAAGGTGTGGTCGCCGGCCCGCGGCGCCAGTTGCGCGTTCCAGTTGTTGTTGACCTGGACGGCCACCAGGTTGTCGCCGGTCACGATGGCGCTGGTGATGTCAAAGGAGAATCCACTGTAGCCGCCTTTGTGTTCGCCGATGGACTTGCCGTTCACGTAGACTTGGGCGTCTTGAAAGGCTCCCTCGAATTCCAGAAACACCCGCTTGCTCGACCATTCTGCCGGCGCGGTGAAATGCTTGCGATACCAGCCATAGCCGACATAGAACTTCGACGACATGAAGTAGGGCAGGCTGAACGAGTGGGGCAGTCCGACCGTGGCCCACGATGTATCAGCGTAGCTGGCGGCCTGCGCGCCGTTGTAGTCGCCTGACTTGAATTTCCAGGCCTGATTGAAATTTTGCGTCTGGCGAATGCTCGGGGACGGCGCGCCGCCTGAGCTGGTCGTTCCTGCGCTGCCGCCCGCGCCAGCCTTGCCGCCCGCGCCTGTGGTGGCTGTCCCACCCCCGACGCCGCCCGATGCGGCGCCTCCGTTGGAGCTGCCTTTTCCACCGGCGCTGGCTACACCGGCCGCCGCGCCCGCCGCGCTCGTTGCGGTAGTGCCGCCGTTCTGCGCGCCGCCGGCCGAGCCTGCCCCTGCGCCGGCCCCTGCGCCCACGCTGGCACTGGCGGCCGCGCTTCCGCCGGTTTCAATCTGACCACCTGCCGCACTGGACCCGCTCGTTCCCGCCGCAACGCCGCCAGTTTGCGCGACCGAGCTGGAAGCAACTGAGCCCGCCACGCCTGTGCTGCCGCCAGATAGAGAGGGCCCGGCGCCAGCTTGGCCAGTCGAGCCACCGCCGTTTCCGCCAGAGCCTGCGTTTTCTGCCGGGGGATTGGAACCGCTGGAACTGCAGGCGGCTGGCCCCAGCAAGAGCAAGGCCAAGCAAAGTTTTAGGACTTCTGGCAGAGAGGCCCGACGAATTCGTCCGGCGAAGAGGTTTGCGGTGGAGTCTCGGTCGAAGCGGTGTGTGTGCATGTCGCCTTCCGTACCAATCGGCAGATTGCTACAGCACCCAAGGGGGTGCGACGTCGGCGAAGTGGGTTCAAAAATCGCCTGAGGAAATGAGGAGAGACCGGCTGCGGTCGCGCAAAACCGCAAAAATACACGACCTTCCGTAGCGCTATCTGCGCCTGCGCCGCCGTGCGCTCACCACCAGGGCAGCCAGGCCGAACAGCAGCCATGCCTGCGCCGATGTCGTCGCGGCTGATGACCTGCCGGTGAGCGTGCAACTGCAACCCGACGCACTGGCCGAACCGATGCCGCCCGCGTCCGGCGCGGACAGGGTTTCCAACGTTCCGCCGGAGGCGCTGGCGCTGCCCCCGGTGGCTGCGCTGACGGTCCCCCCAGTAGCGACGATGTCTGCGTCTTTGATCGAGGATGCGCCGCCTATTGAGATGGCCGCATCTGGCGTCGCGGCAACGGTGCTGCCGCCGGTCGAACCCGCGGCACCGCCACCGGTATCGCCACCCGCGCCGGTGTTTCCGGCGTCGCGGATGCTGTCCGTCGCACCGGCTGTTCCTGATCCCCCGCCTCCGCCCACGCTGGAGGCGCTTCTGCCGCCGCTGCCAGTAGCGCCGCCGGTTGCGTTGGATCCGCCGGTCAGGTTTGCACCGCCCCCGGAACCGCCCGTGGCGGGAGAGCCGCCGGTGCTCGTGGACCCACCTCTGGCACCGCCCGTGCCCGAAAAGCCGCCGGTCGGCGAAGCACCGCCGGTTCCCATCGAGCCGCCTTTGCTGCCACCTGAGCTGGTGGCGCCGCCTGAACTCGTGGCGCCGCCCAAGCCTGATGCGCCGCCCGTCGCGGCGGAGCCACCCGTGCCCGAGGAACCGCCCGCGGCCGTGAAGTATCCGTTGGAACCAAGCCCAGCCGCATCTCGGATGACGGTGCCGTGTCGGATGACCGTTCCCGCGGTGCCCGGTATGCTGGCCCTTGCAGACCACGTGTTGAGATCGGAACTGGTCATGGTCTGGCACGGAACACCGCCCGCCTGTGGGTCCACGTACATCCGGTACTGCCCATTGTCCAGTTGGACAATGGCCGGTCCTTCCAATCCCGAGCCCCATCCAGCCCAGTCGTTCTTGCCCACGAAGGTCCACGGGCCAGTCAGGCTAGGCGCGGTCGCGTGTTCCAGATATCGTGTGGTTTCGCTCTTGATAAAGGCGTGGTAGGTGCTGCCCAGCTTGGCCACATAGGTGTCGATATAATCCGGGCCAATACCAAGAACCGCCGGTCCACTCCACTGGGTCAATTCACTGTTCTGGGCCGTGAAAGCATACGGTTCAAAATCGGGAAGTTCGCTGCCAGTGTCGATATTGGCAATGATCTTGACTACCCCACCCTCCACGTACCATTCCGGCGCCCACACGCGCGAGACGCTGGGCACGCCTGCTTTTACAGTCGTCAGATCGGTCCAGTGAATCAGGTCCGAGCTGACAGCAATGCCGAAATGGTCCTCGGGATTGCAGCAGCTGGCGGTCGTCGGGTCGGTGTAGGCAATATAGTACTTGCCGTCCGTGTACTTCATGATGCTGGGATCGCGAATGTAGCTGGTATTGCCGCCGAAGCCGGTGTCGGAGAGAAGCGTGAACGTCGTCGAGTCGGTCGACGTGTAGATGGACAGCTTCATGCCAGCGGCGTCGTCGCCTTTGAAAGTCGCAAAGATGTACGTCGTCGCTGTGGCGCGCGGACCTCCAGCTAGCAGGGCGGCGGTCAGGGTAGCGAGGACTAGAAGCTTTCTCATTTGACCGTGGAACTTCGATTCGACTGACGCGTCGACCACCTTAAGGGGGCGCGGAGAAAACAAAAAGGGTCTCACGATTTACGGCATGGCAGGAAACGGTCTCCTGTGACGGGCGGCGCCAAGTCGCAGGGTGGTAACGCTGCGCGCATTCTCGGGTCGTCGAGCGCGCTCGCACCGACGGGCTTTGGCCGCGGTTGACGGGGGAGACGGCATCAACTAATCATTGGGCCATGGCTTCGTCGTCTGTTCCCGAGACTTCTCCCGCAGCGCCCGCGCCCGCGGCGCCGCCGAACCCAGAGCCGGTGCCCCAGCCCGACGTGCTCCCGCCGTCCAAGGTGACCGGCGAATTCAACGTGCTCTGCTACACGCTCCTCTGCGTGTTCATGGTGACCTTTGTCGTTTGGGCGATCTTTTCTTGGACGGGCTATGGCCAGCGCTACGCGCCTCATGCGGATGGCTGGTACAAGGGGGGAACGCGTTCCATTGAGGTGACCCTGGTTCGTGAGGATTTGCAGAACCTTTCCTGCGCCTCGGACGCTGTGTTTGAAGGAATGCATTGTGCGTTTCGGGCCAACCAGCAGCCCTTCGATGCCCAGGGTACCGAGGATCGCGTGCTCCTGCGTCCCTACTACACCGTGGATCAGGTGCTTTTCTTGGGCGCGGGCCTGTGGGGCTCACCTGGCCTGACCGGTCAGCTGCCCAAAGAGCGCTTCTCGGTCGTGTGTAACTACCGCATGGTTGGCTCGCTCAAGTCGGGGTCGTTGCGCTGGCAGACCAACGGTCAGTTTGCTCCAATCAAGGACGCCGTGCCGGTAGGGCTTCTCACCGAGTGCGTGATTCCGCAATGACCCCAGCGAAGATGGTTCGCGGGGTGGTCGAGACCGGCCGCGCGGCCTGGCAAGATGCCGTCGACCGATGGGGCGGCCTGGGGCGCATTCAGCGCGCCACCAGCTGCCTGCTTGCCTTCATGATCGTGGGCGGCGTGCTCCTGCGTATCCAGGGAATAGGCTATCCGCCCCGCAATACCTTCGACGAGCTGCCGACGGCGCAGCACATGCTGCTGGGCGTGCCTGACCTGCAGGACTTCCACCCGCCGATGGGCAAGCTTCTGGGCACGATTGGGCTTCTCCTCTTCGGCTACAACTCGGTGGGGCGCCGGTTCATGTATCTGTGTTTCGGCCTGCAGACCATCATCGTCGGCTTCTGGCTGGCCCGACAGATCTTCGCCAGCCGGCGGGCGGCGTGGCTGGCGGCCGCCTTCATGGCCGCCGATGGTTTTTTCATTGCCCATTCGCGCACGGCCTTCATCGACATCATGCTCGTCTGCTTCATTATGTGGAGCCTCCTGGCGGTGATCGAGGCGCGCACCTGGCGCGGCATGGCTGTCGCCGGAATCTTGATTGGGATCGCCACGTCCATCAAGTGGAGTGCCGCGCAGACGCTGGTGCCGGCCATCTTGGTCGTGCTGCTCTATCGCCGCGTGCCCTGGTACACGATTTTCTGGTTCGGGTTGTCGCCCATCGTGCACTTCTTCATCTGGATGCTCGGGCTGCACCTCATGGGACACGACAGCAGCCCGACTGACGTCGTGAACGTCATTTTCTCGTCCATGCACAGCCTGCACGACCTCGGACGGTATGACAATCCATTGGCGTCGGCCTGGTATACCTGGCCGCTCCTCTATCATCCCATCGTGGTCAAGCTCGCCTCCCTAGGAACCACCTCGACTTATGCTTCCAGCGTCGGCAATCTGGTGTTCTGGTTCCCCGCGGCTTTGCTGGTGGTGGGGTTGCCCGTGGTTCGTGGCCTCACCGCGTGGCGGGCGAGTTGGCGGCGCTACTGGCCGATCTTCTTCGACGCCTCGTTCACCAAGGCAGTTCTGGTGCTTGCCTCAGGTTGGGTGGCCTTGCAATTCCTGTTCATTATTTCCATGGGCAAGCACTCGTTTTTCTACCACTACCTGACACCCTACGCCTTCGCCATCATTCTGCTGGCCGGGGTCGTGGCCAAGCTGGAACGCCGCTGGCCCCGCGCGGTGTTGGTTTTCGTCAGCTTGTCCATATTGGTGGCCCTGTACTTTGTGCCCGTGTGGGGCGAGTTTCCGCTTACTCTGGCACAAGCGAACCGGCGCCTGATCTTCCTGCCCTGGCGCCCGTAGCGGCCCCAACGCGGTTGATCCGCGTCAGCGTCGCGAGGGCGATCCCATGAATTGCCACGGAATCTGTCGTAGAATACTAGCGACTTTACGGTCGTCTCACCTAGGGGTGATGCCATGAAGATCATGTTAAGTGTTTCTCTCGGTTTTTTGCTTCTGGGTTTCGGCGTTGCCCAAGCCCAGAGCGTGAGCGGGGACTCTACAAACCAGGCGTCAGCCGCTGGTGCTGCACCACAGGCGGTGCAGCCGCCCATGCCGGCGCCCGAGCAAGAGCCGCCCGCGCCGCCGCAACAGCCGCCCGCGCCACCGGTGCAGGCGCAGGCCCAGGCGCAGCCCCAGCCGCAGATGCAGCAGCCAGAGGGCGCGGTGCAGCCGGGCGCTGGGGGCCAATGGGTGTACACCGAGCAGTACGGCTGGATCTGGATGCCCTATGGAAACCAGTACACCTACGAGGGCACAGCTTACGACACGTCTCCCTATTCGTACGTGTACTACCCTAGCTACGGCTGGATGTGGCTAGCTTCTCCCTGGGTTTGGGGCTGGGGCCCGTATCCCTACTTCGGATTCCGAGGCCCCTCCCACTTTGGCTGGTACAACGGCCTCTACCGGGCCGGGTATGGCTGGGGTGGATACCGCGGCGGCTATCGCGGAGGCTGGGGCGGCGGCAATCGCGGGGGCTGGAGTGGCGGCAATCGCGGTGCGGGTGGCTATCGGGCTGGTGGCGCAGTCCACGGCAGCGCGGTGGGCAGCTATCGTGGTACCGCTGGCAGCTCATTCCATGCGGTCAGCGGATCCCGCGGCAGCCCTGGCGGCGGATTCCACGGCAATGTTGGGGGCGCATTCCGCGGCGGATCTGGGGGCGGATTCCATGGCGGCTTCGGCGGCGGCCATGGCGGCGGCCACGGGGGTGGACATCGCTGACTGGCGCGAGCATGGACGCTCTTTGCGCGTCTGATTCACACAACTTTACGTCGCTGCAATGCCCCTGCAACACGGCATCGATAGTGTCGTGTCATGGCACGCAAGTACACGGCGCAGTTGAGGCGGGCTCCGGCAAACTGCAACGACCAGAGACCGGAAAGGTGGCCTGGTTTCTCGGATTGTCGCGCAGGCCAAGAATGGGACGAGCACGCCTTGTGCCTGCGTCGCGAAGCGATCGCGCGGCGTAATCAGGCCCGCGGCCTGTGGCTGCTGGCTCGCGAACTGTGCGCGTCCGCCGCACTCCATCGCGTGGAAAGCGGTGGGGCCGTCGCGGGCCGCACCCTGCGCCTGGCCTTCGCGGCACTGCGCGACCGTGCTGAGATCGCGCAGGCCGAGCGCGGTCGCGATTGATCCCTGAGCTTGCCGCACCACCGTCCGTCGGGTAGTTTCCGAGGGAAATAGGCCGGTTGGCCCTCTTGATGGAGATGCCGATCGGAGAAAGTTTCGAGGTTCCTTGCACGCACTGCCTGTCTCCTGGTTGCTGGTTGCTCTTTCCCGCATTGAGCGCGTGAAGCTTCGGGCGGCGTCAGCGGCTCTGCTCGCGGTCCTGGGCACTCTGTCGGCATGCGGTGCGAGCAAGTCGGGCGCGGCGGTCGAGCCGCGCGGGGCGCGGGCGGTGCCGGTGCTGCCAGCCACCGTCGTCCGGCGCGACGTGCCTGTCTACTTGGAAGGCATTGGGAGCGTGGTGGCCTACAAGACGGTGACGGTGCGGTCCCAGGTGGACGGCCGGCTGATGCAGGTCCTGTTCCGCGAGGGTCAGACCGTGCGCAAGGGCGAGGTCCTGGCCCAGATCGACCCGCGGCCGTTCCAGGTTCAACTGCATCAGGCCGAGGGCGCGCTGGCACGCGACCGCGCCCAGCTGCAAAACGCGAATCTGGTGGTCAGGCGCGATCGGGATTTGGTGGGGCAGAAACTCATCGCCCAGCAACAGCTCGATAGCGATCAGGCGACTGCTGGTCAGACCGAAGGCGCGGTTCGCATCGACGAGGCGGCCATCGAGAGCGCGCGGCTGAATCTCGACTACGCGCGCATCACTTCACCGGTCGACGGGGTCACGGGCGTGCGTCTGGTCGATCCGGGCAATGTGGTGCACGCCGCGGATCCAGGCGGCATCGTGGTGGTCACGCAACTCGATCCCGTGGCGGTGCTTTTCAACCTGCCCCAGGACGAACTGCCACGAATCAGCGACCAGATGGCGCACGGCAAACTTGCCGTGGAGGTATTCGGCCGCGATGGTGCGGCTGCCCTGGGCAAGGGCGAACTCGAGCTCATCGACAACCAGATCAACCAGGCAACCGCAACCTTGCGCCTCAAGGCGATCGTGCCCAACCTCGAGCACCACTTGTGGCCCAACCAGTTCGTCAAGGCACGCTTGCTGCTCACCACGCGCAAGGGTGCCCTGGTGGTGCCGGCCTCGACGCTGCAGCGTGGCCCCGATGGCACCTTCGTCTATGTCGTGGGCGCTGACCAAACCGTGGCGCTGCGGCCGGTGGAGGCCATCGCGCCCACGGGCGAGGTGGCCATCATCGACAAGGGCGTGAGCGAGGGTGAGATCGTGGTGGCGGACGGGCAGAATCAGCTTCGCCCCGGCAGCAAGGTATCGTTGCGCGAGCCTGGCCAGCAGGGCAGCGGTCGAGGGGGCGGCTCGGACAAGCCCGGCGCAGGCGGCAGGGGTCGCGGCGACAAACAATGAGTGTGTCTGAGCCGTTCATCCGGCGTCCGGTGGCAACATCGCTGTTGACCGTCGGGCTGCTGTTGTCCGGCTTGCTCGGCTACCGCCAGCTTCCGGTGTCCGCCTTGCCCCAGGTGGACTATCCCACCATCGTGGTGGCCACCGCGCTGCCCGGGGCCAGTGCGGAAACCATGGCCTCGGCAGTGACCACGCCGCTCGAACGGCAGTTTGGCCAGATGCCGTCGCTCGGCCAGATGACTTCGGTGTCGAGCTTCGGCAACTCGCAGATCACGTTGCAGTTCGATCTGGGGCGCGACATCGACGCGGCCGAGCAGGACGTGCAGGCCGCCATCAATGCGGCGTCGAACCTGCTGCCCACGTCGCTGCCCGCGCCGCCCACCTACAGCAAGAGCAACCCGGCTGATTCGCCCATCCTCACCTTGAGCATCAGCTCGGACACCCTGCCGCTCGACCAGGTGGATGACGTGGCGGATTCCATCCTGGCGCAGAAGATCGCGCAGGTGGCGGGCGTGGGCCTGGTCACCATCAATGGCGGGCAAAAGCCCGCTGTGCGTGTGCAGGTCGACCCCGCGGCGCTGGCTGGCGCCGGGCTCAGCCTGGACGACGTGCGAAAGATTCTGGTCGCCGCCAACGTCAATCAGCCCAAAGGAAACCTGGACGGTCCCCGCCAGAACTATACGCTGGCCACCAACGATCAGCTCGCGCGCGCGGCGAGTTTTCGACCGCTGGTGCTGGCCTACAACAACGGCGCGCCCATCCGTCTGCAGGAAGTGGCCAATGTCATCGACGGCGTGGAGAACAACGAGCTGGCCGGCTGGTCCGACGGGAAACGCGCCATCATCGTGAGTGTGCGGCGCCAGCCAGGGGCCAACGTCATCGAAGTGGCCGACCGGGTGAAGGCTCTGCTGCCGCGTCTAGAAACTGCTCTGCCTCAGGGTGTGGAGGTCGCGGTGGTCAGCGATCGCACGGAGACCGTGCGCGCTTCAGTCGACGATGTTCAGTTCACGCTGGCGCTCAGCGTGGTGCTGGTCGTCGCGGTGATCTACCTATTTCTGCGCAGCCTGCGCGCCACCGTCATTCCCGGCGTGGCTGTGCCGCTCTCGCTGGTGGGCACATTCGGACTCATGTACCTGTGCCACTACAGCCTGAACAATCTGTCACTGATGGCGCTGACGATTTCCACTGGCTTCGTGGTCGACGACGCCATCGTGATGATTGAAAACATATCCCGCTACATAGAAGAAGGCGAACCGCCTTTCCAAGCCGCATTGAAGGGCGCCAAGCAGATTGGCTTCACCATCGTGTCGCTGACGGTGTCGCTGGTGGCGGTTCTGATTCCCCTGCTTTTCATGGGCGGAATCATCGGTCGGCTGTTTCGCGAGTTCGCAGTCACACTCAGCATCGCCATTGGGGTGTCGGCAGTCTTGTCGCTGACCCTGACTGCCATGATGTGCGCCTTCTTGCTGCGCGCCCATGAGCAGCCGGGGTGGCTGGCCCGCCAGTTCGAGTGCGGCTTTGCCGCCATGATGGCCGTGTATCAACGCAGTCTGGGCTGGGTGATGCGACACCAACCGGCCACTCTGGCGGTGACCGTGGCCACGGTGGCACTGACCGTTGTGCTGGCGGTGATTGTCCCCAAAGGCTTCTTCCCGCAGCAGGACACGGGAATGATCATGGGGGTGACTGAGGCGCCGGCCGACGTGTCTTTCGCCAGCATGATGGCGCGACAGAGGGCGCTGGCTGATGTCGTGCGCACCGACCCCGACGTGGCTTCGGTGGTGTCGTACATCGGCGCCGACGGCACCAATCCCACGCCCAACACCGGAAGGTTGGCCATCACCCTGCGTCCGCGTCAGGCGCGCAGCGCGAGCGCCGCCGAGATCCTGCGGCGACTGCGCGTGAGCGCCCAGGGCGTGGAGGGCACCTCGGTGTTCTTCCAGGTTGTGCAGGATTTGCAGATCGACAGCCGCGTGAGCCGGACGCAGTTCCAGTACACAATGGAAGATGCCGACATCGACCAACTGGGCGAGTGGGCGCCGCGCGTGCTCGCCCGGCTGGAGAAGTTGCCTGAACTGCGCGATGTGACCAGCGATCAGCAGACCTCGGGTTTGCAATTGCGACTGGTCGTGGATCGCGACACGGCCTCGCGCTTCGGCATCTTGCCCCAGGCCATCGATGACGTGCTTTACGATGCCTTTGGCCAGCGCCAGGTGTCGATCATTTTCACTCAACTCAATCAGTATCGGGTCATTCTGGAAGTGAAGCCGGAATTTCAAAACAACGCGGCGGCATTGGAGAATATCTACGTGCGCTCGCAGACCGGCGACCAGGTGCGATTGAGCGCGTTCACCCATTTCGAGCCGAGCCGCACGCCCCTGGCCGTCACCCACCAAGGGCAATTCCCGGCGGTGACGATCTCGTTCAACGTGGCCTCGGGTCTGGCGTTGGGCGATGCGGTCGACGCCATCCACCGCGCCGAGGCCGAGATCGGCATGCCGGCTACTGTGCGCGCCAACTTCGTGGGCACGGCGCAAGAATTCAAGAGCGCCCTGGCCAGCGAGCCCTTCCTGATTCTGGCGGCCCTGCTGACTGTGTACATCGTGCTGGGCGTGCTTTACGAAAGCTACATCCACCCTGTCACGATTCTGTCCACGCTACCTTCCGCGGGCGTGGGCGCGTTCCTGGCGCTCATGCTGACCCGGACCGAGTTCAGCATCATTGCCCTTATCGGCATCGTGTTGCTGATTGGCATCGTGAAGAAGAACGCCATCATGATGATCGACTTCGCCCTCGAGGCCGAGCGGGTGGACGGGCTGCCGCCGCAAGAATCGATTGTGCGGGCGTGTCTGCTGCGCTTCCGACCGATCATGATGACCACCATGGCGGCGTTGCTGGGCGGGCTGCCGCTGGCCTTGGGCAGTGGCACCGGTTCCGAACTGCGGCGTCCACTCGGCATTTCGATTGTGGGTGGGCTGCTCATTTCGCAATTGCTGACCCTTTACACCACGCCGGTCATCTACTTGTACATGGATAGGCTGGCTCGCCTGCTGCGTCCCGGACGTGCTCGGGCTGTCGCAGCAGCGCCGGTGCCAGACAGCGCGCCGTGAATATCTCCGAACCCTTCATAAGACGGCCGGTGGCGACCTCGTTGCTGGCCGCAGCCCTGCTGATGGTGGGGGCCACCGCGTACACCCAGCTTCCCGTGGCACCGCTGCCACGCGTCGACTATCCCACCATCAACGTCAATGCGGCTCTGCCAGGAGCCAGCCCCGAGACCATGGCCTCGGCCGTGGCCACGCCGCTGGAACGCCGCTTCGGCCGGATTGCCGGACTGACCGAGATCACTTCGGTGAGCTCGCTTGGCTCGGTCAGCTTGACGTTGCAGTTCGATCTCGACCGCGACGTGGACTCAGCCGCGCGCGACGTGCAGGCCGCCATCAACGCGGCGGCCGGCGATCTGCCGCCCAACTTGCCCACTCGACCGAATTTTCGCAAGGTCAACCCCGCCGACGCGCCCATCCTCATCCTTTCGCTGACGTCCAAGACGCTGCAGCTGGCGCAAGTCTATGACGCTGCCAACACCATCCTGGCGCAGAAGATCGCCCAGGTGCAGGGCGTGGGCCAGGTCTTCGTGGGCGGCGGCCAGAACCCTGCTGTGCGCGTGCAGGTCGACCCGGCGGTGCTGGCAGGCCTGGGGCTGGGCCTGGAAGATGTGCGCACTGTGCTCAGCCAGGCCACTGTCGATCAACCCAAGGGCACATTGACGGGCGCGAGCCAGGCACAATCCATTGCCGCCAATGACCAGCTTGTCGGGGCAAAGAGCTTTCGCGAACTGGTCATCAATTATCAAGGCGGTGCAGCCGTTCGACTGGGCGACGTAGCACGGGTGATTGACGATGTGGAGGACAATCGCGTGGCGGCCTGGACCAACGGCACGCGTTCCGTGTCATTGCTCATTCGCCGCCAGCCCGGCGCCAACATCATCGAGGTCATCGACCGCATCAAGCGCATGTTGCCCGGCCTGGCGCAGTCGGTTTCGCCCAGCATCGACATCCAGGTGGCAGTGGATCGCGCCGGCACCATCCGCGCGTCGGTGCGCGACGTGGAGCGAACCCTGCTCCTCAGCGTGTTTCTCGTGGTGCTGGTGGTCTTCGCGTTTCTGCGCAATCTGCGCGCGACCCTGATCCCTAGCGTGGTGGTCCCGCTTTCGCTGGTCGGCACCTTTGCCGCCATGTACTTGCTCGGCTACAGCCTCAACAACTTGTCGCTCATGGCGCTGACCATCGCAACCGGTTTTGTGGTTGACGACGCCATTGTGGTCACAGAGAACGTCTCGCGCTTCGTCGAGACCGGCGAGAAGCCTCTGATGGCTGCACTGAAGGGCGCGCGACAGATCGGGTTCACCATCGTTTCAATTACCGTGTCGTTGTTGGCGGTTTTCATTCCCATCTTGGTGATGGGCGGCATCGTCGGCCGGCTATTCCGCGAATTTGCGGTCACCTTGGCCGTGTCCATCGCCATCTCGGCGATCATCTCGCTCACCCTGACGCCCATGATGACGTCGCGCCTGCTACGGCTGGAAACTGAGCAACGGCGCGGCCTCGCCTTTCGCGTGTCCGAGGGCTTTTTCAACGGCATGTTGGGCGGCTACCGGCGCGGGCTGGATTGGGTGCTCCGCCACCACTACCTGATGCTGTTCCTCACCATCGGGGCTGCTGTTGTCACCGTGTTTCTCTACAAGGCAGTGCCCAAGGGACTGTTCCCGCAGCAGGACACCGGACAACTTGCCGGGGTGGCCGAGGCACCGCAGGATGTGTCGTTCCCCGCCATGCGCCAACGAGCCGAGGCGGTCAACAAGGTCGTGTTGGCCCATCCGGCGGTGGAGAAGATGGTCACCTTCATTGGTGGCAGCGGATCGTCGGGCAACACCGGGAACATCTTCATCCAGCTCAAGCCGCTTGGGCAGCGCAGCCAGACCTCTGACCAGGTCATCGCCGAGCTGCGCCCCAAGTTGGCGGCGATTCCCGGCATCATGCTGTTCCTGCAGTCGGTGCAGGATGTGCGCATGGGTGGGCGGGGCGCGCGCACGCAGTACCAGTACACCTTGCAGGACGCGAATCTGGCCGAGCTGAACCAGTGGGCGCCGCGCGTATTCGACATGCTCAAAGCCCTGCCCGAGCTGCGCGACGTGGCCAGCGACCAGCAGACCAATGCCTTGCAACTCAGTCTGGAAGTCGATCGCGACATTGCGTCCAGCTTGGGTGTGTCGTTGCAGGCTGTGGACGGTACACTTTACGATGCCTTTGGTCAGCGCCAGGTGGCGACCATGTACACGCAGCTCAACCAGTATCGCGTGGTGCTAGAGGCCAAGCCCGGGCTGGCGGGGCAACCCGTCGCGCTCGACAACATGTACGTGCACTCGCAGAATGGCGCGCTGGTTCCGCTCTCCGTGTTCGCCCACTGGGCGCCCTCACGCACGTCGCTTTCTATCAGTCACCAAGGACAATTTCCGGCGATCACGTTGTCGTTCAATTTGGCGCCGGAAAAGTCACTCAGTCAGGCACTGGATGCGATTCACAGTGCCGAATCGCGCATTGGCCTGCCGGCGGGCGTGGTGGCTTCACCGCAGGGAACAGCCAAGGCGTTCGTAGATTCTCTTTCCAACCAGCCGACCTTGATTCTGGCGGCGCTGCTGGCTGTGTATATTGTTCTCGGTGTGCTCTATGAAAGTCTAATTCACCCGGTGACAATTCTGTCCACATTGCCGTCGGCCGGTGTGGGCGCGTTGCTGGCCCTCATGTTGATGCACACCGAATTCAGCATCATTGCGCTCATTGGCGTGATCCTGCTCATCGGCATCGTGAAGAAGAACGCCATCATGATGATCGACTTCGCGCTGCAGGCCGAGCGCGAGCAAGGCTTGTCGACTCGCGACGCCATCTTTCAGGCCTGCCTGCTGCGTTTCCGCCCCATCATGATGACCACCATGGCGGCATTGCTGGGCGGTCTGCCCCTGGCCCTGGGTCACGGCACCGGGTCCGAAATGCGGCGGCCGCTGGGCATCGCCATCGTGGGCGGCCTGCTGCTGTCGCAGATGCTGACTTTGTTCACCACGCCAGTGGTGTACCTGACGCTGGATCGATTCTCGCGCAGGCGGAGGGGGGCGAAGGCTGGGTGAGCTGATCTGCGTTGGGGCGATCTGCGAACCTACGTCTGCAAGCCACATGCGCACGCACAATCGTTGGCTAGCACGCGATTCCATCTACTGTCCGGGCTGCCGATTGCACACGGATCTGTGCGCGTGCGCGCTGCTCGTGCCCAGGCCCACACGCACACGAGTGGTGCTGGTGACGCATGTGCGCGAAATGGGCAAGCCCACCAACACGGGACGCCTGGCACTGGCCTGCCTCGAGGGCGCGCGGCTGCTCGAGCGCGGCCGTCGGGATGGCGTCCCGCCTTCTATCCCTTGCGAGCCCGGCAGCCAGCCCTTGCTGCTCTACCCCGTGCCGGGCGCCATACCGCTCGACCAGTGGAAGGCTGCGCAGTCCCCCGATGCCAAGCGGGCGACGCTGGTCGTTCCTGACGGAACCTGGCGCCAGACCAATCGCGTGCGCTACCGAATCCCGGGTCTGGCTGAGGTACCCTTGGTGTGCCTGCCCGCGGGACTGACGTCGCGTTTTCGTCTGCGCCACGCCGGGAGCCCGCAGCGTCTGGCCACATTCGAAGCCATCGCGCACGCGCTGCGCATCCTCGACGGACCCGAGATCGCTGACCGCCTGCTGCACATCTTCCAAGTAATCGTGGATCGTTCACTGTGGAGCAATGGCCGTCTGACCTCCAGTGAAGTCACGGGGGGCATTCCCGCCGGGGCCAGCCAGGACGGTCCTAGAAAGCCACAGTAGGCGGCCAGGAACCTTTCGATTGCCCGGAGCATCCAACCGGTATTCGTGCACTCGTGCAGCGCGAACGAACAACTCAATTCAGTGCGGAGGGCGACATGGGCAAGAAGATCATCGCGGTGATGGGAGCAACCGGCGCTCAGGGCGGAGGCCTTGTGCGTGCCATCCTGGCCGACAAGAGCGGCGATTTCGCAGTTCGGGCGATCACCCGCAAACCCACGGGCGAAAAGGCGCAGGCGCTGGCCAAGCTGGGGGTGGAGGTCGTGGCGGGCGATCTGGACGACGTGGCGAGCCTGACCAAAGCCTTCGAGGGCGCGTATGGCGCCTACTGCGTGACCAACTTTTGGGAGCACTTTTCTGGCGAGAAAGAGACGGCCCAGGGGCACGCCCTAGCCCAGGCGGCCAAGAACGCAGGAGTGAAGCACGCCATCTGGTCCACCTTCGAGGACACGCGCAATGCCTTCCCGCTCAGCGACTCGCGTATGCCGACGCTGAAAGGTAAATACAAAGTGCCTCACTTCGATGCCAAGGCCGAGGCAGACCATTTCTTCAGAGATCTGGGCGTGCCGACAACGTTCCTGCTGACATCGTTCTATTGGGACAATCTCATTGGCTTTGGCATGGGTCCGAAGAAGGGGCCTGATGGCAGGCTGGCCTTTGTGCTGCCCATGGGCAACAAGAAATTGCCCGGCATTGCAGTAGAAGACATCGGCAGGTGCGCCTTGGGGATCTTCAAGCGTCCTGACCTGATCGGAAAGACCGTCGGCGTCGCTGGCGAGCATCTCACTGGCAGCGAGATGGCCGCAGCACTCAGCTATGCGCTGGAACAGCCAGTTGCCTACAACGCGGTTTCGCCAGACGTCTACCGCGGCTTCGGCTTCCCCGGGGCGGACGACCTTGGAAACATGTTTCAGTTCAAGGCGGAAACCGAGAGCACCTACTGCGGGACTCGCGACCTTTCGCTCTCCCGTGCACTCAATCCTGAGCTACAGACGTTCGCCAAGTGGTTGTCCCGCAACAAGTCGCGAATTCCGCTCGAGTAGGGAGACAGTTCCAATTGATGCTGGTGGGCCGCGAAAGGCGGCTCCTTCACTGAGAGGAGGGGAAACATGGCATACGCGGTTGTGCATCACTTTCCTGGTGGTACCAGGGAACAATACGAGGCGTCGATAGCAGCGGTGCATCCGGGCGGAGGCAGCCTGCCCAAAGGCCAGATATTCCACGCCGCTGGCCCGTCGGCGGGTGGCTGGACAATCGTCGCTGTTCACGACTCCAAAGAAAGCTGGGAGCAGTTCCGCGACGGAATACTGATGCCAAAAATGCAACAGGGCATTCGCGGGGGGTTCCCCACGCCGCCGCAGGAAGCAGTCTTCGCCGTCCACAATTTGCGGCCTTGATGCCGGCGCATCAAGTGGCTGAGCGTGGGGCCGGCGTGCTGCAGTTCTGCTCGTGATCGGCGTGCAGACGCGCCATCGTGGCCTCGTTCTTGGCCTGGTCCTGAACCCCCAGTGAATCGGGATAGAACCTCGTGCAGGGCCGAGTTGAGGTATTCGCCGACAGAGCTAGCGGGAATAGGGTGAGAGCGGGACATCTTCCGCCGCTGCAAGGAGAGATTCATGGACGACTATGAGCGAGGGAATGGGCTTGAACGCATCCTGAAAGAGGGTCGGAAGTTCCCGCCCGCTCCCTGGGCCGAGAGCACTGCCACCCGGAGCCACGAGGAGTATCGCCGGCGTTGGTTGCGCTCGATCGAAGACCCGGATGGTTTTTGGGGTGAGGAGGCCAAGGCCCTGGTCTGGGACCGGCCCTGGGACAAGGTGCTCGAGTGGGACCGGCCTTTCGCAAAGTGGTTCACGGGTGGTCGTCTCAACGCCTCAGTGCAGTGCCTGGACAGACACTTGGGCACACCGACCATGCACAAGGCCGCCTTTCATTGGGTTGGTGAACCGGGCGATCGGCGAACGTTCACCTACGCCCAGCTTCACAAGGAAGTGGCGCGCTTCGCCGCAGGTCTGCGCACGCTTGGGGTGAAGAAGGGCGACCGGATTGCCATCTACATGCCCATGATCCCGGAGTTGCCGGTGGCCTGCCTGGCATCCGCGCGCATCGGAGCGATCCACACTGTGGTGTTTGGCGGATTCTCGGCCGAAGCCTTGCGCGATCGGATCAACGACTCGGGCGCGGTGGCGGTGGTGACGGCGGACGGGGGATGGCGCCGCGGCGCCCATCTCTTGCTCAAGCGCACCGTCGACGAAGCCTTGGAGGGAGTCACCTCGGTTCGCCACGTGATCGTGGCCAAACGCGGGGGCAGCACATTTCCCCATCACATGAAGGCTGGCCGCGACAAGTACTACGACGAGGTCTGCCGCCAGGCCGGCAACCAAACCCAACCGGAAAGCATGGAGTCCGAGGATCCACTCTTCATCCTCTATACGTCGGGAACCACGGGGAAACCGAAGGGGATCTTGCACACGCACGCGGGCTATTTGCTCGGAACGCAACTGACCACGCGCGAGGTCTTCGACATCAAGCCTCACGACGTTTTCTGGTGTACCGCGGACGTCGGTTGGGTGACGGGACACAGTTACATTATCTATGGTCCCATGCAGCTCGGCGCCACCCAGGTGATCTACGAGGGCGCCCCCAATTGGCCCGAACCCGATCGCATGTGGAAGATCGTGGCTGAGGAAGGCGTCAGCATCTTCTACACCGCTCCCACGGCAATTCGGTCCTACATGAAGTGGGGCGATACCTGGCCCAACCGCCACGATCTGTCCTCGCTGCGCCTGCTTGGTTCCGTGGGCGAGCCCATCAATCCCGAGGCCTGGCTTTGGTACCACGACGTCATCGGGAAGAATCGCTGCCCGATTGTCGATACCTGGTGGCAGACCGAAACCGGCTCCATTTCCATCACGCCGTTGCCCGGCGCTACCGCAACCAAACCGGGCTCGGCCACGTTTCCCTTCTACGGCATCGACGCCGCAATTCTGGACGAGACAGGCAGGGAGATCGGCACCGGCGGCGGACTGCTGGCCTTGCGCCGGCCCTGGCCCGCGATGATGCGCGGGATTTGGGGCGACGACGAACGTTACCGCAGCACCTACTGGGGCCGCTGGGACGGGCGCTACTACTTCACCGGCGACGGTGCTTTGCGGGACGAGGAGGGCTACTTCTGGATCGTTGGCCGCGTGGATGACGTCGTCAACATTTCCGGACACCGGATCGGAACCGCGGAACTGGAGAGCCTTTTCGTGGAGCACAAAGCAGTCAGCGAAGCCGCAGTCATCGGGGTCAAGCACGAAATCAAGGGACAGGGTTTGGTCGGGTTCGTGACCCTTCGCAATGGCTTCCTCCCGTCCGACATGTTGGCCGGGGAATTGCGCGACTGGATTGGACACAAGATAGGCTCTTTTGCCAAACCCGAACGCGTGCTGTTTGCAGCTGACTTGCCCAAAACCCGCTCGGGAAAAATCATGCGGCGGCTTTTGCGTGACATCGCCGAGGGGCGTTCGCTGGGGGACGTCACGACCCTGGCGGATCCAGGAGCGGTGACCCAAATCAAAGAGCGATACGAGGAAGATGGCTAGATGTGGCCCGACGCCATGTAGAGCCCACCGCATTCAGCACAGCAGCTGAAGGCACACCCACCGAATGCCTCCATTCGTTAGAACACAGCGACAGTTGACGATCCAGCATCGGTGGGGCTGGTAGTCACACTGCTGCCCGAGATTCTCGCACGACGTTCCCGATGGATCTCCCACGGCATCGACGCAGGGGCATTTGTCAATGGGCCCGGCGTCATTTGTGGTTACCCCCGAACAGCGATTCGACATATCGGTGACCGAGGAGGCAGCGAGCGCATCCGTGACGGGGCCACCAACCACCGTCTCGGCCATCTGGCTGCCGCTGTCTTGCGATCCAGGCTGGGGGTTCTCCAGGGTTAGGCTTGTCGCCGAGCTACATGAGGCAAGAAGCGAAGCAAGCATGACGGGCCAGAGTCGAACTGTCCGCATCGTTATCCTCCACTCCGCTAGGATGCCCGTTTCGACAACACCTTCCGCCACAGAATCGTGCGATGTGGCGGGGATCCACATCAAGCTTCCTGGGTACGTAAGGTCTCGCGGAGACGCCATGGCGCCTGGCCCCCAAAATAGCTGACCCGTCCGGGAAGTCGCGCGACTCGTAGTCTAGTAAAGGGCAGGCCCCCTCGCGCCCGGAGGAGGGTTACAAGTCCCCAAGGAGACCACATGAAGAGTTATGCTTTTGTCATTGTATTCATCGGCACTGTCGCATTCGGCGCCGGATGCGGATCCGCCGCAATCAACGGAGCCGCCAGCACGACTGAAGACTTGTCCAGCGGCAGTAGTGTCGGTGGCGGGAGCGTTCTCCCGAGCAGACCTTGCACCCCATCCAACACGTCGAGGGCACCAGCCGATGGTCTCATCGCGGATTTCAAGGACGCTGGTGGTGGGATTGAGATCTCGGGTGGAATCGTGACGTACGCGGCGCCGAAAGTCGCCGGGCTGGGCTCTGCGAGCTACACGACGACCGGGGGAACGCTCAACATCACGGTCAACGCGGCGCCGGTTTCAAAGCCGCAATTCCTGGGCGTGGTTGTCGCTTTCGACAAGTGCATCGATGCGAGCGCGTTCACCGGTGTGCAATTCACCATCAGCGGTTCGTTTTCTGGCTGCACGCTGCAGTACGCCACCGGCGATGTCGAACACCAAGACATGACCTGGCGCTCGGGCCCGGCCGGGTCATATCCGCCGCACGACAGGATCGCCGTCGATGAGATGACGGCGACTCCCCGGACCATCAAGGCGCCTTTCGCCGTGACCGACGTTCAGGGCAGCCCTGCCCCGCGCCTCGATCCGACCAAGCTCATTTCCACGCAGTGGCAGTTCACGGTCCCTGTCGCGGCCGAAGGCGAGATCGACAATCCGATGTGCACGGCAAGTGTCACCATCGACAACGTCAAATTCTATCGCTAGTAAAGCCAGTCCCGTTCGTCAGCTTGGGTAGGGTTCGGATGGCGCCGCGTCGTCGTCGGTACCACCGTCGCTGCCGTCGTCGCCGCCAGCGCCATCATCGCCACCATCGGGATTCGCGGGCCCTGACACAACCTCGACATCGACCAGGCAGAAGTCGAAGGGCAAGTCGACCTGCAGGCCAGGCACGATGATGGCTGCCTGCTGGATCGGTGTTCCTGGAGTCAGCGGGTCCTGCGGGTTGCCTCCAGCCCAGCAGTTGGTGCGCAGCGAGCTCCAGGAAATCAGCTGGCCACTGACCAGGGGCGCACACCAGCGATCCGAACTGATGTGGGGATTGGTGCCCTGCAACTGGACGCGCAGGGGAGTCTGGCTGGGATTGTCGACGGTGACGATCAGTCCTCCAGTCTCGGGAACCGCCCAGGTCAGTTGTGGCCCATTGACGGTGTCTTGATTCACGTTCCAGCCCAGCATGGCAAAGCCGGTCCAGTTTGTTCGTCCGGTGACGGTCCCGTGCATGCAGAAAGAATTGCCTACAAATGACGGATCGCAGCTATCGGTGCCGCACGTCGGGATAATCTGCGCGGCGCCGGGATCGGTGGCGGTGAAGCCGTATCCCGCCCATGGGCCTGTCGCCAGATAGCCGTCGTTCACCACACGGCTCGGCGTGCTCACGACGGATGCGTCCTCCGCGGTCGAGCCCTCGCCGTCGCCCGCATCCTCGCCCAAGCCCGCGCCTGGCGACGAGCTGCCACATCCGGCGGCGACCGAGAGGCCAGCGAAAACAATCGTTCCTGCGACGAGTTGAAGAGCTCTCATGTGGTGCCTTGGCTGCAGGTATGTAGACACAAACGAGAGGGTGATGTCCACTCTCCGTCGACCACGTGGTCGTGAAAATTCTTCAAGAAATCGGATAACCCAGGGCTGATTTCGGCATCTCATACTGGAAGCGCACAGTCGGCATCCATGTCTTCCTGGCAGATGGCGGACGTTACACCTTCCACCCGAGTCGGAGTAGAAATCATGGTCACCCATAACCCCCTCCACAGATCCGGACAGGCGGCATTACCGCATCCGGCTCTTGCCTTGGGTGGTGACGGCGAATCGCACGAGGGGATAGGGATGGCAGAT
>Ga0265330_10000450_pt1 | contig 27518 bp, 23 predicted proteins | sample 41919metaG_FD_202083 | JGI IMG/M metagenome (GOLD analysis project Ga0265330, IMG submission 202083) | Rhizosphere microbial communities from Carex aquatilis grown in University of Washington, Seatle, WA, United States - 4-19-19 metaG | ecosystem: Host-associated > Plants > Roots > Rhizosphere...
TTGCGCCCGAAGCCCGCAACAATCACGGATTCGCCTTGCTCGGCCTTGGCCAAGCGGCATTGGCGTTGGCCGATTTCGATGCGGTTCTGGCTGCGTTGCCAGCCAGCGACGAAGCCTGCTTCGGGCGCGGGCTGGCGCTCGAGACGCTGGGCCGACGGGCGGAAGCGGCCGCGGCTTTCAGGCAGTTGCTGACGCGCGCGCCCAATCACCTGTCCGCGCCGGTGGCACGCGAGCATCTGCGCCGGCTTCAGTATTAATCCAGTCCCATCGCCGCAAACGGCGTGTCGTCGGTGAATTCCTTCACTTCGAGTTTCTCGCGGATGAGGCGTCGCACGGAATCTGCAATTTCCTCGCGCGTGCGCAGGCGTGCCACTTCCTGCGGCCCCGGCGTGCCGCGATCGGAAATCTGGAGCGCGGTATGTCCCACGATGGCCGCGGCGCCGTGATCGCGGCGCAACGGGCCGCCCACATGGTCCTCGATCTGATGCCACAGCCTGTCGGCCTGAGCGTGCGAACGAGGCAGCAGGCTCTCCCAGGTCGTCGAGGGAACAATCTCGAAATGCTGCGGCCCGAGCACTTGCACGATGGCCTTGCTCAAAGTGGCGAACGCACGCTGGGTTGAGTGCGAAAGTGCCTCGGGCGGCGGGGCCAGCTTCTCCATCAGGTAGTCCACCAGCGCGCGCGGCGTGGCGATGCGCCCGATGTCCTCGTCGGGAATGGGAATCCCGAACGCATCTTCGGTGACGATGACGACTTCGACCAGCGCAAGACCCATGGGTGTCCTCCAGGCTCTCTTTATATGGAAACCCTGGGAGGGGTTTCCATTCCTTCCCGCGATGGTTCGCCACCGGCAAAGCCGGCGGGCTCCCCACGCGACTAGCGATGATCCCACAACTGACTGCCCCCAGTCGATGCCCATGTCATAGACTGGGCCCGTGCTGCCTGTGCGCGCGCGAACAGTGACCTTCTGGCGCCTGCTCCTGGCGCTGGCGGTCGTGGCCGTGGTTGTCGAGCGATTGCGCGCACTGCTGCGGGCCGGGCCCACGGACTTCGACGACGCGTACATGTACATGCGCTACGCCCACAACGCTTTGGCTGGGCACTGGCTGGCGTGGAATCCGGGCGAGGCGCCTGTCTACGGCGTGACCAGCCCGCTGCACTTTCTTCTCGTCACCTTGGTCAGCGGGTTGCTGCCAGACCACCATGCGGCGGTCTTGCAGATTGCGTGCGGCGGGACCGCTCTCGTGCTGTTGGCTGCCTTGGTCGCCCTGTGTGCGCGTTTTTGTAAGGATGGTCGTCTGTACGGCAACCACTTGCTCTGGAGCGCCTTGCTGCTTCCGCTCCTTTTCTACCGCGAGGCGTTCTTCTTTCACGCTCACACCGGCATGGACACCATGCTGGCGGCCCTGGCCAACACGGCTGTGGTGTTCGCATCGCTGCGACTGGCGGAAAAGCCGTCGGCGACGCGGGCCTTGGCCGCAGCCATCGTGGGACTCCTTGCCGTCGAGGCACGGCCAGACAACGTGATGGTTGCAGCCCTGTGCCCATCGTTGGCCTTGCTGCTGCTCGCAACGGCGCCCCGCCGGCGCCCGTTACTCGTGTGGGCAGGCGCGCTGGGCGGGCTCCTGTTGACGGACCTGGTTCTCAAATGGCGGCTGCTCGGCACGCCCTTGCCGCTCGCCTTCTACGCAAAACAGCCCTGGTACTACCGCGGCTTCGTGGGCGAGTTCACCTGGAACCCATTCCTGTTTCTCAAGGTGGGGCTCGCAAGCGTGTCGCCCTTTCTCGTGGCCGTGGTGCTCTTCGCTCGACGGGCAAGCGCGCGACTGCTGCTCGTCCTGCTGATCCCAGCGGCCGTCACATTCGCCGCCCTGTTTTCCGTCAACCAGATCATGGGGCACTTAGGGCGGTTTTTCTTCCCGTCGCTGCCACTTCTCGTGGTGGCGGGCGCTCTGGCAGCCGACCGCTGGCTGCAAGAACTGTCCCTGGCACCCAAGAGCGCGCCCTTTGTCGCGCGATCGCTTCTGTTCCGACTGGCCTGCGCCCTTCTCGCGATCTGGGGCGGCGCCGGCGCGCTCGAAGCTGCGGGCCGTGCCTATGAGAGCCGCGCCCAGACCCAGGCGTTGGCCCCACTCGACGGCTATCGCATTTCCGCAGCCGCGCCCCTACCTGACCTCGACTCGTGGCAAGCCTCGCATGAAATCGCAAGACTGGCCGCCGAGTCGCCGCTGGGCACGACCTTTGCCATGTCCGAACACGGTCTGGTGGGTGCGTTCGCCCCTCGCGGCGTGATTGTCGACGTGCTCGGGTTGCACGATCCGATCTTTGCCCGCAACGGCTTCTCGGCCGCGGAACTGTGGCGTCGCCAGCCCGATGTCATCTGGATGCCCCACCCTGACCACACCCAGATGTTGCGCGACATCCTCGACAGCGAGGAACTTTGGCAGCACTACCTGTTCTATCCCGACGCCTTCACCTATGGCGTGGCCTTGCGCCGGGATGGATCGCACTACGCTGTCCTGGCGGACCTGTTCGCCAAGCACTGGCAAGCCACGTACCCGGGGTTTCGCCAGGATGACTACGTGGCCCGTCAGTCGCGCAAGTAGTGGCAGGTGTAGCCGCCGGGATTCTTCTGCAGGTAGTCCTGGTGATAGTCCTCGGCCTGATAGAACGGCCCAGCTTTCACGATCTCGGTCACGACCTTTTTCTCCCACTTGCCCGAAGCATCGACGTCGGCTTTCACACGCTCGGCCGTCCGTCGTTGCTCGTCGCTGTTCCAGAAGATGGCCGACCGGTACTGCGAGCCCATGTCGTTGCCCTGCCGGTTGAGCGTGGTCGGATCGTGCAGTCGGAAGAAATAGCGCAGAATGCTCTCGTACGAGATCTGCCGCGGGTCAAAAACGATCTGGACAGCCTCGGAGTGGCCGGTGCGGCCGGTGTGAACGTCTTCATAGCGCGGGTTGGCCGTGGTTCCGCCGGTGTAGCCCACGGTGCTTGAGATGACTCCGGGTAGCTTGCGAATCAATTCCTGCACCCCCCAGAAGCAGCCGCCGGCCAGGGTCGCCACTTCGGTCTTGGCTTGCGCCGCCGCGGTCTTGCTCTCGCTGGCCAGCTTGCTCGGCTTGAGCCCGAAAAGCGGCAAGTACTTGCCATACCCCTCGGCTTCCAGCTGAGCCGCTGGAATAAAGCGAAGGGCCGCTGAGTTCATGCAGTACCGCTGGCCTGTGGGCGGCGGCCCGTCGTCGAACACGTGTCCCAGGTGCGAGTCCGCCTGGCGCGAGCGAACTTCGGTGCGCGCCATGCCCAGCGAGTCGTCCGTCTTGCTCACCACGTTCGCTGCCTCCAGCGGTCGGGTGAAGCTGGGCCAGCCCGTGCCTGAATCGTACTTGTCACGCGACGAGAAGAGCGGCTCGCCCGACACGACATCGACATAGATCCCGTCTGCGTGATTGTTCCAGTACTCATTCTGGAAAGCTGGCTCAGTACCGTCTTCTTGGGTCACGTTGTACTGGAGAGATGATAGACGCTTACGCAGTTCGCTGCGTCTCGGTTTTCCGTTTTCGTCGGCTTTGGCCATGGTGGTTGCCCCGGGCGTTGACGTCAGCCAAACCACTCCGACAGCGCCCAGCAGCACCAGAACCAGGCCCATCAGCCGCATCGGTGTAGTTCGCAATACCAGCTCCAGCTATTAGACGCCAGCGACCGCGGAAGGATCCGTCCGGGCGCGAAAACCGCAGCGGCCGCTTTGCTTTTTCTTGGCAGGCCCCCGCGCTGGTTTTCGCGGTAGCATGCTGGCCATGCGCTCTGCCTTTGCCAGCCAACGCCTCTCTCTGTCCCTCCTCTTCCTGCTGCTGGTCAGCGTTCCCCTGGCCGCGCGGGCCGACGCCATCCAGGTCCGCATGGTCACCAAGGTTGGGCTGGGTCAGAAGCCCAAGCTGGAGATCACCGCCTTGCAGAACCTTCAGCGCGTCGAGGTCATGTTGAACCGCGACGATGGCAAGAACGTGAGCCAGAATCTCGGCGCGATTGATGTTGGCCAGACGCGGGAAATGCTTCTCGACGGCAAACCCGGCAAGCACCACTACAGCGGCCGGGTGACCTGCGTGGTCGATGGCGAGCCACAGGACAGCCAAGTCTACTTCGACACGCTGGTGGGCGGCGAGCTGACCGTCATTGTCGACAAGACCAAGGTGGACCTGGCCACAGGCCGCATGCCCATCCAGATCAACAGCCCGGATGGCAAGGTGGAGCTGCGCATCCTGGGCGCGTCGGGGGGCGAGCCTCTGCTCGAGCATGAGCAGGAATTCGCCGATCGCGACCCCGCGATTCCCTTTTGGCTCACCTGGAAACCCTTGCCCAAGGGCACCGAGGTAGGACGGATCGACCTCAAGGTTTCGGACGCCGCCGGCGCGTACAAGAGCTTCGCCCTCTTCCCCTGGTCGGTCTACATCCCGCACGAAGAGGTGAACTTCGCCACCGATTCGGCCAGCATCGCCCCAACGGAAACGCCCAAGTTACAAGCCAGCCTGAGCAAGATCGCGGACGCGTTGGCCAAGCACAAGAATCTCGGTCCCATCAAATTGTACATCGCCGGTCACAGCGACACCGTCGGGGCTGCTCCGTACAACCTGGCTCTGTCGCGCAAACGCGCCCAGTCCATTGCCGGCTGGTTCCGCAAGAACGGCCTGCGCATCCCCATAGCCTACGAAGGCTTCGGCGAATTCGCGCTGGCGGTGGCCACGCCCGACAACACCGACGAGCCCCGCAACCGCCGCGTGGACTACATCCTCTCGGTCGAGGATCCGACGCTCAAAGCCACAGAATTCCAGCCGGTCTGGAAACTCATCAAGTAGGGCGTTCGCCGCAGTTCGCGGGGGAAAAACTAGATCGTCACCGTCACGCCCGCGGCGGTGCGGGTCAGATCGGCGATCAGGTCATAGAGGTCGATGCCCTCGCCTCGATCGTCGATCCAGCCATCGCCGGCGGGCCGCAAGCTAAAGTGCCAGGCGCGATCGCGAAAGGCGACCCAGATCTGGCGTGTGGGCGTCTGCGGCGAGAGGATCAACTGTTGCGTCTCGCGAAACACGATGGTCAGCGCGCCCTGCGAAAAAGTGGATTCCGCCAGGTCGGGATCCACTTTCTCGAATGCGGCGTCGATGCGCCGAAAGGCATCGTCAACCAGCTGTCGATACTGCTTCTCTTCCATGGCGGGAGCCTAGCAACTAACCAGGATCTTGTGGAGCGCGATCCAATACGGTGCTGGTTAGCTGTTCCCCACAGAGGCACAGAGATCGGATGAGAAGAAAGGACTTGGACTGGGCTGTCTCCAACCCTTCCCTCTCTCCTCCGCCTCCGCGTCCTCTGTGTCTCTGTGAGAAAGAGCCAACTCACTCGCTCGATTTGAGGCGACCCTGCCCGATGATGTTGCGCAACGCCTTGCGATCCTGAGGTGAAAGTTTTTCCTGCGGGGGCTGGCTTGGGATCGCTTCCGAGTCCGTACTCGTGCTGTCCGCGCGCGTGAGCACCTTGCCAGAAGCGTTCCTGGTCACGCCCTTGACCACCTGATCGGTGGCTTCGTCAACCAGACCGCCGACCTTCTGCTTGGCCCCGCGCCGAAGCTCCTTGGTTTCCTTGGTGTCCCAGATGGCCATGACGTGCTGGAAGAACGTCCGCTCACCCAGTTTCACGGTCATGCCGTAGTAAATCCCCGCGCCCAGGAGGCACATGACCAAGGCGAGTTTCAGCAGACGAAACACTCCAATCTTGTTAGCACCGGCCGAGCAGCCGCGCCAATTCCTGGTCATTTTGCTGGGAACCCTGGCAGGGTTCGCTCCGCCCTTCGGCCCCCACCCGCCTCCACCTCCCCGCTCGCTTCGCTCGGCCTCGCCATCCCCTCCCGCGATGGTGCGCCGCCGGCAAAGCCGGTGGGCTCCCCACGCGGATGGGCGGCGAGCCTCAGCCGCTGCACCCTGCGTTGATACTCCTCGACCAGGGTGACCAGCGCCGCGTGCGACCAGGCTAGCGGCGAAACCGACAAAGCCGCGCCGGTCGAGGGATCGAGTTGCTCGGGAAGCACGCCTGACGGCAGCTGGTGCGCCTGCACCCAGCGCAGGACATCACGGGCTGGCTCAAGCTCGTCAAGGCTGCCCGCGCAGGCCACCGCGTGCATGCCCAGCCAGATGGTGCAGAGAAACCAAGGGTTGCCTGGGACGCTCTCCAGATGGCGCGACACCTGGTGGTAGTAGTCGCCGCGATAGCGTGCGACGCCTCCCACCGGCGTTCGACAGGTGAGCTCATCTCGAATCGCCTTCATGGTGGCCACCACCCGCGCATCGTCGGGTGCAAAGGCGCCGAACATAAAGACCCCAGCCAGCGACGCGTCCAGAGTCGTGTCCACACTGATTTCCCCGGCGTCGCCCACCGTGATCATGCGCGCAAACCGGCCCAGCTCCGGCCGATAGAGGTAGCGCTCCATGGCCTGCCGGATCTCCATGGCAGCGGCTGCATATTCGACGGCCAGTTCTTCTTCGCCAAAGGCACGCGCAAACTCGGCGGCCGCGTCCAGGCCACCCACCACGGCGCCGCATGTGAAGGCGCAGATTCCCCGACGCTCCTCCCACAGATCGTAGCTCGGTCCGGGCAAGCGCGTGACGGGATCGCGGTAGCTGGCAAGAAAGCGCGCACTCTTCTTGACCAGGCGGCCGTACAGTCCCCTGATGGCTTCCACGTCCCGCCACTGCTGGAAGTGGTGCCACAGCGCCCACACCACGAGCGCGGTTTCGTCTTCCTGAATGGGCAGCTGCATCTCGTACCCAGCGGGCGCCTCGCCTGCGCCGGCCGAACTGGCACTGGCGCCATCGCAACTCTTGCCGGCGGTGCGCGGCCCCATCCACGGGTGCCAAGACGAGCCGAGCTGCCCGTCGGCGGTGTACTTGTGCAGCAGGTAGCCCTCGGCAGTCAGTTGGTCCGCGCAGAACTCGTAGAAACGCACAGGGGCTTGCTGAAAGCCGGCCAAGTCGAGCGCGCGGGCCGCCAGGGCGCCGTCGCGGGGCCAGCAATAGGCGTAGGTGTCGCGCGCGAAACTCAAGATGTCGCTGTCCACCGCCGCAATCACGGCACCGCCTTGATCGATGTGCGTGCGCAGGATGAGCAGGGATCGCCGATAGAGATCCGCCACGCCCTCGGGCAATCCCACGTCCGTGACGTCATGGCGCTGGCCCCACAGCCTCCAGTAGTCGCGCGTGCGGGCGAGGAAACTCTGCGGCCCGCGCTGCACCACCTTGGCATTGAGTTCACGCACGCCGTCCCAGCTTCCCTTCCAATGCGGCCCGATGGCTATCCAGTAGTCGATCTCAGCGGTGGAATTCGGCCCGACATGGCAGCGGGCCGCCACCACCGAATCGACTGCGCCCTGGGCCACGAGGCCGCGGCCCAGCTCGCCGTCCTCCGCGTCCCGGAACGTCCCTTCCTTGCCTGGCAGATTCTTCTGTCCAATGGCCCAGTGCTCGACGCCGTCGTGCGAAGCCACGCGCAGATTGACCAAGAAGAAGCGCGGTCCCTTGTAGTGCACGACCGCCCGACAAACCGGGTCGTAGATCGCCGTGTCGCCCACGTCGCTCTCGCTGATGGCCAAATTCTGATGAAAGAAGAGGCGGATTTGCCGCGCGTGGGGTCGTTGGTTGTGCACCACCACCCGGCGCAGATAGAGACTTTCGTGAAAATCCACGCAATCCGAACAGGACAGCAGCAAACCCATCCCCGGGTGCTCGCACTGCACATCGGTAACCAGGGTGTCGGGCTGATAGCGCATCACCAGGTTCCAGCCCTGTGCGCGTTCGATCCAGGTGAAGGCGCCGTCTACGAAAGCCCCGAAGCGGCAGAGAGCGCCGTGCACGTGATTCTCGCGCCCCACGCGCGGATAGGTCAGCTCGCGCAGTCGGTAGTCGCTGTCGAAAGCAACCAGAACTTTGCCGTTCCCGATTGATAGGTCGCGCGGCATCGCTTCCCCTCTGCTTGTTTAGTACTCAAAGTGGAGCCGGCATGCCACGAATTTCACCGGCCCGCGATCGGTATTGTAGCCGGGATTCATGATGTACTGGCCGTCGAGTGCGATCCAAAGCCCGGCAAAGGCAGCGAACGAATAGTACGCCTCGAACACCCGCTCGGGCTGGTAGTTGAGCCAGCCGTCACCAAGAAAGTTCCCCAGGCCGCCCGCCGCCAAGTAGTTGCGGTGTGCGTCCGAGATCTCGTCTTGCACGAAGGCAACGGCGACGGTGTCACGCGGGCGAAACCACAAGCGCCCACGCATGGACAGGCCCGTTGTCAGCGACCGATCGATCTCGGCAAAGGCGTAGGTTTCGGTACGACCGTCGTTCCAGCTATAGCGGCCGAACAGGCCCAGGTCGCGGGTGAGATTCTGGTCCAGGCCAACGCCAAAGCCGAGTTTCGCGCGATCGCGGCGCACACTGTCCAAGGCCGGAATGCCACCCTGTGCAGCGGCGACCGCGTCGCCAAATCCCCCCATCTTGGCGTAGTTGAGAAAGGGCGTCACACGCGCGCTGCCCTGGCGTCCCCAAAGGACATGGCGGTGCTCGACCTCGAGATTCTCGCCGAAATGGGCCCACAGCCGATAGTCGAGTGCGAGGCCGTTGGATTCCTTGGGCTGCGCAAAGTGACCGAAACGGAAGGCCCAGTCGTCGCGATAGTACTCGACGGCGAAACCCACGGTGTAGCCGCGCGCATCGGCGGCGTAGTCGGAAGCGCCGCCCGCCATCAAAGCCCAGTTGAAGAACTGGGTGCGCGGGTCGTGGGCAAAGACATTGTTGTCAAACACGTCGATCAACGCCATCTGTCCCACGGTCACGACCAAACGGCGCGAAGAGATCGGCCCGCTGAACTGATTCTGACCTGCTTCGACCAGCGCCTCGCTCCCGCCCAGCCGGATGGTCTGGCGAAGGAATGCTCGCGCACTGTACACGCGCGCGGTCGGTCCGCCTGTCTTCTGGTTCTCGCCGTTGCTCAGGCCGCCCAGACCGTGCAGATTGGACAGGTCGACCGTCTGGATCATCTCCGGGTTGAAGAACACCTCGGCGCCTCGCCAGAGCCGGTGTCCCAGATAGAGCGTTGCGGTGAGCGTGTAGCCGGTCTCGCGCTGCGACCTCAGACTGTGATCTCCGTCAGCCGGAAGAAGGCCCGGAGGATGAGCAGAAAAACCCGGGTGCATCTGCCAGATGTAGGTGGTCTGGAAGTTCGCGCTCCAGTCCTCGGGCCTCAGCGCCCGCGCCAACCAGGCGGGACGTTCATCGACCGCGACCGCGGAGGGTGCCACTGGGCCGGCTTCCACGGCCAGCGGTTGGGCCCTGGCCACCGACGCGAGCAGCGTGGCACCTGCGAGGATGGCAAGCGCTCTGGAACAAGGGACGATGGGCCAGTGGGCAAGCACGGCTCCTGCGTCTAGCACGACCGAAGCCGAGAAACGCGCCTAACCAACCACCCCGGGGTCAGAAGGTTGCGTGCAGGCGACCGGAAAAGATCGAAACCGGCCCGCGGTCGGCGTTGTAGCCAGGGTCAGCTATCAGTTGGTAGTCGACAGAGACCGTGGCCCACCTGACCGGGCTGAATGCGTAGTAGGTCTCGACGACCATTTCTGGCCGATAGTTGAGCTTGCCATCGCCGATGAGAATTCCCATGCCGCCGGCGGCGAAATAGCGGCGGCTGATGGCCGACAGACCCTCGGCGACCCCGGCGATGCCGGCGGTATCGTTGGGCCGCGCCCACCGCCTTCCCTTCAGCGCGGCGCCCACCGACAGGCTCTCATCGCAATCGGTCCATCCCATGATCTCGACGCGCCCGGGACTCCAGCTCGCACGCGAGAAAACGCCTAGATCGTCGGCAATTGCCTGATCGGCACTGGCGACGAAGCCGTAGTTGGTCCGTTCCTGGCGGGTTAGCGTGATGTCGGGATAGCTGGAGGTCGCAAGCGGTTCGGCCAGCGCGTCGGAGTAACTGCCCATGTTTCCATGGCTCAGCCATCCGAACAGGAGCAGCTTGCCGGGCCTGGCGAATGGCCAATAGCGCAGCTCCAGTTCCGCTGTGTATTGCCCGCGCTGGATGACATGCGTATCGAAGGTGTTGGAATTGGACACATCAGGAAGCAGGAAGTACCCGGCCCGGGCAGCCCAGCGCTTCTGGTTGAATTCGACCAGCCCGCCCCATGTCCAGCTCAGCCTATCCATGGTCCAGTCGTAGGAGCCGCCGCCATAGGCGTTCCAATTGAGAAAAGTCGTGCGCGGCTCGCCCGAGTAGGAACTGACCAGGAAGTAGTCGAGCACCGCGAACTTGCCGACCGTGATGGTGAGCCGCGAGACGGCGCGCTTGCCGGAGATCTGGTTGGGGCCGTCCTCTACTATTTCCTTCTCCCCGCCCAATCCGATGGTCTGGCTCAGAAACAAGCGCGCGGCATTGAAGCGCGGGTAGCGGAAGCTCGACTTCTGCGCCTCTCCGTTGGGGAAAGCCGCCACCCCATGCACGTCGTCGAGGCCAAAGCCTTGCATGAGCTCGGGGTTGAAGTAGACTTCGCCGCCGGGCCACAAGCGCCGGCCCAGAAATATGGTTGCGCTCACTGTGTTGCGCACCTGGCTCGCCCCGGACAGGCTGTTCGCGCCTTGATAGGGCGAATGGAAGCCGAAATAGCCCTGCTCCACGTAGGTGGCTTGCCCATGGATGCTCCAGTTGCGTCGGTCGCCGTCGGACAGGCCGACAAAATTCATCGGCGAAACTTCGGCCTCAGACCCATGGACCTGCCAGTTGAGAGCAAGCCGCACGCTGTGCAGAGCTATCGTCGATTCGGCGCTCGCGCCGGAGGCAAAGGTCGCGCTGGAGGTTGCGAAGTGGTCGTAGATGTATTCGAGCCGCGTGGTCCAGCGCGGAGAAAAGGCGAATTCGACACCAGCCCCGGCGGTCCAGCCTGGCCGGAAATGCAGGCTTTCTTCCTGTGTCTGAGTCTGGTTCGAACTGTGGATGAATCGGCCCAATGACCAGGCAAAACCGCCCGCTCCATAGAGCAGCCACCGATCAAGCGCGTAGCCAAAGCGGCCGCGCGCGCGACCGAGAATGTCGAGCCTCTCCGCGACGCTGCCGTCGGTCGTGTTGCGCGATAAAACCATGTTCTCGTCGTCGAGGAAGTTGGGGAATGAAACATCGGCTTCGAGCCCGAGCAGCAGTCTTGAACGAAGCTGAACGGCGTAGCCCATCAAGCCCCCGCCGTAAAGGCTTCCAAAGGAGCTGATTGAACTTTGTGGCGAGGCTTCGGACACGCTGATCTTCCCCGTGCCGCGGGCGTAACCGACGTGACCGCCAAGGTACCATCCGCCCCAAATGGAACTCGTGTCGAAGGGCTTGCCGGGCGACGGCGCGAAAGGGGCGCCCGTGGAGGTGGCCGCGGGGGTGATTTCCGCGGCAGGCGGTTCGGCTCGGGCCAACGACTCGACAACAACAGCTCCCGCCACGATGACGGGCGCGACGCCGAGAAAAAGAGGTATGCCTCCGCGAATGAGCACGGTGCATGCCTCTAGCACGACTCAACCCGGGAAACCTACCCGAAGAAGGCAGCGCCCGTGCAATCGCCTCTGGCGGTTAGGCCACGGGCAACTGAAAGATGCTTTGCAGGAAAGCGGGCGCGGGAATTGCCTCGCGCCCGATGCCGTCAGTTAGCCTCCAGCCGCAGGTAGTCCCACTCCAGGGCGCCGCCGGAGCTCTTGATAACGAGCGTGTTCGCGCCGGCCTTGAGGGCACTGGCGGCAAACTCGATCTGCCCGTCCCAGAAGTACCCGTGACTGCCAAGCCGGGTGACCGCATCGCTCGTATTCTGCAGCGACAGGGTTCCGGCCGCCGTCCCGTTTGCGGTCACCGTCAGGCTGCCTCCCGAATTCGCAGCGAGGGCCACGTACAACCGCGCCTGGCCGGTCGGGGCGGCGGCCATGGTGAAGTTCACCGTCCAAGGCGAGGTGTCCATATCCGAGTAGTTCCAGACCTTGGCGTAGTCGTCCGTCCCCACCGTATAGGTCACACCCTTGCCGAAGTTGGTCGTATAGGTCTCATAGGATGTCGCCCAATTGGTGTAGTTGATGGCGCCATTGAGGAACTCATGCGAGTCGCGATCCGGGACGCCGATCTCCCAGACGGTCGCCGCCGTGCGCGGCGGCGTGATGGTCACGGTGCCGAGATCCTGCTTCTGTCCCGCGGTGACTGAGAGGCTGGCGGTCGGTTTCGTGAAAGGGGTCAAAATGGTCGAGTTGGGGATCTTTCCCGTAGCCGTCGTGAACGTACCTGCGGCACCGCGCCCGAACGCCCAAAGGGCGTATGTTCCAGGAACGATGTGGGGAATGGTGAAGGATCCATCACAGCCGGTCTTGACCCAATACTGGTAGGTGAAGAACTGGGCTTGGGGATCCAGACCATCGTCGGGAGCCAAGCCGATCCACATGTCGCCGGCCGACGCCTTGGGCGCACCCGTATCGGCGATGGTCAGGGTTCCAGTCACGGTGCCACGTCCGCTCTCCGGCACGTAGTCGCCGTCGCCTCCAGTCGGATTCACGAACCACGAGTAAGGCCATGCCTCCTGCTCGGCCTTGGCCTGGGCAATGGCGTCCGCGAACAATACGGTGCCGGCATTGGCGGTCCCCGCCGGAACACTGTTGTTGTAGTAGAAGAACGGACCGTAGACCTTGCTGAGCTCCGTTCCCGACGGGATAGTCTCGGCGGCCTCGGCGCCCTCGTAGTGACTGCCACCGAGCATGTTGAGCAAATCCGGACCGTTCAGCATGCTGCCCATCAGCTCGCGCTTCTTGGGGCCGCCGTTGTAGTATTCCCTGCTGCCAAGGGCGAGAAACATCCCGACGTTCTTCGTGGTGGAGCTCCATCCCCAAGCATCCGTGTCGCCCCAGTCGGCCGTCCAGCTGTACTTGCAAACATAGACTCCGCCGTTGGGCGCCTGCTCGACTTCCTTGGGGGCGCCGGTGACGGCGCTGCCGTTTGCCCAGTCGGCCTCGGTGGTGTCGAGCCAACCTGTGGGCCCCCCGACGCTGTTGCCTCCGTCGCGCAGGGCATCGAGGCTGTTCCAATCGAAGATGGATCCGTTATAGACGTTGACACGCCACTCGCCGCCGTTGGTGGCGGCGTTTGCGGCGGGGTGCGTGAGAACGGCGGCGGCGTAGAAACCGGAGCTTCCCTGAAGAAGCGCGTAGTCGATGTCCACGTCGAGGTTGTTGGTGCTCCCCGTCGTATGAATGCGGACCTCGGCTTGTTTTCCGCCGTTGGTCGCGGGATCGGACGTCAGAGTGCACGTGCCGTTGCCGGCTTCAAGCTCCCAGTAGACTTGCCCGCCACTGTTTCCTCCGGCGAGTAGATCCGTTCCTTTGTACGTCCAGGTCTTGATGGTCCCGTCCGAGCAAGTGATGACAATGTGTTCGATTCCGTTGTCCAACGTGTAGCTCCCGGTCCCCTTGGTCGCCGTGACAGCGGCTCCGCCCGGCGTAATCGCCCCCGCAACGTGCGTGGTCGTGGGCGGGCAGGCCGTCAGGTACATCCCGGGGTAGTCCGTCCCCTGGGCGACCAGAGAGCAGGCTGCGGCGGTGCCGGCCGGCATGCAGCCGCCTGGGCTCCCGGCGGCGCCGGAACTGCCGGCGACGCCCGCCCCTCCACTAGCTCCGGCAGCTCCGCCGGTGCCAGGAGCGGTCCCTCCTGCGCCCGCGGTGCCGCCTCCGCTCCCGGTCCTGCCTCCCGTTCCTTTGGTCGTGCCGCCGGATGTGGTCTCGCCGCCAGATCTCGTCGCGCCGCCAGATGTGGTCGCGCCGCCGGGCGCGGTTTCGCCGCCACTCCCAGCGCCGCCGCCACTACTAGTCGTTCCACCCAACGCTACAGAGCCGCCGCTCGCGGTAGCGCCGGCCGCGGTCGCAGAGCCGCCGACCGCTGCGCTGCCGCCAGCAGCGGTCGAGCCGCCTCCGTTCGAGCTACTGTTGGTCGCAGCAGTCGAGCCACCGTTCTGTGTCCCGCCCGCGCCACCTGAGCCTGACGCACCGGCAGTTGAACTCGAACCTCCACCGGACGAACCGCAGCCTTGGAGGAGGTTGATGGTGCCCGCGAGAAGCAGAGCCAAGCCACCTCGCACTAGAGCTTGTGTCACATTCCCTGTTCCGGTTTTCATAATTCCCTCCGAGGTACAATGCAGTTATTGCGCGTTCTTGGGAAAGCCCAGCTGATTCGTTGGGTTCCGTATTTTGTAGTGGAACGACGAAGACGAATGGTTCACATAGGCGTAGCCATTGAGTGTTAGGCCCTCGTCAGTCTCCGATCGGTTTCATTCGGCTCCTTGGCGCTCTTCGTTTCAGATGCCGCGGGAACGAACACGGTTGTGTTCCTGCTGAAGAAAGCGACAAGGCAAACCACCACACCTGCTCGCCTTATCTCAACCAGTCCATCGACAAGGACGCTCAAGCTGTGATTGAGTGCCTCCGGTCCGCCGGAAGCGCCCTACTTGCTGCTCGTCACGTCGCTCGTCGCAATGCCCAGCGCCTTGGCCACGCCTTCGCCGTAGGCCGGATCGGCTTTCAGGCAGTTGCCGACGTGGCCGACCTCGACCTCCTTCGGAGCATCGCCCATGGCACGGGCTGTGTTCTCGAAGAACACCTTCTGCTGTGCTGATGCGCGAAAAGTCGCTCTTCTCGATGGCGCTGTACAGATCGCGCTGATGGCTTCGCGGCCCTTGGCCGCCATGTCAACGGTGTGGTTGATGGCCACGCTCCTTCTCGAATGATAGGGTTGACCGTTCGTTCATGCACATCCCTGACGGCTTCCTCGACGGAAAAACTGCGGCCACGGCCGCCGCGCTTTCCGCCGTCGGCGTCGGCCTGGCTCTGCGCCAGGTTCGCCGCGAACTTCCGCCCCGTCGTATGCCCTTGCTGGGTCTCTCGGCGGCGTTCTTGTTCGCCGCGCAGATGGTGAATTTCCCCGTGGCCGGCGGAACCTCGGGTCACCTCGTGGGTGGCGTGCTGGTGGCAGCCCTGCTGGGCCCAAGCGCGGCGATCATTGTGCTTGCCGCCGTGCTCATCGTTCAGTGCTTTCTGTTCGCCGATGGTGGCGTTTCAGCGCTCGGGGCGAACCTGTTCAATATGGGTATTCTGGGGGCGGGCGGCGGGTATCTGGTCTATCGCCTGGTTTCGAGCCGGCTGCAGGGGCTGCGCGGGCAAGTGACGGGCGTGGCCTTTGGCGGCTGGATTGCCACTGTGCTCGCATCCATCGGCTGCGCCGGCGAGCTCGCCTGGTCGCACACGATAGCGTGGACGGTGGCCTTTCCGATGATGGCCGGTGTTCACATGGTCATCGGCATTGGTGAGGGCCTGATCAGCGCGTTGGCGTTCGTGGCCATCGCGCGCACGCGGCCCGAAATCGTGGCCAAACGAACCCCAGCCTCGGGAGGAACCGTTCCCAGCGGAACCCTGCGCTACGGATTGTTGGTTGCGCTGGGCTTGGCGGTGTTCGTGGCGCCATTCGCTTGTCCTTGGCCCGACGGGTTGGAAAGTGTTGCGGCGAAGTTGGGGTTCGATGGGCAAGGGGCGTCGGCGATCATCCATGCGCCCGTGCCGGACTATCGCTTGCCTGGCATCCATTCGGCCGCCAGCGCCACGGCGCTGGCTGGCGCCCTCGGCACTATGGTGGTATTTGGGCTGGCTCTTCTGCTCGGGCGCATACTGGTGCGCAAACCCGTGCGAGAGTCGACGAAGGATCCTTCATGCTGAGAGACTGGCTCGGTCATCACCACGGTGGTCACGACAGTCCCGTGCACCGGCTGCCTGCGGCGGCCAAGCTATGGACGGCTCTCACGATAATCGCGGGCACGGTGCTTGTGCCCTGGGACTGGCACGCCTGGTTCGTCGCTGTGGTGGCGTTGTTGTCGCTGTCGGCCTTGCTTAGCCGGATCGCAATCGGATTTCTCCTTTGGCGACTCCTGTTGCTTTCGCCCTTCGTCTTCGGCGTGGTCCTGGTCAATGCCCTGCACGCCTCTGTTCACGGAAGCTGGCTTGCGCTGGCAGCTAGAAGCGGAATCTGTCTCTTCACCGTGGTGCTGCTGGCAAACACCACGATTTTTGGCAAGATCCTGAGTACACTGCGAAGCGCCCGCGTGCCGGCCCTGCTGGTCACCACGCTTGCGCTGATGCACCGCTATCTCTTCGTGCTCCTCGACGAATCCGAACGCATGCGTCGCGCGCGTGCCAGCCGTACTTTCCAGCGGCAGCGTCGTGTTCGCTGGAACCTGCTCGGGTCCGTGGTCGGACAGCTTTTCGTACGCGCCTCGGAGCGCGCCGAACGCATCTACGCTGCCATGTGTGCGCGGGGGTGGAAATGAACAGCGCGATTACCATCCAAGGGCTGCGCTACCGCTACCACGACGGGACCGAGGCCCTGCGTGGCGTGGACTTCGAGATTGCGCCCGGCGAATGTGTCGGGCTTCTGGGTCCCAACGGTTCGGGCAAGTCCACCCTGCTCTTGCACCTAAACGGAATCTTGCCGGAGAAGATAGCGGGCGACGGGTCCATTCGCATCGCTGGCCAGGCCATCACAATGGAGAATCTCGAATCGGTGCGACGGAAGGTGGGACTGCTATTTCAGGATCCCGACGACCAACTCTTCTGCCCGACCGTGGAGGAAGACGTCGCCTTTGGCCCGCAACAGCTCGGGCTCAGTGGCGATGAGTTGTTGGCCCGGGTCGAGCGCTCTTTGGGCATGGTGGGCCTTTCGGGATACGGCCATCGTGCCACACACCATCTGAGCCAAGGGGAAAAGCGGCGCGTCTGTCTCGCTGGCGTGCTGGCCTGCGAGCCCACGGTGCTGGTCCTCGACGAACCTACCAGCGGCCTTGATCCGCGCGGCCGGCGCGAATTCAAGACGCTCTTGCAAGGGATCGCCGCGACCAAGCTCATCGCTACCCACGACCTGGAATGGGTGGTGCAACTGTGCTCGCGGGTGATCGTTCTCGATGGCGGGCTCGTGGTGGCGGATGGGGCTACGACCGAGATCCTGAACAACGAGGCGCTGATGGTCGCGCACGGCCTGGAACGGCCGCACAGTCTGCGCCACCATCATCCGCATTAGCGACCGACCCTTCAGGGCGACTTGCGGAGGTGGCGTCGCTTCTTTACTGTGTGACCCATTCCAGCCGCAGGTAGTCCCACATCATGCTGCCGCTCGAAGAGATGGCCAGAGTGTTCGAACCGGTCTTGATTTGAGCCAGTGGCACAGCGATACGCCCGCTCAGCCACACCCCATGGGGTTGGTCGCGAGCGATGGAGGAGTCGTCGTAGGAAATGCTGGCAGAGCCGACCTTGGTGCCGTTGAACGAAGCGCTCAAAGTCACCCCATTGGAACCGGCGGAATCAAGCACCAGCGAGGCCCCCGTCGCCCCGGCCGGAATCGAGGCGACATTGAATTGCACGTTCCAGGTTCCGCCCGGCTGCAGGAAGTTCCAGTCCTTTGCCGGGGTGCTCGTGCCGACGGTGTAGTTGATCCCGCTGGGAAAATCCTTGCTGAAAAGTGATGCGGTCCCGTAGTGCCACGCCTGATCGCCGCGGTAGAATTCCGCGGGCACGCGGTCGGGAATTCCGATCTCCCAGACGGTTGGCCCCTTGCGATCCGGGGTCCAGGTCACAGTGCCCAGGTCGGTGGTGCCGCCGGCGGTGACCGTCACCGCGTTGCTCTGACCGACGTAGACCCCGTGGATTCCAGCCACGAAAGCGTGCAGCGTATAGCTGCCGGGGCGGACGTTGGGCAGGGCAAAATTTCCTTGTCCGTCGGCGTGAACCCAGTACTGATAGTCCCAGGCCTGATGCTCGAAATTGGGCAGGCCACCCACCGGCGGGTCCGCCAGCCCCACCCACGCGTTGGCAACCGACGCCGTGGGTTGGTTGGCGTCGGTGAACGATAGCTGTCCCTTGACCGTGCCTCGCGCGGACTTGGGCGGATAGCGCGTGTCCGTCTCCCAGCTGTAAGGCCAAGCTGCCTTTTCCCAAATCAGGCGCTGTTTGGCGTCCGCCCAGAGCGCGTCTTGTCCCGCGCTGCCTGCGGTCGTCGTCGAGTTGCCATACAAGAACCAGGGCCCGCAGACCTTCTCGCGTACCTGGTTGGCCTTCACGTCCTCCAGGTCGCCGTAGAAGTGGGTGCCGCCCCAGTAATTGAGCAGGGTCGCTTTGCCTCCAGGAGCATCGTGCAGGGTGAGCTCGGTCTTCATGGGGCCGCCCGGCAAGTACTCATTCGACGGATTGATCATCCACAGACCGATGTTCTTCTTGCTGCTGCTCCACCCATAGACCGTGCCTTCGCCCCACTCGAGGCTGTTGTCGTACTTCTGCCAGCCCGGCCGGTCGGCGAATGGTCCCGACGGGTACTTGAGCACCTCCTGGGGTGCACCCGAAACTGCCGTGGCAGCCTCGGAGGACGCCACTGACGTGAAGACCCCGCGGCGGACGTCATCCACGGCGTACCAATCGAAGACGGAGTCCCATTGAACGTAGTGGTTGTAGCGCAACTCGCCGGGCGTGAATGCCGGGTAGCTCGCGGGATGAGTCAGGACGACATACCCATAGAGCCCTTGCGCGCAACGGGGCATGGCGAAGCGGACCTCAAGATCCAACGGAATCTTCCCGGAGCTTCCGTCCCACTTCGTGGTCATCGCAACCTCGGCGACGTCGCCACCGTTCTTGCTGGGATCGACCGACAGCGAACCGGTGAACGGTCCTGCAGTGTAGACGTTGGTTCCCCACGAGAAATAGCCTCCCGATGTCATGGTTTCCACGCCATTGATGATGAAGCTCGGCATCGTGGCGTCGGAGGTGTTGACCTTGGCCTGAACCACCCCGTTGTCGAGTGTGTATGTCGTACCCGACAGCGTCGCCTTCACGGCTGCGCCGGTGCAAGCAGGCGGGGCGCCGCCCGTGGAGCTAGTCCCAGCGCTGGAACCCGCAATTCCGCCACCCAGGCCCCCGGCACCGCCGGTACGGCTACTGGTGTTGCCACCGCCACTGACTCCGCCGCCGACTCCGCCACTGCCGCTGACTCCGCCACTGCCGCCTGCCGTTCCACTGCGACCGCCCGTGCCTGGCACCGACCCGCCAGTGGCTAGGCCGCCGGTTGCCACAGTCGACCCACCGGTGAACGAGCCGCCCGTTCCCAACGCTGTTCCACCAATCGGAGAGCCACCCGTGCCCGGCGTTGCCCCACCAGCCGCAGAGCCGCCTGGTTCCGACGTTGACCCACCGATCGCGACGCCGCCCGTTGCCGGAACGCCGCCGGTTGCCAGCCGCCCGCCGCTGACGATCGTTCCACCCGGGCCTGCGCCCCCGCTCGTCGCCGGGTTTCCCGCAGAAATTCCCGACGCGCCCGCTCCGGCGAGCGGGCTGGTGTTCATGGCAGAGCCGCCTGACGACGAACACGAAGCCGTCGCCAAGAGGAAGAGACCGCACATCCACTGCGCTGTCAGAGATTTCATGTTGCTCCTTTGGCCGTTTCCCCTTTCGAGTCCCTCGTTCCCCCTCCGGCCATCCCAAGGGTGCCCCGACCGGTCACCTAAGCGCAATGGCGAAAGCACCGTGACGCAAACAGCTGCACTGACACGACTCAACTCGAAAGCCCCACCCGACGAAGACAGAATGAGGATGGAATCATTGGGAAACAGCGCGGGCGATCTGCGTCATGCGGACGGTCCCAGCCGAAGACGGATGCAGTTCGCGGCAGCGCTGATCGCGGCGCTCATTGTTGCTCCCGGGGCGCTCGCCCAGGAAGCAGGAGGGGCCATTCCTTTGCCGCCTTCTTTGCGAGGCTCAATCGCTGTGAGCAAGGCCATGACGCCTGCTCAGAAGATCGCTGCTCTAGAAGAAGCGTTGAACAAGCAGACCGACCAACGCGTCGATCTCGACGGAAAAGTGGCCACCCTCACCGCAGAGAACAGCAGGCTGACCTCGACCCAGGCGGCACTGGCGCGCGACAAGACCTCCGCCGAGGTTGAGCTGGCCAAGACGCGAGATGCCCTGTTGCGGGTTCAGCGCGATTTCGAGTCCTTGCGAGGCGCCTACACCAAGATGACCAAGACTGTCGGCCTCTCGCTGGCGTTCATTGCACCGGTCGCCCTGCTGATCTTCGCTCTGCTGGTCTGGCTTCTCCTCGTCACGCGCAAGCTCGCGGCCCGTGTCCACGACGTGCCCACCATGGCCAAGATCCAAGAATACGAAGGCGTTGTTGCCCGGTTGCACGAGCAAATCCACGCGGAAAAGAGTCACAACGCCGTCTTGCGGGAGCGGCTGACCAATCTCGGAATCACTGAGTAGATTCGCGAATCGCTTACCGCCGCGGATCGCCCACCCGATAGTGATCGGCGCGCAAGAGCAGGTTGGTCAGTCGAAGGCGGTTTTCCTCATCGACCGCGGCCAGAGTCGCGCCAAAGCCCGGTGGACGCTTTCCCGGAGTGCCCTCGTCGATGCGGATGATGGTGGCATGGCAGGCGACGTTGAAATCGGGGTCGTCACCCATGCCGTCTTCGGAGCCGAAGATGACCAAATCGAAATTGGTGGCTGGTCGCAGCTCCGGGTATTCCTCGGGAGTCCCCACCAGATAGACGCCACCCGCCGAGAGATTGCGCACGTCCATGATGTGGATCTCGCAACTCTTGACCTCGGCCTGGGCGTAGACCTCAATGCGGGGGCTTCGGCGCCTGGATTCCGGTGGCTCGCTTTGCACCAATCCATTGTACACGCCACCCAACGAAATGGGCGGCGCGAGTTCGTCTGCGCACACACAAAAACGGGACGGACAGGTCACCCCGTCCGTCCCGAATCTTCACAAATGGATTCTTGCTAGTAGTCGTCGCCCATGCCGCCCATGCCACCGCCGCCACCACCGTGGGCCGGTTCTTCCTTCTTCTTGGGCTTCTCGGCCACCAGAACCTCGGTGGTCAGCATGAGAGCGGCCACCGAGGCTGCATTCTGCAGGGCCGCACGCACGACCTTGGTTGGGTCGATGACGCCGGCCTTGGCCAGGTCTTCGTATTCTTCAGTCGCAGCGTTGAAACCAAAGGCGCCCTTGCCGCCCTTGACCTTCTCCACCACGACCGCCCCGTCGACGCCGGCGTTCGCGGCAATCTGGCGCAGCGGTTCCTCGATGGCCCGACGGATGATGTTGACGCCGTAGCGCCGGTCATCGTCGAACTTCAGGCTTTCGAGCGCCGGCAATGCGCGCAGCAGGGCCACGCCACCTCCGGGCACCACGCCCTCCTCGACCGCCGCCCGCGTCGCGTGCAGGGCGTCCTCCACGCGCGCCTTCTTCTCCTTCATCTCGCTCTCGGTGGCCGCACCGACCTTGATCACCGCGACTCCACCCACCAGCTTGGCCAGCCGCTCCTGCAGCTTCTCGCGGTCGTAGTCCGACTTGGTATCCTCGATTTGAGCCCGGATCTGCTTCACGCGCGCCTCGATATCGGCCTTCTTGCCCGCGCCTTCCACGATGGTGGTGTTGTCCTTGTCCACGGTCAGGCGCTTGGCGCGTCCCAGATCCTTCAGGGTCACGTTCTCGAGTTTGAGGCCGAGATCCTCGGTCATGCACTGACCACCGGTGAGCACCGCCAGATCCTTCAGCATTTCCTTGCGACGATCGCCGAAGCCCGGTGCCTTGACCGCGCACACGTGCAAAGTGCCACGCAGTTTGTTCACCACCAGGGTGGCGAGAGCCTCACCGTCCACGTCCTCGGACACGATGAGCAGAGGCTTGCTGCTCTTGGCCACTTGCTCCAGCACCGGCAGAAGATCCTTCATGTTCGAGATCTTCTTCTCGTTGATGAGGATGAAAGCATCCTCCATCACCACTTCCATGCGCTCGGCATCGGTGACGAAGTAGGGCGAGAGATAGCCGCGGTCGAATTGCATACCCTCAACCACGTCGAGTGTGGTCTCCATCGACTTGGCTTCCTCGACGGTGACCACGCCTTCCTTGCCCACCTTCTCCATGGCCTCGGCCAGGATGTCGCCGATCATGCTGTCGCCATTGGCACTGATGGTCCCGACCTGGGCGATGTCCGTCTTACCCTTGGTGGGCTTGGACTGTTCCTTCAGGTTTTCGACGACCTTGAGCACGGCGGCATCAATCCCGCGCTTGATGTCCATCGGGTTCGAGCCGGCGGCCACCAGACGGGCGCCCTCGTTGAAGATGGCCTGGGCCAGCACGGTCGCGGTGGTGGTGCCGTCACCGGCCACGTCTGATGTCTTGGACGCCACTTCCTTGACCATCTGGGCGCCCATGTTGGCCATCCTGTCGGCCAGTTCGACTTCCTTGGCCACGGTCACGCCGTCCTTGGTGACCGTGGGCGAACCCCACGACTTTTCGATGATGACGTTGCGTCCACGCGGGCCGAGCGTCGTCTTGACCGTGTTGGCGAGGATGTTTAGCCCCTGGGCGATGGCCTGACGGGCGGGCTGGGAGAATATGATTTCTTTGGCTGCCATGATGATTTCCTTTCCTGCCTACTCGATGACGCCGAGGATGTCGTCCTCGCGCAGAATCATGTGCTCGACGCCATCCATCTTGATATCGCTGCCCGAGTACTTGGCGAACAGGATCTTGTCCCCCGCCTTGACTTCCAACTTGCGCAGCGACCCATCGTCCTGCAGCTTGCCGCTACCGACGGCCACAATGACCCCTTGCTGTGGTTTTTCCTTGGCCGTGTCGGGGATGAAAAGACCGCCGGCGGTCTTGGTTTCTTCCTCGACGCGCTTGACTAGAATGCGATCGTAAAGTGGTCGAACCTTCATTGTCTCCTCCTTGTTCCTGAAACCCACCCGCTGTCGTTCAAAAATCCGGGTGGAACTTGCCGAAATGAAACGCGGGCCTTTTCCATCGCGACGTTAGGCCGCCGCGATCTTGGACTTGCCGCCGCTCTTTGCCTTGCCCTCCCCTGCCGGTGCTGCTGACGTGGTTTCCCCACTAGCGGCCTGCGGCGCCGGAGAGACGGGGCTCGCAGGTTTGCCGTCCCCTGCCCCACTCGCCTTGGCGCCGCCCCCTGGCCGTTGGCTGGAGTACAGGTCGCCGTACCAACCGCCGCCTTTGAGCTGAAAAGATGTCTGGCTGATCAGACGTTCAACTTTGTGCGCCTTGCACTTGGGGCAGACCTTGACCGGCTTGTCGTGGATCTTCTGCCATTCCTCGAACCGATGGCTGCAAGCGCTGCATTCGTATTCGTAGACTGGCATTGATGAACTCCGTGGAAAACTCCGCCACCGGTCAAACCAGTGGCGGTCGTTAGGTTAAGCACCCGTTGGCCACTGTCAAGCGAGCATCAAGAGCGCCGAAGCATTGTCAATAAGCCACGTGATTTCAGCGTGTTACGTGACATCACTTGTCCTGGCGCTCGCAGCCAGCGAGTGCCAATCGCCGACTTGTCCACGGGCTGCGGGCCATCACGATCCGCGTGGCTCGCTCGGCTTGTGCAGGGCTTCGGCCTGGAAATGGGCGCGCAGACTTTCGATGACGTCGGTGAGATCCCCATCGAGCAAGGCCGGCAAATTGTGCCGCGTGAGCCCGATGCGATGGTCGGTCAGCCGATCCTGCGGGAAATTATAGGTGCGAATCTTCTCCGAACGGTCGCCGCTGCCGATCTGGCTTCGCCGGTTGTCGCGCTCTGCGGTTTCCTGTTTTTCGAGCTCGATTTCGTAAAGGCGCGAGCGCAAGAGCTTCATGGCCATGGCCTTGTTCTTGTGCTGGCTCTTCTCCTGCTGGCAGTGCACGAAAAGCCCGCTGGGAATGTGGTGAATGCGCACGGCCGAGTCGGTGGTGTTGACCGATTGTCCGCCTGGCCCACCCGATCGCATGACCTCGATCTTGAGATCCTTGGGATCGATGTTGATGTCGACGTCTTCTACTTCCGGCATGACCGCCACGGTCGCGGTCGAGGTGTGGATGCGGCCTTGCGCCTCGGTCACCGGAACGCGCTGCACGCGATGCACGCCGGATTCGTACTTGAGCTGCGAATAGGCACCCTTGCCCTCGATGTTGGCCACGACTTCCTTGATACCGCCGGCCGAGGCATTAGACAGGGACACCACTTCGACCTTCCAGCGCCGGCGCTCGGCAAAGCGCGCGTACATCCGGTAGAGCTCGGCGGCGAATAGCGCTGCTTCCTCGCCGCCAGTGCCGGCCCGGACCTCCAGCAGAATGTTCTTGTCGTCGTTGGGATCTTTGGGAAGCAGCAGAAAAGTCAGTCTCTCTTCCAGGCGTCCCTGCTCGGCCGCAAGCTCGCTCTCCTCGGCACGGGCCAGTTCGCGCATCTCCGGATCCTTCTGCAACTCGCGCGCCTCTTCCATGCGCCGGCTGACGTCGCGGTGAATCCGAAACGTCTCCACCAGCTCGCGCAGGTCAGAGTGCTCCTTGGCGAGCCTCTGCATGAGCGGCGGTTGGGAGAGAACCACCGGGTCGGACAGCTTGGCGGTCAGCTCCTCGAAACGGTTCTCGACGGCCGACAGCTTTCCTGCAAGCAGTTCGTCCAGCATGGTTGATGCACGGCCAGGGCGGAGCCCGACCTGCGCAGGTTGGCCCTACGGAGTGGCCGGCGCTGGCGGTGTTGTCTTCTTGCCGTACTTCTTGTTGAAGCGTTCGATACGGCCGCCGGTATCGAGGAACTTCTGCTTGCCCGTGTAGAACGGGTGGCAATTCGAGCAGATATCCACCATGAACGATCCGCGGGTGGAATATGTCTCCACCGTGTGTCCGCAGGCACACTTGATGGTGGCGAGCTTATAGGCCGGGTGAATCCCCTTCTTCGGCATGACGAGCAACCTTCCTTGGAGCCGGGTTTTATAATCGCCCGCAGCAGCAAGAGCAAGTAGCAATGCGCCAGGATGTGCGAAGCAGTGCTACGCTACCCTCCTCGCGTCATGTCGTTGACTGGCGTGGGCGCACCTCAGCCATGTATAGTCTGCCGCGCATGGCTGAAAAGAGCCCACCCGACCAAGAGATTCGCCACTCGGCGGTCTACAGCTACCTGCGGCCCATCCTGATGGGCCGTCGGGTGTTGGAGCTCGGCTGTGGCACGGGTGCGAGCGCCGCTCACCTCGCACGGCTGGGCGCGCGGAGCGTGGTCGGAGCTGACGACTCTGGCGCGATAGCCGAAGCTCGCACCAGGAACAAGGAAGCCGCGCTGAACTTCGTGACCCTGACAGCGGCCGCGCTGGAGCAGGCCGGTCCATTCGATGTGGTGCTGATTCCGGAGGCCACGCAGGTTCTGCAAGACCGCGGGCCCTTGACTCTTCCGGCGGTGCTCAAACTGGTGGCAAGCGGTGGGCGCCTGGTTTGCGTGGTGCCCAACGGCGACCGAAGCGATGTCGCTCCATCCGGCATTTCGTACTACGACATTGTCGACCGACTGAGCCCGCACTTTCCCAAGGTGCGCATGTTTGGCCAGACGCGGTTTGCCGCCTGGGGCATCGCAGAGTTCGACGAAGCCCCGGCCGAACTGCGGGTCGAGCCTGATTTGGCCCAGGCCGAGAACGAGACGCCCAGCCATTACCTCGCCCTATGCGGCCACGACGAGGCCTTGAGCCTGGGCTATGCGCTGGTTCAGATCCCGGCGCGCGGGGGCGAGGACCCGACCGGCCAAACACCGCCGCCTCATCTGTCGACAAAAGTCGATGCCCCCGATGCGGCGCTGGCCGAATTGCGCCACAAGCTGGCCGAGGCGCAGGGCCAAGCCGAGGGCCTGGTGCGCGTGTCGCGCGCGCAGAGCGAGGAAATCGAGGAGTTGCGCGGTCGCGTGCGACGGACCGCGGAAGCCCGCGCCGAGCTGGACAACGAGGTGCAACGCCTGCGGCGGGCGCTGCTGGAGGCGGACGAGTCAGTCGTCAATCTGACACGCAAGACTGCGGACGAGATGACGGTTCTGGCCCAGCGTTTGACGGCAGGGTTACGCCCCAGCGAACCGCTGCCCGCGGCCGGTCTGGCCGAGGAACTCAAGCGCCGCGAGGCCGAATTGGCCGAACGCGAATCGGCGCTGTCAGAACGCGACGATCGCATCGCAGCCCTGGAGGCAGCCCGGCAGGAGGCGACATGGCGCGCGGAGGCCGCTGAAGACGATCTGTCCCGTGTGCGCGCCCACATCGCTGACATCCGTCAGGCCCCGGCTGCAGCGATCCCCGACGAGCTGCTGGCCACGCTGAAAGCCCGCGAGCAAGCGCTCGAGGAGTTCCAGCGCGCGGCAGCCGTGCATCTCGACGAGGCGGGGCGACTACGCGACGCTCTCAACGAGCAGTCGAGTCTGGTGGCCGAGCTGGAGGAGGATCTGGCCACAGCGGAGAAACGCCTGGCCGATGGGCTCGATGAGGCGACGCGGTTGCGCCAGTCCCTGGCCGAGGTAGAGGAAGCCGATCGCCAGCGCCGCTCGCGTCTGGCGGAGCTCGAGGGCGTGATGCTGCGGATTGAGCACAGTCAAGCTCAGTCCCAGGCGCAAGGCGAAACCGAACAGCTCAGGAGCCGCATCACCGATTGCGAAGCGCAAGTGCTCGATCTACGCCATCAGCTCGGCGAGACCGAACGCCGCTTGGCGGATTCTCTGCGCCTGCGCGACGACACCGAGCGCGCGCGCAAGCAAGCCACCGCACGCGCTGAGGATCTGGAGCTTGAATTCCAGGCGAGCGCAGCACGCGTTTCCGAGCTGGAAGAGAAGCTGCAAAGAACGACGGCCGCCGCGGCCCGCACTGCCGAGCTCGAAGCCAAGCTCGCTCTCGCCGAAGCCGCCACCGCCCCACCCAGCGAAGATCTGGCGTGTTTGAAGATGGCCGAAGCAGCAGAGGAGAGGGCTCGCGAGCTTGAAGCGTTGCTGCGAGTGGCTGATTCCAAAATGGCCCGCCTTGCGGAACTGGAAGCGCAGAGCAAGATGGCCGAGCAGGCCGCGGCCAAGCTGGCGGAATTGCGCGCCGAAGCCCCTGACCCCGAAGAGGTCTACGAGCGCCTTCTGTTCCTCGAAGCCCAGCATGACGCGGCTACGCTGGCCGCAGCCCGCGTCCCAAGCCTGGAAGCCGAGCTGGCTGCAGCCAATGCCTGCATCGCGGATCTGCGCGCCCGCAATCCCCAGTAAGTCACTCTGATATGGGAACCCTGAAAGGGGTTCGCTCCGCCCTTCGGCCCCCCACCCGCCACCGCCTCCCCGCTCGCTTCGCTCGGCCTCGCCATGCCCTCCCACGATGGTGCGCCGCCGGCGAAGCCGGCGGGCTCCCCACGCGACTGGGGTAGGCCTTGCCCACACACATCCAGCTGGCGGCGCGAGAAAGCGCATGCTCGCCAGGCGTGGTCTGCTATCTTGAATTTGCGAATGAGTGGGCCGACGGATTTGTTGATGTTTGCGCATCTGTTGCGCCAGCCCGATCATGAGCTGGACCTGGAGAGCACAGCCTTGCTGCTCTCGGAGCCAGAGTACCCGGGGCTGGATATCCCTGGGT
>Ga0265330_10000455_pt1 | contig 27284 bp, 25 predicted proteins | sample 41919metaG_FD_202083 | JGI IMG/M metagenome (GOLD analysis project Ga0265330, IMG submission 202083) | Rhizosphere microbial communities from Carex aquatilis grown in University of Washington, Seatle, WA, United States - 4-19-19 metaG | ecosystem: Host-associated > Plants > Roots > Rhizosphere...
CGTGGGCGCTGGGAGGCTTTCTGGGCGTCCGAACAGACCTCCGTCGTCGAACTGGTCGCGGGCCACGACATCCTCGACAAGATGGTCTACGCCCTGACCAATCCCGTCAAAGACCATGTCGTCGAGAAGGTTCATCACTGGCCCGGCGTCAACTCGCTGTCCGCCACTCTGGCCAACAGACCCCTGCGCGCCACCAGGCCAAAGACCTTCTTCCGAGAAGACGGCCTCATGCCCGAATCGGCCGAACTACCTTTGCACGCACCAGACCAGCTGCTGAACGCCTGCCCAAACGGATTGGCCTCCACCATCAGGGAACGCGTCGCCGACGCCGAGCTTCGGGCAGCCTCCCAACGTTTTCAGGAAGGTCGCACCGTCGTTGGTCGCGCCGCCGTACTCAACCAGCACTGGAACGACAGCCCCCAATCTCGCGAGCCGCGCCGCCAACTGAGCCCCCGCGTCGCCAGCAGAAACGTCTGGCGCAGGATCGAAGCCCTGAACCGCAATCGCAGCTGGCTGGCCGCATACAGGGACGCACGCGACTTGTTTCTCGCTGGTGTCAGGACCGTCGCCTTCCCTGCGGGCACGTTCTGGCTCCGCCACTTCGCCGGCGCCTATTGCGAAACCGTCCCGGCAGGCTGACTCCGATTCGACTGGACCGATTCCGGACAGACGGGTTGCCCCCTGATGCGTTGGTCTGCTCGGAAGCGTCCAGATCGCTGTTCGTGCCGTGCGAAGCTGCTGCAGTCTGCCCTTCCCGGCCCAACTCACGCCCGCTGACCTGGCGCTCCCACCGCTGATCGGACGCTCCAACCATGCCCGGAGACAGCAACCTGGGTGCGGTCTTGTCGTCTTGTCGGTCTTGGTCTTGTGCGCGCACTCTCTCCGTAAACGACAGCGCCACGTCCTCGACCACACCACCGCCGCCTGTCGTGCCCGCTCCTCGGTCACCCCGCCCGCTCCCTCTTGCCCGCAATGTCCGACCCGCCAACGGTTACAATCGGAGGATGCGGTCCCGCGGATTCGTGACAGTGCTCGGCGTGGTGGCGCTGTCGGTTTCAGGGTGCGGCGCGATTCTCGAGAGCCGGCGCCCACCCGCGGGCGCGCCCCCGGCCCTCCCCAATGTGTTGCCGGCCACGCCCGCGTGGCAGGACGTCGTGGCCGTTCAGCAGAGCGGCGGGGGCTCGCCCTTGGCCGAGGCGCCCGCCGTTCGACGGATGAGCGGCGTCGGCAAAGCGTTGCGGTTGCCGCGGCGGCTTGCCCAGGCGGAGGTCGGGGAGACGACGTCGACGGCGCCCACCGCCGCTCGACCGACGGCCGACGAGACGCAACAGAAGCTGGTCGTGTCGGGCGCGGTCGAGATCTCCACCGCCGACGTGCGCGCGACGGCGAGCGCGGTGCGCGCCGGAGCCGTCGCGCGCGGCGGCGTGGTGGTCTCCGACGAGCTGAGCGGCGCCAAATACGGCGTTCACGCGCGCTCTCAGGTTCGCTTGCCTCCCGCCGAGGTCGCGCCCTTCGTGGCGTGGCTGGGCACACTGGGGGCGCTCGAATCGAGCCAGCTTGCCACCAGCGATGTCTCGCGCGAATACTTCGACGAGGAGCTGCGGCTGCGCACGCTGCGCGGCGAGATGGACCGGCTGGAGAAGCTGATGGCCGAGCACCCGAACGCCTCGCTCGACGACGTGCTGTCCATCGAGCGCGAGACGACGCGCGTTCGCGCCGATATCGAGCGCCTCGAGGGTCAACACCGCTACCTCGGCGATCGCGTCGCGCTGGCGACGCTGGACGTTCACGTCACCACCCACGACGAGTACGTGGCCGGCGCGCCCGAGCAGAAGTTCGTGCTCTTCGGGCATGCCCTGGCGTCCTCGTTCATCGACGGGGGCGCGCGACACCGCGACCGCTATGGCGCCGGAGTGGGGATCCTGTTCGGACGTCGCTTCGATCTCACCTTCGACGTCCTGCCATCCCGCGACGCTGACCCGCGCTCGATGCTGTTGACGGTGGGCGGGGCGGTCTACTCGGACTTCCTCGGCGGCGGTCGCCGCCTGTTCGGGAACCCCTACCTCGGCCTTCGCCTGGGCGGCGGTGGCATCAACGGTCGCGGCGCGTTTGCCTACGCGGGCGAGATAGGGGTGGAGCTGGTGCGGCATCCCCATTTCTTGGTGGACCTCACCGGTCGGGCCATGGGTTTGCTGTATGGCCAGTCACCGCGCTCGGACATTGCCATCCAGGGGGTGCTGGGGGTCGGTGTCCCGTTCTGAAAGGGGCCGGTGACATACATCCCACCGAGACATTCGCGTCGGGTTTGGGCCGGTTTCCGACCGCGCCGACGGGTGCACGGTGCTCGCGGGTTGCTCTTCGGAGACGGAACAATCCGGCGGCAGCGATTCGATTGCGGTGCGATTGGTCAGTACCGACCCGGCTTGCAAGTCACATCGAGCGCAAGTCCGGCGTTCCGGTGCGGTCAGTCAAACCATCGCCGCGCAGGGCGACCAGGTCGCGCGGAACGACACCACAGTTTACGTTGCCTATACTGTGACCACGCACAACACGGATCTGTATTTGTCATTCGCCCCGACCTTGCCGGCTGCCTTTTCTACGGCGGAGGCTCGCGTGGCGTTCGGCTATGCGTACGTGAGTTACAACTACGAACAGCCGAGCGACTACGGGGGCAGTCTGACCTTACTCTCCAGCAGCGATCTACTCGCATTGAGCGATTTCGAGCGCCCTCGATCTTCTCTTGATTGGCCACGAAATCCTCCCAACCGATGTAGGCAACGTGGTGTTCACGATCCTCGATCTGCGGCATCGGCCCATGCTGGTTTTTCACCCTGCCCCTTCGGCAATATGAGAATATTGTTGGATGCGTCATCTGAACTTACGCGTCCGTGGGATCGTCGTCAGCGCCGCCATCGTCTGGTCTGCCGGTTGCGGCGGCGGAGCGACTTCAACGAATGCCAACGGCGGAGCCGGCGGTAGAGGCGCCCCCGCCGGAACGGGCGGAACGAGCGGCGGTCAGCTCGGAGCCACCGCCCGCGTCCGCGTCGTGAACCTCGTCAAGCGCGTGAGCTTCGACGCCTGGGGCGCCGACACCAAGTCCAACCCGGTGCGCCTCGGACAGAACATCGCCTACGAAACGATCTCGCCCTACCTCGACGTGCCGCTCAACCAGTTCACCATGGAGCCGACGTTCGTCTTGCTGCCGAGCGGTGAGGCGCCGGCCGCCGGCGCGAGCTGGATGGTTCCGCCGGTAGCGGGCGATCGCACCCGCATCCAGCTGACCGGGCTCGGCGCCACCAGGAACCAGGCCACCGTGATCGTGAAGGACGTCGACAACGGCACCAACGTCTCGGCGGAGACGCTCGAAGAGTCGAAGCTGGTGGCCGGAAGCGCGAGCAAGGCCAACCTGCACTTCTCGTACAACATCTTCGATCTGGGCGGACCCGTCGTTCCCGCGTTCGCGGTCGTGGGGCAGCCCTGCTTGCTCACCGAATCCGCCGGCGTTCCCGAGGTGTTCTCCGTCGATCCCGGGAGCTTCACCCTCGGGTTCTTCGATCTCGAGACGGTCAGCGACTGCACGACAACGCCGCTCTCCACCGTCGATCTGACCGTCGCCGCCGGGGCCACCGAGCTGGTGGCGATCTATCACGAGGCCTCAGTGGTGAAGTTCCTGCACGCGCCGATCGTCGTCACGCCCTGACCGGCGGGGCGCTGTCCGTTACGGCTTGTCATGCAACGGGTGGCGATCGTAACAACGCACCTCGCATTCGGCGCGGACCGACGTTGAATGGCCATGGCACGCGCCGTGTAGCGTTCTTTGGCATGGCGCGCTCCCTCTGGTCTGGTTCGATCAGCTTCGGTCTGGTCAACATTCCCATCGCCTTGTTCTCGGCGACAGAATCGCATCGCGTGGGTTTCCACGAGTTCGAGCAGGGCACGAGGAAGCGTATTCGATACCTCAGGGTGGCGGAGGGGTCCACCCACGAGGTGCCGTGGGAGAAGATCGAGAAGGGGTTCGAGGTCGCCAAGGGTCGTTTCGTGACGTTGAGCGACGACGAGCTGGAGGCGGCCGAGCCTCGAAGGTCGCACACGGTCGACCTCGAGCGCTTCGTGCCGCTCGAGGAGATCGATCCTGTCAACTGGGATCAGACCTACTACGTCGGCCCCGACGGCGAAGCCGCCGGCAAGGCGTACGGTCTCCTGCGCCAGGCGATGGAAGAGGAGCGGCGGGTAGCCATCGGGCGGTTCGTGATGCGCACGAAGGAGTACATCGTCTGCATCCGCCCCTTCGGCGAGGTGCTGGCGCTGCACACCATGTTTTTTCCCGACGAGGTTCGCAGCGCCAAGGATCTCGACATCGCACCCCACCGCAAGGCGAGCGTGGGTAAGCAGGAGCTGGCCCTGGCCGGCCAGCTGATCGCGTCGCTGTCGGGGCACTGGGACCCCACGGATTACAAGGACACCTTCAAGCAGCGGGTGATGGAGATCGTGCGCAAAAAGGACAAGGGGGAGGAGATCGGTGGCGCGCCGGGCGAGGAGAAACCCGGCAAGGTCGTCGATCTGATGGAGGCGCTCAAGGCCACGCTCGCCGGAGGCCAGCGACAGCGGGCTCGCCCCGCCCCAGCGCGCGCCGAAACGAGTCGCCAGGCGCGGTCGGCGACCTCGAACAGGCGCTCGAGATCGGGCGGCCGAGGCAGCGTCACACGAACGGCGAGCCGGGCAAAGTCGCGCTGACGGCCCGCTCGTCGCCATCGCCGCACCGAGATCCGAGCCGAGCAAAAGGACTGGCTTCGCAAGCGAGACCCGTGCGGCGACAAGACGTCGTGTGCATCGACGATCTGCTCTGGCGACGTGCCGACGACCTGAGGCAGTACCGGGCCCGCGCTCCCCGGCCCCCGCGCTAAGCGGCACCGCCGGCCGCGCCGTTGCCGCCGTGGCCACCGTTGCCACCGCCACCCCCGTGGCCACCGTTGCCACCGCCGTGGCCACCATTGCCACCGCCGTGGCCACCATTGCCACCGCCGTGGCCACCGTTGCCACCGTTGCCGCCGCCGTCCTGGCCGCCCGTCCCGATGATGACGACGCCATGAAACCCGCCGCCCGCGGTGCCCCCGCTGCCGACGAAGGTCCCGATCGCGCCGCCGGTGCCGGTCACGCTGCCACCCGAACCGCTTCCGCCGTGTCCCGCCGCGCCGCCACCTCCGGCGCCGCCCGTCGCCCTGGTGCCGATGGCGCCGCCCGTGGCGCCCACGCCGCCGGAGCCGGAGCCGCCGGAGCCGGAGCCGCCGCCGGAGCCGCCGCCGCCGCCGCCGGACCCACCGTTGCCGCTGCCGGACCCACCGTTGCCGCTGCCACCGGTGTCCGTGACAACGACGCCCGGGAACCCCGTCGTGCCGCCCGAACCGCTGCCGCATGACGGGGTGATCAACGCGACGCCCATCGCCCCGATGCCCGTGATCAACAATCGCTTGCGCGTGCTGGCCGGCTTGTCCATCGTCCCTCCCCGCGTCTTTGGAACGTCGATGCGCCCGAAGACGGGTTTCATCGTACCATGGCGATGTCTGATGTCGTCGGACCCCATGCTCGACCTGTTCGGCGTCGCCGCGCCCGAGCTGTTCTCCAGTACGGACCTGGTGGTCCGGCACGGCGACGTGGCCCGTCTTCCGGCGTTCATGCGCGCGGGCCTGATGGACAGCGTCGAGACGCTGGTGCGCGGATATACGGGCGCGCTGCAGGTGTCGAACGGCACCGCGCAGGACGGGGTCCAGGTGGCCGTGGCGGGCGCGCACGCGTCTGCTCTGCTGCGGCTGGGCCTGACCGTCTACTTCGTGGAGCTCGATCGCGCGTTACCGGATTCGGCCCCCTGGCTGCGGGCACTCGAGGCGGCGCTCGGTCTGCTCGAATGCGCGTCGCTCGCGGCGTTCGCCAACGCGCCCGGCTCGGGGCTGTCGCTGCACCACGATCGCTTCGATCAGCTGCTGATCCAGGTCCGCGGCGAGAAGGAGTTTCGCTACGCCCCGAACGGCTACGTCGAGAACCCGGACGTCCAGTTCACCCCCATCGGTGCCGCGCAGCCGGACTGGGCGCAGGCGTACCGGCACGGTTTCCCGAGGACGACCGACGAGATCATGGCCCGCGGGTTGAGCAGCGCCACCTTGCGGCCCGGGTCCGTGCTGTTCATGCCCGCCGGCACGTGGCACACGACGGCCGGCCAGTCAGGCGAGGCGCTGTCGATCGTCGTGGTGGTGCGCGCCCCGTCGCGGCTGGCGCTGCTTCTGAACCTGCTGCGGCACTACGCGGGCCAGTCGCCCGAGTGGCGGGCCCGCGGCTATGGCGGCTGGGCGGCGGGCGAGGCCGCCGGGCGCGAGCAGGACGCGCTGGCCGGGCTGATGGGCGATCTCGCCGGCCGGCTGCGCACGCTGCCCGCCTCTGACGCGTACAAGGCGTGGTCGAGCGAGGCGTTCACGACGGGCGGGCAGCGCCAGTACCCGGTGGACCTCCGCTTCACGCGCTACATCCGCCTCCCCAACTCGAGCCTCAGGTACGAGGCCGGCGATGTGGCTGGGCTGTCGAGGTGCACGGTCCTGAGCGGACCAACGGATCGGCCGCAGGCCGAAACGGGCCTGGCGGTCAGCGAAGAGGTGCGGCCAATCATCGACTGGGTGCTGGGCACCGCCGCGGCGTTCTCGGTCGAAGATGCCGCGCGCGCGTTTCCCGACTGCGAGCGGGACGATCTCGAGACGCTGTTCGCCTGGCTGTCGCACGCGGCGCTGATCCGGCCGGTGCCGGCGCCCGAGTGGCAACGGCAGTGATTCGTCCCCAAAAGCGGGCATGCCATTCGACAGCTCCGTCTTCATCTGTTCGCTGACCACCATCGTCGGCTGCGGCTCGCTGATGCTCAGCGACAACCTGGCCATCCAAGGCTTCGGCCTCGCGTCGCCATCGGCGAGGTCACCTGCGTGGTGACGGCGCTGGCCCGGGTCCCGGCGTGTTAGCTTCGTGCTCGTGGACGACACCCCGGCCAAGGCGAAGCGCCGGTACTTCGAGTTGATCCGAAGCGCCGGACCCGCGCAGCGGCTCGCGATCTGCGCCAGCCTGACGCGCGCGACCCGCGAGCTTGCGATGGCGGGGATCCAGGCTGCGCACCCAGGATCAATTCTTTCGGCGCGAGAGCTTCACGAGCGCCTTGCGGAGCGACTGTACGGCGCCAAGGTCGCGCGCAGGCTTTTCGACGGGCGTCCGAAACATGAGCGACCGGCCTGAAGACGTCATCGACGTGGCGCTGCGGGTCGCCAGGGCGTTGGAATCGGTGGGCGCGCGGTATTTCGTTGGTGGCAGTCTGGCAAGCTCTCTCGACGGGCAGCCGCGCGCGACCAACGACATCGACTTCGTCATCGACATACCCGTAGGCAAGCTCGGTGACTTCGCAGCCGCGCTGGGCCCCGACTTCGAGATCGACGGAGAGATGCTCAGGGACGCCGTCCTGCATGGGAGATCCGCGAACATCTTCTACCTGCCGCAGGTTCTGAAGATCGACCTTTTTGGCCACGCCCATGGTCCGTATGACGAATCCGAGTTCTCCCGCCGTCGCGCCGTCACGGTTCGCGATGGGGTGCAGCTCGTCGTGAAGGCCCCCGAAGACAGCGTCTTGCGAAAGCTGCTTTGGTACCGCGAGGGCGGTGAGATCTCCGACCGGCAGTGGCACGACATCCTCGGCGTCTTGCGCGCGCAGGGAGACGGGCTGGATATGGGCTACGTGCGCAGTTGGGCCGCGCGGCTGTCCGTCGGTGGTCTTCTCGACCGTGCGACGGCAGAGGTTTCGCGTGATTCGGAGTAGAGCGACGAACCGTCAAACCGCGCGACGCCGCGGTCCGTCCATGACCTGCGCCAAGTACGCGGCTTGTACCTCGAAGTCGCGGGGCCCACCCCGGCCGCCGCCACCGTCGACCGCATCCCCAGCGGCGCCCACGAGATCCGTCGCCCGTGGTCGACAGCAACTCCGCCACCCGAGTGGGCGGCGGCGGCACGCCCCGGCAACCGCTTGCGCCTCCGTTTGCGTCCCGGTGAAGTGACCTGCGCCGCTGCCGTTCGCTGCCTGGGGCCCGCGCCAGGTCAGTGTCCGCCCGTTCGCGACGAGGCGAGCTTGCGGGTGAACAGATCGATCAATCCCTGGTTCGCCCGCGCCGGATCGACGCGGCCGTTTCCGCGGTAGATCCCGAACGCGTCCTCGTGATACGCGTGATACGTGAACGACAGCCCGTCCTCCTCGAGGAGGTCGAGCATGTCCTCGACCCAGACCAGCCCGCCGCGGTCCTGCTCGAAGCAGGGGCGGTGCAGCCCGAATTCGCCCAGGAACAGCGGGACGCCGTGGGCGTGGCCCCACGCGCGGTAGCGATCGACGGCGGCGCGCAGGAAGTCCCGATTCCACCCCATCACCGGACCGTCCACGCCCAGGAAATCCAGGCGAATCTGCACGCGGGCCCCGGCAGGCAGGCGCTCGCCCCGCATCCAGCCGCTGACGGTGTAGGCGTGCCCCGGCTTCAGCGCGAACTCGTGCTGCGCGGACCCCAGGTTGGCGTCGTCGCTGGTGCCGTCGATGGTCAGCGCGCCCGGCCCGCCGTGCCCGTCGGCGAGGCTCCCGCTGCGGCCGCTACCGTCGACGCTCCAGAAGTACCAGCCGCCGGTGTTGCGCAGATCGAGACGCGCCACCTCGCCCGGCGGGGCGCCGCGTTCGTCCCGCTCCTCGATCACCAGATCGTCGAAGACCGCCCGGCCGGCGCCCACCGCGCGACCGACCAGCGAGACGTGCCCGACGCGCGCCCGGGCGTCGCTGGCCACGAGCGGCGGGCTCACCGAGTGGGTCCAGCCGCTGTCGCCGGGCGGAAGCGTCGGGCTGTCGAAGGTGGCGATGTTGAGCCACTTGGTGTCCGAAGATCGAGCCAGCTTGTTGTCGTCGGGGTACTTGCCGCCCTCGCCCATGTGCGCCCAGGACGCCAGTTGGTGGGTGTAGGGGAACGGATCGTAGAAGTGGAACGTGTAGACGGCGTTCGCGTCGTCCACCAGGAAGAAGTTCATGTCGTCGTCGTTGGTCCACTTCTTCGCGATCGAGTTCACGCGCTCGACGATGATGATGTGGCGGGGATCGACCTCGCGGATGGCCCTGGTGATCCGGGCCGCGAGCGACTGCCACTGGGCCTTGCCGCGCGACACGCCAGGCTCGTTCAACAGATCGTAGCCGGCGACGATGGGCTCGCCGGCGTAGCGGGCCGCGATCGCCCGCCACAGCGCCACCAGGCGATCCTGCAGGGCGGGACTCTCCCACAGGGCGTGCCCCTCGCCGTTCGACTGGAAGCCCCCCGGGGGCACGTGCATGTTGAGGATGAGATAGACGCCGTGACGTCGCGCCCAGCCGACGTTGCGATCGAGCCATTGCCACCCCGCCTCCTTGTACCGACCGGGCGTGACGTCGTCCTCGAACGTCCCGTAGAACATGTAAAAGCGGACGGCGTTCATCCCCATCGCCCGGACGCGCTGGAAATCAGCTTCGTCGTGGTGGGTTACCGGGAGCGCGCGGCCACCCCACACCTGGTTGCCGAACGCGACGCCGCGCCAGCGCACCGGCCGCCCCGAAGCGTCGACGATCTGCTCGCCCGCGCGCCGCAAGATTCCGCGGCCGATCACCGCTTCGTCGTCGGCTGGCGACACCAGCGCCGACCCGGAAGACGGCGCCCCGGGCTCCGCCGGTCGGCCCGTCCGACAGGCCGGGCCCAGCGACACGAAGGATCCGGCGAGCGCCGCCGCGCGAAGCAGGCGAACGACCGGTGATGCGTTCGAGGCGAGCCCCATGACAGCGAGAGTGTGGGCGACGCCGGCGCGGATCACAACGGCGCGATCCTTCACCGGGGCGACCACCCCGCCCTTCTCTTGACACTGCTCCGCTCACGTCGCGGTATTGCGGGCGGATGGACAGCGCACAGTGTCCGTATTGCCTCGCGATCGCGCTCAAGGTGTTCGCGCTCTAATCCAGCGGCGGCCGACCGGAGGGCCCAGGAGTTCGATTGCCACGGATCAATCAAGCGCCGGTTTGCCGATGCCACAGCGGGTACGGTCGTGTTTCTGGCTAAACACCGGACTTGACTGGCTGGGTCTCCCCGAACCGGCTGACTCGCTTCCACGGGCCTCTGGCGACAGGCTCGAATTTCTGAGTGCGGTGGGACCGCCGCGTCCGGGTCACGCTCCGAAGACCGCGGCGACAGGCCCGACCTCACCCGTGGCACAGTCGTTGCGCTAGCGTGGCAGACGATGAATGAAGACCGAATCGTTTCAGCGTCCTCCGTCTCGGCGGAGCGGCCCACTTCCCTTCGCGACCTGCGATTCTCGATCGTCCTGGGCGTGCCGCTCTTCTTGCTCGCAGCGTGCGGCAGCGGGCAGACGACTTCGGGCACCGGCACCGGGGGCGCGGCCGGGAGCACCGTCGGTACCGGTGGCGCCGGTGGCACGGGCGGAGGAGCCGGCAAGGCTGGCCTGGCGGGCAGCAGCGGCGCGGGGGGTAATGGAGCAGGTGGCAAGGTGGGCACGGGCGGATCTCCGTCCGGTGGAGTCGGGGGCGGCGGCACGGGCGGCGGCGCCGCCGGCGCGGGAGGTCGCGGCGGAGCGAGCACCGGAGACGTGGGCGGCGCCGGCGGCGGCTCCTCGTGCGCGATCGCGGCGAGCGGGGCAGCCTGCACCACCGAGGGCGCCACCTGCGGTGGCCCCTGCACCGACGTCTGTCAGTTCTGCAACTGGCTCCAGTGTACCGGCGGTCACTGGCAATCGATGGAAGCGGCGCCCGCGCCGTGCTTCTCGTGCGGCGACGGCAAGTGCCAGACGATGAGCCAATACTGCAGGACCATCGAGGGCGGGCCCGTGGGCGCTGTCCCCACCCACACCTGCGTCGACATTCCAACGAAGTGTCTGTCCATGCGCACGTGCGCGTGCCTGGCGAGCCAAGCGACCGCAGGACAGTGCACCATGGGCAGCAACGGTGAGCTGATGACGTTACTGCAAGTCCCCTGACGGCGTCTTCAGGTCAATCGTCTCCGCAGGTCACAGACCGGGTCCCGCCCATCCGGAGCCCCACCCCGAATCCGCCAATTCGCCCCACATCCCCTTCGAATCGCCGATCCGCGCGTCAACGAGGCGGGAGCCGTCGCTTGCCATGCAGATCCTGTCCGTTCTGGTGCAACACCAGCGCGCCGATCTTGGGCGGCGTCGCGTATGAAATCAATCTCCGCCGGCGCGGAGCTGGAAATCAGCGTTCGAACCGCGACGGGCAGCCGAGCTCGGCTTGCCGGCGCCGCGGCAACCCCGACCCGTGGGCGGTCGCCGCCGGCCCGAAATCAAAGATAGCGGCCTTCGAGCAATCGCACGAGTGGGGCGATGGAGAGGTCCTGTCCCGTGGCGATGCGCACGCGTTCGAAGAAGCCGTGCGTCGAGCCATGCCCATGCACTTGTACCCGTAGCCACGCACGCAGCGGGCCGAAGTCACCGCGCTCGAGGGCGAGCTCGAGTCCAGGCTCCGCCGCCCGAGCCGCATCGTAGAGCTGAGCGGCGGCCAGGTTGCCGAGGGCATAGGTGGAAAAGTAGCCGAACATGCCCGCCGCCCAGTGTCCGTCCTGCAGGCAGCCCTGGTTGTCATCCGCCGGGCGCAAACCCAGGGTTCGCTCGTACTCGTCCCGCCAGGCGCCTCGCAGATCGCGCACCGATAAATTCCCCGACAGCAGCGCGGACTCTAGCCGGCACCTGATGAAGCGCCTTCGCTGGGCGTCACCGCGACCCGGTCAGCAGCGGCGCGAGCTTTCCCGTGCCGGTCGGCACGAGGGTGATCTTCGCCGCGCCGTCGAGCAGGCGCTGCGTCTCCAGCATCTCGAACATCGCCTCCATCACGTCGGGATCGCGCGATACCGCCTGAAGCGCCGCGCCCACGATCTGCGGGCGCAGCGCCGTGGCCTTCGCGAACTCGATGGCCGCCTGGCGCTCGGCGGTGCTGGTGATGATGCTGACCTGGTTCATGCCGTCCTGCTGGATCGCGGAGGTGACCTGGCGGAGGCGGTTCACCACCTTGGCCTCGATCTGGGCGATCATCGCCTCGTCGCGGAAGTGCACCTTACGGATGTAGACCGAGCCGATCGCGTAGCCCCACTCGTCGGCCTTCGCCGACACCTCCGTGCGCACCGCCAGGCTCATGGCGTGGCGATCCTCGAGCATGGCGGCGAGCGGCATGTTCGACAGGCAGCGCACGGTGGCGTTGCCGACGTTGGCGCGGATGGAGCCACGCGGATCGGCGTTCTTGAACAGGAACGCCACCGGATCGCTGATGTACATCTCGAACCAGACGCCGATGCCCATCGGCGCGCCCTCCTCCGAGTTCACGGCCTGGCTGCGCAGATATTCCTGGTCGAGGCGCATGTCGAGCGCGTAGCGCGTGCCGAGCCAGTTGACGATGAGCGCCGCGGGCCCGAGCTTCGGCCACAGGAAGTGCAGGCCAGGCTCGTCCAGGGTCGCGAGCACCTTGCCGAACAGGACGTAGACCTTGCACTCGCGCTCGTGAACGATGGTGTACACGCCGAACAGCCGCGCCAGCGAGAACATCACCGGCACCAGGATGAAGCAGGCGACGAAGGTGACGACGGCGACGATCCCCCCGGAGATCACTCGCGCACCTCCAGGAACAAGCGCTCGGCCTTCTGGTAAAGCGCCAGGCGGACGTTGCGCAGGTAGGCGCCGAGGACCCCCGGGCCGCCCTGCTTTAGCGCCGCGAGCTGGCGCGCGAGCGCCGTGAGCGGCTCGACCTCGGCCTGGGCCTTCAGCGTCTCGATCTCGACCGCGCGCCGCGACTGCACGATCTTCTGATCTGCCGACGCCTGCGCCAGGCTGATCTCCGACGACACGTGGTTGTGCGCGGTGTTGATGGCCGCGAGCGCGGATTCGACCTCGGGCGGCGGATCGATGCCCGTGATCAGGCACGCGTCCAGGCTGATGCCGTACCGCGCGGCCGACGAGCGGCACTCGCGATCCATGTGCTCGTTCAGATCGCGCAGGTTCTTGCGCAGATCGTTGATGGACACGCCCTCGACGCTGGCGGACTCGGTGACGGCGCCGGCCGCCGGATCGCGGGCGCGGGCGGCGAAGTTGGCGATGCGCTCGCGCAGCACCGACACGAAATACCCCATGACGTGGACGATGGGCCGGCGCACCCCGAACAGGAACCCGTAAAGATTCTGTTCGGACACGCGATAACGGAGCTGTCCCGTCAGCCCCGTGTTGAGGTGATCCTTCGTGACGGCGTCGATCACCGTTCCGCCCGCGTTCGCCGACGGCGTCTCGGGATCGTAAGCCATGTTCACGGTCTGCGTGGCGACCGACACCTTGTGAATCTGCTCCCAGGGCCACTTGAAGTAAGGCCCCCCGGGCGGGATGACGCGGACCTGGGGATAGATGTAGCGCGCCTTCTCGTCGTCCCGCAGGTCAGCCGCGATGGGCGACTGCAGGGTGGTGGCGCCCTCGATGCGCACGGCGCGCCCGAGCACGGTCTTCACGGCGCGTTCGCTCTGACCGACGGTGTAGAAGCCGCGCAGGACATAGCGCACGAAGAACCAGGCGAAGAAGCCGACGAACGACCAGATGACGAGGTCCTCGAAGGTGAGGCTGGAAGGGCTCGGAACGCTGTCCATGGGCAAGGCCTCGCTCGTGAGAGGCCCGCGAGTCTAACAGAGGCGTCTGGTCACGGATGGCTGGTGCAGGTCGTGGCGCTGCCCGTGCACGTCAGCTTCGACGTGGCCTGGCACACGAAACCCTTGGGCTCGAGCGCGTCGGCCGGGCAGCTGGCCGCGGCTCCCGTGCACGACTCGGCGACGTCGCACGGCCCGGCCGCCGCGCGACAGACAGTGGCCTTGGACTTGAAGCCGTTCGCCGGGCAAGCGGCCGCGGTGCCTGTGCACGTGGCGGCCACGTCGCACACGCCAGCGGCCGCGCGGCATTGGGTTCCTTTCGCGACGAAGCTGTCGGTGGGGCACGTGGCCGCCTTCCCGTCGCACACTTCGGCGACGTCGCACTCGCCCGCGGCCGAACGACACGCGGTGCCCTTCTGCTTCACCTGGGCGGCGGCGCAGGTCTTCGACGCTCCGTCGCAGGTGACCGTGCTGTCGCACGCGCTCGCCGCCGCGTGGCAGGCGAAGGTCTTGGGGGCCACGCCGTCGGCCGGGCAAGCGGCCGAGCTCCCGGTGCACATCTCGGCGACGTCGCAGGCACCAGCCGCCGCGCGGCAAGTCGTCGTCTTCGGCTTGAACGCGTTGGCCGGGCAGCTCGGCGACGTGCCGCTACACACGGCCGCGGTGTCGCAGACGTCGGCGGCGGCCCGGCATTGCGTCCCCTTCGCCACGAAGCCGTCGGCGGGACAGACTGTCGTCGTGCCCGTGCAAACCTCGGCGGTATCGCAGGCGTCCTTCGAGGCGCGGCAGACCGTTCCCGCGGCGGCGGGGGTGTGCACGCAGCTGCCCGGCGTACCGGTGTCCGTCGTGCAAGGATTTCCGTCGTCGCACGAGACGCCAGCGCCCACGAACACCTTGACGGGGATATTCGCCTTGTACACGGCGCCCACGTCGGTCCAGGCCACGCCGCTCTGCCCGTCGAGCCCATAGAAAGACACGCCCGATTTCGCGGTCACGTGGCTCGAATAGCCGGAGTACGCGTATTCGACCGGAATGATCATCTGCGGGGCCGTCAGCTTGACGACCGCCGAGAAGGTCTGGCCGTTAGTCGCCTGGGCGCCGAGCGACTCCACCGAGATCGTGTGATAGCCGGCGAAGGTCTCCGCCACGCCGGTGATCGTGCCGACCAGCGTTCCGCTCGACGGGTTGGCGCCGACGGGGGCGGTGCGAATCGACACGTCGACTGTGGTCCCGGGCACCATGGTGTAGAAACCGACCGCGGTGATGGGCGCGCTGGAGGTGGCCGTGTAGATGTTGCCCTGGTAGTAGGGGGCGGCGCCGCCCGACAGCGTCGCCGTCACGCCGAACTTGTCGTACTGATAGGCGGCGGCGTAGTTCGTGGTGGCCGCGAGGACGTCGTACACGTTGTTCTCGATGCCGATGTAAGGGTCGTAGTAGGAGATGTGGAAGTAGCCGGCCTCGCCGAACGACGAACCCCAGCTGTTGCGAATCAGAAAGGCGCCGTTTCCGGGGGGAGCCTTGGGGAACTTGCTGGCGGGGTAGCTGTCATCCCAGCCCACGATCGTGACCGCGTGGTTCGCGTAGTAGCCGGGGACCGGCAGGTAGTAGCTGTTCGTCGTGCCATTCCAGCCCGAGCCGTCCCACAGCATCGTCGTCATGACGCCGCCGTAGGTCATGATGGCGGACTTGATGACGCCGTTGTCCAGCGCGCCCGTACGGTCGGGGATGGTCAGCGCGGACTCGAGGTGCTTGGTGACCGGCACGACTTGATTGATCTTGCTCGACGCGCCGGCGTTGTAGGGGTCCGACGCCTCGGCGGCGGGGCCCGCCCAGCGCGACATGTAGGCGATGGACATCGCGGCGTTGCCGCCGTTGCAGGCCCCTATGTCGAAGCCGCTCCAGTCATTGAGGTGCTCCTCGGAAAAATCCGCCGATTCCCCCGGGAGCAGCTCCGACTCGGAGGCGCCGTACGTGGCGAAGGCCCAGCAGGAGCCGCAGCCCCCCTGATCCTTCACGGCGGTGAGCTTGCCGGTGCCGCGGAGGTCGTAGCTGGCGGGGAAGGTCTGCGCCCCCAGCGTGGACAGGCCGGCGCTCTGCCCCGACAGATGGACCGGGGGCGGGACGTAGCCGAGGGCGCGGGAGGCCGGCGTGACGGCTGCCGTGTTCAGGATGCCCTGGGTCTTCTGCTGCAAGAAGGCCTGAAACTTCGCCGAGGGAGGCGCCAGCGTCGGCGCGGCGACGGTCGTGCCTTGCGTCGCGAACAAGACCGACGCTGACGCCGCGCCGGCGTCCGCCGAGCCCGTGCCAGGGTCACTGCCACCCGCCCCGGAGTCGTCAGACGACTGGGCAGGCAGACAGGAGCCGGTGAAGACCGCGAACAGCGCTGTGACGGGGAGGAGGCGAAGGCTTTTATCGTTCATTATTTAGGTACTATAGAACACCAAAAAATAGGCGCAAGTAAAATCGTCAGCGTTGGCCTTTCGTCGGCCCCCATGCCAGAAATCCGGCCATGCGCATCCTTCACACGATGATCCGGGTCGGTGATCTGCGCCGCTCGATCGACTTCTACACGCGGGCGCTCGGCATGCGCCTGCTGCGGCAGCAGGACTTTCCCGACGGCAAGTTCACGCTGGCGTTCCTCGGGTACGGTCCCGAGGACACGCACCCCGCCATCGAGCTCACCTACAACTACGACGTCGCGAGCTACGAGCTCGGCACGGGGTACGGCCACCTCGCCGTCGGCACGACGAACGTCCGCGCCGCGTGCGACGCCATCCGCGCGGCCGGCGGCCGGATCACGCGCGAGCCCGGACCCATGAAGCACGGCACCACGGTCATCGCTTTCGCCGCCGATCCAGACGGTTACAAGGTCGAGCTCATCGAGCGGGCGTGAATCCGCCCCTCACGCGAGCCGGCCGAACATCGTGGCGAGGGTGGCGCGCTCGATGAACACGTCGACGAGCGCGCCCGCCTCCATGCCCGGCCCCGCCGGCACGATCACCGGGCGAAACGCGTCCGTGCGCGTGAAGAACTCGTGGGGCGCGCGCTTCGACGGCCCCTCGACCAGCACCCGCTCGCGCCGGCCGACCTGCTCCCGGTAGATCTCGCCCGTGATGCGCTTCTGGGCGGCGATGACCTCGGTGAGGCGCCGCTGCTTCACCTCGGCGGGGACGGTGTCGGGCAGCTTGCGAGCCGCGGTGGTTCCTTCGCGCTCGGAGTAGGCGAACATGAACGCGCCGTCGAAGCGCAGCTCGTCGAGCGCGTCGAGGGTGGGGCGAAACTCGTCCTCCGTCTCGTCGCAGAACCCGACCAGCACGTCGGTGCTGATGGCGATGTCGGGCATCGCGGCGCGAAGCGCGCGCACGAGCCGGCGAAACTCGGCGTAGTCGTACCCGCGCCGCATCCGCGCCAGCACGGCGTCGGACGCGGACTGCAACGGCAGGTGGACGTGCTTGCAGACCTTGGGCGTCTCCGCCATCGCGCGGATGACGTCCTCGGAGAAGTCGAGCGGGTACGGCGACGTGAAGCGAATCCGCTCCAGCCCGTCGACCGTGGCCACGGCGCGCAGGAGCTCGGCGAAGCCGACGTCCTCGTAGCGATACGAATTCACTGTCTGGCCGAGCAGCTGCACCTCCTTGTAGCCGGCTGCCGCCAGCGCGCGCGCCTGGCGCAGCACCTCGCGAGGCGACGTGCCCCGCTCGCGGCCCCGCGTGTACGGCACCACGCAGAACGTGCAGAACTTGTCGCAGCCGCGCTGGATGGTGATGTGCCCGGTTATCCCGCCGGTCATCGCGCGCGCCGGATCGAGCCCTTCGTAGGTCTCGTGGCGATCGAGCGTCGTGTCTTCGACGCCGGCGTCGAGCACACCGGCGGCGCGCGCCGCGCGGAGGTCGCGCACGTGGTCGACGAGGCGCCGGTATCCGTCCGGCCCCAGCACGAGATCCACGTAGGGCGCCCGGGCGCGCACCTGTTCCTTCAGGTGCTCCGCCATGCAGCCGGTGATCCCGAGGACGACGCCCGGCCGCAGCCGGTGCTCGGCCAGCATGCTGGCGCGCTGAAACACCCGGTCCTCGGCCTTCTCGCGCACGGCGCAGGTGTTGATGAGGATCAGATCCGCGCGCCCGACATCGTCGGTGCGCGCGTACCCGTCGCGGTGGAGCAGCCCGAGCACCATGTCGGTGTCGGCCACGTTCATCTGGCACCCGTACGTCTCGACGTACGCGAGCAGTGTCGCGCCGCGCGGCGCGGCCCCACCGGCGGGCGCATCGGCCCGCGGCCCGGGCGACGCCGCCCGCGCGGCGACGCTCGGGCGAATTTGCACCAGCTCGGACACGGCCGTCGAGTCTAACCGAACGGATGCCCAAGCGGCGAGCGGGCTGCCGGGCTGCTAACATCGCTGCCCGCGTGGCAAGCTTGGTCGAGGCGGGAGCGGTCCTGGACGGGACGTACAAGATCGTCCGTCGCATCGGGGATGGCGGCATGGGCGAGGTCTATGAGGCGCGCCATTCCCGGCTGTCGGGTCGCTACGCCGTCAAGGTGCTGAACGCCACGGTGAGCGCGCAGCCAGACGCGGAGGCTCGGTTCCGCCGCGAGGCGCAGGTGACGTCGGCGCTGCGCCACCCCGGCATCGTGCAGATCATCGACTTCAACACGACCTACACGGGGATGTCGTACCTCGTGATGGAGTACCTCGAGGGCGAGAATCTGGAGAAGCTGATCGACCGCGAGGGCGGCTTGCCGATCGACCGCGTGGTCGACATCACCCGTCAGGTGGCGGCGGCGTTGACCGAAGCGCACCGCAACGGGATCATCCACCGCGATCTCAAGCCGCAGAACATCTTCCTGCTCGCCCGCAAGCCCGGAGACGACGAGCCCGAGCGGACGAAGGTGCTCGACTTTGGCATCTCCAAGATTCGCTCGGCCTCGCGCGGGTTGACGGAGACCTCGGTGGTGCTCGGCACGCCCCAGTACATGTCCCCCGAGCAGGCCGAGGGGAAGACCAGCGACGTCGACGTGGCGACGGATCAGTTCGCGCTTGCGGCGATCGCCTATGAGATGCTGACGGGCCTTCCGGCGTTCACCGGCGACACGCTCGCGTCGGTCGTCTACAAGGTCGTGCACCAGGACCCGGAGCCGATCGCGGCGCGGCGCCCCGACGTGCCGAGGCAGCTGCAGAAGGTCATCGCGAAGGGCCTGTCCAAACGGAAGCAGGATCGGTACGCCTCGGTGGCCGAGCTCGCGGCGCACCTGCGCGCGGCGGCGCAGGGCCCAGGCACGCGGCGGCGCGCGGAGACCCCCGCCTCCGTCAGGCCCCCCGGGCCAGATGGAAGGCGCCCCGCCTCCCCTGCCGCTCCGCGGCCCGCGCCCGTAGCCCAGACGGCGCGCCTCGTGTCGCCATCCGCGCGCGGCGCGGAGCCCCACCCGCCACGACAGACGAGCACGGCCGCGGCGACCGGGGGCACGACCCTGGGCCGGCACACGGGCGAGCTGTTGCGGCTGGTGACAGGCGCGACGCGGAAAAACCGCGCCCGTCTCATCGTCGCCGCATCGCTCGCGCTGCTGTTCGTCGGATTCAGCGCCGGCCTTCGGGCGGTGAGGAGGGCCCCCGGGCGATCGGCGGGCTCATCAGCCTTGGCCAGCGCGTCCCCGGCCGCGGCGGCCAGGCCCGCGCCGCCACCATCCGGGTTCGCTGTCCAGCCCATACCGTCTCCGCCCCAGCCGGCGCCGGCCCCGGTGGCGGCGGCGGCCGAGTTCGACATCGCCAGCGATCCACCAGGCATCCCGCTGTGGATCGACGGCCAGCCATACCCGGGCCCGACGAAACAAGCGGTGACCCGGACGCGAGGCTCCTTGCCCGTCGGGATGCACACGTTCGAGCTCGCGAAGCCCGGGTTTCAGACGTGGCGCCGCGCCGTGGAGATGAAGCCCGACGCCCCCACGCGATTTCTGGCGCACCTGAAGAGCCACGACGACTCCCTCGCCGCCCCGTGGCCCCCACCCGTGCCGACGACGGTCCGCGCCGGGGCAGGCACGGCGGTGGCGCAGAAGCCGACCGGCACGACCCCGCCGCCCGCGACGACGTGCCTGTTGACGGTGGGCTCGACCCCCTGGGCGGAGGTCTGGATCGATGGCGAGAACACCCGCCATCACACGCCCGCCGTGGAGCTGATGCTGCCCTGCGGAGCGCATCGCCTCGACCTGCGACGCCCGGACCTGAACATCAACTTCACCACCAACGTGACCGTCAGCCCCGGCAAGGTGGCGAAGCAGAAGTTCCACCTCGAGGGCGACGGAGAAGCGAACAGGCCCCCCTGAGACCCGGCGGCTATCGGCGCGGGGGGCCGAACGTCGATCTCGCCTCGAAGGCGGCCATGTCGTCGGCGGCGAAGTAGTCGGCGACGACCTTGCGGAGCTCGGGCCGCGTGTAGACGTCCACCGCGCGGCTGGCGATCACGTCGGCGATGACGGCGGCAACCTCGTCGACAGGCTGGGCGCCCGGGAGCTGCCGCGAATCGGGGCCGCCGTGCAGCGCCTTCACGCCGAACTCGGTGGCGACCACGCCCGGGTGGACCGACGACACCACGATGTCCGGGAAGTCATCGCGCAGCTCGAAGCGCAGGCTGGCGGTCAGCGCGTTCACGGCGTGCTTCGCGGCCGCATAGACCGACCGGATGGTCGCGAACGGGACGCGGCCCAGCATCGACGAGATATTGATGATGTGCCCCGACCGCCGCGCGCGAAAATGCGGCAGCACCGCCTGCATGCCGTACAGGACCGACTTCACGTTCACCGTCATCATCTCGTCGAAGTCCTCGTCGGTGATCTGCGAGACCGCGCGCGAGATGCCGCGGCCCGCGTTGTTGATCCACACGTCGATGTGTCCGTGCCGCCTCAGGGTCTCGCCGACGACGGCCTCGACCTCGGCGCGCCGGGTGACGTCCGCGACCACGACCAGCGGCTCGCCGCCGCAGCGTGCGGCAACGGCATCCAGCGCGCCGCGGTTGCGCGCGACCAGCACCGGGTGCCCGCCACGCTTCGCGACGAGCTCGGCGACGGCAGCGCCGATTCCGGCGCTCGCCCCCGTGATGACAACGACAGGATTCTTCGGCGGATCGAGCATGATGTCGTCCTTTCGCGGAACCAGGCCAGCATACTTGATCACCGAGCCGCCCGGCGGCGCCGCCGCCCGTGCCCATTCACTGACTCCGCGCACATGACTTCGAGGATGATTTCCGACATAACTGCGGCGTGGCCTCTCCAGCGCATGACCGAATCCGCGAGCTGATCGCGCGCCTGGCGCTGGCGCCGCATCCGGAGCGCGGCTTCTTCGTCGAGACCTACCGCGCCGCGACGGGAGTGGCGGCGCCGACCCACACAGGACCGCGCGCCGCTTCGACGGCCATCTACTTCTTGATCGGCCCCGACGCGCCCGCGACCTTCCTGCATCGGCTCCTGTCCGACGAGATCTTTCACCTCTACGAGGGCGGCCCGCTCGACATCCTGCGCCTCCATCCCGACGGTCGCTCGGACGTCGCGCGGCTGGGCCTCGACCTCGCGGCCGGCGAACGGCCCCAGGTGGTGGTGCCGGCAGGAGCGTGGTTCGGTACCGAGCTGGCGCCGGGCGCGCCGTACTGCCTCGTCGGATGCACGGTGGCCCCCGGCTTCGAATTCGGCGACTTCACGCTCGCGGAGGGGCCCGAGCTCGCGCGGCGTTACCCCGCGGTCGCGGACCGCATCGGCCGGATGACGCGGCCGGCCCCGTCGGGTCCCGTAGAGACGACCGATACCCCGTGAGCCAGCATCCACCGGCCGCCGCGCCGCCGGCACGACAGGCGGCGCTGCTCCTCGCGTTCGCGACGGTGTACGTCTGCTGGGGATCGACGTATCTGGCGATTCGCCTCGCGGTCGCCACCTGGCCGCCGTTGTTGATGGCAGGCGTCCGCTTCATCGTGGCGGGCGGCACGCTCTACGCGTTCCTGCGCGCACGCGGCGTCCCGGCCCCTGCCCCGCGCCACTGGGGCTCCGCGTTCATCGTCGGGGGGCTCCTGCTGGCGGTCGGGAACGGCTCGGTGTGCTGGGCGGAGCAGTGGGTGCCCTCCAGCGTCGCCGCCTTGATCATCGCGTCCACTCCCCTGTGGATGACGCTGCTCCCCTGGCTGGCACGCCGCGCGCCGCCACCCTCCCCGCTCGTGCTGCTCGGCGTCTTGCTCGGTCTCGCGGGCGTGGGGATCTTGCTCGGCGGGCGCTTCACCGCCAGCGCCGCCGGCGCGGTCACCTCCGCCGGCCCACGCTGGGCCACCGCGGTCCTGATCGCGGCGACGCTCTCCTGGGCTGTCGGCTCGCTGTGGTCCCGGCGGCTGCCTTCGTCCGCGTCGCCGTTCCTCGCGACGGCGATGCAGATGCTCGCCGCCGGCCCGCTGCTGCTGGCGGGTTCCGTGGCCCGCGGCGAGCTTCACCACGTCGCGATGGCGATGGCCGCGCCCGTGCCCCTGCTCGCCATCCTGTTCCTGGTGGTGTTCGGGAGCATCGCTGGCTTCGGCTCGTACGTCTGGTTGCTGCGCAACACCAGCCCCACCCGCGCCTCGACCTACGCGTTCGTGAACCCGCTGATCGCCGTCCTGCTCGGGTGGGCCGTCGCCGACGAGACCCTGGGGCCGCGCACGTTCGCGGCGTCCGCGCTGATCGTGTCGTCGGTCGCGGCGGTCGTGCTCGGCTCCAGCCGTCGACGATGACCTATTTCGCGAGCAGGCCGATGTTGCGCGCCAGCTCCTGGAACGTGGCCACCGCGGGCGTGGGTCGTCTCGCGAGCCGGGGATCGCCGGCGAAGTCGATGGCGTACAACCCGAACCGACCTTCGTAGCCATGCGACCATTCGAAGTTGTCGATCAGCGACCAGTGCATGTATCCAATGACGTCGACGCCCGCCGCGCGCGCCCGATCGACCGCATAGATGTGTGAGCGGATGAAGCCCGGGCGAATGGCCCCGGTGCGATCGGCGACCCCGGACTCCGTGACGAGGATCGGCCAGCCGAAGCGCGCGAATCTCTCCAGCACCCGTTCGAGCCCCTCGGGATAGATCTCCCAGCCCAGATCGTTGTGCGGTCGCGCGGGATCGACGACGATCTCGTAGGGCGCCGCGCGGTCCAGGTGCGCCCGCACCACGTGCCGCGTGTAGTAGTTGAGGCCCAGCCAGTCGAGGCTGCCCTGGCCCTTCAATGACGGCGCCTCCTCGTCGAGCGTCACCTCCATCGGCAGCTCGATGCGAATGCGGCCCGTCGACAGCGCGTCGGGGATCGCCTGGTTGTAGAAGCGATCGGCGATGCGCGCCACCAACCCGTCGAGCGGTCCCCGCGACGCCGGATCGAAGACGATCACGTTGTGGGCGAGCCCGACGCGCGTCGCGGCGCCGTCCCCGTCGGCGTCGACGCGATCGTGCGCGCGCAGCGCCGCCGCCGCCAGGCCGTGCGCGGTCAAGAGCTGGGCGAGGACGCGCGCGGCCCGCTTAGGATCACGTACCCCGGGCGGCCAGTCGGCCGACAGGTATCCCTTGGTGGCGTAGACGTTGGGCTCGTTCAGCGTGCACCACAGATCCACCTGGTCGCCGAAGGCCTCCCCGGCGCGCCCCGCGAACGACGCGAACGCCGCTGGCGCGCCCGGCCACTCCCACCCGCCGCGCGCCACCACCCAGCCGGGCAAGGTGAAGTGGTACAGGTTCACCATCGGCGCGATCGCGTGCGGGCGCGCCGCGCGCAGCGCCGCCAGCATCTCCCGGTAACGGGCGACCGCGGCCTCGTCCCAGGCGCCCTCGGCCGGCTCGAGGCGGCTCCACTCGATGCCCAGGCGGTAGACGTTCGCGCCGAGCTCCTCGAGCGCCGTCACGTCTTGACGCCACAGGTTCCAGGAGTCGGCGGCCCGGGTGGCGGTCGCGCCATCCGCGACGTGCGGACGCCCATCGGGATATCGCCCCCGTTCCCAGTCCGTCCAGTCGTTGTGGTTGCCGCCCTCGATCTGGTACGCGGAGGTCGCCACGCCGAGGAGGAAGCCCGGACCGAGCCCTTGCAGCATGACGTGGCGATCGATCTCCGCCTGCGAATACGACGGCCGCGGGCGGCATCCCGCCGCTCCCGCCAGCGCCGCGAACGCGACGATGGCGACCCAGCCATGCGACCGGGAGGCGATCACGTTGCCGGGCCTGCTTTCGTCGCTGGACGCGGCCGCGATGACGAGCTCGATGCCGACGACGATGGCGGGGCCACGAGGCCAGCATAGCGCTCGGCGGCGCGGCGAAGCTCGGCGGCCACGCTGGCGCGCAGCTCGTCGGGCGCGAGCACCTCCGCCTGGTCCCCGAAGCTCAACACCCAGCTCGCCAGCTCGACCGTCCCCATCACCCGCACGGTCATCACCACCCCGCCCGCCACGCGCCGGAACGTCTGGGTCTTGTGCCACAACCGCCGCGTGACGTAACGGGCCACCCGTTCGGTGAAGAAGACACGCACCGTGGCCGGCGCGCCCTTGATCAGGCCGAACGCCCCCTCGGCGAGCTCCGCGGGGTGAAAGGCGGCCGGGTACGAGAACCCGTCGCCGCGGCGCCAGGACACGTCGCGAAAGCCGTCGAGCGCCAGGGTCCGGACCTCACCGTGCGCGTGGCTGAGGCCGGCCAGATACAAGCCCTTCTTGTAGACGAGCAGCGTGTAGGGCTCGAACCGCACCGCGCGCTTGCCCTCGCCGATGCTCTGGTGGCGAATGTCGAGTCGCTCCTCGCGCAACAGCGCGGTGAGGATCTCGTTGACGTGCTCGATGCGGCCCTCGTAGATGTGGGGCGCCTCGTTGACGTCGAAGATCTTGCGGTCGAGGTTGCGGGCCGCGACGAAGTCCCGCCGTCGCAGCGTCGCCTCGAGGCGCGCGAAGACGTCGTCGAGATCCTCCTTGAATCCGGTGCCCGCCAGGAAGTCGAACACTCGCCGCGAGAGGAAGAGGCTCAACATCTGGCTGGTCGTCAGCGTGAGCGTCTCCCGGCGCCCCGCGGGCATCAGCCGCCAGAGCTTCTTGCGGTCCACCGTCTCCTCGTGGAGGGGCTCACCCGCCGCGCGCACCGCCTCGAGGTAGCGGAGGGCAGTCCTGACGCTGACGCCAAGCCGCTCGGCGATGTCGTAGACGGTCGCGCCCGCGCCGCCGTCCAGCATCGCGCGCACGCTTTGCAAGCGCACGGCGGGCGCGTAGGGGGCGGGCCCCGCGCGCCGCCCGCTGCGCGGGGTTTTCTCGGTCGATTTCATGTGCGACGTATTTTGTCATAGATAGACCTTAAGGTCTTGTTCATGGAAAGGGGACACGAACCATGGACACGAAGACCGTCACGAACGTCGAAGGCAAAGCGAACGCGGAGCGCCGTCAGGCGATTTCAGGGGCGCTGGCAGAGATCGAGAAGCAGTTCGGAAAGGGCTCCCTCATGCGCCTGGGTGACGCGGGACCACCTGCCGAGGTTTCGGTGGTTTCGACCGGATCCCTCGGTCTAGACATCGCGCTCGGCACGGGGGGCCTGCCGCGCGGCCGCATCGTGGAGCTTTACGGGCCGGAGTCGTCGGGCAAGACGACGCTGGCGCTGCACGCGGTGGCGGAGGCGCAGCGCGCCGGAGGCGTGTGCGCGTTCATCGACGCCGAGCACGCCCTCGACATCGGGTACGCGCGCAAGCTGGGGGTGCGCACCGACGACCTCCTCGTGTCGCAGCCCGACTGCGGCGAGCAAGCGCTCGAGATCGTCGACACCCTCGTGCGCTCGAACGCCGTCGACGTCGTCGTCATCGACTCGGTCGCGGCCCTGGTGCCGCGCGCCGAGCTCGAGGGCGAGATGGGAGACTCGCACGTGGGCCTGCACGCGCGGCTGATGAGCCAGGCGCTCCGCAAGCTGACGGGCGCGACCTCGCGCGGGAACACCCTGGTGGTGTTCATCAACCAGCTGCGCATGAAGATCGGCGTGATGTTCGGCAGTCCCGAGACCACCACCGGCGGCAACGCGCTGAAGTTCTACGCCTCCGTACGGCTCGACATCCGCCGCATCGGCGCGCTCAAGGACGGCGATCGCGTGGTCGGCAACCGCACGAAGGTGAAGGTCGTCAAGAACAAGCTGGCGGCGCCGTTTCGCGAGGTGGAGTTCGACATCGCCTATGGGCAGGGCATCTCGCTCAGCGGCGAGATCATCGATCTGGGCGTCGAAGCCGGGCTGATCGAGAAGAGCGGGGCTTGGCTGTCCTGCGCGGGCGAGCGCCTCGGCAACGGTCGGGACGCCGCCAGTCAGGTGCTGGCGTCGCGGCCCGAGCTCATGGCCCGCTTGCGCGCGGACCTGCTCGCGCGCGCTGGCGTGGGGGTGGGCGGGAGCGGTGATGGAGGCGTGGCGTCGGGCGATGCCTCGGGCACGGGCACGGGTGCGGCGTCACCGGCGCAGGCATCGGCATCGACATCGACGTCGGCGGGGGAGGCGCGCAGCAATCGACGGGCGGCCTAGTGCTGGGGCATACTCCCGCGTCATGCCGAAGCTTCCCGGACTGCGCGTGTTTCGATCATCGATAGACGGCTACGGTGTCGTGGCGACCCGGCCTTACGCCGCGGGTGAGGTCCTGTCCGAGGTGGAGGGCGTCGCCTGGCGCGAGGGGGACGGCGTCGACGACCGCTACTCGCTGTGGATCGCCGACGGCCTGTACTTCGACATGGTGGACCAGACCCGCTGGATCAACCACTCCTGCGACCCCAACGCGACGCTCGACACCGGGGTGGACGCGACGGGCGAGGTCTACGCCCGCGTCCTCGCGCGCCGGCCCATCGCGGCCGGCGAGGAGCTCGCCTACGACTACGCCTTCCCCGCGCACCTGGCCGAGCCGTGCCGCTGTGGCTCACCGAAATGCCGCGGCATGATCATCGACGAAGACGAGCTGCCGCTGGCCGCCGTGGCGACCCACGGGTAGCAGAGCGGGCTCAGCAGGTTAGGGAACGAGGCCAAGGGACCGCCACTCCGCGCTGAGGAAATCCCAGAAGGCCAGCCGTCGACCGAGATTCCGACGCAACCGCGGATAGTCGGCCACCATCGCCGCAACCGGCACCAACCCCACGGCCTCGTCGAAGCGTGCCTCGCGCATGACCTTCGCGGACAGACGGACGCGTTCTTCATCGTCGTCCCCGGCGAGTCGTCGGCGCAGCTCGTCCAGGGTCAGCGGCTCGTCCCACAAGAAGTAGGGAACCGCCGATCCGTCGGTGAGGTCGGTCGCGAGGCGCATGAAGAAAGAATAGGTCGTGGGCAGGTGGCCGTGGTAGCGGCTCCGAGTGCCGGGACCGGAGACGACCCCTGGTACCCACGAAAGCGCCAACGGAATCGAACTTGGGTCATCGACCCGTGCGGGCGCGCGGTCACTCAGGCTCCGACCGTTTCTGATTCACCTCGCCCCGCTTGCGGACCGCTTGCGGGGAGAGCAACTGTGTCAAGCGCGTTCGCACAGGAGAATTCCTTCCCCCTCTCCATGCGGTAGCATGGAGAGGGTCGGGGAGAGGTCCGGCGACCAGCGACGGCCGTCGCGAACCATGGCGGTG
>Ga0265330_10000457_pt1 | contig 27235 bp, 18 predicted proteins | sample 41919metaG_FD_202083 | JGI IMG/M metagenome (GOLD analysis project Ga0265330, IMG submission 202083) | Rhizosphere microbial communities from Carex aquatilis grown in University of Washington, Seatle, WA, United States - 4-19-19 metaG | ecosystem: Host-associated > Plants > Roots > Rhizosphere...
GAAGACCTTCGTCTCGAAAGTGCGCCCGCTTTTTGGTGTGGCGAGCCCACGGCGCTTTCGCATGTGGTGGCCAACCTGGATCGCTTGATGATTCGGCCTGCCTGGCCTGGGGCCGGGCCGGCCCTGGTCGTCGGCGAGCGGCTGCGCGGGGACGAGCGGGAACGCTTCCTCTCCCTTCTGCGCACCCATCCCGAGCATTTCGTCGCGCAAGAGCAGGTGTCTTTGGGGCACACACCGATCCTGAGTGGGGCCGACCTGGTGCCGCGCCCATCTGTGCTGCGCGGCTATGCGGTCTTCAACAGAGGCGACTACCTGGTCATGCCCGGAGGATTCTCCCTGGCCGCCGCCGCCGTAAGCGATTCGACGATCGCCGTGGCTCAAGGGGCGTTGGCCAAGGACTTGTGGGTGCGCAGTGAAGGTCCCGTCGGGCATTTTAGCTTGATGCCACCCGCTACACATTCCGTGGAACTGTCGCGCGGAGGCGCCGATCTGCCCAGCCGCAGTGCGGACAACCTCTTCTGGCTGGGACGCTACGCCGAGCGAGCCGAGGCCACGGCCCGTCTCGCGCGCCACCTGCTTGGACGTCTGGCTGACCTGGGCGATGCTGGCTTCACGTCGTCGCCGTCGTCGGCGCTGTCGACTATGTTCGAAGTGCTCGCCAGTGCCGCCGAATGCGAGCCATCGTCGTTGGCGCAGGGCCGGCCCCTGGCGTGGCTGGCTGGCGCTCTTTGTTCATCGTCCCCGCCCGGATCGCTGCACAACATTCTGCGCGCGGCATTGCGTTCGGCGGCGGCGGTTCGCGATCGCCTGTCGTCCGATACCTTTCGCGTGCTGGGGGCGCTGGGCGACGAGGTTGTTCGAGCGCAGGGGCTGGTCTCTGAGCAATCCCTCGGCACCCTGACGGCATTTCTCGATCGCGTGATCACCAGCCTCTCGGCCCTGTCAGGGTTGGCGATGGAGAGCATGACCCGTGGCCATGGCTGGCGCTTTCTCGACATGGGACGGCGGCTCGAACGCGCCTTGCAAGGGCTTGCCCTGTTGCGCGCGGCTTTCGCCTCGGGAGTCGAACGCGACGGCGCGCTTCTGGAAACCCTACTGGCCGTCGCGGACAGCAGCATCACCTACCGACGCCGGTATCTGGCGGGCCTGCATCCCGCCGCCGTGGTGGACTTGTTGTTGGTGGACGACGGCAACCCGCGCGCGGTGCTGTTTCAGATCGAGGCTCTGCGCGAACACTTGCTGCACCTGCCCCGCGATGCCACCCAGGCCCGCTTGCGTCCCGAGGAACGCCTGGCCCTAGCTGCGCTTACGCGTCTTCAATTGCTCGATGTGATCCCCGCTTGCGATGTGCCAGTCAATGGCACACGGCCGGTTTTGCACGGGATCTTGTGTGAAATCGAGGGCGATCTGACGCTGCTCTCAGACCAACTCTGTGGCGGCTACCTCAACCACGCGCTGATGGCCCGCCCCCTGACCCAGGATTTCGCGCCAAGAGGATCGCAGTGAAGTATCAGATTCGCCACGAAACCCGCTACCGCTACACCGAGTCGGTGACGAATTCGCAACACGATCTCCACCTTCTGCCGCGCGAGCTGCCTCACCAGCGCTGTCTTTCGTCTGGCCTGGACATCAAGCCCATGCCCAGCGTGTGTCAGGAACGCGCCGATTACTTCGGCAATTGCGCCACGCACTTGGTGTTGGCCGTCGCCCACACCACGCTTACCGTGATCGCCCAAAGTCGGGTCGAGGTCGCCACGCCAAATGCGCTTCTTCCCGAAGGAGATGTCGCGTGGGAGGAGGTAGTGGCCGAAATTGCTCGACGGCACTGCGACCTGCACGCACAGGAGATGAGCTTCCCTTCGCCGTTCATCGTGCCGTGGGACGATTTGCGCAGCTACACGTGTCTTTCATTTCCAGCGGGACAACCCATGCTCAGCGGGTGTCTTGCGCTCATGCACCGTCTGCGCGACGATTTCACCTACGATCCGCGTGCCACCACCATCGCCACCCCTCTTCACGAGGTATTCAGCAAACGCCGGGGCGTGTGCCAGGACTTTGCCCACCTGATGATCGCCTGCCTGCGCAGTTTGGGGCTTTCCGCGCGCTACGTGAGCGGCTACTTGGTCACCTCACCGCCAGCTGGTCAGCCCCGCCTGGTGGGCGTCGATGCCTCACATGCTTGGCTTTCCGTGTTCTCTCCCTGGTTCGGGTTCGTGGATCTGGATCCAACCAACAATTCCATTGTTGGTGACCGACATGTCACCCTGGCCATCGGCCGCGATTTCGGCGACGTGACCCCGCTACGCGGAGTCATCTTGGGCGGCGGCCGCCACGAGCTGCACGTGGCAGTCGACGTCGTGCCATCAGAGGGGTAGGGGCTTCGCAGGTCCCTCCAGACTATTTCAAGCGACCCTGGCGTGCTCGCGATGGCGATCGCCAATTGCTTTGTAGGGACGCTCGCCAATTCGTATGCGGATGGTCTCATTTACCGGGTAGATGGAGATACTGCCGCTGTCGATCTCTCCTGGCAGAGCGGTGGACACGATGGCGTCCACGACGGGACTCACCATGTCCTCGTCGACCGTCATCTGGACTCGCATCATGGGAGTGGAGTCGATGACATAGGAGGAACCACGATAGATTCTGAGCCTAGCGTCGGTAACCCCACACTCCGTGACCTGGGACAGTGTCATGGCCTTGACCCCGACCCGTCCAATGCGTTCCTTCACGTCTTCGAGCTTGGATGGCTTGATAATGGCGTCGATGCATTTCATGGTGTCGCCTCCTAACAGTCAGCAAAGCAGACTGAAGCGCATTCGACAATGGGCCGGGGTGCGAGTTTCCGGCGGATTTGCCGGGAAGCAACTGCCGCGAAACGTCCGAAACAATGGCGAGACAATCCGTTCGCAATCCGGAAGCTTCTGACCGGATCGGTGCCGTCTAGGACGCCCGCCGCAACTTCTCCAGGTCGACGCGAAAGCGCTCCACGCGCAAGCCCATCATCCGTTCCGAGATGCCCAGTTTGCGGGCCGCCTCGGCCATGTTGCCCCGGGCGCTCTTGAGCGCCTCCACGATCAGCTCGCGCTCCACACTGTCGAGAGTTGTGCGCAGCTTGCCCCGCATGGGGGTGTGGCTCGCCTCCGCAGTTTGCAAGGTGGGCGGTAGATGGTGGCCGTGGATCACCCCGTCAGTGGACAGCAGCACCGCGCGCTCAATCACGTTCTGCAATTCGCGCACGTTGCCAGGCCAGTGGTAGGCGACCAGCATGTCGATGGCGGGCGTGGAAATGCGGCGCACGGGCTTGTTCGCCGCCTTGGCGAAACGCTCGACGAAATGGTCGGCCAGTTGCAACACGTCGGTGCGGCGATCGCGCAACGGCGGGACGTACAGGGGAAAGACATTCAGCCGGTAGAACAGATCCTCGCGGAACTGGCCCTGTTGCACCAGTTGCTCCAGGTCGCGGTGGGTAGCGGCGATGATGCGAACGTCGACGTGCAGAACTTCGTTGCCGCCCAGTCGCTCGAACTCCTTCTCTTGCAACACCCGCAGCAGCTTGACCTGTGTGGTCAACGGTAGATCGCCGATCTCGTCGAGAAACAGCGTGCCCGCGTTGGCCAGCTCGAAACGGCCCTTTCGCCGCGCCACCGCGCCGGTAAAGGCACCGCGCTCGTGACCAAAGAGCTCGCTCTCCACCACGCCGTCGGGCAGAGCGCCGCAGTTCACGCGCACGAAGGGCTTGTCAGCGCGGGGACTGTTGTAGTGGATGCACTGGGCGACCAGCTCCTTGCCCACGCCGCTCTCGCCGCGAATCAGCGCCGTGGTTGGGCTGCCTGCCACCTGCGCAATTTCGGCCAGCAGGCGGGCCATCGCAGCCGAGTTGCCGATAATATTGGTCGGTCGAAAGCGTTGGGCCAATTCGCTGTGTAGACGCGCATTTTCGCGCTCCAGCGACTCGTACTGTTCGCGCGCGGCCTGCCGCATGCGCACGGCTTGGGCAAGCATGGACGCGATGATGGTCAGGAGACGAACGTCTTCATCGAGAGAAACCTCGTCGTGGGACAAGCGGTCCACACTGAGAGCGCCCACGACCTCCTTGCCGTTGATAATGGGAACGCAGATGAAAGAAACCCTCCCGCTTTCGCCGGCGCGCCGTCGCGCGCGGGTACGATCGAGAAACAGTGGCTCGTCTACCACGTCCGGCACAATGGCGGGCTCGCCGGTCGCGATGACCTTGCCTGTGATCCCTTCGCCGAGCGCGTAGCGGCCGCGCTCCATCTCGTGGGGACTAAGCCCGAACGCATCTTCTATGACGATGGCGCCAGTGGCGCGATTCAGAATGGTGATTGTTCCCCGCAGCATGCCCATGCGGGCAGCCATTCGCTGCAGAACGGGACCGGTCACCTGGTTAAGCGCCGCTGTTCGCGTAAGCTCCTCGCTCACTTCCAGAAGAAGGTCCAGGTCTTCCCTGCCGCGCGGATGAGTCTTTTCTATTGTGTCGGGCATTTTGGATAAGGCTGATGAGTCTACTGACACATTGATGTTAGCCCCAGGGCGCGGAGAGTGCGCCTTGGAAATGCACTACTGGCGCACATTTTACAGAGGCAGGGCAGCGCCGGAACGATCGGTTTGCCAGGCGGTGCGCGGGTGGTTACCTGGCGGACACCCGGTGGTACAAGCCGTCCACCCTCGTCCTGCTAGCGAAACCAGCGACGCAGACGATCACCAAGTCCGCCCACCGGCTCCAGCTTGGCCGGCGCGCGGGTGATGCGCACCATGGCTGCGGTCACGTTGTCCAGCGCCCCGATGCTATTGGCCGCGTCGATGAGGGCGCGACAGCCCCCCGCCGCATCCTGGCCTTCCACCACGCGCGGGAACTCGGTCTCGTCCAGGGAGTTATAGAGGCCGTCGCTGCACACGATGAGCACGTCATCCTGAATCAGCTCACGCGTGATGCGGTCGACGCCCACGATGAGTTCCCGGCCCACGCTGCGGGTGAGCACGCAGCGATCCGGATGGTTGCGCAGGCGCTCCTTGCTCATGAGCCCGAAGCTGGCGCGCTCGGCAGCCACGGTGTGGTCCTTGGTTAGCTGGAGGATCTGTCCCTCGCGGATGAGGTACAACCTGCTGTCGCCCACGTGGGCGGCTAACGCCTCGCCTCGATCAAGAACGAGTGCGGTCAGCGTCGTGCACATGCGGCGCAGCTGCGGCACCACCACCGCAGTATCGTAGATTTCGATGTTAGCCTGCTGGACCGCGCGTACCAGCCGTTTCATCGTGGCCACGCCTGGCCCTTGCTCTTTGAAAAAACGCACCACGACTTCCGTGGCACGCTGGCTGGCCACCTCGCCGCCGTCGTAGCTGGACACGCCGTCAGCTACTGCAACCAGCCCACACTCGTCGCTCTCGCGATGGGTGACACAGGAGTCCTCGTTGTCGTTGCGTTCAGTCCCTGGATGGCTGAGTGCCGCCATGTCGAAGACAAAGGCAGCTGCGGGCGCCTGCGCGAGGCCATTCCCCGAAGGCAAACGCACTTCGAGTTCTGGAGTCTTGCGATCTTCGTCTTTAGCGGCTGACATTCAAGCCTCAATCTCGATCGTTGTATCCTCCCGCCGTACCCAAGCGTGCGTCGCCCCCACGGAAAGAAGCGACGCACGCCTTACCCACCCCCTATGCTGGCACGCGATCCGCCGCCACCGGCTTGTCCACCATCACCGCGCGTGCCTTGGCCTTGCTGTTGCGTAGGAAGTACACCGCCCCGTACACGCCCCACGTCGCGCAAGCCCCGAGGGCGATATACGGTTCCTTCACGCTCATGCCCGCCACCATAAACGGCCCCACGAGGTAGAACAGCATGCAAATCAGGTTGGCCACCAGGCCGAACAGCGGGACGAAGAGGTGCTTGAACCCGTTGAACGACTTGTGCTCACGGAAGGCGACCATCGCCACGATACAGGTCATCATGTACAGCATGAATGTGCCGAAGTTGCTGACCAGGGTCACGATGACCAGCGAGTTGGGCAACTTGGCGTAGGTCTCCGGGCTGAACACGCCAAAGGCATACCAGAGGTTCTGGAACTTCGGCTCCAGTGCAGACGGCGTGGTGCCGCCAAGATACAGCACCACAGTGACGATGCCAATCACCGCCGAGATTGCTGCCAACGTCCAGATCGAACGGTGCGGCGTGAGGGTCTTGCCGTGCAACATTCCGAAGTGCGAGGGCATCTCCTCGTCGCGGCCCATGGCGTAGGTCACGCGCGCTCCGGTGTTGAGGCAGGAGAGTGTGGTGCCAATAAGCGCCAGGAACACGGTGAGCGCCTGCACCAGCATGAAGGCGCGGCCCGCCTGATAGCTGCCAAACAGCCAGGTGCCCACAATCACCATCATATCGCCCAGTGGAGCCCCCGACCCGGCCGCGTTGGTCATTGTGTAGCCCTGATTGAGAAAGTAGTTGGCTGCGAAGTACTCAATCAGGTAGCAGAAGATGCCTTGGATGCCGAGCGAAAGCAGCACGGCCCGTGGAATGTCCCGCTTGGCGTTGCGCGCCTCCTCGCCCATGGAAGTCACTGACTCGAACCCGACCAAGATGAGGATGGCGATGCAGGCCTGAATGACGATCAGCGAGAATCCATGGGGCGCTGGCACCGAGGAAGCCCTATCGTGGAACTTGAAGTGCGGAGTCAGCGTGGCGGGATGGTCGGCATCGATCGGCTCCATCTTCATGGCCTCGCTGGCGGCATAAGTGATGGTGAACGGTATCGGCTTGCCGTCTTTCATCTCGGCCACGGGCATGCCGTCATCGTCCATCTTCGGTTGTGTCATCGGCTGACCGGCGGGGTCCAGTTTGGGCTTGCCGTTCTCCAGTACCGGCTCCTGCACGACGTTGTAGTCAACGGGGATGCCGTTCACCAGCTGGAAGGCGCGCGAGCCCTCACCGTGGTGAACCCGGTACGAGATAGCCATGACCGAGAACACCAGCAAGGCCGTGATCTGTACGATGTTGATGAGCACGTTCACGCCGGTGGTCCCCGTCACGCCTCGGAAGGCAATGTAGGCCACGCCGAAGGCAAAACCCACGCAGAAGAGGATCATGAAGAGGGGACTGTTGATTGACCCACTGAAGGTGTTGGGGAAGAACTGATTCAAGAGATAGCCACTGAGAATGGCCGTCACCCCGACCATGCAGCCCGGATACACCCAGTAGTAGAGGTGGCTCGCCCATCCGGTCATGAACTTGGCGATGCGGGCGAAGCGATAGGCCTTGGTGTGGTTAAGAAAGGCCTGTTCGGCGAAGAAGTAGGACGATCCGGCCCCGGGGTAAAGCTTCGACAATTCAGCGTAGCTGAGGGCCGTGGCAAAACACAGTAGCAAGGCCGCCACAATGCCGAACCACATGGACGAGCCCGCCAGGGGCGCGCCGTACAAGGACTGCATCTGATAGGTGAGCCACAAGAATGCGCCTGGCGCGATCAGCGCCATGGCATTTACGGTCAGGCCCGTCAGACCCAGTGTGGGTCGAACGGAACCTTTCCCAGCACTGCCGTTCCCTGTTGCCGATGTTGGTTCCATTTGCTGTTCCTTCTTTGCTGTTGCGAACAATCGCCGACACATTTTGTGTTTGTGATTGTTCACCATTGCTATGGAACAACTATACTCACTGTCGGTTAACAACGTATTTCACCGGGGCCAATTTGCCGTAACACTGCGAGCGTCAATTGCAGAAGCTGCGGGATAGCTATCTGGCGGATATCAGGGACGATGAAACCGTCGGGCCGCGCGTTGGTCACCTGGACGAAACAAGCTGGACGTATGACAGAAAAGGAAGTCCGGAAAGTGGGCTTGCGTGCGCAGCCCGGTTGACAGTGACGTGGGCATCGCGTACCACCCTCGTGCGCCGAATCCGGCTTGCCGGAACGGGGGAACCAACTCTCTGGGGCGAAGTGCGATGAGCACCGGGGGACCTTCTCCCTCCGAGCCCGTCAGCTAACCTCGCAGGCGCGCCAAGTCCCGACAGAAGGGGGACTGGTCGAGAGGATCGAATGAGTAGCACCCAGCTGCCTGCACCGGCGGACAGGATGAGTCTTTGGGAAAGTTCCTGGCGTTTGGTGATTGGGCGGCCGAGAGATTTCAGGGATCCCGGGGTCTTTCACAAGATTTCGCTGGCGGTCTTTCTGGCGTGGGTGGGTCTTGGCTCGGATGCCATCACTTCGTCGGCCTACGGCCCCGAGGAATGCTACCGAGCGCTGATGGAGCACGGAAACGCGACCTACCTCGCGATCTTTCTGGCTCTGGCCATGACAGCAACGGTATTCGTGATGTCCTACGCCTATAGCCGGATCATTGAACACTTCCCGAGTGGCGGCGGAGGCTACCTGGTGGCGAGCAAGCTTCTGGGCGAGAAGGCAGGCGTGGTATCAGGATCGGCGCTGCTGGTCGACTACGTTCTGACCATCACCGTGTCCATCGCTTCGGGCGGCGATGCAGTGTTCAGTTTGTTGCCGCTCCCGTGGCACGTGTGGAAGCTGCCGGCCGAATTTGCCGTGATTCTCGTGCTCATCGTCTTGAATATCAGGGGCGTGAAGGAATCGGTTGCGCCGCTGGTTCCGGTTTTTCTGCTCTTTCTGGCCACGCACGCGATCTTGGTTCTGGGCGGCGTGGGTTCGCATCTGGGCCAGGCGCCCCGAGTCGCCAAAGAGATGTCGGCGGGCTTGTCGAGCGGCCTGCGCCAGTACGGGACTTGGGGCCTGTTCATGATCCTGATGTCGGCCTATTCGCGCGGGGCGGGGACGTACACCGGCATCGAGGCGATTTCCAACGGCCTGCAGATTATGCGCGAACCGCGCGTGCTGACCGGCAAGCGGACGATGGCAGCCTTGGCCATTTCGCTCGCCTTCACCGCAGGCGGGATTCTGCTGTGCTATCTGCTTTTCGGGGTGCACCCCGAGGATGGCAAGACTTTGAATGGGGTTCTGGTCGAAACCTTTTCGGCTCGGTGGCAGATCGCAGGCATTCCTCTCGGCAAGGTCTTCGTGGTGCTGACTCTGGCCTCCGAGGGCGCGCTGCTGTTTGTGGCCGCACAGACCGGCTTTATCGACGGACCGCGGGTCATGGCCAACATGGCGGTGGACTCCTGGCTGCCACGACGCTTTGCCTCGCTCTCGGATCGTCTGACTACCAAGGACGGCGTGCTCATGCTGGGTTTGGCCGCGGTGACGCTTCTGCTGTTCAGTCGTGGCAGCGTGGACGCGCTGGTCGTGATGTATGCCATCAACGTGTTCATTACGTTCTCGCTATCCCAACTGGGCATGTGCCGGCTGTGGCTGGCCGAACGCAGACAGCAACGGCCGTGGCTCAGGCAGATCGTGGTTCACGTTGTGGGACTGGTGATGTGTATCGGGATCCTGGCCTTCACTGTGGTGTTGAAATTCCGCCAGGGCGCCTGGCTGACCATCGTGGTTACGGCCGCACTGGTCGGCCTTTGCCTGGTCGTGAAGGCGCACTACCGAGCTGTGGCCCGACAGCTTGCGCTGCTCGACGCGGACCTCGGGAATCTCGTTGGGATGGATGGCGCGGGCGGCGAGCCCGATCCGGGAAAGCCAACCGCGATTCTTCTGGTGGGCAAGTTTGGCGGGCTTGGCGTGCACTCGATGCTGTCGATCCAGCGGACTTTTCCCGGCTACTTCTCCAACTTGGTCTTTGTCTCGGTCGCGGTACACGACTCGGGTACCTTCAAGGGGGCGGCCGAGGTCGATGCGCAACGCCGAGCCGTCGACGAAAGTGCGCACAAGTACGTGGCCCTGGCGCGCAGTTTGGGCTGGAATTCCGCCTGTCATACCGCCGAGGGATTGGATCCGGTCCAGGAGGCCACGCGTCTCTGCATTGAGCTTTCTCGCGAATACCCGCGCGTGGTCTTTTTCGCCGGCAAGCTCATTTGGAAGCGTGAGACTTGGGCGCAGCGAATTCTACACAATGAGACCGCGTATCAGGTGGAGCGCCGCTTGCACTGGAAGGGCTTGGCCATGTCTGTGCTGCCCGTGCGCGTGGGTTCGGAGCAGCGAACCGCACCGCTGATGGCCCGCGGCGCGTCCTAGCCTCGGCTTCACTTACAAGTTGCGTCGTTGTCACCGGGCCGTCACACGAGCTCGGCATCGTGCGTGCAAGGAGATTGCGATGCACACACGACAGACTCAAAGGACCCAATTGCGTAGCAGAAGCATCCTGACTGCGGTCACCCAGGGACTGGCCATTGCCGCCGCGTTGCTCGCGCCTCTTGCCGCTGCGGCCGGCGAGGTCACGGTCAAAGGCTCGGACACCATGGTGATTCTGGGCCAGCGCTGGGCCGAGGAGTATATGCGCGCCCACCCCAGCGCGACGATTCAAGTCACCGGCGGTGGCTCAGGTACGGGAATCAGCGCCCTCATCAACGGCACCACCGACGTGTGTCAGGCCTCGCGACCCATGAGCGCCGCCGAAAAGGAGAAGCTGCGGGATCGCTACGCGACGGTCGGCGTGGAAATCCCGGTGGCGCGCGACGGCCTGTCGGTGTACGTGAACGCCAGCAACGCTCTGGGCGAGATCACCATGGACCAGCTCAAGCTGATCTTCACTGGCAAGGTCACCAACTGGAAAGAGCTGGGCGGCCCGGATGCGAAGATCGTGGTGTATTCGCGAGAAAACAGCTCCGGCACCTACGTGTTCTTCAAGGAGCATGTACTCAAGAACGCCGACTACACTGTGCGCGCGCAGAGCATGCCGGGCACCGCGGCAGTGGTGAATGCCGTGGCCAAGGAGAAGTTCGGTATCGGCTACGGCGGCGCCGCCTACGCCAAAGGCATCAAATTGCTCAAGGTGAAAGCGGACGGCGGTAGCGCTGCCATCGCCCCGGATGAGGCACATGTCAAGGACGGCAGCTACCCGCTCAGCCGGCCGCTCTTCTTCTACCTGCGCAACAAGCCCGCCGGCGACGTGGGTGCATTCGTCGACTGGGTGCTGTCGGCCACCGGCCAGGCCGTCGTGACCAAGGTGGGCTACTACCCGATCAAGTAGCCCGTTGTCACATGACTGTCACAGTCCAGTCACACGAGCGTTTCCCGTCGCTGCTCCACTTTGACTAGATATGCCGACCATGAGCGAGCAGTCGTCCAAACCTCAGCCCGGACGAGTTATTCCGGTCGGGTTGACGTCCGCGCCGCGCCCGACCCCGCCCCGTGTAGGATCGCCGCCCGTCCAATCGAACGACCGGACGAGCCAAGGACCGGCAGAGCGACCCCGCCTGGCCAGCCGACGGCCGATGGTTCATGCAGTGGCCGAGGCGGCGATTCGGGTTCTTGCCTTCAGCTCTATCGCTGCGGTTATCCTGATTTTCGTCTTTATCGCCAAGGAGGCGTGGCCCCTCTTTCACGACTCTGCAATTTGGAAGGAGGTCACGCTGGCCAAGATGTGGTTTGCACAACAGTGGCCCGGGTACGACGCTGCCGAGCATGTGTGGCAGCCGGTTTCCGAGGTTCCCAAGTACGCGGTCTGGCCCTTGGTGGTCGGAACCTTGAAGGTGACGTTGGTCGCCATGCTGGTGGCGGTTCCGTTGGGCGTGGGCGCGGCTCTCTTTGTGTCGCAGTACGCGAGCCGGCGCTTGCGTGAAGTCATCAAGCCCACGGTCGAGCTGCTCGCGGGCGTGCCCTCGGTGGTGTTGGGCTTCTTCGCCCTCATGGTGATGGCCACTTGGCTGCAACACGCGCTTGGTCTCGATTCCCGTCTCAACGCTCTGGTGGCGGGAGTGGCGCTGTCGTTTGCCATCATTCCGGTGATCTTTACGGTCAGTGAGGAAGCATTTGGTGCGGTTCCGCGCAGCTACGTCGAGGCCTCCACGGCCCTCGGCGCGGCCCGCTGGCAAACCATCGTTCGCGTGGTGATTCCGGCTGCCGGCCCGGGCGTGGCGGCCGGCATTGCGCTTGGCCTCGGGCGCGCGGTTGGGGAAACCATGATCGTGCTCATGGCGTCGGGCAATGCCGCCATCCTGTCGGCCAGCCCGGCGGATTCGGTGCGCACGATCTCCGCCACCATCGCGGCCGAATTGGCCGAAGTGGTATTCGGCGGCGCGCACTACACGGTGCTCTTCTTTCTCGGTGTGCTTCTCTTCGGTTTCACTCTGGCAACCAACATGATCGGAGAGTTCGCTATCGGTCGCATGAAGCGGCGTCTGGGAGGTGTGGCGTGAAGCGGCGTGGTCGCAGGGTCGGTGACGTCGCCTTGTCATTGAGCACAGGCCTGGCCGCCGCTTTGGTGTTGTTGATCGTCGTGGTGATTCTGGGCGACGTCGTCTACAACGGCGCCCCGCACATGACGTTGACCTTTCTGACCCAGGCGCCGCGCGACGGGATGACGGCGGGTGGAATCTTTCCCGCCATCTTCGGCACCGTGGCGCTGGTGGTGTTGATGACCCTGGCTGTCTTGCCGGCCGGCGTGGCCACGGCAATCTATCTCTCGGAATACGCCAGCCCTGGTTCGCGCCTCACCCGCCTGGTGCGCGTCGCGGTCAACAATTTGGCCGGCGTGCCCTCGATTGTGTTTGGGCTTTTCGGCCTGGGCTTCTTCGTACAGTTCGTGGGCGCTGGCATAGACCGCGCCTTGTACGGTGGTCAGCGGGTTTTCGGGCAGCCAGCCTTGGTGTGGGCTGCGCTGACTATGGCGGTCCTGACCTTGCCAGTGGTCATTGTGGCGACTGAGGAAGCCCTGGCGGCCGTTCCACGCGACCTGCGCCTGGCGTCCGCGGCCCTGGGAGCCAGCCGTCTACAGACCATCGTCCGCGTGGTGCTGCCGCAGGCCTTGCCCGGCATCCTGACCGGCGCCATCCTGGCCATCAGCCGCGGCGCGGGTGAGGTCGCGCCCATTCTCTTCACTGGCGTCGCCTACTTTCTGCCGAAACTGCCGCGAAGCCTGCACGATCAGTTCATGCAACTCGGCTATCACGTCTATGTTCTGTCCACGCAGTCGCCCGACGTGGATGCCACGCGGCCCATCCTGTACGCCACAGTGCTGGTTTTGTTGCTCTTGACCTTCGCGCTCAATGCCACGGCTGTGGTCGTGCGCTCGCACATGCGGCGCCGTTTCGCCGGAGCCAGCTCATGAATGGCGATGCCAAGATCAGCCTATCAGTCCGCGACCTGACGGTATCCTATGGCGACAAGCGCGCCCTGGGGCCAGTGAATATGGAGATCGCCGAGAAGCACGTGACCGCGTTGATCGGTCCTTCCGGTTGCGGCAAGTCGACCTTTTTACGCTCGCTCAACCGGATGAACGATCTGGTTCTGGGTTGCCGCGTGCAGGGCGAGGTATGGCTGGACGGGCAACCCATCTACGGTCCGGGCGTGGACGCGGTGGAAGTGCGGCGGCGCGTGGGCATGGTTTTTCAGAAATCCAACCCATTTCCCAAGACCATCTTCGACAACGTGGCCTACGGCCTGCGCATTGGCGGCCTGAAAGACCGCAGCGAGATCGCGGGCCGGGTGGAACGAGCGCTGGGGCAAGCCGCCCTGTGGAGCGAGGTCAAGGATCGTCTGGGCGAAAGCGCCATGGGTTTGTCGGGCGGCCAACAGCAACGTCTGTGTATTGCCCGCGCCTTGGCCGTTGAACCCGATGTCCTGTTGATGGACGAGCCTGCCTCGGCGCTCGATCCCATCGCCACCGCGCACATCGAGGAACTGATTCACGAGTTGGCGCGCGACTACACCGTGGTCATTGTGACCCACAACATGCAGCAGGCGGCCCGCGTGTCCGACTACACGGCGTTCTTCTACATGGGCGACATGGTGGAATTCGCCACCACGGACACGATTTTCACCCACCCCAGCCAGCCTCGCACCGAGGACTACGTCACGGGCCGCTTCGGTTAGGAGGGGGACATGCGCGCACGCGAGCACACCGACCGCGAATTCGAACAGGAACTGCGACACCTGCGCGAGCAGCTTCTGCTCATGGGAAGCCACGTGGAATCGATCATCGGCTCCAGTCTGCGCGCCCTGCTGGAGCGCGATTCCGTTCTCGCCCAGCGGACCATCGAAGCCGACCGCATCGTCGATCGGCTGGAGATCGAAATCGACAGCCTGTGTCTGCAGATTCTGGCGCGCCGTCAGCCGGTCGCCTCGGACCTGCGCTTTGTCACCATGGTGCTCAAGGCAGTCACTGATCTGGAACGCATGGGCGATCTGGGCGTAAACATCTCGGAGCGCGTGTTGGAACTGAACGACGAGCCGCCGCTCAAGCCCTATGTGGATTTGCCACGCATGGCGGACGAAACCCAGATGATGTTGCGCGAGTCTCTGGACGCCTTTGTGGCCAAGGACGCTGATCGCGCCCGGCGGGTCATTGCCCGGGATCAAATCATCGATGACCTCTACGCCCAGATCTTCCGCGAGCTTCTCACCTACATGATGGAAGAAGCGAAGAACGTCTATCGGGCCACACGCTTGCAGTCGATTGCCAAGTACCTGGAACGCATCGCCGACCACGCCACCAACCTGGCCGAGCTGGTGGTATTCATGGTCAAAGGCAGCGACATCCGCCATCCCGACAGTCGCAGCGAAGGCGACAAGAACTAGCACCGCAGGCGACCGATCGTCAGGTACAACGCCTTTATGGCAGCCTCGGCACTCACGACGACTGCCGTCCAGTGCACGATCGTCCAAACGCCAGGACGACCATACCGCCGAGAACGAAGACCATGCCAACCAGCATCGGCGTGTGCCGGTGGGAACGCTTGGACCAAGGAACGTATGGATGACTGTTCACATGGTCGCACGTGCCCTGCGCATAGTCGTAGCTACCACCGCGGTCAAGGCACGAGTCGACAGCGAGAAACTCTGAGAGCCTCGGGAGAAAGGTCACGACGATGCCGATAACCACAAGAGCAACGCCAAGGAAGCGCCGTTGTTTTCGATTGCCTGTCACCGGGTACCCCGTCTGCCGAACGATCTCTTAGCCTGCAGAAGGATACAACAATATCCCGGCGAGAGTTCACCGACTGACAAGCGCACGCGGGAGGGCTGCGCGTGTTTCCGCGGTGTTGGACTTGGGGAGGCCTGTGGCCAGGCAATCGGCGCCTCGGAGGGATCCGGCCGAATTTACCTAACTTTACCTTCGCGCAATACGCCAGCACAACCCGGGCGTCATGTTGATTGCAGACGGGACGCAGGAAGAGCCCGTCGCACAACAAGGAGGACATCATGACCGACAAGAATTCGTATCAATCGAGAAGTCGCCGCTGGTGGCTGCTGTTGGCACTGCCCGTGGCTTTCGCAGGCATCTTGGGCGCTCGGGCCTGGGCTTTTGGCGGGCCAGGCATGGGCATGGGTTTCGGGCCAGAAGAGGGGGAGCACGAGGCGTTCATGCAGCACCGGCTGGAGAAGGCGCTTGACCTGGCCAAGGCCACCGACAGCCAGCGGGCTGCGATCAAGCCCATCGTTCAGCAGCTGGCCACGGACCTCAAGTCCATCCACAAGCAGCACGCGCAATTGCACAAGGCGATGCTCGATGCCTTTGCGGCGACCACACTTGATGCGGCCGGCATCGAGAATCTGCGCGTCCAGGCTTCTGCCCTCATGGACCAGGCCTCAAAGACCATCACCACGGCGCTGGTTCAGGTCGGAAACATCCTGACCGTAGATCAACGCCAGACCCTGATCCAGCAGATGCGCAACCATGGCGGTCACCGGCACCACGGGTTCTAACACCACAGGCGACCGAGACTCGGGTATCATACGGGACGAGGCCGGGGACGCGCGCCGGCCCGCGCCCGCCATGCCAACCCGTGTTCTTCTGATCGACGACGATGCCCGCCTGGTCGAGATGCTGGGCGGGTATCTGCGCGAACACGGGTATGCGGTGGACTGCTGCGGCGACGGCGAGAGCGGGCTGCAAGCGCAACGCCGCACCGGCTACGACGCCGTGGTTCTCGATGTGATGCTGCCTGGGATCGACGGACTCGAGGTGTGCCGCCGCATGCGCGCCTTCTCGCAGGTGCCTATCGTGATGCTCACCGCACGCGGCGACGACATGGACCGCATCGTGGGGATCGAGATCGGTGCGGATGACTACTTGCCCAAGCCGTTCAATCCGCGGGAGTTGCTGGCGCGCCTGGCCGCGGTCTTGCGTCGCACACGCGCGGGCGAGCGGCCTGTGACCGACGTGCTGCGCCTGGGACCGCTGGAGATCGATCGCGCGGCCCGCGAGGTTCGCGTGCGCGGCCAGCGGCGCGAGCTGACCGGCCGCCAGTACGACCTGCTCCTGCTGCTGGCAGAGCGGGCCGGGCGCGTGCAGACGCGCGATCAACTCATGGACGCGCTCAAGGGCGAGGAATGGGACAACGTGGATCGCAGCATCGATGTGCACATTTCGCGCATCCGTCAGGTGATCGAAGATGATCCGAGACATCCTCGCCTCTTGCAGACCGTGAGAGGCGCCGGCTACGTCCTGGCGGTTCCGCCCGCAGGGGCCGGCCTGGGCGAGTCATGAAGCGGCGTCTCTATCACAAGCTGTATCTGACGTTTCTGGCCATCACCGTGCTGTCCCTGCTGGTGACCGCCTTCTTGGCGCGCGCGTTTCACGAGCCGCGTATCCCTGCCGCCCATATCTTGGCGCCTATCGCGCGCTCGCTGGTTTGCGAGGCACCGGGCCGGTGTCGGGGCAACGAGGCGCAGCTTCTGGAAACCAAGGCGCAGGAGCTGGGAGCCGACGTTGTGGTCTGGGACGTGGAGGGTCGGCTGCTTTTCTACGCCGGGCACGACCCGGCCGGGCCCTTCTCTCGCGGCGCCAGTGGTTGGCAGCACGGGCAGCACGGTCCGGTCTGGATCACGCATCTGGGGGACGGCCGCACCCTCGGCCTGCGCGAACGTGAGCACATCGGGCCGCACCGGCCGCTCTTTTTGCCTCTGTTGGTGGCTCTGGCCATTCTGATGGCGATCGGGCTTCTTCCGCTTTCCCGAAGCATCACCCGCCGCCTCGAACAACTGGCCGAGGGCGCGCGTCGCTGGGGTGCGGGCGATCTTCGCCACCGTGTGCCCGTGGTCGGCCGCGACGAGATCGCCACGCTGGCCCAGCGCTTTAACGAGGCAGCCACGGCCATCCAAGCCTTGCTTGCGCAGGAGCGGCAGATGCTGGCCGGCGCTTCGCACGAGTTGCGCTCGCCCTTGGCGCGCATCCGCATGGCCTTGGAGCTGCTGGCTGATGAATCAGACCCTGCGAAGCGGGGCGAGCTCGCCCGTCGAGCCGCCGAAGACATTGCGGAGCTTGATGCTCTGGTGGAGGAGCTGTTGCTTTCGGCGCGAGCGCAGCCTGGCGTGCCTCGGCGTCCGTCGACGGAGATCGATCTGCTGGAGCTGGTGCGCAAGGAGGCCCAGGCCGTTGGGGCCGAGGTCACCGGTGAGCCTCTGCTCTTTGCCTGCGAGGGCGCCATGGTGAGGCACATGGTGCGCAACCTTTTCGTCAACGCGCGTCTGCACGGCGGGAATGGGGCGATTCGCGCGGAAGTTCGGCGAGTCGAAGCGCAGGCCATCATCGCTGTGGAAGACGACGGCCCGGGCGTACCCGAGAGCGAGCGCGAACGCATTTTTGCGCCTTTCTACCGGTCGCCCGGCCTGCGCATCCCCGGCGACACCGGCCTCGGGCTGGGGCTGGCCTTGGTCCGCCAGGTGGCCCGCTACCACGGAGGCGACGTCGTGTACATCGCCCGCCAGCCCACGGGCAGTCGCTTCGAGGTGAGGCTGCCGCTCAGTCCGAGCCCGACCCTATCGACTTAGGCCAAGACGGAACCAGCCGTACCGCCGCCGCCGGGCATGGCGGGACCGCTGCCGGCGCCGGGCCTGACCCGACTCAACCCATAGGGGATTCGTCCAGCTTTGCGGCCCCCGGACTCTGTCTGGCCTTTGCTTCGGGAATGCAACGCCGCCAGGGCCGCGTCGTCGGGATTGAAAATCCCTTGCATGAACGCCTTCATCTCTTGCGGCGTGGAGATCTTCTTGCCGGCCTGTTTCTGGGCCTTGAAGAAGAGCAGAGGCAACTGGGTCCACACGGCCCCGGGGCGGGGATATCCCTTTACGATGAACTTGTTCTCGTCGGGCCGGACGCTTTCGGGAGAGGTCGAGGTGTTGTCGTGCTGCAGGAGAATCTCGTCCATCACCTTGTAGACATCCTTGCTCTCCTCGGTCAGGCCGCAATAGTCCAGCATATGGGCCAGGACGTAATTGGAGGCGATCCAGACATCCTTCCCCTGGTCGGACTTCACTTCCTTTCCGTCCGCCGTTCTCTGAGTGGCCCAGCCGTTTGTCACGCGATTGTTCTCGTAGATGGTCTTCAGGATCATCTGCACTCGCGCAGGCTGCACCAACTCCTCCGGGTTTTCGCCCATAGCGATCCAAGCCCACAAACCGTCGAGCTGGTTGGTGAACACGTCGAAGCTCTTGTGAACCGTCAGGGCGCTGAAAATGGCCAGGCGATCGGGATAGCGTCCCTGCAGGCGTTCGGCGGAGGAGACCTCCCAGAATTTGTCCTGGATCTTCCCGCCCGCGACGTAGCCGTTCCGCTCGAGCTCGGGATAGACCGAGGCCGTCTCTGCAAGGACTTTCCCTATTTCCCCGTAAACGTATGCCTTGTCGATGAACGGGCTCAGCTTCATGGCGCCGGCGTTCGGCAGGGCTTCAAACTTTGCCCGGTCGATAGCGCCATTGTCCTCATAGGTGTAACGGTACTTCTTTAGCTGGTCAAAGACCGAGCCGACTTTGTCGAGGGCTTCTGTCAGATTCGCGACCTGGTCGGTCTTTCCCGCGTAGGACTTGAGCAGGCCGAGCACCGCCTTTTTGTCGAAGACCGGGGACAATTCCAACGCGGGCGGAGCGCCGATGGCGTTCACTTTTTCCGCGTCGACGCTGCCATCGTCGCGGAGATACCCGCCGCGCTGCAATTCCGCCCGCAAGGTGCCGCCCTGGAGATAGACGGCGAAGTCCCCTGGCTCCACCTTGGGATCGTAGCAGGTGGCGAAGTAGCCGCCTTCTGTCCCGTCCTCGTTGCGCGTGCAGACCCACAACGTCTCGATGGTCTTTTTCGCCTTCTCGAAGCGCGCGCGACAGTCCGCGATCGTGGCGCGCAGGGAGCTGCGCTCCGCCTCAGTCGCCGCCCTGGCGAGCATCATCTCCGCCATGCGGACGATGGACTCGTATCCGGCCAAGGCCAGGCTGGCGCTGTAGGAGTCGTAGCCGAACAGCTTGATGTTGTCGAAGGTGTTCTTGACCTCACCGGGGTTTCCTTCGGGGATGCCGTCGCCGTCCCGGTCCAGGCCAATCCAGTAGGTGAATCCGGTCTGCAGGGTTCCCCAGTTCTTGGCAACGAACTCGGTATCATTCGTAAACTTGGCATTGCGGGCCACCCGCTGGGCCAACTTGGGGAACAGGTCCACCCAGTAGTTGGTGTTGAACCAGTCGTACTCGCTGACGTTGCCGCGCATGGGATTGCCCGCGGTCAATCGGCCCACGTCGTGGCTAACGCTGCCCTTGAGCTTCTTCGGCCCCTTGATGTGGGTCAAAGAGCGGCCATTGTAGCCTTTCTTGCCGTCGCCTACGTCCGCCTCGTATTCCAAATACTCGAAGCGGGCGGCCGCGTCGCCGTCCAGGGGTTTGCCCGCCAGGGCGAGCGCTTTCAGCTTTTTCCACTCCTCGAACTCCACCCGCATTTGGGCGCTGGCCGCATGCCAGTGGAAATAGACTTCCGTATCGTCCTGGCCGCCAATCGAATCAATGAATTTCTGGCAAATAGCCTTTTCTTTCTCAGGAAACACCATCAACAACAACTGGGAGTACCAGTCCACGTCGGCCGAATTGAGGAAGGGATAGTCGAAGCACTCGAGAAATTCCGCCAATCCGCCCTCAATCCACACGGCTGCGTTGGACAAGAGATAGGAGATCTCGTTCATCAGCAGGTTGACCACGCGTGTGGCCGCCGGCCGGTCGTTGGCGTAACCGGGGTCGCTGCGGACGATGTCGAACACCCGGGACTGGATTGCCTCGGTTCGATCGATCCAATTCGCGTATTCCGCCAAGGCCCATTCGGTCATGGCAACGGCCCGCGTCTTCTCGTCCGTGAATTTCTTCGTATAGGCTCGATCGAACGACTTGCCGTCGACGTACTTCTGTTTCGGGAAGTCCATGACCGCGGCGAAGGGGATCTTCGCCCGTCCGTGGGCGGCAAGCTTCACGGTGACGGCGATGGCCGCTCCGCACTCGAAGGTCGGCTCGGGCGCCTTGTGGGCCGTGAACCGGCCCTGCATGTCCACCAGCAGGTCGGTCTTGTAGGCCGCGGTCCGGAAACCGGGCTGGACATCAATCTCGACGCCGGCCATTTGGGGCACGGCGATGACCATCCGGTCGCCGGTCTTCCGGCTGCCCATGACCACGCCTCTCATGGTGGCGGATTGGTATTCTTCGTGAAGCTGTTCCTCCGTCGCGCCCTGTCCGCTGAAGGCATTGTCTTGCTCGGCGCGGAGTTTCTTCTCCGTCAGGTTCACCAGCGAAGGCCGCGGGATCACCAGCGTCACCGTGCGCTCTGCATCGGCTGAGTTGCAGAGATCAAACACGTCCACTGTGGCCGGAACCGACACGTCGGCCTCGGTCCCCGATAATTCCGGGGAAATCGTGGTCCGCGCGACGCGAACGCCTTCGATCTCGTACTGGGAAATCATGCTGGGCGGGGCCAAGGTCACCGACACATCCTCATCGGCGATGGAATCGGGATAGGCCTGGGGCTCCTCGCCTTTCTCATCCTCGTCCTCACGCTTGAGGTTGGTGAGCAGACGGGTTTGGGTCTTGCCCGCCTGGGTGACGCCGATCAGGGGGGTCGAGGCAAAGCGCATCCGCTTTCCGAACCGGATGGAACGTCCGGCGTCCAGGAGGTGGTTCACTTGGCCGAACGGAGAGACTCCCGTCGCCAACGTGGGCGCTCCGGTCACCACCCCGGTCGGAGGGAAATCCAGTGTGGCCGACAGCCCTTGCGCGTGGACCAGCATTCGCCTGAACAGATAGATCACTTTGGCCAGCTCCCCGCCGACGGAGTGCAGCTCGTGCCTTCCGAGTGGGCCGGGGTCCTGCGCCGCCACGGCGGCGACCCGGCGGGACTCGCACTCCTGCACCATCTTCTCGATGGCGGGGACGGCGGGTTTGTTGCCGAGTTTCACGACGATCTGAACTTCGTTCTTTCCTGAGAGCAAAGTGGTGGGCACGACATTTCCTGCCACCGGTTTGCCGTCGACGATCGTGACTGTACTTGCTCCATCCCCGCGCTCGACCCGAATGTTGCACGCCACGCCCCGGAACACTCGGGTGGCCGTGTAGCCCGGCCAGTTTTCGGGGATGCAGGGGTCGATCATCAACCCATTGTAGGTCGGACGGATCCCCAGGATGTTCTTCGTCGTGGCCTGGTTGACCCAGGAAACGGTTCCCGACAGCCAGGGGTTCCGGGCCAAGCCGAATTGAGGGTGCTCGTCGCTGGCCATGTTCTGCACGAACACATCCGGCTGACATTCGTAGGTGTTCGTGTCTTGCTTGAGCGGATTGATTCGGTCGATGATCTGCACCGCCCGTTCGCCGTGGCCCAACATGGTTTCGGCGATGGCCGCCCACGGGTTGGGGTGCAGGAAGATGCCCGCGTTCTCCTTGAGGCCCGGCGTGTAGGTCGATGCGCTGATGCCCGGCTGCGTTTTCTTGTAGGCGGGGGTCATGACCTTGATGCCGTGTTTCGTGTCCAGCTTCTCTTGCACGGATTTCATGGCCCGGGCGGCCCGATCCGGCGACGCGAAGCCCGCGATGACGGCCCACGCCTGGGTATAGAGGTAGATCTGTCCCTCCTCGTTCTTCTTCGAACCCACCGGGTTTCCGTCTCTGTCGATGTAGCTGACGTACCACTCGCCGTCCCAGGCGTGCTTGTTGACGTTCTTCTTGATGCGATCGTATTCCTCGGCGTAGCCCTGGGCGGATTTCACATCCCCTAGAACGTCCATCAGTTCCTGCATCTCCAGCAGGGCCTTGCCGTACAGGCAGGCGCTGAACACGGATTCCGATCCCTCCATGTTGAAGGCGTCGTTCCAATCGGCCCAACCCAGCTTTGGCAGCCCGTGCCGCCCCAGGTTGCCGGGCGTGAAGGCCAGGGCACGGTGCAGGTGCTCCAGCACGGAGCCGGATTTCTTTTCGCCCGCGCCCTCGTCGTAGTAGCCGATGATCTTGTTCAAGAAGGCGGTGTCGCCGGTTTCCTTCACGTATTCGACGACCGCCAGGACGTTCCAAAGGTGGTCATCGCTGTAAAAATCCTGCTCCGAGCCGGCGTGGCCCTCGCCAATCGACGCCTTCATGGTGAGCGGATTGAACTGGTGCATGGAAGATCCGTCGAAGCGCTGGACGGACAGGAGCTTTTCGATCATTTCACGCGCTCTGTCCGGCATGTAGGGCAGGACGCCCATCAAGTCCTGGTTGGTGTCGCGGACGCCGATGCCCCGGTCGCCGCCATAGCCCAGCTGGTTCAGGGACAGGTAGCGGGACCAGAAGAAGGTCGCGTGGTTCTGACGGGGGCCGAGCGTGTTGACGATCTTGTTGAGCGCCGCATCGGGCGTCTCGACGTCCCTGAGATGGTCGAGGTATCCCCGCCAGAAAGCATGCAGAGCCACAAACGCCGCGTCCACGTTTTGGGGGTCTTGCAAGCGGGCGATGGAGTCGGCGGCGGCCTCGACGCTGGTGTTCTGGCCGAGCTGGATGATGATTCGCGATTCCTGCCCCTGGGCGATGGAGCCGAGGCTGTAAAGGATGGCGGCAATGCTGTTGCCGTTGTCCGCCCGGAGAGCCTGGTAGTTGTCCAGGTGCTCTTCCGCGAGCCCCCCGGGCGCGGCATACGTGCCGTAGCCATGGCTTCCAAGGAACTTGTTCCGATCCGTGGTGAAGGAATCCATGGGACGGTTGGCGGTCAGAAAATTGGCCCGTTTTCCCTCGGCCATGTGCGGATACTGCGTGATGACGTTGCCGACGGCTTTCCCCTTCATCGTCTGGGGAACCCAGTCCGCGTTGGTCAAGTTCTTGAGGGCGTCCGGGTGGGAAAACTCCACCAGCGGGATGACGTCCACGTGCACGTTCTTCGGGGCGGAAATATTCCTCACCTTGACGTCCGTCACCACCTGCGACGCGCCCGCGGGGACGAACATCTTGATCTCGAATTCCAGACCGTTCATCCGCACGAGCCACTTGTTGTAGCCCAGGCCCATCCGGCACTCGAACTTGTCGTAGGGGGTCAGGGTGGGCGTGAAGAACGGGGAGAAAACCGTGTAGGTGCCGTCAGCGTTCTCGATCCGGCAATACAACGTATTGCCCCGCATGGCGTTCTGCGGGGTGTCGATCTTGTAGCCGGTGATGCGGTTGTTGGCCGGGTCCTTCTTGCAGATGTTGAGCCCGCCCGTCTGGTCGACGAACCCGCCGAAATCCAGCGTGCCGATGTAGTTGACCCACTTGGTGGGCGTGCGGGGATCGGTGACGACGTACTCGCGGGCCGCATCGTCGTAGTGACCGAAATTGGACGCAGTCTCGACGCGGCGAATCTTGGTGCTCATGGATGGCGCATTTTTAGCATGCCTAGGGCCCAGCGGGGAGCGGTATAGGTGTGGGTGGCCGTGACGGTGACCGGGGCTGGTGACAGAGGCGGTGGCGGCCGTTGGGGCGGTGGGTCCAGGCCCTGCCGTTAAGCGGCGCCCGGTCGAGAGAGAAGCGCATGAAGCACTCGACGGGGTCTCTCCATCCCCAAGATGCTCATCGGAGATTCGTTGATGGCGTCGTGGATCTCACGAGCCAGTTTTGCCTTCAACGGCATATTATGCGGCCTTAGCGCGCTTGGCTCCCTTGTGCTCGCCTACACGCTTGAGCTCTTCACGAACGACCCGACGAACAACCGTCTCGATCTTCACCGGTCCCTCGGTCGCAATCGTTCGTAGTGCCTCGTTGATCATGCTTTGGTAATTGCCGCCACCCGCGGCGTCCGCCTGGCCCCGGAACCATTCCAAGATGTCGTCGTCGAGACGAATCGTAATTCGCGTCTTCCCCGCGGGAGCTGGCAGGACAGCGCCTCGTTTCCCCTTTTTGAAATCGTATTCCTTGCGCATGGTTACTCCTCCTCGTAATCGCGTGATTCCTTCCGCGTAGCCCGTCTTGCCGAAATCAGCCGAACCTGCTCATCGCGCCAGGTCCAGGAGACGACCAGTACCCGCCCAAGGAAGTCGAGCCCGATGGTGACGTAGCGGTCTTCATCGGGATGCGGGTCGTCGAGGGTGATAGCACGCGGATCTTCGAACACACCAGCCGCATCGGCGAAGCTGACGCCGTGTTTGGCCCGATTCGCCCGCGCCTTGGCAGGATCCCACTGATAGGACACGAAGGAAGTGTATGCATTCCCGTACATACACGCAAGCTGAAACTTCGGGTCCGCCTTTGCCGGTGCAACAGGTTCGGCGGCGTCCGACCTAGACAAGCAGATGTTCATTGCGGAGAAACCCCGTCCACGCTTCGACACATTCGTCGGAGAGATTCTGAAGGTCAACCCTTTGCACTTCGCCGGTCGACGGTTCCTCGATGAGGATGAAGTACTCCTCATTCGTGCCCGCGCGCTTACCCGGCCATCCCGCAGGGTGGTATTCACGCCCGATCGATGGGAGCACGTCGAGCTTCGTCCTTGAGGGATCGAGCGTCAGGTGTTTGGTGCCGTTAGCTATCTGTCGACAGAGGGCCATAGCCGGGGTCGCATTCATGAAGGCGTCGAGGCTGGCTTGTGTGACGGCGTTGGAGTTCTTCAGGAAGTCTCGCAGGTGGTAGCAGTTCTGAAAGAACGCGTATAGGTAGTCGAACGGAGACATCCCGTCCGTAGCGCCGAACGCGGCACCGAGATCGCGAACGCGTTTGTGCCAGCGGAGGACTCGCGCAAACTGTCCTCGCCAACCTGGACCGATGTATTCGCTGAGTCCCATTTCTGCAAGCCACATGGTTTCTCCACGGAATTCTCGTCCGCCGAGTTGCCGTTAAGCGGTGGGCGGCCGTCTGCGGCCGAGCACTGCGCCGGTTAGCCAGCCTTCTTCGGGTTCTTCCCCGTATTCGATGGGTTCCGCTTCTCCACTTCGCGAAGGAGCGCTTCGTATCCCATTTTGTCGGCGGCACCCTTCTTCATCACCTTGTGCTTGACCAACTCATCGATAATCGCGCCGCGTACGATTAGCGGACCGGCCAGAGCCACCTGTTCAGGCTTGGTGATGCTTTCCGGGGTGCGACCAGCGCGGCGCAAATCTTCGAGTGCCTTGAGTGACACGGGAACCATCTGGTCGACTGCAGCGAGAAGCAGCACCCAATAGCGCGTAGCGAATGCCATTTTAATCATTGGATCCTGACCGTTAGTAGCGCCGAGTGGCTCGGGATCATCCTTTTGCACGAGACCATTCATCAGCTGAGCCAGGTGGCTGCGAAAGTTGGTTCGAAAGTCCTCGATCGACTGGTAGGCGCTATAGAGACCTCGGTTCGCATACGTTGCCTTGAATCCTTGGACCTTGCCGTACTGTTTCGTATCGATGCAGCTGGGGCTTACCGGCCGATCCGAAAAATAGACCATCACCTTCTTGCCTGCGTTGATGCTTCTTTCGATCTCCTCCTGTGTTCCCGAGTCGGCGTTTGGGGTCGGGCTGCCGAACCGAGTCCAAAAGACGCCGACCACGATATCGGCATCATCTGCGACCTGTCGGTTGATTACCTCCTGCGGTTGCGCGCCGGCCTCGGGATAGGTGTTGGTCTTCCACGAAACAACTGTGATCATCGCGCCGGCTGACAGCCCGTGATGGACGTTCCATTCCTCAACGAGCTGCCTCACCACGGATTGTTCCTCCGTTACGTCTTGGGCTCCGGCGAGAAACAGGGAGAAGACTCTTGCGTTCTTTGGCCTGGCAACCTTTCCGGTCTGGCTCTGTATTCGGACGCAGCTTGGCGCCCTACGGCGTTTTTCGCAAGCGTGGGCGGGCGGCAGACGTCACGGCACCGAGCCGACTTCCCATCGGTCACCTCAAGCAATGTCAAGGTGTTGCCGATTGCGGACCAGTTGCCTGCGCCAAATGCGCTGTTTCGGTTTGCTGTCTAATCCCCCAAAGGGCAGCAGCGATTTCGGGCATGGGAATCTTGTCCGGCGGCGCCTGACCCATCCCTGACACCGCCTCGGCCCAGGCCGACAGGGCTGGCCCCACCGCCCCGACGACCGCCACCGCCTCTGTTACCGCACCAGCCCCGGCCACCGTCACCGCCACCCACACCTACACTGCTCCCCGCTACTCCGAATCCCAGGACATCAGGCCTGCCGCCCCCTATTCCCGTCCTTTGATTCATGGTATTGCCTTTCACCATGGAAAACACGACCAAGAAGGCCGCGCCGGCTGTTTTGTGGGTTCCGTCGTCGTACTTGGCGATGGGATTCGTGCTGTGCGCGCTCACGCTCAGCACGACCTTCGTCTTCAAGAACCTGGGGGTCGATAAGAGCACGATCACGATGCTCGCCGCGATCCTCATGTTGCCCTACACGTTCAAGTTCCTGTGGGCACCGCTGCTCGAGCTGTACAAGACCAAGAAGTTCTTCGTCGTGCTGATGCAACTCTGCGCCGCGGTCTTGATGGCGCTGGCGGGCCTGGCGTTGAGGCTGCCGGTGTGGTTGGCCATCACCTTCGGCGCCATGATGGTCTGCGCGTTCGTGGGCGCCACCATCGACATCGGCACCGACGGCGTGTACGTCACCACCCTCGACGACAAGCAGAAGGCCAAGTGGGCCGGCATCCAAAGCATGGCCTGGACCGGGGGCCAGTTCATCGCTCTCGGCGCCTTGGTCTGGGTCGCCGGCAAGCTCCACGACGATTACGGCTACACCTGGCAGATCGCCTGGATGTACGTCTTCCTCGCCGCCGCCGTCATTCTCGTCGGCCTGGCCGCGTGGCACGGTGCCGTCATGCCCCCCGGCGCCAAGGCCAAGGACGCACCCAAGAGCATGGGCGAAGCGATGGCCGGATTCGCGCACGCCTACAAGACATTCTTCCAGAAGAAGCTCATCTGGCGCATGCTGGCCCTGGCTTTCTTCTATCGCTTCAGCTGGTACCTGATCGAGAAGGTCAACAACATCTTCCTCATCGCCGATCGCGCCGAGGGCGGCCTCGGCC
>Ga0265330_10000458_pt1 | contig 27193 bp, 23 predicted proteins | sample 41919metaG_FD_202083 | JGI IMG/M metagenome (GOLD analysis project Ga0265330, IMG submission 202083) | Rhizosphere microbial communities from Carex aquatilis grown in University of Washington, Seatle, WA, United States - 4-19-19 metaG | ecosystem: Host-associated > Plants > Roots > Rhizosphere...
TCTGCGTGCGCAAGCCGGGACCCAAGCCCGAGGTTGCCATCGCCAAGTTCAAATTCACGGCCTGGGCGAAATATCGCAACTGGCACAAGGACAACGCCATCGCAGAACGAATCGCCAAGCAGCGCAACGTGCGACTCTTCCCCGTCATGCGCAACGGCCAGCCGGTCGCGCTGGAAGGCGGCGGTATCGACGTGAACGGCTGCGGAACCTTGCTGACCACGGAGGAGTGCTTCCTCGACCAGAAGACCCAATGCCGCAACCCTGGCATGAGCCGCGAGGAATACGACCGCGTCTTTGCCGACACGCTGGGCACGCCCAACGTCATCTGGCTAGGCCACGGAATCGCAGGCGACGACACCCACGGCCACGTCGACGACCTGTGCCGCTTCGTGAACCCGCGCACGATGGTCGTGATCCAGGAAGAGCACGAACGCGACGTGAATTTCAAGCCTTTGCGCGAAAACTGGGAGCGGCTGCAAGGCGCGCGCTTGCAGGATGGGGCGCGTCCCGAGGTGATCGCGTTACCCATGCCCGCACCACTTTTCCACGGCGACTGGCGCTTGCCGGCCAGCTACGCGAATTTCTACATCGCCAATGCCGCAGTCATCGTTCCCACTTTTAACGATCCCGCTGATCGCATCGCCCTCGGGATCCTGGGCGAACTCTTCCGCGACCGGCCCGTGGTGGGCATTCACGCCGTGGATCTGGTGCTCGGCTTCGGCACCCTGCACTGCCTGACCCAACAGCATCCGGGGACATAGGCGACGGCCCATGACCGGGGATCACACGCGCGGCGGCCGCAAGCTGGAGGCCGCGTTCGCGCACTTCAAACTGGCCGGGACCGCGCGTGGAGTCCACGCTCTCGATCTCGGCGCGTCCACTGGCGGGTTTGTCGCCGTGCTGCTCGAACAGGGTGCGCGCCACGTGACCGCCATTGACGTGGGACACGGGCAGCTTCTGGCCGACTTGGCGCGCGACCAGCGCGTAACCAGCCTGGAGCGAACCGACTTCAAGACGCTGTCGTTGGACGTAGCGCCCGGGCCTTTCGACTTTTTCACCGTGGACGTTAGCTTCGTGGCTGCGCGAAGCATGTTGCGTGGGCTGGCCTTTCGTCTGCGCGCGGGCGCAGAAGGCGTCGTCCTGATCAAGCCGCAGTTCGAACTGCCCAGCCACCTGGTGAAAGACGGCAAGGTCGACGCTCCCGAGCTGCGCAAGCGCGCCGTCGAAAGCTTTCGCACCAAGGCCGAACGCTTGGGTTTCGAGCTGCTGGGATACATGGATTCGCCCGTGGCTGGCGGCAGCGGGACCGTCGAAATTCTGGCTCATTTGCGCTTTGCCGGCCGCCCCGAGAGCATGCCCAAGATCGGCGAGCGCAAACCCGTGCCCACGCAGGCCAAGAAATCGTTCCAGATTCCCGGCGAACTACACTGGTTCGCGGTTGCCTCACCGGGCTTGGAACAACCCTTGTGTGCCGAATTGGCCGGGATTTCTCCGATCGAGCAACCTCGCGTGGTGGAAGGCGGCGTCGAGTTTTCGGGAACCCTGGCCGCCGGCATGGCCGCCAATCTGCACGGCCGCATCGCCACCCGCATCGTGCTGCGCATCGGTGAGGTGAAAGCGCGCGACTTCGCGCCGCTGCGCCGCGGCCTGGCCAAGTTGCCGTGGCAAAGCTATGTGCCGCGCGACCGCGCCCTGCGCATCGACGTGTCGACCAGCCACTGCCGCCTGTACCACACAGGTGCCTTGGCTGAAACCGTGGAACTGGCGATTGCCGACTGCGTGGGCAAGCTGCCCAAGCGCGAAAAACCGCCCGAACCAGCCGACGATCAAGACTGCACGCGCATCCTTCTGCGCGGACAGGACGATCGCTTTACGGCCAGCATCGATTCTTCGGGCGCACTGCTGCACCGCCGCGGCTGGCGACTGGAAGCAGGACGCGCGCCCCTGCGCGAAACCCTGGCCGCCGGCCTTCTGGCCTTGTGCGAATACGATCCCGCGTTGCCGCTCGTGGATCCCATGTGCGGCGCGGGCACCATCGCCATCGAGGCCGCAGCCCTGGCGCGCAAGATGGCGCCCGGCTTGGCTCGCGCCTTCGCCTTCGAACGCTGGCCTGTCCACGATGCAGCTTCGTGGCAGGCCCTGCGCGACTCGGCGGTTGCTCTGTCGAACGCGCCTGCTGCAATTCTTGCGATGGATCGAGATGGGCGCGCGGTAGACACTGCCCGGCGCAATGCTGAGCGCGCGAACGTGCAGGACAGCATTCGTCTTGGGGCGGCCGCCTTTGGCGACGGCGAAATCCCAGCGCAGGCAGGGCTTCTCGTCGTCAATCCGCCCTACGGCCACCGCCTGGGCGACCACGGCCAAGCCAACCGTCTGGCGCGCGACCTGGGAAAGACAGCAGCCTTGTGCTACCGGGGCTGGCGCTTGGGCGTTCTCTGTCCAAATCCCGCGTTCGTCGCGGCTGTGGCGGCAGGAGCGCGGCGGACGCCAAGTAAGACTCACGCACTTCGCAACGGTGGGTTGCGGGTCCAGCTGGCCATCTGGCTCTTGTAACAAGACACGTCTTGCCGCCGCCAACCAGCTCAGCTGGCGGAGTGGGCCGGTGGCGCGCGTGGCCTTCTGGATTGCCGATGCACCCCAGCACACCGAGCGTGCCGCGGCTGTGGCCGCAGACCTCGTCGGCGCCGCCGCCCAAGCCATCCATATCTATCCCGTGGCGGCCAGCGGGATCGACGATCTGGGCGAGTTCACCATGCGCACCGCTGCCGAGGTGACCGGCGGCCGCTACCTGTTTCTGACCGACGACTCGGGTATCGGCGACTCCCATCAGAAACCACACATTTCTTGCTACTACGTGACCTCACTCGCGTCCGCCATGCGCAGGATGGCCGCGATCGAACTCACCGGCGTCTACGTGGAACCGGCTGCCTCGGAGATCATTCGCACCGGAGGCGATCCGCAGAGCCGGCTTTGCACCCTGTCGGACGGCAACGCGGTCACGGCCTGGTAGCCGCGCGCTCAGCGGGCCAACCTTTCACGTGCCGCCTGATGTGACCGCGATATCGCCAGCGGTGCACGAGGGCGTGTTGAAGGTCGGCTGAATGATGAGGGCACTGTTGAGGTTGTTGTAGCCGGTGCTGGCTTCCCAGGTGTTCTGGTTGGCCAGGCGGATCGCGTATTCGGGGCGAGCGGCCAGCGCCGGTGCCGGATCGGCCAGGCCGAGCAGGAGCGCATAGGTGCCGGCCGCGATGTCAGCGGGAAGGCAGAACGTGTGCGAAATCGTGGTGCTGCTGCCAGGGGCAAAGCGGCGAGGATCGTCTGGCAGCTTGGCCAGATACACAGTGCCAAGGTTGGAATTGCGCAGAATCAGGGTTAGCCCGCGCGGATTAAAGGGCGCAGCGTAGCCGTCGTTGCGAATGGACAAGGTCGCCTCGAACGAACCGCCGGTCTTGGCAATGGTTGAAATGCCGCTGGATTCGAGGCTGAGCCGGTAGCCCAGCTTGCGCTTGGCGATGTCGATGTTCGCGCCCCAGCTGGCCAGCACATCCGGGTGGTAGTCCTGATTGAGAAAGGACCAATGCAAATTGGCCATGTCCTGCGAGGCATTGCTCCAGACAGAATAGGTGGACGTGGCGCAGGTCTCGCCCCCTTGTGGCACGTACAGGTTCTCGGCGGCGAGATACGCCTTGTCGGTCGTCGCGTTGGTGTAGGTGCCCATGTCAGCGTCGTCCGCCACGAAACAATCGTCGTGGTGGCCCACCCGTGCCTTGGCGCTACCCGAAAAAGCCTCTGTCGAGGTGAGCGCAGCCGCACCGTAGAAGTGCTGCTTGTACGCCGGGGTTCGCAACTGAATGGGGCGCTGGAGATCCAGGGCATCGAGCAGCGCGGTGACCACATCTTGCCGATCCGTCCATTGCGAAGCGCTGATGGTGCCATTGTCGCCAAAGGTGTCGGTGTAGTACCACTCGCCCCAGGCCCCGATGAAGCCCGCCTGCAATACCGCGATCACATCGCTGTTGGCGAACAAAATCGGCTTGAGCTGAGCGATGTGGCCCAGCACGCGTGCTTTGCTGGCGTCGCCATAGGGCTTGGTCGAATTGGCCGTGTAGGCGAAGCGGACGACGGCTTTCATGCCGGCCTGGCGCATGACACTGAAATCCGCCGCGACTTTGTCCAAGAAACCTTGCGTGAGATCCGTATTCACGAAGCTGTCCAGATACCATTCGCGCATCAGCAGGCTGACGCCTGATTGCACGCGAAGATTCTGCAGCTCACTTTGCGACAGGGTCTCGTAGGCGCTCGCGTAGGTTTCATACATGGCGTAGAAGCCACGCTCGGGATTGGCGAAAATGGCGTTCGGATCGTTGGTGTAGGTCACCGGCGCGAGCCCCGTGAACAGGTCAGGGCCGGACAACGGGCCGTCGAAGGCCAGGTCGCGAGTCGCAGAATCCGGCACCGCCTGGGTCGCGTCGGCCCGATCGCGGTCCGCCAGCGGCCCATCCGCCTGCGCCGGGCCCGCGAGATTGCCGTCGGCGGCGAGATCCGCGGACGGCAGGCCGACGTCTGCCCGCACCGAGACGCTGCTGTCAGGAAGCACGTCTCCCGCTGCCGAGACGCTGCCATCGCGGGCAACGTCTGCCGGCGGTGCGAGGCGGCCGTCAGAACCGACTTCTGCCGTGCCCACGAGGGTGCTGTCCTGACCTGCGTCAGCCCCTACGACCTTCGATCTGGCGGACGAACCCGCACAGGCCGCCGAGGCCAGGACCACAAGGCAACCGATCGTGCGACAAATCGAATCAACCCTTGCCGCCGATGAATTCATGGGCTTCCCTTTTCTTGGTCTCGAGCCGAGAGCATCAGTATATCGAGTCCCTGCCGCAGCTGGCGGCTTTCGCTTGGCGCAGCGCCGCTGCACCCTTGAAACGCAGTGCACACAACCTTTGGCTTAGCTTGCGCGCGAAACCAGCCGATAAGCCCAAGGCTGGATGAGTTCTCGACCGCCATCTCTGCCCACGCCGTCCGTGCGGCCGTCCCGAGTCATCGGTCGTTACGTCATGTATGACGAGATCGCGTCGGGCGGGATGGCCACCGTGCATATCGGGCGGCTGGTAGGCGCCGTGGGATTTTCGCGCACGGTAGCCATCAAGCACCTACATCCCCACTGCTCGCGCGATGCCGAGTTCGTTTCGATGTTCCTGGACGAGGCGCGCCTGGCAACGCGGATTCAGCACCCCAACGTGACCGTGCCGCTCGATGTGGTCGTGCTGGACGAAAGCGAAGAGATCTTCCTGGTCATGGAGTACGTGCATGGCGACAACCTCGCGCTCCTGCTGCGGGGAGCCCGCCGCTCGAAGACCCCGGTCCTGCCCGCCATCAGCGCGAGCATCATCTGCGGAGCCCTGCACGGGCTGCACGCCGCGCATGAAGCGGTGGATGAGCATGGAACTCCGCTGAACATCGTTCACCGTGATGTGTCGCCACAAAACATCATGGTCGGAGTCGATGGGGTATCGCGCGTCCTCGACTTCGGCATCGCCAAGGCAGCCTCGCGATTGCAGTCGACCCGGCAAGGGCAAATGAAGGGCAAATTTGCCTACATGGCCCCGGAACAGGCGGGCTCGGGCCCGGTCGATCGCCGGGCGGACATCTTCTCTGCCGCCATCGTCTTCTGGGAGGCGCTGACGAGAAAGCCCCTGTTCCATGCGGATGATCCGGGCCGCGTGGTCGCCAATGTGCTGAATGCGCCCATTGCGCGTCCCAGCTTCATCAACAGCATGGTGTCGCCAGCCTTGGACCGCGCCGTGATGAAGGCCCTCGATCGGAACGTCGACACGCGATTCCAGACCGCGCGCGACTTCGCCACGGCCATCGAGGACGCCATTACCGTTTCCTCGCCACGGAAGGTAGGCGAATGGGTCGAGAAAATGGGCGGCGAGGATCTGGTCCGGCGCGCGGGCACGCTGGCGCAGATTGAGATCTCGTCGTTCGACGCCATCGTGTCCAGCGATCCGCTCCACGCGCTTCGGTCCAAGCGGGCGCCGCACCCGTCGGACAGCGACGCGAAGCCAACCGAGAGCGTGAGCGACGACGAAACCGTAGAAATCGTCTACTCGAGCAAGACCAACCAGCTGTCCGGCACAGACCGGGGAGAGCTGTTGCCGACGCCGCCCACTGGTCTGTCTACCTACATTTCCCCGGCAGCGCATCGAACCTGGCTGGCGGTCGCAGGCGCATCTGTGCTCGTTCTCACCTTGGGCGCGGGCATTTTCAGCCTGTCGCACCGAAGTCGCGCGACAGCGGCCGTTCCCATCGGATCCGGGCCGCTGGTTCCAACCACCATGGGCGCGGGGGTTCCGCCCCAGGCCGTTGCGACAAGGCCAGTGCCCGCGGCTGCGACACACGCACCGGCGACGACACCAGACGTCGCACCACCCGTGCCCGCCATTGCCGCGGCGTCGGTACCTGCACCCGCTGCGACTGCAGCCGAGCCTACTCGATCAACGGCCGCCAGCGAGCGCCGCTTCAACCCGAAGACCGCAGCCACCAGGCTGTCGAGCGCCAGCAGAGCTCGGAAGCATTGCGACCCTCCCTACACCATCGATCCCAGCGGCATCCGTCGGGTCAAGGCCGAATGCCTTTGAGTTCTATTCTTTCCAGCGAGATCTGACATGAGGATTCATCCAGCGTTTCTTGTGGTTTTCGTGGGCGGCACATCGCTCGCCTCATTCCCCGCGGCTGCGGCATCGACAGTCTGTCCCAACTCCTACGAGAAAGCGCAGGAAGAGCGGGTGGCCGGGCACCTCAAGGCCGCGCTCGTCCATCTCAAGAGTTGCATCGACCCGAGCTGCGCCAAGTTCATTCGCGATGATTGTGCGCGGTGGATGGACCAGGTGGAAAGCGCGCTGCCCACCGTGGTCTTTGCGGCTCAGCGCAAAGGACAGGATCTGACGGATGTCGAGGTTTCGTGTGACGGCGAGCCGCTCATGAACTCGCTCGACGGCAAAGCGCTTCCCGTGGATCCCGGTCCCCACGATTTCTCGTTCAAGGCACCGGATAGGGACCCCATCCAACGGCAGATTGTGATTCGGGAGGGCGAGCAAAATCGACTGATAGCCGTCGATTTCAGTGTCGCGGAGACAAGTGCATCGACGACCACCAGCGTAGACGCCAATCTCCCCGCTGAGTCGCGCACCCACAAAGCGATGGCCCGCTACCTGCCGTATGGGCTGGCGGGTCTGGGCGCGCTGGGGGGCGCAGGGTTCGCCTTGTTCGCAATTCAGGGCAACAGTCAAAAAGGGGATCTCGAGCGTACCTGCTCGCCTCATTGTCAATCGAGCCAGGTAGACAGCGTGAAGACCAAGTATGTGCTCGCGGACACGTTCCTGGCGGTGGGTCTCGTCTCGGTCGGCGTCGCAACCTATCTCTTCCTGACGAGACCTTCCCAAGGCGCGAGCGATCGCGACCAGCCGCTGTCCATAGGTTTTGCTCCTCGGACCGCTGGTGCCGGGGGCGTTGTACAGATCGCAGGACAATTCTAGCCATGGGTGGCGGAGGCGACTCATGACTTTGGCACCGACGGGTACGCGGCTGCTGTCACCGCTGGTCGCCGCGCTGGCGGGCCTGTTTTGCCTGCAGGCAGCTTGCAGTCTGACGAGTCTCGACTATCTGAAGAACGGGGGCCAGCCAGACAGCGCGACCGGAAACGACCAAGACATCGCCGTGTCCATCCTAGACACGGCGAGCCCGAGCAGCCCTCTCCTCGACGCGCACCAAGAGGACAGCGCAGTCCCCGACGTCGCGGTCATCGATGCGTCTCCAGCGACGGACAGCCCGTTGCACGACAGTTTGGTTGCTGAGACATCCACACCAGGCACGGCGGGCTTGGATGGCGCCCGGCTCGACGCGACAGTGGCGGACAAAACGGTGCCCGATGCTCCGGCCTTCGATGCGTCGCCAACCTCGGACAGTTCCAAGCCAACGACGCCAGATGCGCATTTGGGAGCAGACACGGCTTCTGGAGGAGGGGGCGCCAAGGCGGATGCCGGGACAGCGCAAGGTGGCTCCAGCGGGCACTCTTCCAGTGGCGGGAGCACTTCGAGTTCTGGTGGCACTTCGAGCATTGGGGGCGCCTCGAGTTCTGGTGGCGCTTCAAACACCGGAGGCGCTCACAGCAGCGGGGGTGCCTCGGCCACTGCGGGCAGCGGCGGCAGTGCGGGCGGGCAAAGCGCAACCGGTGGCCACGCCGGCTCCACCGGCGGAAGCGGCGGCAGCACGACTACCCCAGCATGTTCGGGCGTGCTCTACGCGGGCATCTGCTGGTACCTTGGCCCCGACGGATCGAGCTGCCAGGATGCCTGCGCGAGCCACGGTCAAACATCGCCCAATGCCGCCAGCCACGTGGGTACAACAACCCAAGGCGGCAGCCTGGCAGAGTGTGGGAAGATTCTCGGGCTGCTGGGAATCACCGGCACGCCCTTTACCACCCTCCGACTTGATGGGCGCGGACTCGGCTGCTACCAGAAAACGAACAGCAACTCTTGGTGGCTCAGCGCACCCGACTACGGTGCCACGGCAAGCCTGGGAAGTGTGCGTCGGGTTTGCGGCTGCACGCAGTGACCGGCCCCTCTGGCGCTATTCCACCCGAACCGCGTAATTTCGCACCTCAGTCTTTCCCGATCCCGAAGCCACCTCGTTCCCCAGCTCCAGGCAGGCGACATAGACGTCGCTGCTGAGCAGACGGGTTTGCACCAGATAGTCGATGATGGCGCCGATATCGAGAGGGCCATGCAGGATGGGTTTGTCGGACACCAAGGAAATGATGGTCCAGGTGTTGGAATTGGCGCCCGAGGAATCGCCGTGGTTGTTGGAGAAGTAGACGTGGAATTGATTGCCGCCAATGCTCGCCGAGGCAACCAGACTGCCCGCCGCGCTCAGACGATTCTCGGCCAGCCAAATCATCACCTCGTGCGCTATCCCGCGCTTTTCCACCACGGGAGAGGTCGTGGTCCAGAATTCAAATGCCAGGTCGTAGGTGCCCGACGCGTGCATCGACACGTCGAAGTCCGCCACGATTTTCTTCGTGCCCACGCGAAAGGGGAATCCTGAATTAGGGGCGACCTCGCCGACCCAGGGACTGTTGCCGACTTGGATCTCGGGGTAGCTCGCCACATCGGTCCCGCCCGAGAACCATTTCCAAACCCATCCGAAGATGGGTTTGCCATTCGCTTGCTTCACGAAAATCTTCTGACGGTGTGGCCCCATGTTGGCCTTTGCGTTCCAGCCGTTGTTGAAAATGCGATAGCGGCCGTCGACCGTCATCGCGTCAAAGTTCTTTTCGGATTCAAACACCGTGGTGCCTTCGATGCTGGAGATATCGAAGTCTTTTCGCGCCGAACCGGCGCAGCCAGCAAGCAGAGCCAATGACGGAATGGTCAGAAGCAGAAAGAAGAGAGTGCGGCGCATGGGTGTCCTTCCGGGAAGTATATATTGCGGCCTCGTGCGCGGCCGAGACAAGGTACGAGTCCTATGCCTGCCTGCACGGTTCAGCTGTTTGTCGCTGCTGAGTCCCGGTGGGGAGTGCGAACGGCCGTCTCAGTCCGCCCATAATCGTGGCGCTATTGATGTTGCGGCGAACGCATGTCGGCCACAGACTTTCTCAGTGCGCGGCGCACCTTGACGCGTGCACGAAAAGGTCTTCAAATGAAGAAGCGGCCATGAGTGACATAATCGGTCTGCGCCTAAATAACTACGAAATCGTTTCGGTTCTCGGCCAGGGGGGAATGGGCACCGTGTACCTGGCCCGCCACACCTTCACGGGACGCAAGGCCGCGGTGAAACTGCTGCATCCCGAGTTCGCGCGCGATCCTGTGCTGGTATCCAGGCTCATGAATGAGGCGCGCGCTACCGCAGCGATAGGTCACCCCAACATCATCGACATCATCGACGTGGGCCAACTGCCCGATGGGAACATCCCGTACCTCATGATGGAGTTTCTCCCGGGCGAGTCCCTCGCCTGTCGCCTGCAACGCAGCCGTCCTTTGCCCATCCCCGAAGCCATCGAGATTGCGTGCCAGACCGCATCCGCGCTTTCCGCAGCGCATTTCTGCGAAATCATCCACCGCGACCTCAAGCCCGATAACCTGTTTCTGGTTCCCGATGCTTCGATCCTTCCCTTGCAGCAGCGGGTGAAGGTGCTGGACTTCGGCATCGCGAAGCTACAAGGCGACCTCACTGGGGGGTCGGTCAAGACCCGAACCGGCACCATCATGGGGACGCCGCAATACATGTCGCCTGAACAGTGTCGCGGCGTCGTGCAAGACATCGATCACCGCACCGACATCTACACGCTGGGCATCATCGTCTACGAAATGGTGTGCGGTGCGCCTCCCTTCGTGAGCGAGGGAGTGGGCGAAATGCTGGTGATGCACCTCACTTCTCCGCCCGCGCCGCCGCGTACGCTGAACCCCGACATTACCGAGAATCTTGAGGCAACCATTCTGCGCGCGCTGGCCAAGGACCCAAACGACCGTTTTGCGTCCATGGAGGCCTTCCAAGCGGAGTTGCGGGCTTGGGACGGCGAGCCTGCCGTCTCCGAGGCCGTGCGACAGTTCGGGCGCCCGTCCAGGGTGGGGTCCTCGGGCGTCACTCCTCCCCCTGTGGCGTTCCCTTTTCCCAAGACCGCGGCCCTGCGGACGCCCTCACAGATGCCCAAGCCGCCCACGCTCGCGGCGGCACCGACTGGCGATCCTTCGGCAACTCCGGCGCCGCGTACGCCCGGAACAACCCTCAGTTCGAGCGCGGGCCAAGTCTTTGCCGACCAGACGACACCAGCGCGGCAGATCCAGCCTCTTGTGCGCTGGGCGGCCCTGGCTGGCGGCGTGCTGGTGTTGGCCGTGGCCGTCTATGTGACTTTGATTTCTAAGGGCAAGCCCAATTCCAGTCCGTCAAGCCCATTGCCCACGGCCACGGCACCTGCCCCTGTGGTCGCGCCGGTGATCTCCCCTCCGGTCCCGCCCGTTCCGACCGCAGCACCACCGCAGGTCGTAGCCCCTCCCGCGGCACGCCCAGCGCCGGCTGTGGTCGCGGACGACGTGCCGGCCGTCAACCCGAAGAACAAGGCACGGGGCAAGAAGCGCGGAACCAGAGGCACCTGGCCTGCAGAACCAGGCAATTTGCGCCCGATGCCGACGCTGCCCGCGCCATCCCCAGCCAGGAGGTCGCCAGCAGCCGAGCCCGCTGAGCGCTGGTGATCTCGGCGCGCCCGTAGACCGATCGAGCTGAAGGGCGAAAGACGCCGGCCTTTTTGCTGGCCTCGCCCGCCGGCAGTAAGAACGCAACCTCCACAATCAGGAGGAGGTTGACCATGAAGACCAGGTTCAGTGTCTACTTGTTTGCGTGCGATGGCGATTGGATTAGTGGCAAGCCTGCGATCCGACCGGAGTCGTCGCCGTGGTAAATGTTGGCGTGCAGCCGTATCCGCCGTTATAGCACCCCTGAGTGGTGACGTAGTATGCCTGGCCGCACGGGGGATAAGAGTACATAGTGCATGCGTCGATCTCGTTTGGGGGGGGAACTGAGGGGCCTGTGCATCCGCCACCATACGCACAAGTTCCAAACGACGAGTTAAGACATATTGGCGTATTACCCGAGGAAACAAAGTGCGGACCATGGTCCACGGGCTCGCTAGCCCCCGAACAATTATAGTCATAGCCACCATTCGTGCTAGGGCATCCGGTCGGACTCGTCGAGGTCACCGGCGAACCAGGATAGGCGTTGACGTCGTTATCACAACAGTCGGTGTTGTTGCTGGCATAGCCTGTTGGCGGCAGGGTACCGCATAGTTTCACCGGCGCACCCGCTCCGTAGCTATCGTGATCAGCGTCGACGTAGAACGTGGTGCACCAACCGCTCGAACAATCGGTGCTGCTTGTGCAAGTGTGTCCGTCGCCGTAATAGCAGTTCCCATTCGAACAGTTCGCCCCCGGCGAGCAGCTGTGCCCGCAACTGCCACAATTCGCGCTGCTGCTCGACAAGAGCGCGCAAACACCGCTGCATCCCGTCTGGCCGGCGGCACAGCAGGTGTAGTTGGAACAATTCCCGCTGGTACACTGACTGCTGCTTTGGCAGGGGTTACCGTTCGTGACTAGACTCACGCAGGCGCCGCCCGAGCAGTATGTTCCTGCTCCGCACGGATTGTCTTGGTAGACGCCATTCGCATTGCAGAGCTGATGAACTCCGGTCGACGGATTGCACTGAGTCGCTCCTGGTACGCAGGAACCGGTGCAACCACCGGACGCGACCACGCAGGCAAAGCTGCAGTCTTGCGCCTGGGGAAGGTTGCAACTGCCGCCGCCGCATGTTCCGGCGCCCTGGTAGACAGTCTGGCCGGGCGAGCCTGTGCAAGACGCCGATCCACATCCGGAGACGGGGTAGGAACAGGCCGCGCTGCTGCCGTCGCAGTAACCAGCACAGGTGCTGCCTGCGGTGCCTGCGCAAGGTGGGTGACCGTTCTTTGGCGCCGTATTAGCGGCCAGCGTCGTACAGGTGCCGTACGACGGGGCAACATTGCATGCCTGGCAGGATCCGCTGCAAGCACTGTTGCAGCAGTAGCCATCGGCACAAGAGAGCGTTGCCAGGCAATCGGTGCTGGCTGAACAAGTTTGTCCCTGCGTGGCCTTGCAGGCACCGGTGGCGTCGCAGGTACCTGCGCAAACGCCTGGATCGGTCTGATTCTTGATCGAAACGCACGTGCCGCTGGAGCAGGTGCGGCACGCGCCCGAGCAGTCGCTGCGGGTCACGCAACCGGTGCATTGATTGGTCGTCGGGTCGCATTTCGCAGCCACTCCGGTGCAGTAACTGTCCTTGGTGCAACCGACACACAGGCCGCTGGCAGCGCAAGCGGGTCCTGTCCGACCCACGCAATCAGCATCGGTGGCGCATTTTGCGCACCTGTTGCCCAGGCACAAGGGCTTGTCCGTCGGACAATCCTTGTCCGCGCTGCAGGTACCAGCCGCGTCCGGGATCGGCGCCGCGTCGGGAACGGGCTGGGGGGCGTCCACACTTGCGTCTGGCGTCCCAACCGATCCCCCCTGGGACGTCGTTCCACCGGTCGCGAGGGATCCGCCGGTACTGGAAATGCCGCCGGTGCTCGAAATGCCGCCGGTGCTTGAAATGCCGCCGATGCTCGAAATGCCGCCGGTGCCGGGGGTGCCCCCGGTGTCGGGGATTCCGCCTGTCGCAGTCGATCCGGCGGTGTCGCCTGTGGAGGCCGTCGTGGTTCCACCAGAACCACCGGCGCTCCCGGCCTCGACCGATCCGCCAGATCCGCCCACAGACTGATCGGCGCCAAGCAAAGCGTCGCTGGGAACTGCGCCGCTTTCAAGATGTGCTCTGTCCACCGCCGTCTCGCTCGTTGTGCGCACGTCGATGGAAGATAGATCGCGGCCTCCGGCGTCGCTCGCCGTGACGGGACATGGATTTCCCTTGCAACAGCCACCCGGCTTGCCTGGAGCCAAGCACGAATAGCCGGCCGGACACTGTTGGTCGGTCGAACAGATCCGATCGGCGACATCGGGCGACGGCTTGGAAAAGCAGCCCGTCGCGGACGCCAAGGCCACCAGCGTGAGCCAGCTGAGGTTTGCAGCGGATCCACGTTCAAAGCGTTTCGCACTCATTAGTAGGTACCTCGCAGCGACAAAGAAGCAATGCCGGGGAGAAGAACGGGCGTCAGTGACACTCCGGTCGACGCTGCGGCCGTGGGGCCCGAACGTCCACCCAGCACGAAGAGCGTAGCGCCAGTCACGAGGGCGGCCCCGCCTACGCCGTAGCCGACCCAGCCCAGGAGCTCATAGGTATCGCGGCTGCTCGCCTTGCCGCGATCCCAGCCGGCGGGCTTGTTGAGGTCACTGGTCAGGCTGTTTGCGTAGAGATTGAAAACGATGCCGCCAGCCAGGGCGACAACTCCCACGGAGGCGGTCACAATGCCGACCGTACGCAAGTACGTAGGAGCAGGCGGCCCCGAGGGGGGCGGTGTCACCGCAACGTTCACGGTTGCGGCGGGCGCCACCGGAGGCGGAGCGGCGGGCGGCGGCAGCGGCGGGGGAGACAAGGATGGCGGCGCGAGCTTGGCCTGCTCGGCTTCGCATTCCGAAATGTGGTTGTCGACTTGGGATTTCTCAGTCGTCGTCAGTTTCGGGGCCTTGCGCAGGTACTCTCTGAATCGGTCGATTGCCTCCGACCAGCGGTGGTTCTGTTCAAAGCAGCGCCCCTGATTGAAGATATGGACGGGGTCGTTGGTTTCCACGAAGAGGTCGCCCAGCAGGTCGATGCCCTTGCTCACGTCCCCGGTAATGCAGGCCTTCTTGGCTGCTTTTTCCCGGCTCGTCGGCTTGCCCTCCGCTGCGGCGGGCGGTGCCGCGCCTAAGGCGACGGCAAGAGATGCGACGAGGAAAAATGACGGCGAGATACGCATGAACGCGATCCTTTCTAAGCAACTGACGGACAGCATCACCATTTTGCGTGAGCGTCGATGATCGAACAAGAAGTAACTTGCAGGGCGCAACGAGCGATCAAAGTCAGTTCTCTGACCAAATCCGGACGTGACGCGGGCATCGGAATGGTGCGGCCGGAGCCCCGGATCTGGCTGGAATCTCGACGGCGTTGCCCACCGGTGGTGTTTCCATTCAGCGCCTGGTAGACGCGCGACGAGTTCACCGCTTTCCACGATCATCCGTTCCGTTGCTTTCTGGAAATATCCCGGGGCTCCGAGTAGTTATACGCCTTCGGAAATTCCCATTCTTGAGGAGAACGCATGGACGTCCGTGTCATCAATGAAATGGTCCAGCAGCAATCCGCTTTCGTCGACAACCTGACCGCCGAAGTTGGCAAGGTCATCGTCGGCCAGAAGGCCATGGTCGAGCGCATCCTCATCGGCCTGCTCGCCGGGGGGCATGTTCTGCTCGAGGGCGTTCCTGGTTTGGCCAAGACCCTGACGGTCAAGACCCTGGCCGACTCGCTCGACATGCGCTTCCAGCGCATCCAGTTCACGCCCGATTTGCTGCCGGCCGACATCGTGGGCACGGTCATTTACAACCAGAACCGCGGCGAGTTCGTTTCCAAGAAAGGACCCATCTTCGCCAACCTGGTGCTGGCCGACGAAATCAACCGCGCGCCGGCCAAGGTGCAGTCCGCATTGCTGGAGGCCATGCAGGAACGCCAGGTCACGGTGGGCGACGAAACCCATGCGCTGCCCGACCCGTTCCTGGTTATGGCCACGCAAAACCCCATCGAACAGGAAGGCACATACGCGCTGCCCGAGGCGCAGCTCGACCGCTTCATGCTGATGGTCAAGGTCGGCTACCCCAGCAAAGAGGACGAGCGCGCGATCATGGACCGCATGACCTCGGGCACGTCGGTGCGGGCTGCGCCAGTGGCTTCGCCACGCCAGATCGCCGAGGCGCGCTCGGTGCTGAGCCAGATCTACATCGACGAGAAAATCCGCGACTACATCGTCAACATCGTACACGCCACCCGCGATCCAAAGGCCTACGGTCTGGCCGAGCTGGCCGACTTCATCGAATACGGCGCCAGCCCGCGCGCTTCGATCTACCTGAACCTAGCGGCACGCGCGCACGCCTTTTTGCGCCGGCGCGGCTACGTCACGCCCGAGGATATCAAAGCCATCGGCGTGGACGTGCTTCGCCATCGGGTCATCCTGACCTACGAGGCCGAGGCGGAAGAAATGACCTCGGAGCAGGTGGTGCGCAAGCTGTTCGAGCACATCGAGGTTCCGTAAGCCGTTCATGCTGACCCGCGAGCTGCTGCGGAAAATCCGCACAATCGAAATCGTGACCGAGCGCCTGGTGCGCGATCGGATGGCGGGCCAGTACCATTCGGTGTTCAAGGGCTCGGGCATCGCGTTTTCTGAAGTGCGCCAGTACATCCCGGGCGACGACATCCGGCTCATCGACTGGAACGTGTCGGCGCGCATGAACGCGCCCTACATCAAGTTGTTCGTCGAGGAGCGCGAGATGACCGTGCTCCTGCTGGTCGACATGTCGGCTTCGGGGCGCTTCGGTTCAGTGGGACAAGAGAAGCGCGAGCTGGCGGCCGAGCTGGCCGCGGTGCTCGCCTTTTCCGCCATCCGCAACAACGACCGCGTCGGCCTCATCATCTTCACCGACAAGGTCGAGCGCTTCGTACCAGCCAAGAAGGGCAAGAAGCACGTTCTGCGCGTGATCAGCGAGATCCTGTCGTACCAGCCGAATTCGCCCCACACCAACCTGGGACTGGGCCTGGATTTTCTGGGGCGCATCGCCCGCCGGCGCGCGGTCGCCTTCCTGGTTTCGGACTTCCTGGCCCCGCCCGAGCAATACGAACGCTCGCTGCGCATAGCGGCCCGGCGCCACGATCTGGTTCCCGTGGCGGTGACCGATCCGCTGGAAGAGCAGCTACCGCGGGTGGGCTTGCTTGAAGTGCAGGACCCGGAGAGCGGCGAGGTCGTGGTGTTCGACACCTCGGGGCCGGAAGCGAAAGTCTTCGCCGCCAAGAGTCGCGCGGCCCGCGAGGCGCGCGAAAATATGTTCCGTCGTCTCTCTCTCGACGCCATCGCGGTGAGGACCGATCGTCCCTACCTGCCCGCGCTCACCAGTTTCTTCGAGGCGCGGGCGCGGAGGTTGCGGCATTGATTCAGTGGATCCTGGCCACCCTGCTGGCCGCGGTGCCGCCCGATGCCGGGGGGCACGCCGACGCGCAGCCGAGCGCGCTGGCGGCTCCCGCGCGCGCCGACGCACCCACGGTGACCGCGCGTGTGGACAAGACCGAAGCCCACGTGGGCGATGCCCTGCACCTGTCGATCACCGCGGTGGGTCCCATCACCACACCGGTCATCTTGCCGGACAACATCGATCTCTCGCCCTTCACCGAGCTTTCGCGGCACCTGGAAGAAAAGGATCTGGGCGACGGAAAGATGCGCCGCGAGTTCGCGCTGACTGTGGCGACCTATGAGCCCGGTGCGCGGGAGATCCCTGCCGTGGAGGTGACCTACTTTGGCAAGGGCGGCGAGGTTCTCAGCGCGCGCACGCAACCGATTGCCGTCACCATCAGCAGCCTCATCGCCAACGAGCCTGAACCCAAGCTGAAAGAAAATGCCGGCCCGGTGCCGGTGATCCAGCGCGACTATCTCTACGCCTACATCGCGGGTGGCCTTCTGGCTGCTGGACTGGGCGCCGCGCTGGCCCTGTTCATTCGCCGACGCCTGCGCGCGCGGGCCGCGCATCGCCCGGCGCCGCCGCCGCGGCCAGCGCACGAGGTGGCGCTGGAACGTCTCGATCGTTTGGGCGCTCGCCTGGCAACCAGCGACGATCTGCGGCCTTTCATTTTCGAGCTGTCCGAGATCATTCGCGAGTACCTGGGCGCTCGCTTTTCCTTCGACTCGCTGGAGTTGACCACGGAAGAGCTGGTGCTGCGCTTGCGCCGACGGGTTCCCATCCAGGAAATGCGCGGCTTCGTGCTGGGCGAAGTGGAAGGCTGGCTGGCCGGTTGTGACCTGGTGAAGTTCGCCAAGGTCTCGCCCTCCATGGCCGAAGCACGCGGAGCCCTGGAAACCGGCATTCGCATCGTGGAATCGTCGCGCCCGCGACCTGAGCCGCCGGTCCCGGATCCTGGCGTGGACGCCGCAAGCTCCCCAGGAGGCGCTTAGATGCTAGCCACTATTCTCTCGGGATTCAACGGCCAACGGCGCGATCCGGAGTTTCACCACAGAGAGCACAGAGGCCACAGAGGCCGGAAGGAAAGGGTTCCGGATCCGGCTCCGAACCCTTCTTTCCTTCCCATCCGTCTCTGTGATCTCTGTGCTCTCTGTGGTGAAATCCGGGGCAAACCTGCGGAGGCGCCACATGGCTGAGCGCCCCGAGAAAAACCGAGCGGTTCAAGGCGCGATTCCGTACTCGTTGCTGGCTACCGTCTTCTTGCCGGCAGGTTTGGTCTATCTCTGGTGGTTTCGTTCGATTGAACTGTTGCGCTTCGCCCATCCTGCGGCCCTCGCGCTGATTCCGCTCGGCACCGCGCTGGTGCTCTGGGTCGGCATCAGACGGGCGCCGTCCCGCAATCCTGTGCTGGTGCACTCGCGCGCCGGCGAGATGCGCCTTTTGCGACGGGGATGGGCCGCGCGGCTCGCCGATCTCCCGGTGGTGCTGCGCCTCTTCGTCGTGGTGGCGGTGGCTTTGGCCCTGGCACGACCGCAGACCCCGCAGAAGGACGACGATCTCGAGCTGGAAGGCATCGACATCGTGGTCACGCTCGACATGTCCGGCTCCATGGAAGAAACCGATCTGCAGCCCAATCGTCTGGAAGCAGCCAAAGCCGTGATTCAAGACTTCGTCACGCGGCGGCGCGGAGATCGCATCGGGCTGGTGATCTTCGGCCGCGAAGCCTACACCTATACGCCGCTCACCCTCGACCACGGCACCTTCCTGCGCATGCTGGCCGAACTGCAACCGGGTATCGTCGACGGACGCGGCACGGCCATCGGTAACGGGCTGGGCGTGGCACTGTCCCGTCTGCGCAAGTCCGACGCCAAGTCCAAGGTCATCATCCTGCTCACCGACGGGGACAACAATTCGGGCAACATCTCGCCGTTGCAGGCCGCCAGTTTCGCGCAGAAAATGGGCGTGAAGATCTACACCATCCTGGCCGGCGCCCATGACAGCAGCCGCGAGGCTGACGACGCCAATCCGCAACAGCAGCGCTACGCAGTCAATCCCAAGTTGCTGGAACAGATCGCCGGCATGACGGGTGGCTCGCCCTATCTGGCCACCGATACGCGCGCCCTGGCGCAGCGGTTCCAGAACATCCTCGAGGAACTGGAAAAGTCGCGCATCCGCGATCGCGGCGTGCTCTATGCCGAGCTCTACCCGCGCTTCCTGTGGCCGGCCTTCGCGGTCTTGCTGCTGGAAATTGCCTTGCGCCTGTCTCGCCTGCGGAGGCTGCCGTGAATCGCGTGGGGAGGCGGCGAGCTTCGCTCGCCGCGGACCATCGCGGGAGGGTTTGGGAACCCTCTTAGGGTTCCCATGAAAAACCATGCGCATCGCTGACCCGCACTTGCTCTGGCTTCTGCTGGCGGCTCCCACCGTGGTGCTGGCCTACGCCATTGCCTTTGCCCGGCGGCGCCGTTTGCTCAAGCGGTTGGGCGAGCCCGCGCTCATTGCGCGCATGGCAGCCTCGGTATCAGTGCCCCGCAAGGTGCTGGCTGCGGCCCTGGTCGTGCTGGCGGTGGCATTCTTGGCTCTGGCTCTGGCCCGACCCCAGGCCGGTGGAAGGGCCCGTTTGGAGAAGCAACGCGGGCTCGACATCGTGGTGGCACTGGATTTCTCCAAGTCCATGTTGGCCAAGGACATCTATCCCTCGCGCCTGGAGCGCGCCAAGCGCGAGCTGGAACGGCTGATGGACCGGCTGGCCGGCGATCGCATCGGGCTGGTGGCTTTCGCGGGCGAGACCCTGACCTACCCGCCAACGACGGACTATGCCGCGGTCAAGCTCTTCTGGCGCGACATGACCCCGTCGGATATTCCCGTGGGCGGCACTGCCATCGGCCGCGCGCTCAAGTCGGGGCTCGACATGCTGAAGCGCCTGCGCGCCCAGGGCGGCGAGACGCGGGGCCAGGTGATCCTGCTGCTCACCGACGGGGAAGACACCGACAGCGAGCCCATGGAAATAGCCGACGAGGCGGCCAAGCTGGGGGTCAAGGTCTTTGCCGTGGGCATCGGCTCGCGCTCGGGCGAGCTGGTGCCGGAAGTGAATGAAGAAGGCCAGGCCCAGGGCTACATCAAGGATCGCGAGGGCAAATACGTCACCTCGCGCCTGGGCGAAGACTTGCTGTCCAAGATCGCGGCGCGCACGGGCGGCGAGTACCTGCGCGCCGATGCGCGCCACTTCGGCGTGGAGGCCATCGAGGCCGCGCTGGCCGGGCTGAAACGCACCGAGAACGAAGCCCGCTTGGTCAAACGCTACGACGAGGTCTGCGAGTATCTGCTCTTGCCCGCCTTTCTGCTTCTGCTTGGGGAAGTCTGCCTGAACGAACGCCGCAGGAGGCGGACATGATCGCGAACTGTCGCGCGGCACACGGGTTTCCCGCTGTGCTTGCACTGCTGCCGCTGCTCGCGGCATGGAATCCGCTGGAACGTCCCAACCGAGCGGTCACCGATGGAAACGCCAGCCTGCAGAAGGGCAAGGCCGAGGACGCGCTGACCCACTATGACCAAGCGGCGGCGGCCCTTCCGACCGACCCGGCGGTTCACTTCAATCGCGGCACGGCCCTGTTTGCGCTGTCCCGCTACGACGAGGCCATCGCCGAGCTGATGAAGGCCACTGAGAGCAAGTCGCCCCCGCTCAAGGCGGCGGCCTTCTACAACCTGGGCAATAGCTACTTCAAAGCTGACCACTACGCCGACGCCATCGCCGCGTACAAGCACTCGCTAGCCCTGGAGCCCAGCGACATGCGCGCCAAGTGGAACCTGGAACTGGCTCTGCAGAAAAAACAGGAAGAAGACAAGAAGAAGCAGGACCAGCAAGACAAGGACAAAGACAAAGACAAGAACAAGCAGGACGATCAGAAGAAACAGGACCAGGACAAGAAGCAGGACGAGAAGAAGGACGACAAGAAGCAGCAACCAGACGCTGGCGCGCCCAAGCAAGAGCCGCCCAAGCCGCCGCAAGGCCAGGACGCTGGAGCCCCACCGCCGCCGCAAGAAGAACCGGCGGCGCAACCCAAGGATGACAAAGCTCCCGAAATGAGCGAGATCGATGCTGTCTTGGACAGCCTGGAGCGAAGCCCCAAAGATCTGGAGAAGATGCGTGCCCGTCTGCGCGCCGTGCGCCGCGCGCCGCCGGCCAAGGATTGGTAGCGATGCGGACTCGCGTTCTATCGATCGTCGGGCTGATGATCGTGACTGCCGCGGGCGTGGCCCGCGCCGCCCAGCCGAGCTTCGTCGCGCGCGTGGACCGCACTCAGGTCGGCGCCGGCGAATCGTTCACCCTGGAGATCACCCTGTCGGTCGAGAACGGCCGGGTGGATGGCTATCGCGCGCCGGATCTGCGCGGCTTGCGCGCCCTGTCCGAGCGACCGAGCCAGTCCACCCAGATGCAGATGGGTGGCGGCGGGACTTTCGTGCGCCAGGTATACGGCTGGCACTACGAGGTGCTGGCGCCCGACCGCGGCACCTTCAACATAGGTCCGGCGCGCGTGCGCGTGGATAGTCAGGAACTTCGTACCGAAAAGATCACCGTTACCGTGGTTGATTCGGGTCAGGCGCCAGCGGCGCGGCGTCCGGGCCGCGGCTTTCCCCACGGCATTCCCAATCCTGGCCTGCCCTTCCCCGGCCTTGGCGTGGAGGACGATACCCCGCCCGCCGAACCAGAACAGGGCCGCGGCCGGCGCAATTTTCTCCGCGTCCAGCCCAGCAAGATCAAAGCCTACGTGGGCGACCAGATTACAGTGGAGTGGTTCTTGTACCTCACCGAGCGGCAGGACAAGTACGGCACCACGGCCGAGCCGCGCACCGACGGTTTCTGGGTCGAGGATCTGCCTTCTGCCAATCAACACGCCGGGCTTTCGCTGACTCAGCAGTCCTACGAAGGACGCAGCTATCTGGTCGCCCCGCTGATGAAGAAGGCTCTCTTTCCGCTGCATCCGGGTCGCCTGACCATCAGCCCGCTCGAATCCGAGATCTCGCGCGTCGATTTTTTCGGCGCGACCCTGCGCACCGAGCGCCTCAAGACCGAGCCTCTGACCATCGAGGTCCTGCCCCTGCCGACGGCGGGCCAGCCGCCCAAGTTCGACACCTCGGCGGTGGGCCATTTCACTCTGCGCGCTGAAGTCGACCGCGATCGGGTCAACGTGGGCGAGGCGGTTACGCTCAAGCTGGCCATCAGCGGGCAAGGCAATCTGCGCAAGCTGGCCGCGCCGACGCTACCTCGCCTGGACGGCTGGAAGGTGTACGAGCCCAAGGTGTCGGTGACCCTCAACCCGGGCGAGCGGGTGGAGGGCAGCAAGGCGGTCGAGTACCTGCTGTTGCCGGAGCGCCCAGGCGTGACGACAATTCCACCCTTCACCTTGGCCTTCTTCGATCCCGAACGCGGCACCTACGGCAGCGAGAAGAGCAATCCGCTGCGCATCGAAGTGAGTGCCGATGCGGCGCAGCCCGCGCATCCAGCCCCGACGGGAATCGTGGCTGCCGGTTCGGCCGCAGCCGCGTCCGGCGGTGAGAATGTGCTCGCGCTCGACATCCGGCCCTTGCGCAACCGCCCCACCCTGCGCCGCGATCTGGGCGCGAGTTTCTATCAGTCGCGCGGCCTCGGGATCATCGTCGCGGTGCCGCCCCTGGCGCTGGCGCTGACCGCTTTGATCGGGTTCGCGCGCGAGCGGCTGAGCCAGGAAACCGAGGGCACGCGGCGACGCAAGCTGCGCCGGCTGGCGCGCCGACGTCTGCGTACAGCCGAGGCCCACCTCAGGGAAGGCCGGCTGGCACAGGCCTTCGGCGAGATCGAGCGCGTGCTGCGCGAGTTTCTCACCGGCAAGCTGGGCACCCAGATCGCGGGCCTGTCGTGGGACGAGCTGCGCTCCGCTCTCGCGCAGGCGGGGGTGGCGCCCAAGCTGGTGGATGCCACGCTGGCCGCGCTGGAGGATTGCGACCGGGCCCGCTTTTCCCCGGGCAATCTGTCGCCCGAGGAAGTGCGCACGGCCCGAGATCGAGCCGGCGAGATCATCTTGCAAATCGAGAAGGCGGCCTTGCGGCCCGTGGCAGCGCGGGAGGCTCGGTCGTGATCCGGCGCACAGGGATTGGGCTGCTGGCGTTCGTGCTCCTGCTTTCCGCACGGCCAGCGCGCGCTGACCTGCTCGACGAGGCGTGGAAGCGCGGCAACGATGCCTATCTGCACGGCGATCTGGCGGCCGCCATCGCCGCCTACGAACAGTTGGACCGGCAAAACGTGGCGTCGCGCGACCTGTACTACAACCTGGGCGTGGCCCACTTCCGCCAGGGCAGCCTGGGACGCGCCATCTGGTCCTTCGAGCGCGCGCTGGAAATTGATGCCGACGATGAGGACGCGCGCTTTAACCTGGCCCAGGCGCGCAAACTGGCCGAGCGCCGCGTGCTCGACAAGATGGAAAGCGCGGAGCGCGAACCTCTGTGGATTCGCGTGGTCACCTTCTTCACCGCATCGACTGAGACCTGGATCTTCGTGGGTCTGTACCTCGGCTGCTTTGTCCTTTTGTTCCTGCGCCGGCGTGCGGCTGACGACTCACGCGCAGCGCTCACCGCAGGCGCGGCCATCCTGGGCACGGGCGCGCTGCTGGCGGGCGTGCTGCTGCTCGGCCGCATGAACCTGGACCGCATTCCCTTTGCCGTCGTGCTGCCCGATATGGTCGCCGTGAAGGAAGGCGCCGACACCAGCTATCACACCAGCTTCGAAGTGCACGCCGGCCTGCGCGTGCGCTTGCTGGATCGCGATCAGGACTGGGTGCGCGTGCGGCTGGCCAATGGACTCGAAGGCTGGCTGCGCGCGGAAGACGTGGGCCGGCTGTAAGGATCGCGCGCATGGAGCGCCTGTTTTCCCGACGGCTCGCCTGGACCACGGCCGAAAACTCCCTGGCCCGCGCCGAGGCTGCGGTCCGCGCTTCGGGCCGGCCGCTTCTGGATTTGACCGTCAGCAATCCCACGCAAGTGGGTCTGCACTATCCCGATGAAGAGATCGCGCGGGCCTTTGCCGACGCTGCCACGAATCCCTATCAACCATCACCGTTGGGCGTGCCCAGCGCGCGCGCGGCCGTGGTAGCGGACTACGCCCGTCGCGGCGTCGGGCTGGATGCCAATCAAGTGGCTCTTACCGCCAGTTCAAGCGAATCGTACGCTCTGCTTTTCAAGTTGCTCGGCGATCCAGGCCAGACCGTGCTTTGCCCGGAGCCGAGCTATCCCCTGTTCGAGTACCTGGCCTGTCTCGAGAGCCTGACTCCGCGGCCCTACCGGCTGCGCTTCGACGGGCTTTGGCACATCGCTTTCGCCAGCCTGGATTTCACCGACGCTGCGGCCATCATCCTGGTCAACCCCAACAACCCCACCGGTTCTTTTGTGTCTCGCGAGGATTTCGATCGTCTGGCCGGGCTGGCGGCCGAGCACGGCCACGCACTGATTGTCGACGAGGTATTTGCCGATTTCCTGCTTGCACCGTCGGCCGGCGCGGTCACCGCTGTGGCGGGCCGGCCCTCGCCCGCGTTGGTATTCTCGCTGGGCGGGCTGTCCAAGTCGTGCGGCTTGCCCCATCTCAAGCTGGGCTGGATCGCGACCACCGGACCAGACGCCCTGGTCCGCGGTGCACTGGCGCGCCTCGAGTTGATCGCCGATACGTACTTGTCAGTAGGAACACCAGTGCAGACGGCCCTGCCTGGACTGTTGCGAGCGGGGGTTGCGATCCGTCGCCAGATTCTCGAGCGCGTGCAGCGCAACCGGCAGGTCTTGGTCAAAGCCCTGGGTGCGCACTCGCCCTGCACGCTGCTGCCCGCGGAGGCCGGCTGGTGCGCCATCCTGCGCGTACCCGAGATCGTGAGCGACGAGGCCTGGGCCGGCACGCTGCTGGAACAAGACGGCGTTTTGGTGCAACCGGGCTACTTTTTCGACCTGACCATGGGCGCCACCCTGGTGCTCAGCCTCATCGTGCAGGAGTCGGTCTTCGCCGAAGGCGTGGCGCGATTGCTTGCGCGCGTGGCTGCTACTTGAGGCCCAGGTGGTCCAGCACCACATCAGCGTCGGTCATGAACCACCTCGACCAGTGCCCGCTCCGCCGCCGCGCGGGAAATCTTCAGGTCCACGTAGCGCGAGGGCAGCAGCATGGCGAACACATGCCGGTCCACCGGATCGCGATCCAACAACAAGCGTCCGTCGCGTACCACCTGGCGCCCCAGAATGGGTGAGGCCCGACGCAGGTCAACCAAGTCTACTTCCCGTCCCAGCAGGGTGGACAGGTCGAGGCGAGCCGCAAGCACCGCCTCGACCGGCACTGGCCTGGAAAACAGGGCCGCCAGATCTACGTCCGAATCGTCTCGCGCCTCGCCCCGGGCCTGCGAGCCGAATAGCCACAGCGCCGAAAGGGGAAATCGACCCTCCAGCAAAGAAGCCGCAGCAGCGAGTCCTTCGGCAGTAACCACAGTGGCAGTAGGCTAGCACAGCTGTCGTTCTCCAGCGTGGCGGGGCCGCTGGCGGGCGTGGCAAGCAGGACGCCGTCGGTCCGGCACCGTCGGCGCGACGAGGTGAATCGATGAGGGAAACGTCGTTGATGGTGCGGTTGCATGGTACGCTTCTTCACCATGCAAACCAGGCAGTTGACGGCGATCATTGAACGGGAGGGCGACGGCTATGTATCCCTGTGCCCGGAAGTGGACGTTGCCAGCCAAGGTACCACGATCGATGAAGCACGCGTGAACTTGATTGAAGCCCTGGAGCTGTTCTTTGAAACGGCCGACGCTTCGGAGATCCAGAGCCGCATGCACAGCGAGGTATTCGTGACCCGGCTTGAGGTGGCGGTTGGGTAGACTGAAGATCTTCTCGGGACGACAGCTCTGCGCCGTTTTGGAGCAGCATGGATTCGTCAATATCCGCCAGCGCGGCAGCCACATCGTCATGCAGAAGCGCGAGGGCGAAACAACGGTGACGATACCGGTGCCCGATCACGCCGAAATCAAGATCGGCACGCTCTTGTCCATCGTAAGGCAATCGGGCCTGCCAAGGGCTGTCTTCGAGCCCTGACGTCGAGGAAGTCCTCGACAGCCTGGCCGCCCTCGGCGCCTGAAGATCGATGACCTGAAAGGCCAAGAGGTTTACACCGAAATGGGTCTGCTTCGACGCGCACTGTTGAGGCAGCGCCGGCTCGTGTCGTATGACGCGTGGCCAGGGCACCACCCGACACAGAAGAACCTAAATCCGTTCACCCATGCACTGTATGGATCGAACAGGAGAGAACATGTCCCGAGCGCACACAACGACGAGTGGTTTGAGAGCGGGCAACGCCATTGCACCGGTGAGTTTTCTGGCGATTTTTCTGGCTCTCGGTTGCGGAAACTCCGGCGGGAAGGCCGTCGGAACCGGCGGCAGTTCGAGCCACGGCGGGACGACAGGCTCGGGCGGCGTGGTGGCGTCAGCCGGCGCAACCGCGAATCCAGCGGGAACCACGGCCTCGGGCGGCCTGGCAGCCACGGGCGGCGTTTCGTCAAATGGCGGGATTTCCGCGACTGGCGGCGTGCTCGCAACAGGGGGCGCTGCTACGACCGGCGGGAGCCTGGCCTCGGGCGGCGCTAGCTCGGCCTCGGGTGGCAACTCGGCGGCGTCCGGAGGTACCTCGTCTAGGTCCGGTGGCAGTCTCTCCACCACCGGCGGCAACGCTACCCGCGCCGGTGGCGCGTCAGCGGGAGCCGGCGCTACCAGCACGGGCGGGAAGAACGCCGGTGGAATCACCACTGGCGGCGCCGCTGGCATAGTGGTCGGCGGCAACGCGACTGGTGGCGCCACTAGCAGCAGCGCGGCCGGCGGCGTCGGCGGTCCCTATTCGCCGACTTGTCCGACCGGCGGCACCACCTACGCCTATCCCTTTCGCAATCCTTGCCTCGCCCTTGAGGATCGCGTGACCAATCTCTTGGGCCTTCTGACCGATGCAGAAAAAGTGTCGCTGCTCACCGAGCACCAGCCTGCCATTTCTCGGCTGAACATCGCAGCCTTCACCACCTTTACCGAAGGCATCCACGGGCTGGGCTGGGCCGCCGGCGTGTCGGCCGTCCTCTCGACCCAGTTTCCGCAGGCTTCTGGCCTGGGCGAAACCTGGGATCCCGATGTGCTGACCCAGGCATTTGCCCAGGTGGGAAACGAGGCCCGCGTGTACTTCGTGAAAAACAAGGGGCAGCAAGTCGGCCTGGCCCTCCGCGCACCCGTGGTGGACCTGTCGCGCGATCCACGCGCCGGCCGCGCCGAGGAGAGTCTGGGTGAGGACCCGTACCTGGTCGGCGAACTGGCCAAGGCTCTTGTGCGCGGCCTGCAGGGCAGCAACCCGCTGGCCCTGCAAGAAGCCGCGACCATGAAGCACTTCTTTGTCTACAATCAGGAGCAAAACCGCGGCAACAACAACGTGATTGTCGACGACAGGAACCTGCGCGAGT
>Ga0265330_10000460_pt1 | contig 27153 bp, 19 predicted proteins | sample 41919metaG_FD_202083 | JGI IMG/M metagenome (GOLD analysis project Ga0265330, IMG submission 202083) | Rhizosphere microbial communities from Carex aquatilis grown in University of Washington, Seatle, WA, United States - 4-19-19 metaG | ecosystem: Host-associated > Plants > Roots > Rhizosphere...
TCGCCAACGTGGCGCGAGGCCAGCGCGGGTGCTACTGTCCGCGCCTAAATGGCCCCTGAGGCATTCCGATCTCCGAGCCCGGTCGATCTGGAGCCGCTGCGCGCGCTGCTGGATGGATGGACCGGACTTCAGCACCGCAACCTGATCGCCGTCCTGCAGCGCACGCAGGAGATGTACGGCTACCTGCCCGTCGCTGCGCTCGACGCGGTCGCGGACCACATGCGCATTTCCGAAGCCCGCGTGTACGGCGTGGCGACCTTCTACTCGCAGTTCCGCCTCAAACCGCGCGGACAGCACGTGGTGCAGGTCTGCAACGGCACGGCTTGCAACGTGAAAGGCTCCGAGAGCCTGCTTGAGGAACTGGTGGCGGTGCTTGGCATCCGGCCGGGGGAGACTACGCCCGATGCCAAGGTCACGCTCGAGCAGGTGGCGTGCGTGGGCGCGTGCGGCGTGGCGCCTGCCATCGTGGTCGACGGCGAAGTGCACGGCCGCATGACCCCGCGCCAGACCCGCCGGATCGCGGAGAAGCTGCTGGCCAGTCCCAAGCGAGAGCGCGCGCCGGTCACGCGACCCAAACCCGCCGCACCGGTGCGCGGCAAGACCTTCCTCGAGCGCTGCTGCGACGAGTGCAAGAACCGCGAGGGCACACCCTGCCCCAACTTCCTCCTGTGTCGGCTGGAAGACATGAGCTGCCATGACGACACGGCCTGCAGCAAATATCGTAGCGAGCTTCGCGATCTGGCACTACACACCAGCCCGAACACGGTCGCCCAGATCTTCCTGTGCAAAGGGCTGACCTGCGACGCCGGCAACGAGTCGGCCATCTACGCCGCCTTCCGCACCGAGCTCAAGCGCCGCGACCTGCTGGAACAGGTGGAGTTCGTGGAAACCGGGTGCCAGGGCCTGTGCGAGGTGGGCCCCATCGTTCAGCTGAAACCGCTGCCCGCCTTCTACTGTCGCGTGAAGCCCGCCGACGTGGCCGAGATCGTGCAAAAGCACATCGTGGGCAAGCAAATCGTCGAGCGGCTGCTCTATGCCCCCGGACAGGTCACCGAGGCCGACATTCCCTTCTACCAGCATCAGGAACGCCGGGTGCTGTCGAACACCGGGCGGATCGACCCGGAGAACATCGACGAGTACATCGCCCGCGGCGGTTACCGGCCGCTGTACCGAGCGCTCAAGGAGCACACCCCCGAAAAGATCGTCGAGTTGGTCACCGCCGCTGGTTTGCGCGGACGCGGGGGCGGCGGGTTCCCCACCGGGCGCAAGTGGTCCATCGTGCGCACGCAGTCGCCGGTCGAGCGCACGCTGGTGTGCAACGCCGACGAGGGAGATCCGGGCGCCTTCATGGATCGCAGCCTCCTCGAGGGCGATCCGCATCGCGTGCTGGAAGGCATGCTCATCGGCGCCTACGCCATCGGCGCGCACCACGCTGTCATCTACTGTCGCGCCGAGTATCCCCTGGCTGTGCGTCGCCTGGAAACAGCCATCGAGCAGGCGCGATCCTACGGACTGGTTGGACCCAACATTCTCGGCACCGGCTACTCGGTGCACGTCGAGATCGTGCAAGGCGCGGGCGCCTTCGTCTGCGGCGAGGAGACGGCGCTCATCTCTAGCATGGAAGGCAAGCGGGGCATGGCGCGCAACAAGCCGCCCTACCCGGCCGAGGTCGGCTTCTACGGCCACCCGACCTGCGTAAACAACGTCGAGACCTTTGCCAACGTGCCGCTCATCATCGATCGTGGGGTGGACTGGTATCGCTCGGTAGGCACAGTCAAAAGCCCGGGCACCAAGTGCTTCTCGCTGTCGGGCAAGGTGAAGAATACCGGCCTGGTCGAGGTGCCCATCGGCACGTCGTTGCAGAAGCTGATTCAAGTGATCGGCGGCGGCGCGGAAGTCGGCAGCACCATCAAGGCGGCGCAAACGGGCGGACCTTCCGGCGGTTGCATTCCCGCCGATCGTCTGGACACGCCGGTCGACTACGAGAACCTGCGCACGCTCGGCGCCATGATGGGCTCGGGCGGCATGGTGGTGACTGACTCGGGAACCTGCATGGTGGCCTTCGCCAAGTTCTTTCTCGGGTTCACCCAGCACGAATCCTGCGGCAAGTGCATCCCGTGCCGCGAGGGCACCAAGCGCATGCTGGAGATTCTGGAGCGCATCACCGACGGCAAGGGCCAGATGAGCGACCTGGGCGAGCTGCAGCACCTGTCCCGCGCCATCTCGCGCACCTCGGCCTGTGGGCTGGGCCAGTCCGCGCCCAATCCCGTGATCTCGACCCTGCGCTACTTCGAGGCCGAGTATCTTTCGCACATTCGCGACCTGCGCTGCCTGGCCGGCGTGTGCAAGTCTCTGGTCACCTTCCGCATCCTCGACAACTGCCGCGGCTGCACCTTGTGTGAACGCAACTGCCCCACCAACTGCATCAGCGGCGAGCGGGGCAAGGTCTATGTCATCGATCAGGCCCGCTGCATCAAGTGCGCGGCCTGCCAGCGCGTGTGCCCGTTCGGGGCGGTGGCACGAACATGAGCGAGGCAAGTCCAGCGATGTCCGACGTCACGCTGACCATCAACGGAATCGAAGTCCGGGTGCCGGCCGGCAGCTCGCTGCTGCAAGCCGCGCGCGCCGTGGGCGCCCATGTCCCCACCCTGTGCTACGACTCGCAGCTCACAGCCTCGGGCGCGTGCCGCATGTGCGTGGTCGAGGTGAAGAACCCCGACGGCTCGACGCGACTGGAACCCGCGTGTTCCTATCAGGCGCAACCTGGCATGGTGGTGCGCACCAACACCCGCGAGCTGCGCGAAGCCCGCCGCGTGATCATCGAGCTGATTCTCGCCAACCATCCGCGCGCTTGCCAGACCTGCATCCGCAACGGCCGCTGCCAGTTGCAGTCGGCGTGCCGCGAATACCAGATCGATGGCATCCGCTACGAAGGCGAGAAGCGCCACAACGAGCCGGACACCTCGTCGGTGGCCATCACGCGCCACCCCGACTTCTGCATCCTGTGCGGCAAGTGCGTGCGCGTGTGCCGCGAGGTCCAGGGCGTGTACGCGCTGGATTTCGTCAACCGCGGTTTTCACACCACGGTGCTGCCCGCTTTCGACCGCGATCTCGTCGAAACCGTGTGCGTGCTGTGTGGGCAGTGTTTGCTTAAGTGCCCGGTGGCCGCCATCCGCGACAAGAGCTACCTCAGCGAGGTCGAGGCCGCGCTGGAAGATCCCAATCGCGTGGTGGTGGTGCAGATCGCGCCCAGCGTGCGCGCCACCATCGGCGAGGTCTTCGGCCTGGCGCCCGGGATCTCGCTCACGCGCAAGCTGCCCACAGCCTTGCGGCGCATTGGCTTCGACTACGTGTTCGACACCGACTTCGGCGCCGACATGGCGGTGATGGAGGAGGGACACGAACTGGTGGAACGACTCAAGAGCGGCGGCCCCTTCCCGCTCATCACCAGTTGCTCGCCGGGCTGGGTGAAGTTCATGGAGCACTTCTACCCAGAGTTCATCCCCAACATGTCGAGCACCAAGTCGCCCCAGCAGATCGTCGGCGTGCTGACCAAGACCTTCTTTGCCGAGCGCAACGGGATCGATCCCGCGCGCATCTTCAACGTTTCGGTCATGCCTTGCTCGGCCAAGAAGTTCGAGATCCGCCGCCCCGAACACCACCTGCCCAGCGGTTTGCCCGAGATGGATGCCGTGCTCACCACGCGCGAATTCGGCGACTTGCTCCGGCTCTACGAGATCGACCTGCCTTCACTGCCCGACGCGGCCTTTGACCCAATTCTTGGCGAAGCCACGGGCGCCGGCCTGATGTTTGGAGTGACCGGTGGCATGATGGAGGCGGCGCTGCGCACAGTGGCCACTGTGCTCGACCCGCAACGCGAGCCGCGCATGGAATACACCCTTCTGCGCGGCACAGCTGGCATCAAGCGCGGCTCGGTGCTCATTGGCGACCGCGAACTGAAGATCTGCGCCGTGCACGGCCTGGGTAATGCGCGGCTCGTGCTGGACGACATCAAGGCCGGGCGGGACGAGGTACATTTCCTCGAGGTGATGGCCTGCCCAGGCGGCTGCATCGGCGGCGGCGGGCAGCCACTGCCCACCGACGAGGAAACGCGACAGCGCCGCATCGAATGCATGTACGCCGAGGATCGCGGGATGCCGCTGCGCCAGGCCCACCAGAACCCGGCCATCCGCGCTGTGTACGACCAGTTCCTGGGCAAACCGCTCGGCGAAAAGGCCCACCACCTGCTGCACGCCCACTACGCCGCCCGCACCCCGCGCGGTTGGTGAGCCACCGACAGCACAGGACGGATCCGCCGAGCGCCGACGGGAGTCGGAGCAGGCCCAGACTGTCCACATGCTGTATGCTGCGGCAGGCTTGGACTTGGTAGCCTGGCGAGCCGTGCAAGGAGCAGAACCATGCGCAACAGCAACGCAGCAAGGATGACCAAGTACCTGGGCGTACGGATGCTGCTCGGGTGCACGTTGCTCTTTTGGCCAGCGTGTGGTCGGACCGCACTCTTGCCCAGGTGCTCGATCGAAGTCACTCCGGCGACGCTCGACTTCGGGCCGGTCGCTGTGGGTGGGCTGGCGACCATGAGCATCACCGTCGCCGACCGCGGCCGCGATGCCTGCAATATCTCCAGCGTCGGGCTGGATCCCAGCTCCGACGCAAGTTTCTCTCTGGGGCCGCAGGCATCGGCGTCGCTGGTCGTCAATCCAGGCGAGTCCGCCACCGTCGCGGTGACCTTCGCCCCAACCAGCGCGTCCGTGCCGCTCCAGCGTGGTGGAACCCTGGTTCTGCAAACCAGCGATTCGCTTCATCCGCGCGTGGAAGTGCCGCTTGCTGGGACAATCCGGACCAACTGCACGATCATGGTTACACCGCTCGCTGTCGACTTCGGCCAGGTTTCCATCAGTAGCACCGCCGCTGGCTCGGTCCTTGTCACCAACACCGGCAGCGGTCCTTGCGACATTGCGGATATCGCCATCGGTCCGGGCAGTGACCCGCAGTTCACGCTCGGCCCGGGAGAGGCATCGGGCTTCACACTTTCGCCCGGCGAACAACAATCGATCGTCCTGGCCTTCAACGCCACCGACCTGGCGGCGCCGCACCACAGAACCGGGAATCTGGTGCTCGATAGCACCGACGCGAAGCAAGCCACGGTGACTATCCCGCTCTCGGCTGACATCGACATCGGCTGCGTGCTGAGCATCACGCCCGCCAGCCTGGACTTCGGCAATGTCATCCTCAACACCAGCGCCAGCCGCGCTGTCACCTTGGTCAACCAAGGCACCGAGACCTGCCAGGTTTCGGGCGTCGGATTCGGCCAGAGCACCGACCCAGGCTTCACGTTGGACCCGGGGCAGTCGCTCGTGTTCACCATCGCGCCAGGCGCAAATCGTTCCATTTCGGTAAATTTCGGCGCCTTCGACAGCGCGCCACCGCACGTCCGGACGGGTACACTGGTTCTGCAGACCGGCAACCCGCGCGCACCGAATGCGTCGATCCCGCTGACAGCCACTGTCGCCACCGCCTGCACCGAGGCCAGCCAGTGGATTTACACCGTGGACAGTGACGGCACGTTCTCGCGCTTCGATCCCACGACCTTGACCTTCACCGACATCGCTATGCTCAACTGCCCGAGTTCCCCAAACCAGGCTCCCTTCTCCATGGCGGTCGATCAGAATGCGGTCGCCTGGGTTGTCTACGCCGACCAGCGGAACAACCGCAACGACCCTGCATCTCTTTTCAAAGTCGACACCGGAACCGGACAATGCCAGGCGACGAGCTTCCAGGTGGATCCGAATGGCCCATTCGCTCTTGGCTTTGGAATGGGGTTTGTGTTCAATCCCGCGACCAACGTCGACGCTCTGTACATCGCTGGCGGTGACGGAGTTAGCGACAGCTACTCGGAGTTGGCCACGGTTTCGTTCCCCTCACTGGCGGTGACTCCGATCGGGATGATCACCGCCGGCAATGCGGAGCTGACCGGAACGGGCGACGGCAGTTTGTGGGGGTTCGTCCCGGACAGGTACGCCCCCGACAACGAGTCCGAACTCGTGCGGCTCGATCCGGCCAGCGGCACGACCTTGGAAACCTATTCCTACTCGACCCTCTCCGGGGGCTCGTCTTGGGCCGTGAAGTTCTGGGGCGGATCGTTCTGGATCTTTCTCGACGGGGCACTGTATGAGGTGCCACGCGCCACGCCCCAGATCATCCTCACCCGCATCGCCGACACCGGCCACAAAATCGTCGGCGCCGGCGTCTCGACCTGCGCGCCGCTGTTCTAACTCCTGCCAAGCTTGATACACTTCGTCGGCCGTGCACTTCGTCGCTGATTTGCATATCCATTCGTATCTGTCGCGGGCGACCAGCAAAGAGCTGAACCTGGAGCAGCTGCATCGCTGGGCTCAGCGCAAAGGCATTGGGGTGGTCGCCACGGGAGACTTCACCCATCCGCGCTGGTTCGCCGAGCTGCGCGACAAGCTGGTGCCCGAGGGCGACGGACTCTTTGCCTTGCGCGAAGACTTGGCCCGAGCCGTGGACGCCGAGGTTCCCGCGGCCTGTCGCGCGCCGGTACGTTTCATGTTGTCGGTCGAGGTCAGCAGCATCTACAGCCGCGGCGATCAGGTGCGCAAGGTGCACAACCTCATCTACGCGCCCGATTTCGAGTCAGCGGCGCGCGTGTCGTCGCGCCTGGCCCGCATTGGCAACATCGAATCTGACGGCCGCCCCATCCTCGGCGTCGATTCGCGCGATCTTCTGGAAATCACGCTCGCCTCCTCGCCGGACGCGTTCTTGATACCCGCGCACATCTGGACGCCCTGGTTCTCGGCCTTGGGCTCGCAGTCGGGCTTCGATTCGATCGCCGAGTGCTTCGCCGATCTCGCGGATCACATCTTCGCGGTCGAAACCGGTCTCTCGTCGGATCCAGCCATGAATTGGCGCCTCTCCACGCTGGATCGCTATGCCCTGGTCTCCAGCTCCGATGCCCACTCACCAGACAAACTGGGTCGCGAAGCCAATCTGTTCGACTGCGATCTCTCCTACTTTGCCATGCGCGACGCGCTCCGCGAACGCGGGGCCGGGTTTCTCGGCACGCTTGAGTTTTTCCCCGAGGAGGGCAAGTACCACGCCGACGGCCACCGCAAGTGCGACGTGGTGATGACACCGGACGAGGCCGCTGCCTGCGGAAAGATCTGCCCGCGTTGCGGAAAGCCTCTCACCGGCGGCGTGCTCGGTCGGGTGGCGGCGCTGGCTGACCGACCAGAAGGTTTTTGGCCCGCGGGCGCCAAACCGTTTGCCAGCCTGGTGCCGCTGGTCGAGGTTCTGGGCGAAGTGCTGGGCGTGGGAGCGGGCAGCAAGCGCGTGGCGAGCGCATGCCAGCAGCTGGTGTCGCGGCTCGGGCCCGAACTGGCCGTGCTTCGGGATGCGCCCTTGGAAGATGTGGGCCGAGAGGGACCGCCGCTGCTGGCCGAGGCCCTGAGGCGCATGCGCGCGGGCGAGGTGAGACGACAAGCCGGCTACGACGGCGAGTACGGCGTGGTGCGCATGTTCGACGAGGAAGAGCGCCTGCGCTTGCTCGCGCAGACAGCCTTCTCCTTTGGTGGAACGGCTGTGGCGCGTGCCGAGAAGCCCAAAACCGAACCCGCGATGCGTCCGGCAAGCGAAGAAATTCCAATGGACTCTGTCGCCGGTCCCAATCTCGAACAGGAAGCAGCCATCGCCCATGACGAGGGGCCGCTGCTCATTGTGGCTGGTCCGGGCACGGGCAAAACGCGGACCCTGGTGGAACGAATTGCGCGGCTGGTGCGTACAGGGGTCGCCGTGCCGGCGGAGATTACGGCCATCACCTTCACGCGCAAGGCAGCCACCGAGTTGCGCGAGCGCCTCGCCAAGCTTCTGGGCGCGCGCGGCGAGGGCGTTTCCGTGCAGACCTTCCACGCGCTGGGGCTCGACCTGCTGCGGGCGCACGCGGCTGCCGTTGGGCTGCCGCCAGATTTCGCAATTCTAGACGAGACGGCTCGGCAAACGCTGCTCGCGCGGGTACACGCGGAGGCAGGCGAGTGCGCGCTATCGGTGGCACGACTCGCAAGCGCGATCTCGGCGGCCAAGGCCGCGTTGGTCGCACCGGAAGCCGCAGTACCCGAGCTCGCGCCGATCTACGCTGCGTACGAAAAGGCGCTCGCCGACGCAGGCGCGCTGGATTTCGACGATCTGGTGGCTCGTGCTGTCTGGCTACTGGAGAGTGACGAAGCCGCTCTCGTCTTCGCGCGCCGTCGCTGTCGCCACCTGCTAGTCGACGAGTATCAGGACATCAATGCGGCCCAATACCGTTTCGTGCGTTTGCTGGCCCCCGAGGGTTCTTCAACGAATCTGTGCGCGGTTGGCGATCCCGATCAGTCGATCTACGGTTTTCGCGGTTCCGACCCGTCGTATTTCGCGTGTTTTGCCAGCGACTATCCTGGGGCCCGCACGCTCACGCTGGCGCGCAACTACCGTTCCGTGGCGTCGGTCGTGGGTCTGGCCACTGCTGTCATTGAAGGCAGCCCCGGCCGCGTCCCGCGCCCGCTGCAGCCAGTTTCAGCGCGCGGAAGCAAAGTCCTGCGCCAGGTGCTTGCCGACGAGCAAGCCGAGGCGGATTTCATCGCCGCCGAGATCGAAGCACAGGTTGCGGGCACCAGTTTTCTTTCCATGGACGCAGGCCGCGCTACCGACGGGCACGGCCTCGCCTTCCATCAAATCGCGGTGCTGGTGCGGCTCTCGGCTCAGGCCGATGCCATAGAGGAGGCGCTCGATCGAAGTGGGATTCCCTGTCACCGCCGCGGCGACGACGCTTTCTCTGCGCGGCCGCATGTGGCGGACATCCTGGCCAAGCTGCGCCGTCATGTTGACGCCGCAGAGGCGAAGCCCGAGCCAATCGCCGACCTTCTCGCCAGGCTAGTTCCCGACGCCAAGCTCGACCCGCGCTGCCTGCGTGCGCTGGAACTCCTGCAGGCCTTTGCCGTGCCCTTTGGCACCGATGCGGCCGGCTTCCTCTCCGAAATGGCCCTGGCACGAGAGACCGACCTGCAGTATCTGCCGCAAAAGGTGGCGCTGCTGACCCTGCACGCGAGCAAGGGCCTGGAATTTCCGCTGGTCTTCATCGCTGGGTGCGAGGACGGCATTCTGCCGCTGCGGCTGCCGTGGCTACCGGCGGCCGACCTGGAAGAAGAACGCCGTCTGCTTTACGTGGGCATGACCCGCGCGCAACAGCGCCTGATCCTGACCTCGGCCCATCGCCGCAACTTGGCCGGCCGCACGGCCGAAAATCGCCCCTGCCCGTTCCTCGGCGACGTGCCGGCCGATCTCCTCGCCACGTCTCGCTCGGCCCCGCGCCGCCACAAGGCCCGCCAGCTATCCCTATTGAAATCCTAACTTTTTCGCACTCCAGGCACGAGACTGCTTTTCGGAAGCGATTCGGTGAAGGCAAAATGGTGCTTCTTCCGACTATGTACCGACGATGCACGTGGGCGCGCGCGGGCACACCAGCGAGTCAGATCAGCGACACAGTCGAGAAGAACGTCCAGTTTCGCGTGCCATGCTTCCAAGCATACAGGGGAGGGGCGAGTCAGACAGGTCTTCCGCCGAGTAGCCGAAGACTGACCGCACAGCAGTCACCCGGCGCGGCGGGAAGCACTTTGCCCCCATCCGCGAACCATTTGGCCCTGGCCAACTCCACCAGGGTCAGCGGGGGGCGCCGGCCGCGGGATTTGCGTCGACCCCACGGGGCTTGCGCCAATCGTCCTCGCGTCTCTCTTGATGAGGCCCGCGCTCGTGTCAAACATTCCCCGACCACGCTCGCGACCGGCGCGGCCCGCGTTGTGGTTTGGATCCTCCTGCCAGCCGTGGTACCACCGGCTGCCGTGAGCCTCGGTCGTCGCAAGGTCGCACTCGATGATCCCACGCGGTGGGTTTTCAACCGCATTGCCGACGTCTACGATGCACGGCCCGCGTATCCGCCTGGGTTGATCGATGCGTTGGTGGCTCTGGCCCCTGGCCGGCGCGTGGGGGATCTAGGCGCGGGCATCGGGCATGTCACGTTGCCGCTGGCCGAGAGGGGGTTCGAGGTCAGCGCCATCGAACCGGCGCAAGCAATGCTGGATCGGCTGCGTACGAGGGCGCGTGAAGGTCGGCTCAAGGTCCACGCCATCCACGCGACGGCCGAGGCGTTGCCTCTCGACGATGCCGGCTTGGATCTCGCGGTGGTGGCGGACGCGCTGCACTTCCTGGACGCCGAGCTTGTCGCCAAGGAGATCGCACGCGCGCTTGCGCCAAAGGGAGCGCTGGCCATCGTGAACTGCGAACTCGGGAAGACGCCATTCATGCGAAGCCTGGTGGAGATCATCGAAGGGGCGGTTCCTCGCCGGCCACGCAAGGTTGACCAGAACCTCATTCAGGTTTCGGCGATTACGGGCGTCCGCTTCGCGCCGGCGCGCCGGTTTCACGACGAGACGCCAGTGGACTGCGACACCCTCGAACGCATTTTGCGTTCCATCTCTTTCATCGGACCGGCGATGAACCCCGTGCGCTTCTCGGCATTTCGCGCGCGTGTGCACGCACTTCCGGGCCGGCCAACCTGGGCGCGAGTCTTCACCTTGTGCGCGGGTCGCCGCCGCGGATAGGGCAAGAGGCGCGCCCAGCACCCTAGCGCCGTTCCAGCGCCAACCCGGCCCCGAAGCCGATCAACGAGGCGCCGACGCTGCGTTGGAAGATTGCGCGGAAATGTGGGCGGCGGAACAGCCCTTGAATCCGTGCCCCGGCCATTGAATAGAGCATCATGCAGCCGAAGGTCGTCGCCAATACCGCCACCAGCATTACGCCGGCCTTCGCCAATGACAGGCTGCCGTCGGCAAAGAACTGCGGGAACAGCGCCGAGAAGAAGAACACCGCCTTGGGATTGCTCGTTGTGACCACAAACGCCTCGCGAAACAGGCGCCGCTGCGGCTGCCTCGACGTGCCCTCACCCATCAGCACCTCGGCCGGTCCGAACAGAAGGCGGCAGCCGAGATAGATTAGGTACGCGGCGCCCGCGTAGCGGATCGCCGAAAACACCTACGCCGCCTGCGCCAGGATGAAACCCAGCCCGGCAAAGGACACCAGGCACTGCAACCCCGTGGCGCAAACATTACCCCACGCTGTGGCCAGCGAGCGCCGCCAGCCGAAACTGATGCCGTGATTGAGCGCCAAGAGCATGCTCGGCCCGGGCGTAATCGAGGCAATCAACACCGTGGTCAGAAACACCGCGAAGAATGAAGGGTTCATTTTGCTTCTTCCTCTTCCATCCGCTCTCTGTGTCCTCTGTGCACTCTGTGGTGAAAAGAGCTAGCTACTCCTGCAGGGTCCCACGTTCCATGCGGCCCTCGCGCCACAGGGCTTCTTCCATGGCGGCGAGCAGTGGTCGGGTGGTCTGGGCGTCGCGGGCGCTGAGTGCGATGGTCTGTGGGGCAGCGGCGAGGCCGGCGCGCTCGTCGGGGGTCAGGCGATCGATCTTGTTGTACACAAGCAAGCGGGGCGTGCTGGCCAGATCCAGATCATTGAGGATGCGCTCGACAGCCACGATGTGCGCCTCCCGGTCTGCATCCGCAGCGTCGACGACGTGCAGGAGCAAATCCGCATCCTGCAATTCCTCGAGCGTGGCGCGAAAGGCTTGCGCCAAGTCTTTGGGCAAATCGCGGATGAAGCCCACGGTGTCGGCCAGGATCAGCTCGCGCTCGCGCGGAAAACGCAACCGCCGCGTGGTGGGGTCAAGCGTGGCGAAGAGCTTGTCTTCGACCAGCACCTCGCTGCCGGTCAAGGTGTTGAGCAAGGTGGACTTGCCCGCGTTGGTGTAGCCCACGATGCCCACGATGGGAACTTCCCGTCGGGTACGCTCGGCGCGACGGCCAGCGCGCTGACGGCGGGTCTGGTCGATTTCATGTTCCAGCCGGTGCACGCGCTCACGCGCACGGCGGCGGCCGATCTCCAGCTTGGTTTCGCCTGGGCCGCGGCCGCCAATGCCGCCGACCAAGCGGCTCATCATGGTGTTCTCTTCTTGCAATCGCGGCAGGCGGTAGCGTAGTTGCGCCAGCTCGACCTGCAGCTTGGCGTCGCGGCTGCGCGCCCGCTGGGCAAAGATGTCGAGGATGAGAATCGTGCGGTCGATGACCTTGAGATCGGTGAAATCGGAAATGGCGTGAGCCTGTCCCGGCGTCAGATCGAGGTCGAAGATGAGCAGGCCGGCGTCGTATTGCATGGCCAACACCAACACGTCTTCCAGCTTGCCGCGACCGATGAGGTACTGGGGATCAGGCTCAGGCCGGCGCTGAATGGCCACATCGGCGACGACGATGCCCGCGGTCCGACACAGCTCGCGCAGTTCGTGCACCCGGCTCTCAGTGCTGCCCGAGGCGCGCGTCTGGCGCGACTCCATCATCACCAGCACCGCGCGCTCGGCGCCCAGGGTTGCGCGCGTGGTGGGCAAGGCGCGGTCGAATTCTTCTTCCAGCGCGCCCACCAGTTCCTCGACATCGACCGAGGCACGGTGAAAGGGCACTGGCGTGAGCACGGTCCAGGGCGACAGCTTTTCACGCGGGGGCAGCAGGTGGGCCAGATGCAGATCGCCGGGCCGGCCATCCTGGGTCACGCCAACCGCTGCCACCAGATCCAGGCGCAGCAGCGCCAGGTCGACCAGATCGTCGCGCGAGATGGCTTCGTTGCGCAGATGGGTGTGTACCAGGCGCAGCCCGCGGAAGCGTCCGTGGCCGGCGCGCACGCGCCCCACCGCAGGCAGCATGATGCGCGAGGCATCGCCCACCACCACATGCTCGATGTCGCCCCGGCGCGAGATGAGCACGCCCACCTGGCGCGCCAGCTCGCGCGACAGCCCGCACATATACGTGGCCAGCTCGGCCGACACCAGCTCATGGGGCGCCACGCGCCGGCGGTAAATGCGTTCCAGGCCTTTCAGCTCACTGGGCTTGAGACCGCCCAGATTCCCCGTCACTTCACGCATGAAAACATCGCCCAGAAAGTTGGCTAGCTGGGTTCACCACAGAGGGCACAGAGAACGCAGAGGATACGGAAGCAGAAAGAATTCGGATAGAAGATCCGAGCCCCACCCTTTCCGGGCTCTGTGAACTCTGTGCTCTCTGTGGTGAAAAACATTCTGCTGCGTCGGATGTCCCAAGAGACGCTGCAGTCACAAGATTGAGCTATCCCTCATCAGGCGAGCGCGTTGCGGGCGGCGGGGCTGCGGCCGCCGGCGGGGCCGCGCCTCGATCGTCAAGCAGGGTCAGCGCCACAGCCAGGGCGCGCTTGGCCTTGTCCACGATCTTGTCGTCGTTGCGCAGCTTCTGGTAGGCGCGCAGGATCTGGTCCTCGAAATCGGCCAGCTTGGTCTCCAGCTCGGCCGTGCGATCGCGCGCCTGGGCCAGCTTGACCTCGCGGTCGCGCAGGTCCGCGCGGGCGGTGTCCAGTTCACCCTCGATGCGCAGCACGCGCCGGCTCAGCTCGCCCAATTCCTGACTGCGGGCCGCCAGCTCGCCTTCAGCGCGCGCCGCCCGCGCCGAGGTCTGATCCAATTCCGAGCGATGGCGCTCGGCCATCTCGGTCTTCTCGTCGAGGTGCCGGCGATCCATCTCGGCGACCGCGTTGTGGTGCTCCTCGTCGCGTGCCTGCAGTTCGCCGCGGCGGCGTTCATCAGCCGCGGTCAGTTCGGCGGACTGGCGCGTGGCCCCTTCCTCAATGTCGCGCTGGCGCTTGGCCTCGCTGGCGGCCAACTCATCCTCGGAACGGCGGCGCAGGGCCTGGATCTCGTTCTTGTGGTCGCGCTCCTTGGCCTCCAACGCCGCTTCATGGGCCTGGCGCTCGGCCGCCAGCTGGGCTGACGACTCTTCCTTGAGCGCGGCGACGGCCTTCTCTTGTTCGCGCCGCAGCCGCGTGAGCTCGACGTCGTGGCGGTCTTCCAGAGCCGCGGTCTCGTCCGCCGCGCGTCGCTGCTGAGCCTCCACCTCGGTCGCATGGTCCATCTCCATGCGCGCCTTCTCGGTGCGAATCTGCTCCTCGCGAGCCGCCTCGGCGGCTTGGCGCTCGTTGGCCAGCTGCGCGAGTTCGGCCCGGTGGACCTGCTCCATGTCGGCGACGTGGTTTTCTAGATCCTGCCGGATCTTGTCGACTTCGGCACGCGACCGATCCTCGGCGGTGGCCAGGCGCTTGCGCAGGGATTCGATCTCGTCCTGGGTCTTGGCCAGCTCGATGTGGCTGTCGTCGAGCCGCACCTTGAGCGCGCGCTCGCGCTCGACCGCGCGATCCTTGTCCTGGCCCAGAGCGGTCACGCGCTCGCTGGCGTAGACCAGGCTCTTCTCCATGGCGAGCATCTTCTCCTCGAGATCGCGACGCGCACGCTCGTGTTCGCGGATGCGGTCCTTGTGGTCGAGCATCTGGCGCTCCTTGGCGTCGAGCGCGTCCCGCAGGTCCAGCATATCCTTCTCTTTGCGGTTGATGGTCTCGCGCAGACCGAGCAGGTCCCTTTCTTTGTGGAAAGGTTGCGCCTGCAACCGCCCGTTCAAATCCTCAACTTCACTCTGCAAACTACGCTTGTCGCTTTCCAGTTCGTGGATGCGCTCCTGCAGTTCGGCGAGCAGCCCTTCGGGGGCGCTGGCCGTGGCCAGGGTTTCCACCGATGTTGCGTTCACCGCGTCCGGTGAAGGTGGGGCACCTGCGTCGTCGACGGACTCGCGCAGCACGCCCGGCGGGATCTCGATCTGCGCCTCAGGCAGGACCGGGGGTGGCGCGTCCTGGGCCGGTTCCGACGGCGGCGCCATTCCCGGAATCACGCTCCCCGTCTCGGCTTGACCAGACGGCTGGTTCTCGGGGGACGGGGACAACAGATCAGCCACCAGGCTCGACGGCGCCACAGAGGTGGGCGCGTGTTCCCAGGGCTCGGCATTCTCGTCAGGAAAATCAAGGCTACCAGGCGCAGGTCCGCTCACCGTTGGCTGATCGTGGATCTCGAGGGCATCAAAAGCCGCCTGGGTCTCCTTGTCGAAGATCGCGTCCAAGCTGCGTCCAATCGCGGACGAGTCGCTGGCCTCCGCTTCCATCTCGAGAACGGCTCCGCCCACGGGCTTGGGTGCCGAGGCCGGCGGGGGCGTGGAAATATTCGCCTCGTCGACGATGTCGTCCGCCTCGATGGCAATTTCCGAAGACAGCAGGTCAGAGCTGAGGAATATCTCGTCAGCCGGGCTGGCGGCCGCGACGCCCAACCCGACCAGCTGGTCCACCTTGCGGCGAAGCTCCTCGGCATCGAAAGGCTTGAAGATGTACTCGTCGGCACGCAGCTTGAATGTCTTGTGCTGCTCGAACTTGGCTGGCGCTTCCTCTGATGAGGTCAGGATGAGCGGAATGCTCTTCAGATCCGCACTGCGTTTCAGCTTGTTGCAGATGGCATAGCCCACCTTTTTTGGCTCAACCGAGACGATGATGAGCGCAGGAGTGTGCAGGCGTGCCCATTCCACGGCCTCGTCGTCGTTGGTGATATTGGTAATCTCGAAGCCGTAGGGCGCCAGGGTTGCGGTCAGCGTCTGCAGCGCATCCTGGTCATGCTCCACGCACATAAGCGTTCTCGTCGCCATTAGAGCTGACGTTACTACGGATGGGCCTGGAGTACCAAACTAGACCGTCTCTACGCCTGCGCAGAGACGCGCCGAGCTACTGGCGCGGTAAGTATACCGTCTCAACCCAATGGGCCAGCGCGTCCTCGTCGAGATCCGCGGTGAACACATAGGTCAGCCCGTCCGGTCCATGATACGCGGCCGTCGAGACGCCGCGACTGCTGCCCACGTACACCTCTCGCCCACCCAGGGTCCGGCGGCGCGGGCCAAAGGCGAGGTCATCATCGGCTGGAAACACCATCAACCCCAGGCGGTGGCCAGCCGGAGCTTGATAGACCACATAGGCCCCAAAGCGCTCGCGCACGTTCACCAGCCGGCCACCTTGACAGCGCGCCCGATCGGCGCCAGCCGGAGGCGGCATGGTGAAGTCGAGCTTGCCGCGGAACCAGTCGGTGACCGCGCTGCAACTCTGCGACAGCACGTCGAGCGGCACGTCGTGATGGAAGGTGGACAGAGCCTGCTCGAGCACAGGGGACGAAGGATTCCGCCGCGGGCTTGCCACCAACAGCACGACCGCTGCCGCCGCCGCGATGGCCACGGTGAAGACGCGCGGGTAAGCCTGCCAGGGCCACTGACGTCGCACTGTGGGCTCAGCCTCCAGCGCGCTGTGAAGGCGCTGGCGCAATCCCTCTGGAACTTCTGGCCGCGGCAGATGCCCGCGCAAAGCCGCCTTGAAACGCGACTGCAGGCGCGTGGCGTGCGCGCAGGCGTCACAGCTCACCAGATGGGCCTCGTAGGCCGTCCGATCAGACCCAGATAGTTCTCCGTCCACAAAAGCGTACATGATGGCGTCCGCTTCCGAGCATTTCATCCCCATCACCCACCCTCCTGTCTGGTCTTGCGAAACCCATCCAGATCGACCACACGGGCTTCGGCCCTCTCGGCCATTTCCGCTTCGCTGGGACCTTGCTGGCCGCGAATGATTCCCGACTCGACCGCGTAGTCATGAAGCCGTTTCTGCAGCAACTTTCGCCCCCGATAGAGCCGGCTCATGACCGTGCCTGCTGGGCATTCCATGACATCGGCGATGTCCTTGTATGACAGGTCTTCCAAGTCGGCCAGGATGACCGGCAAACGGAACTCGGCCGGCAGATCGGCCAAAGCCTGCTCCACGTCGCGCGAGAGCATCCGGCCAAAGAGAGCACTTTCGGCGTCGCGCGGATTCTGACCCTGAAACTGTCCGAGGTGCGCGTCACAGGCTTCCGCCTCGCCCATGATTTCCTGTTCGCGCTCCCACGCCCGGTAGCGGTTGCGAAAGGCATTGGTGAGGATGCGCAGAAGCCACGCCTTGCAGTTGGTGCCAGCCTCGAAGCTGTCCCAAAAACGGTAGGCCCGGAGCATGGTTTCCTGGACCAAGTCCTGGGCATCACTTTCGATCCTGGTCATGCGCAGGGCCACGCCAAACAGAAGGCGAAGATGCGGCATCACCTCGCGTTCAAAATCGGCCTTGGATGGTGCAGCGCGAAACAGCATGGTCTATCTACGATCTCGAAACAGATCCTGGCGTGGAATTATTTCCTAACAGTCGCAGATCCGCCCGTCTATTGAGCGCTCCTATGAGGCGGCCGATGAAACGCCGCGCTAACATATTCATTCAAGGAAGGACAGCAGGACTGACTACGGTCACGAGGAAGCGCTGACTTCCCGCAGGGACTGCGGCATCCGCCTGCCTGGACGATCCCGCGATGTCCAGATAGGTGACATAGGCCGCGTCGCTGCCTACCCACGCGGACACGGGGCCCGTGTTTCCAGACGCGCTGGGCAAGTAGAGCGCCCTTCCCCTGGGATCTGCGAAGACGTCGAATCGCACGACTTCAGGACCCTGCGGCCGCGCCAGCCCGAGCGTGAACTCGTATCCAGCTGGGGCGATCCATTCCAGCTTGGGCATGTTCGCATAGCCGCCGTACAGCGCGGACGCCATGACCCCGGCGGTGGTCACATTGCTGGGGGTGTCAGGGCCAGAGTCAGGCGGAGGCGCGCTGAGAATCGCGAAGTAAGTGCCTCCTCTGGCCGTGTTGTCCTGCCAGGCCACGAGATAGCCATCCGACGTGGCGGTCGAGACGATGCGACAATCGCTCACAACAAGGGAGTCCATGTCGATCTCGTCAATCCCGGAAACGCCGCCGTCGTCGTTGACCTTGAAATGGCGCCACGCGTACTGGTTCGGATGTGTCGGCCCAGGGGCCTCGACCAGGGTGACGCCCAGATTCTCCGAATTGTTCTGCGTGGTTGCGAGGCAACTCCACTGCGGGATCTTGTTCGGGTCGGGATCGTCGTCAATGGTCCCCTGGTTGCCGACCACCGCCGCATCGGCGCCGAGCATCTGGTAGTGAATCGGCGCAAGCTGGCCCTCCACGCCCCACAGGACCATGGCCCGCGTGCCGTCCGGCGAACTGCCCACTACCAGCCGGATGGGACCCGAGTTTGGCGCCGCAGCTTGTACGGCCAGGGTCTGCATGACGGGTGGCGCGGCGGATCCCAGATTGTGGACCCCGACATGTATCTCATAGGTGTCCGCACTGCCGGCCTGGAGCACGCCCATCACCACGACCAGCTGGTCGCCGGGCGCGGCCTTGCTGGTGACCGCGAAAAACGGGCCCAGCGATTGCCCGCCAGCGGTGGTCGCAGGCTGCTCAGGCAGGTCGAAGGCCGATTCACCGCTGATCTGGCCGTCGCCGCCGAGCTGGCCCCAGCGCACGGTGCTCCCGTCTAGCCCGGCCATCACGAATCCATCGCCTGCACGCACCAGTTCCGTGTCCCGGGTCAGCGACAAAGGCGAAGCGGTCAGTGGAATCTGATGGCCGACCTGGGCGCACAGGGGTGGATCTGATCCGCAACCGGCCCACGACAAAGAAGTGAGCGCGATGATCGACCAGGCGAAACCACCAACCTTTGGCATCATAGACAGAGTTTACACCGGGTTGGCCAAATCCGGGTCTGACTTGGCAGCAGGTTGCCGGGGCCGGCTGCCGAATCCGCATCCGGGACAGGTAGCCGGCACCGGCCACCGACCACCGGTTCCGGTTCCGGCCACCGGCCACCGGGGCCGGCTCCGGTACTATCCCGCCACGCCGTGGCACTTCTTGTACTTTTTGCCGCTGCCGCAGGGACAAGGCTCGTTGCGACCAACCTTGGGCTCCGCTCTGCGCACTGGTTGTGGCTCGGACGACGCCTGTGCCCCTGCAGCCTGCGCCACTGCCCCGCCACCTGATTCGATGGTGGGGCGCGGTCGACGCTTGGCCTGCTTGTCAGCCATCTGCTGAGCCGCGGCCTCGCTCTCCTCGCGCCGGATCTGGATGTGGAACAACTTCTGGCACAGATTGCGGCTGATGCTGGCCATCATCTCGCCGAAGATGACGAAGCCTTCCTTCTTGTATTCCTGCTTGGGATCCTTCTGCCCGTAGCCGCGCAGGCCGATGCCTTCGCGCAGGGCCTCCATGTTCTTCAGGTGCTCGATCCAGCGCTGGTCGATTTCTTCCAGCATGAAGTAGCGGAAAAAGTACAGAAGGTAGGGCAGCGAGAACTCCTGCTCGCGCGCCTCGATGATCTTCTCGAGCTGCGCCCAAGTCAGGGCCGCCAGCTTGTCGCGCTCGAGCAGGCCCTTGCTTTCGATGGTGGGCTCGAAGCCAAAGCGTTCCTTCATGCCCGCGGCCAGGGCCTCTAGATCCCAATCCTCGGCGTGGGCGTGTTCGGGACAAGTCGCGTCGAGCAGTTCCTGCAAAACCTCCTCCGACAAGTCCAGGACGCGCTCGCGCTGCTGGATCAACGACGAGGCCACCTCGCGCGCCAGCCGATCCAGCGTGGTGGTGCGGTCCTCGACAATGCCGGCTACGTCGGAATACGCGCCGAACTGTCGGTACAGCGTCGAGCGGAACTTGGCCGGATCCAGGGGGACCGTGACCGGGCTGGCGGCAGCAGGAGTCCCGTCGGCAGATGGCGGCGCGGCCTCGTGGGTCAGCGCCTCGGCCATGCGCGCCAGCGACGGCCGCAAGGAAACGGCCAGCTTGTCCACGGTGTCCTGGCCCGACGACTCGGGCACCGGCGCCTGCTTGCCAGCCTTTTGCTCCGCCTCGGACAAGAGCGGGACGTACGTGCCTTCCAGCACCTGCCTGCGCAGCGCATAGATGGTCTTGCGCTGCTGGTTCATCACGTCGTCGTATTCGAGCAGGCTCTTGCGGATGTCGAAGTTGTGGCCTTCGACCTTCTTCTGCGCGTTCTCGATGGCGCGATTGATGATCGGGTGCTCGATGGGGACGTCTTCTTCCATCCCCAGGCGCTCCATCAGGCCGGTGATGCGCTCGGCCCCGAAGATGCGCATGAGATCGTCTTCCAGCGAGAGGAAGAAGCGCGAGCTGCCCGGATCGCCCTGGCGGCCGGCGCGGCCGCGCAATTGGTTGTCGATACGCCGCGATTCATGGCGTTCGGTGCCCAAGATATGCAATCCGCCTGCGGCCAGAACTTCCTGTCGTTCGGCGTCGCACTGGGGCTTGAACTTGGCAAAGGCGACGTCGAATTTCTCCTTGTCCACCTCGGCGCCCGGCTGGCCTGCGGCCTCGGGATCCACCTCGGCGCGGGCCATGAATTCCGCGTTGCCGCCCAGGATGATGTCGGTTCCGCGGCCGGCCATGTTGGTCGAAATGGTCACCGCGCCCTTGCGCCCGGCCTGCGCCACCACATGCGCTTCGCGCTCGTGCTGCTTGGCATTGAGAACATTGTGCGGAATGCCCTTCTTGCGCAGCAGCGACGCCACCACCTCGGATTTCTCGACGCTGATGGTGCCGACCAGCACCGGCTGGCCGCGCTGGTGGCAGTCCTCGATCTCGGCCAGCACGGCGCGGAACTTGCCGCGCTCGTTCTTGTACACCATGTCGTGGTGATCCTTGCGGATCATGGCCTTGTTGGTGGGGACGACCGAGACTTCCAGCTTGTAGATCTTGGCGAACTCTTCGGCCTCGGTGTCGGCGGTGCCGGTCATGCCGGCCAGCTTCTTGTAGAGGCGGAAGTAGTTCTGGTAGCTGATGGTGGCCAGGGTCTGATTTTCCTCCTGGATCGCCACACCCTCCTTGGCCTCGACCGCCTGGTGCAAACCATCGGACCAGCGACGGCCGGGCATCTTGCGGCCGGTGAACTCGTCGACGATGATGACCTCGCCGTCTTCGATCAGATAGTTGACGTCGCGCTTGTAGAGAGTGTGGGCGCGCAAAGCCTGGGTCACGTGGTGCAGCCAGGCGATGTTCTCCGGATTGTACAGGTTGCCCACGTTCAGTTTGCGTTCGACCCGGTCGACGCCCGAGTCGGTCAGCATGGCCGAATGGGCCTTTTCGTCGACCGTGTAGTCGATGTCCTTGCGCAAGGTCGGGATGATGCCGTTGACCTTGGCGTAGTGTCCGGCGCTCTCCTCGGCTGGGCCCGAGATGATGAGCGGCGTGCGCGCCTCGTCGATGAGAATCGAGTCGACCTCGTCCACGATGGCGAAGTTGAGGTCGCGCTGCACGTAGCGCTCGATCGACTCTTTCATGTTGTCGCGCAGGTAATCGAAGCCGAATTCCGAGTTGGTGCCGTAGGTGATGTCGCAGCGGTAGTTGTGCTGGCGCTGGCTATCGGAAAGCCCGTGCACGACCACGCCCACCGACATGCCCAAGAAGCGGTAGATGCGGCCCATCCATTCGGCGTCGCGGCGGGCCAGGTAGTCGTTGGCCGTGACCAGATGCACGCCCTTGCCGGGTAGAGCGTTCAGGTAAAAGGGCAGCGTGGCGACCAGGGTCTTGCCCTCGCCGGTCTTCATTTCCGAGATGCAGCCCCGGTGCAAAATCATCCCACCGATGAGCTGCACGTCGAAGTGCCGCATGTTCACCACGCGTCGGCCGGCTTCGCGGCAAACCGCAAAAGCCTCGGGCAGCAGACTGTCCAAGGCTGCGCCCTGGTCCAGACGCCGGCGAAACTCGGGCGTCATGGCCCGCAGTTCCTCGTCGGACTTCTTGCGCATGTCCGGCTCGAATTCGTTGATGCGAGCGACCAGCGGGCGCAGGCTCTTCAAGACGCGCGCGTTCTTGGTGCCGAAAATCTTCTTGGCGATGTAGCTGAACAAGGAGGTCCTTCCGCCCCGCGCTTGGCGGGAAGGGCTAAGTTATGGCGGCGCGGGCTCGCGGGCAAGGGGAGGATTCAGTCCGCGCATTGGGGGGATTCCCCATTGAAAGGCGTCGCGTCCCGGAACCGTCGATGTCATTCTCGAGGCCAAGTCAGAGCATGAACACCCGCATCCTTTGTTTGGGGAACGAGCTGGTACGCGACGACGGGGTGGCAATCCGGGTGGGGCGCATCCTCGCGGCCCTGCCTTTGCCCGACGATGTGCGCATCGAATTCACGCCCCATCTGGGGTTCGATTTGTTGGAGGCGGTGCAGGGGGCCGAGCGTTTGATCCTGGTCGATGCCATGCACACAGGCCGGCCCCCCGGAACCTGCATCACCCTGCAAGGTGCAGCCATCGAACTATGCCGCGGGCGCCGCGGCGTCACACACGGTGGGGATCGCCGAACTTATCGAGGTGGCGCAGCGCCTGGCGCCGGATCGCAACCGGACCTCGATTGTCTTCGTCGGCATCGAGGGCCAGGCCTTCGAGGAGTACGGCATCGAGCTGACCCTGGCCGTCCGGCAAGCCATTCCCGAGGCTGTCACGCAGGTACTGCGAGCCATCGGGGCGAACGAAGCGCTTCTCGCCCAGGGAGCTTCTGCGTGCGCACAGCACTTGGATCCAGCGCTGGCGACCATCCTGCTGGGAGAGCCGAAGAGAACCTGACAGCGGGCGATTCACTCGTCAGGTTCGGCGATCTTGCCTGCCACGGAGGCCGCCAACTCATTCACCACCCGGTCCGCATCCGGGACACTCGGCTCTCCGGGACCAAGGGTAGCTTCACTGATTGCAGGTTTGGGCGGCGGCGCCTTGGCAGGCTATCGGAGTCGGTATGCTCGCACCTCCAGTGAAGTCCTTGCAAATGCAGAGCTTCTGGCAACATATGGCGCCGTTGGCGAACGCAACGCCGCATGTGAAGCCAGAACCGCACGTATGGTCGTTCGGATCGTTGGGGTTGCGTGACCACATCGTCGAACAATCGTCGTCCGTCGAGCAAGAGCCCGTACAGAAAGCTCCGGTGTCCACACTGCCGGCGTTGGATTGGACGACGGGTTTGAGACAGAGTCGTGACGTGCACTCGGCCGCCTCCGAATTGTAGCCCCCCACGGAAGCGCCAGCCGTGAAACCGACATAGCAAGGCCAACCGAGGTTGTTTCCCGCAGGTGCGACGTTGCCTGTTTCCGCTCTCTGCCCGCCGTCGCCTGCCGCGGGCTCGCAAATGCCGGTGCAAGTCGCTCGGCAGTCCGCCGAGCCAGCGCAGCCGTCGGGGAACCGGCACACCTGGGTCAGGTTGCAGTGACCCGACTGGCAATCGGTATCCGACGAGCAAAGATCTTGGCACGTGCCGCAGCCACAAACCTGCGTCGCGCTCCATGTGATTTGCGAGCAGGACTGGGGAGGGGGAAAATTCGCGCTGAGCGATGGATCTAGGCATGTCGGCGGATCGCATGCGTTTGCGCCGACATTGGGACCCAGGGCACATTGCCATTTATGAGCGCGGCAAGTGCAGGTGTAGCCGTTGCCTGGACCGCCGGTGTTTGCGCAAGGTCCACACCAACCTGCCATGAGCGGGGAGTTGCACGATGCGCCCTCGTCGTCGCACGGTCCGTCAGGAAGCGCTTGATCGAGCGGTGCTTGGCCATCACCCGCTGTGGCCATGATGGCATTGCAGTTCAGCGTACAGGTCGGCCAGGATTGGCCCCCTTGGCCTGTCTGAATTGACGGATCGAATGGGAAAATGCGATAACCCGTGCTCGGGTAGTTGATGCATGAGGCCCCGCTGGCGACGTAGGGATGCTGCGGGATTACTCCTGCTCCTCCGCCATCCCGTAGAACGGTCCCGACATTGTTGTCGGTGCTTGGACAAGCGGAGAGGAGCAGCAGGGACGCTAGGGTCAAGGTATGCGAAGTTCGAACCATGGCGAGTACCTCCCCTTGCTGTGTGTGCGGCGCGCGGAAAAGGTTTCATCTTTTCGCTTCATGGCGCCGCATAGCGCCGCACCGAGGTTGACCTCGATAGCGCGGCGCTGGTGACCCGGAGCTTCCCGGTGGATGAAGGCCTGATTGCGCTGCAGGGCCTCGACCCGCGCCCAGGTATTCTTGCAGGCCACGCGCGGCTTCTTCCGACTGTGCTCCGTCGCTTCCTGGTTGGTCACGTGTGGGGTGGCAATTGGCCTCGATAACCCTGGGAGGAGGAGCCAAACGACCAAAACGCCAGAACGCCTGGGGTTGACTTGGGCATATTGGCGGGGAACAATGCTGTCCAAAGGGGACACGAGATGAGTCTGCTCCCAATTTGTTTGACTGTGGAGTCTCATCCGATTGGAAGGGCCTTCACGTGGTCCTATCCAAATTCTGACGGGAAGATCTACGTCATTCCAACTTACGGATTGACGGTCGTTGGCCGTGCTCAATCCAATTTTGAGGTCCGACGAGTGTTCGAGGTACTCCGGTTTGGTGTTCACCGGACTGTTGCCAACCCTGAACCACGCGTGGTTGGAATCAGCCAGCATCACAGGTACGTTATTCGGCGCTGGATTCCCACATACAAGGTTCACAGCTTTCCCTCGCGCGAGGATGGAGCTTGGCAAGTTCATGGCGACTACCTCATCCATGATGGCCCCGACGATCCCAGAACCCAATTGTATGCGACGGCTGGTTGCATCGAAATTTGTGGGGGCCCTTCCGGTTTCGTGGCATTCAATCACTTCGTCGTCGCTCTGGCTGGCAGTGCGAAGACTTCCTTTGACCTTCAACTGAAGGAAGTCGGTCAATCGGGGTGCATGTCGATCACCTACCTGCCCGCGAGGCTTCCCCCAGTGATGCTTCGTTCGATTCCATGACTATCCCAGTTCGCGCGACCCTGACCTTGCTCCTTGTCGGCGCCTGTTCGCGAATCCACGCACCGACAGGGGACGAAGGCAGGACAAGCATTGCAGTCGATCCCGTGCGCAGGGCTGCCAAGACGTCATCCGATGCTGGTCAGGCGCAGTCTCACGTTGCGACTGCCGTTGAGAGTGCTCCTGAGAGTCTCCGCAGTCCACTGATGGCGATTCATGAATCGCTGTCCTCGGTCGCTCTCGCCAGTTGGCAGGTTGTTGTCGACGGCGCCGGCCGCAAAGACCGCCTTGGCTGGTTGGCGCGAGATTTCGGTACATCCGCATTCTCTCGGGCGGACCGTATCGACGAGGGACTCCTACAAACTCGGACACCCGAAGGGGCGTTGCACCTTGGCCTGCTTGTCATTCATTTTCGGGAATGCAAGAATCTGGCTAAGGCGCGCGCAGCGGTGGCGAAATCTGGACGAACGAATTTCAAACTGCCGGTGCTGACAATCTTTCGAACCAAGGCGCGTGGCCACGAGATGATATTCGTTCTTTCGGAAACGCCAGTTCACAGTCAGATCGATGCTCTATTGAAGAACATCGATTTGGTCTTGAAGAACGACTCGCCATGCTCCGAGCGAGAATAGCGCTGGTGACCTGGATCTGCCCGGTGGCAGGCCACTCATCATGTCGGCACGTGCGTTTCTCGACCGACAGCATACGTGAGCGCCGCCACGTTTGCGCGGCGAAGGCAGAGGCCGTCCCTGGCGAGGCGCTGTGGAAGAAGCTGGGAGCTGTTGTGGGTCAGCACGGTGGAGCCGTGGCGCCCACCTCGGCGCACTTCACGCCGGCGAAACGATGCAACCACCAGGTGCCGGCGGGAAAGACAGCCTCGCGGCCAGCCAGGTGATGGGCGCGGGCTTCGCGGTACCGGTCGATGAAGGCCTGATTGCGCCTGCAGGGCAGACCGGCACGTCGGCGCCTGGCGCGCAACCTGCATAACATTCTGCCCACATCGGCCGTCATGGCTCGCAGCGTTTAGGCGACACGCCTGATTGAATCTCAGGAGGACTCCTATGAGGTCACCGTTCGCAAAGCCAGTCTTGCTGACTGTCGGGCTGCTTGCAGGCTATGCGTGCAGCAACGGTGGCAAGTCGACCCTGCCGAATTCTCCAGACGGTTCCGTGGGGTCGGGCGGGGCGGTAGGGAGCGGTGGAATCCTGAGTAGCGGTGGAAAACCTGCTGCGAGTGGCGGCGTTGCGGCCGGCGGAGTCACTAATACCGGCGGCGAGAGTTCCACGGGCGGAATTGCTTCTGCAGGGGGAGACTGGGATCGGGCGGGGCAGCTGGGGGCGCTGGGGCCATAAGCAGCGGTGGAATGGCTACCGCGAGCGGCGGCGTAGCAGGCGGCGGAGCCATGAGCAGCGGCGGAACGTCCAGCGCGGCTGGCGGCGTAGCCAGCGGCGGACTCATGAGCGGCGGCGGAACATCTAGCCACACCGAACCCGCAACGGGTTCCCATGTCCTCCCGCGATGGGCTGCGGCAGGCAAAGCCTGCCTCCGCCCGCGCGACAATCGCGGATTCGCATCGCGTCCCTTCGTTGCTCCTCGGTCAAATACGTCGAGTATTCTCCCTCGTCGCGCATCGGGCCGCTCGCAACTGCGCAATTTCACTCGGTCCGGCAAATCGTTCAGTGCTCTAGAGGGTGCCTACAGTGGTTCCAGGCGCGCGCACACCACTGTGATGTTGTCCAGACCGCCGTGGGCGTTGGCCGCTGTGATCAGATGCTCACACAGTTTGTCGAGGTCGTTCTCGCTGGTTGCGATTTCAGCCAGCTCCGGGTCGGGCACCATGCCCGAGAGACCGTCGGTGCACAGCAGATACAAGTCGCCCAGGCGTGGTTGATCCACAATCACGTCCACCTCGACCGAGGGTTTCATGCCCAGGGCACGCACGATAACGTTCTTGTGCGCGAAATTCGCGATCTCGGCCGCGGAGAGTCGCTTCATCTTGATGTAGTCGTTGAGCAGGGAGTGGTCCTCGGTCATCTGCTCGAGCTTGCCGTCGCGCAGACGGTAGAGGCGGCTGTCGCCCACGTGGCCGATCAGAAGGGCGCCGTTGGCAAACAGGGCAGAGACCACCGTGGTTCCCATGCCGTGGCAGTTGCTGTTGCGTTCTGCCTCGTCGTAGATTTTCAGATTGGCCAGCTTGATGGCATTCACCAGCCGGTTGGTCTGGAAGCGGTGGCCGCGGTCCATTTTGTACGGCCAGGTCAGCTCTTGCTCGTCCTCGGTGGACTGGAAATGGCTGGCGATGGTTTCCACCGCCAATCGGCTGGCCACCTCGCCCGAGGCATGGCCCCCCATTCCGTCGGCCACGATGGCCAGGCGTTCGTGGCTAGGCAGATAGAAGGAATCCTCGTTGTGATCCCGCGTACTGCCCACGTTGGTTTCGCCCGAGAAACGAACACGCATGCCGTCGAGCGGAAAGGAGGTACTCATG
>Ga0265330_10000462_pt1 | contig 27122 bp, 17 predicted proteins | sample 41919metaG_FD_202083 | JGI IMG/M metagenome (GOLD analysis project Ga0265330, IMG submission 202083) | Rhizosphere microbial communities from Carex aquatilis grown in University of Washington, Seatle, WA, United States - 4-19-19 metaG | ecosystem: Host-associated > Plants > Roots > Rhizosphere...
TCTTCTCGGCATTGCCGTGGTCGGCGAGTACATCGGGAAGATTCTCGAAGAATCCAAGCGCAGACCCCATTTCATCCGACGCAGCATCATCAAGAACGGCGAAGCCCGCTCGGTGACAGAGGCGTCAGAGGGCTCCGAGCGCTGATCGAAATGCGGCCTGCGCCGAATGGCTATCGGGGCGTTACGTAGGCAATCACGCCGTGGGCCTTCTCAAAGACCAGCTTACCAGCCGTGGCGTCCTTGAGGCTGCCGAAGTCGCCCACCCGCACCCGATACCACGTGCCTTTGCCCGGAATCTCTGAAGTCACCAGGTAGGTCTTTTCGGAGCCGAATTTCGCGGCAAACGCTTCGGCCTCGGCGCGGGTCTGGAACGCGCTCAGCTGCAGGGTGAATCGCCCCTTGCCCTTGGCCGAATCGGTGGCCGCGGCGCCCATGACCGGGACAGGCAAATGGGTCGACGGCGCAGGCGTCGCCTCTGCCGGGGCCGGAGCGACCGGCGCCGACGCGATGGTTGTCTTGCTGGGCTTGGCCGGGGCGGGAACCGCGGGCTTGGCCGGGGCGGGAACCGCGGGCTTGGCCGTGCCGGTCGGGGTGACCACGGCCACAGGCTTGACCGCAATGGGCTTCGCTTCTGCAGGCTTCACTGGCTCGGTCGGCTTGCTGTCGAGAGAAGCCATCAACTTGCCAGGGGTCGACTTGGCCGGCGCCTTGTCAGGCGCAGGGGAAGCGGTCTTGCTCGCTTCACTCTTCTTGGCCGCCTCGGTCGCCTTGCCGACCTCAGCGGGTGGCACGGGTTCGCTCTTGCTCACCTCTGTCAGCTTGGGCTCAGCCGGTTTCACATCGGCCTTCTTCGCGCCATTCTGGCCGTTCTTGCCGCCAAACAGGGCCTGCGGGAAGGTCACGGGCGGCGCCTGGGTGGGCCGGGGCGTGGTCGCGACCTTGTCGAGCAGGGCGAGCGGATCCTCCACCTCAGGCGCAACCGCGCGCCCGCGTGATTCCAACCGCTTGCCCACCACGACGCCGAGGACGAAGAGCAGACAGGCCACCAGCGCGCTGCCAAAAAAGAGGAAGAAGACCTGGCGGTTGTCGAGGCGGACTTCGATCTTGTCGCGCCAGCGTTCGACATCGCGGAGACCTCGTTGATCCATCGTTGCACCGGAAGTGTAGCTCATGCTCTGCTCCTGCGAAAAAGCTGAACGCCGAGTCGAGGCGCTACGCCGTCTCCTCGCCCTCCTCGCCTATGCGTTTCATGACCGTCGGCGCCGAAACCCCGAGCAGGCCGAGCGCGGTCTCGATCACCTGTCGGATGGCCTCCACCCAGTGCAGACGCGCTGCCGTCTTCTGCCAGTCCCAGGTGGCGCGCCAATTGCCAACGCGCTGTCGCTCCTGGGGCAGAACCGAATCGCCATGCACCTTCTGCAGCCGCGTGTAGTAGCTCTGGAACTCGCCGGCCAACTCGCTGATGAACGACACCAGCCGATGCGGCTCGCGCGCCGCCGCTGCGTCGTCGACAAAATCGGGAAAATCGGACAGTCGGCGCAGCAGAGCAATCTCTTCTGGCAGGTTCAGCCGCGCGAACAGCTCGGCCGAGGGAGGCAAGCGCGGGGCTTCCAGCTCGGCCGCGCGCCGCAAGAGCGACGCGCACCGGGCATGAGCATATTGCGCGTAGTACACGGGATTATCCATCGACTGACGCTTGGCCAACTCAAGGTCGAACTCCAGTGGCGTGTCGTGCCGCCGCATCAGATAGAAGAAGCGCGTAGCATCGCGGCCGATCTCGTCAATCACCTCGTCGAGGGTGATGAACTCACCTTCCCGCTTGCCCATGGCGACCGGTTTCCCGTCGCGCAGCAGGCTGACCATCTGGATAAGCAGGACCGAGAGGCGGTTCGGGTCATGCCCGAGCGCTTTCAGGGCCGCCTGCATGCGCGGCACATGGCCGTGGTGATCGGCGCCCCAGATGTCGCAAAGCTCGTCGAAGCCGCGTTCAATCTTCTTGCTGTGGTACGCGATGTCCGCCAGCAAGTAGGTGGGCAGGCCGTCGGACTTCATCACAACCCGGTCCTTGTCGTCACCCCACAGCACCGTGGTCTTCAACCACACAGCGTTGTCGCGCCGGTCGATGAAGCTCGCCTGCTCCAACACCGCCAGGGTGTTCGATACCTCGCCGCTTTCGTGCAAGGCGCGCTCGCTTTGCCAAACGTCGAAGGTGACGTCGAACTTGGTCAGGGTGTTGCGGATCATGTCCACGCAACGGCCGATGGCGAACTGCTTGATGGGCTCCATGTCTGCGGGCGGCTCAGCCCCGACGAAACGCCCTGCCTCGCGTTCGAGCAATTCGCGCCCCAGCTCGCGGATGTACTCGCCTCGATAGCCGTTCTCGGGAAACGCCACCTCGGGCACGATCACGCCGGTCCAGTCCTCGCCCTTGGCAATTTCCATGTAGCGCGCCCACACCGAGCGCGCGAGCATGGCGACCTGGTTGCCGGAATCGTTGAGATAGAATTCGCGCAGGACATCGTAACCAGCGAAGCGCAGCAGCCGGGTCAGCGAGTCGCCGACCGCGGCGTGTCGCCCATGGGCAAAATGCAGCGGCCCGGTCGGGTTGGCAGAAAGATACTCGACCAGAACCCGCGGCGAGGCTTTCGGCGCCCCCTGCCCCCAGCGCCCTTCCGCGGCCAGGATGTCGAGCAGTCGCCTCTGCCAGAATGCATCAGACAACCGCAAGTTGATGAAACCCGGGCCGGCCACCGACGCCTCGGACAGATCCGCTCCACCCGCAGACCGCAGGTGCTCGACGATTATCTCGGCCAGAACGCGCGGCTGCTTGCCTGCCGACTTCGCCAGCGCCAGGGCGACGTTGGTCGCGTAATCGCCATGCTCTGGCCGCTTGGTCCGCTCGACCGGAACACTCTCGGGGACAGCCGCTAGGAGGCCCTCGCGCTTCACTTGGTCAACGGCTGTCTGCAGGAGCGCGCGAACCGTACTTCGAACACTGGAGGTCATTTGCCTACACTGTAGGCCTAAGTCTCACCACATGTCAATTTCGGCGACCACTCTATTGGATCTGGAAAGGCGTGGTCCCGCTCGCAGTAGGGTTGAAAGTGGCAATGGCGCTGTCACCCTCGCGGCCGTTGATGCGCAGGATTTGCCCGCGGCTGTTGGGCGTGAGCGCGGTGCGCCCCTGGTCCAACACGTAGACATAGGGATACGAAATCGTGCTGGTGGAATCGGTCAGGAGGGGGCTGTCAGGTGTTTGGTTCGGCCCGGTATAGATGCGGATGGGCTGAGACAACGCGACATCGGGGGGAGGGATGGTCACCGTCGCAGGCACAAAACCGCCGATGAGGTTCATGCGCGTGGTCAGGCTGTCCCCACCGTATTGATCGAGGTTGGTGAAGACGATGCGCATCTGCGGGTTCTGGAAGATCGCCTTGATCGGCTTGTCGGACGCGCCAGTCCCGGCCCCGGCATCGCCGGCCCCGGTGCTCGGAGACGCGCCGGCGACGAAATCGTCGTAGTTGAAGTCCTGAAACAAGCACGGGTTTGGCCCTGGGGGCGAAACCGGTGAGAAGGGAGCGTTGGGTGTGAGCAACCACTGTGAATCGGTCGGCCCCGGACTCGGCGGCGTCGCCTGTCCGAACAAGGCCACTTCTGTGTTCACCTTGCTGGTCGAGTAGTCCGTGGCGTTGGCTATCGGCACAGTGCCGTCGATGGTCGCACACACGGGCGTTGACATCGGGATCCGGTCGGCCAGCGCGGGATCGCGATTCGCGTCGAGCTGGCACTGACCATTGATCTCTTTCGTGGTCTTGAGATCCGCCAAGCCGCTGCCTGAGACCAGAAAACTGTTGCCAACATTCACGTGGTATCGGTTGGTCGGCTGCGGCCAACAAGCGAGATCGAGGGGAGGCGCCTCGACGCAATAGTTGCCCGGCCCCGCGGCCGATTGCGGCCCGAGCGAGCCATCCAAAGTTGCGCACACGAAGCCCGGGCGGCAGTCCTTGTCGCCATCCGACACTGGCGCTCCGAGCTTCAGCGATGTGCCGCAGGCCTTCACACAGCGCTTAAAGTCTTCATTGGGCCACACCTGCTGCCATTGAAAGCCCGGATGCCCACTTGGCTGGCATTCCGCGTCGTCGCGTGCTTTGCTTAGAGTTGCCCGGTTGAGCACCGTCTTCGGCACTTCGTCCAGGTGCAACCCGAGCGTCAGCTCGGTGGAGTTGGCCTTGACGATCTCGTAGCGCCGGCGACTGCTCATGAGGCGAACACATTGGTCGGTCTGGGCGGCGCCCTTAGGCAGGCACAATCCAGTCGCGCCCCCGATCGGTTGATGGCAGGAGAAGGTTTCCTGCGGGGTACAGTCAGTGTCTGCCATACATCCCGGCAGGACGACCAGATCGCCCGCCAGCACGCCTTTGGCGCAAAAGTCAGCCCCCACGTCCACGAGCGCACCCGCCGCCCCAGCGCCCGCCGTCCCTGGCGCTTGCAGAACCCCAGAACTGCGCGTCGTCTCCGGAAGAACGTCCTCCCAGGCAATAGTAAACTGACGTGACACATATGTCCCCTGGTAGGGGAAATTGGCCCAGTAGTTCGTAGTCGCGTTGATCGAGTTTCCCGCCACGGGTGACACGGGATCGTCCACCACTTCCTCCAGCCGGGGCCCACTGGTCGAAGACTGGATGGGCGTGGTCGGGAACAGGAGGTCGGATGCCACCGACGTGCGCAGTGGTGGCGTGGAAGACAACGCGAGCGTGTCAGCCACAAGCTGTCCGGTCGAGCGCATTTCGCGGAACGAGTGCGTGAGCGTGTTGTTCTCGGGGACCACTTGGCCACCCGACAACGTGAGGGGCGCGAGGTTCAGAATGTAGACATAGTCGTTCGAGGCGAGCAGAAACGCGAATTGGCCGGCCAACGAAGGTGGATTTTTGGTGATGGGATCGGCGCTGGAGACCGGCAAATTGACCACTGCGATGTCGCGCGCGATAGGTGGCGATCCGGTACGAATCGGAGGCGTCGGGATTCGAATGCCGGGGCCTTGCGCCAACGGCCGCCGGGCCTTGGAGTTGACCGGAAAACACCCCGTGTTGGCTGGCGGCCCGGCTGGATCGGGTTGGACATTGACATCGCATTCCTGTTCCGGCTGCACGTCGATGTTCACCACACGAACCGACCCATCGCGCGCGAACGCGTAGAGGAACCGGCCCCGACTGACGGGCGTGCCGTCAGGCAAGGTGATTGGTGGCGCGTTGGGGATGAAGGGATCGACCCCAAGCTTCAAGTGCTCGATCCCGATCGCCCCTACTTCGAGCGCGATGCGCCCGCCACCCGCTGGTATGACGAATGTTCCGTCGACAATGTCGAGCGCCGTCAGAAAATTATCGGCTGTGCGCGCGCCCACGTACACGCGGCTCTTGTCGGAAAACAGGGCCAGAGGACCCACACCCAGTGGCGATTTCGCCTGCGCATCCGTCCCACTTGGGCTGACGCCGCCGTCAGCAGATGTGGCGGAAGGCCCGCCATCATCGGCCGCAACTCCGGCGTCCGACGACGGCGCACAATCCACTGGACAGGTCGGCGCGCGGCCCGCGGCAACAACCCCAGCCTGACTAATGTAGACTGAGTCTTGGATCACTCCCGTTTGCGCGTCGACCAGCGCGACCAAGTCACAGGACGGGAATGTCACCACCAACAACCCGGCTTGCTCACTCTGACAGGAAGCCGGCCAGCTGGTTGGATCAGCTGGGCACAGAGGCGGGCTGGCCGGCAAGAAAGCGATTTCCTTGGGAGCGGCGTTGAGCGGGCCGGATGGAGTGCTGGGCACCACGCGTTTCACCGGACTCCCGGTGTCGGTGGCGGATTTGACCGGGCTATTGGCAGTGCCGAACTGTGGGGCCAGCAACTGCGAAGGATCAACCAATCCGATATCGCAGGAATTACGATTCGCGGTGGCGACCCAGCATCCGTCCGGGCTGGCCGCCAGCGACTCGGGCATCTCGCCCACCGGCAGCATGTTGAAGCCAAACACGCCAGGATCGAGATCGATGAGCCGACCGTTGTCGATGTCCACCGCTGCCATCTCGCCTCGGGCCGTGTTGGTCACGAGCGCAAACGTGCCCAGTTGCCGTGACGACGTGCCTGTTGGCTCGATAGGAGGGTCTTTCGCTCCGGGGGGATGGCACGCACACATCGGCCGGCCCGACAGGGTCCCGTCGGCGTCAATCGCCAGACACACGAACCCCATGTCGCCGGGCCGCTCGAGGTTGCGCGCGGGAACCACGGCGGGGGTGGAACTGCACGCGCAGAGCAAGCTACACAGCCCCATCGCCGATCCGATTCGCAAAGTCATGGCGTCACCGCGTGGGGAAACCCGATTCGTTGCACCACCATGTACTCGGTCGGGCTCCCCGGCGAAAGATCGATGACCGACACGTTGTTGTCCGCGTAGCCAGCCACATAGGCAATCGTGGGATCGGCGGGAGAAAACGTCAGACCAACCGGCCCATGCCCGGCTTCGATAATGGCCACGACCAAGGGCACCTTCGGATCGACCACGTAGATCTCGCCCCCCTCATAACAAGTGATGAAGATCAATTGTCCCCGACCGGCATTGTGATACTGCATCTGGGTCGCCCCGCTGCAGACTTCGAGGATCGCGCCCGGCTGGTTGGAGGGCTCTCCGTTGCTGCCCAGTCGCCGGTCGAGAACGACCAGAGCAGCCGGATCGGACGAGGATGATGACTCGGGTGTGTTGCGATGAAGGACGTACGCCTGATTCTCATCGGGGGGCGACAAGAGAAATCCTCGAATATCCACGCCCGACGGCGAGAAGACCGAAGACGTGATTTGCTCGCCGGGGACCAGCGACAGGTCGCGCGCCGGGTCGTTGGGATCGCAAGTTCCGGCCGATGGAGGCTGCATAGTTGATGGCGGGCACTGCAAGACCAGCCCGGTGATGTCGGCGCTCGAACGCGCCACTGCATAGAGCACGCTCTTGGAAGTCCCGGGATCGGCCAAGGTCAACGCCGTGACACTCTGGGATGTGCTGCTCGGAAACACAACGCGCGCTATGGAATTGATGACGTTGGGTGCATTGGGGTCACGAAGGGCGTTGGCGTCGATGGTCGAAACGCCGCCGCCCACGAGTTGGCGATTTACCGTGAACGTCAGATGGGCGACGTACAGAATCCCCAATGCCTGGTCAAGTGCCATGGCATGGGGCTCCTCTGGAAAGACGTCGTCGGAAACATCCGCCCCGCTCGGACGGCGGACGCGCCAGTTGTCGTCACAGTACGGGTTGACAAGTTGCGGATCAGCCTCGCCGCGCGGTCCATTGCAACGCATGTGCACCGACCCGTCGCCATCGGGATGGGTCACATCGACGTAGGTGATCGATGGTTCGGCTCGGACCATCATGAGAACGCGACGCCATGACGGGTCGAGGTCCGATGTCTGAATGATTGCGGCGCCGCCGAAACTGCCAATCTCCACAGTGGCGTCCGCGTGCACATAGGCCCGCTCGTTGCAGTTCAGCACATGCGGACGCAGAAGATCAAAACAGCAAGGCTGGGCCAGAGTGTCCGCTAGGGTTTCGGGTGCCTTGTCGTCGGGAAAGGAATTCTTGCTGCATGCAGGCCAATCCAGCACTTGGCGATCGAGCGCAACCTTCTGCAGATCAAGCGGAAGCAATGTCCCGGCATTGAAGCGCAGATCGTTGTTCGAATTGACGACGTAGAGCCAGTTGCCGTCGGGGTCGACCGCCAGTCCACCAGGCAAAAAAATCTGGTCGACCGGCGGATTGATCCCGTTCTGGCCCAGCCCACAGCCGGCCCAGGCCAACGCAAGGGCTGAAAGCACAGACACCCCCAGCAGACGGAGGTAGCCGACGGGGGATCTCATCGGGAGTTTTCCCCCGTCGGTAGGTCGCACCTGCTTGATGTCCCTTTTTCCTGTGATGGACGCTGAATCGCTACTTCTTCAGAACGGCCTGAGCGGCTGCCAGGCGCGCAATCGGCAGGCGATACGGCGAGCAGGAAACGTAGTTGAGTCCCAGTTCGTCGCACAACATGACCGAACTTGGATCACCACCATGCTCGCCGCAAATGCCGATCTTGATGTTCGGCCGCGTCTTGCGGCCAGCGGCCACCGCCTGGCGCATCAGCTGGCCCACGCCGTCCCGATCCAGACTGACGAACGGATCGACGTCGTAGATGTCCTTGGCCACGTAGTCGGCCAACACCTTGGGAACGTCGTCGCGCGACAGACCGAACGTGGTTTGCGTCAGGTCGTTGGTGCCGAACGAGAAGAACTCGGCGGTTTCGGCAATAGCGCTGGCGTTGAGTGCAGCGCGGGGAACCTCGATCATGGTGCCCACCAGGTACTTCAGCTTGCGGCCTCGCTCCTTGAAGACCTCGCCAGCCACGCGGCGGACGATCGCCGCCTGGTGATCGATCTCCTTCTTGCTGCCCACGAGCGGAATCATGATTTCCGGCTCGACCACTATGCCCTCTTTGGCCACATCGCAAGCCGCCTCGAAGACCGCGCGTGCCTGCATCTCGGTGATCTCGGGGTACGAGATGCCGAGCCGACAACCGCGATGACCGAGCATTGGGTTGGATTCCTTCAGCTCGCTGATGCGCGCCTCGATCGCGGCGACCGTCTTGCCCGTGGCCCGCGCCAACTCCAACACGCCTGCCTCCTCGTGGGGCAGGAACTCGTGCAGCGGCGGATCCAGGGTTCGGATGGTCACCGGCAACTTGCCCATGGCGCGGAAGATGCCCGCGAAGTCCTCGCGCTGCAGGGGCAGCAACTTCTCCAGGGCCTTGCGGCGCGTGGCCTCGTTCTCGGCCACGATCATCTCGCGCATCGGGCCGATCTTGCCCTCGCCGAAGAACATGTGTTCCGTGCGACAAAGGCCGATGCCCTCGGCGCCGAACGCCACGGCCGCCGTGGCCTGGTCAGGCTGGTCGGCATTGGCGCGGACGTGCAGGCGGCGGATCTTGTCGGCCCAGCCCAAGAGGCGCGCGTAGCGCTGATACGCCGGCGCGTTCTTGGCATCGAGGTTCTTTTCGATGAGCACGCGAATGACTTCGGAGGGCGTGGTGTCCACGCGGCCGTTCATCACCTCGCCGGCGAAGCCGTCGATGGAGATCCAGTCACCCTCGTGCAGCACCACCTGACCGCGCGACGTGTTCACCGTCATGGTGCGGTTGTGGTAGTCGAAGCTGACAGCGTCGCAGCCCACGATGCACACCTTGCCCATCTGACGAGCCACCAGGGCGGCGTGCGAGGTCATGCCGCCGAACGCGGTCAAGAAACCCTCGGACGCGTTCATGCCGCGGATGTCTTCCGGTGATGTCTCGTGCCGGCAGAGAATGGTCTTCTCGCCGCGCGCGGCCCAGGATTCGGCATCCTCGGCGAAGAACACGATGCGACCCGTGGCAGCGCCGGGGCCGGCGGGCAAGCCCTTGGCCAACATTCGGCCTTCCTTGACTGCGGCTTGCTTGGCGGCCGTCTCGAACACCGGGCGCAGAAGCTGGTTGAGCGCCTCGGGCTCGACGCGACGAATGGCCTCTTCCTTCGGGATGAGTTTCTCTTCCACCATCTCGACCGCGATGCGCACGCTGGCGAACCCGGTGCGCTTGCCGTTGCGGCACTGGAGCATGAACAACTTCGAGTTCTCGATGGTGAACTCGATGTCCTGCATGTCCTTGTAGTGCTTTTCCAGCTTCTTGCGGATGTCGAGCAGCTCTTTGTAGGCCTTGGGGAAAATCTTCGCGAGCTCAACAATCTTCTGCGGCGTGCGGATACCGGCGACCACATCCTCGCCCTGGGCGTTGATGAGGAACTCACCGTAGAATTCGTTCTCGCCGCTGGCCGGGTTGCGCGTGAAGCACACGCCGGTGGCCGAGTCGTCACCCTTGTTGCCGAAGACCATGGCCTGCACGTTGACTGCGGTTCCCCACGAGGCGGGAATGTTGTTCAGCTTGCGGTAGGCGTTGGCGCGATCGTTTTCCCACGAATTGAACACGGCCATGATGGCGCCGCGGAGCTGGTCGATGGGGTTGGTGGGGAATTCGACGCCCTTGCGGCGCTTGATCTCGGCCTTGAACTCTTCAACCAGTTCTTTGAGGGCCGAGGCAGGAAGCTCGGAATCGACGTGGACGCCAAGAGCCTTCTTCTTGGCCGTGAGCAGAACCTCGAATGGATCGTGGTCTTCTTTACGTTCCGGCTTCATATCCAACACGACGTCGCCGTACATGGCGACGAAGCGGCGGTAGCTGTCGTAGGCGAAACGCTCGTTGCCCGAGGCCTGGGCCAGACCCTTGGCGGTCTCGTCATTCAGGCCGAGATTGAGGATGGTGTCCATCATCCCGGGCATGGAGGCACGCGCGCCCGAGCGCACGGAAACCAGCAGCGGATTCTTGGGATCGCCGAACTTCTTGCCGAGCAGCGCTTCCATCTTGGCGACGCTGGCGCGCACTTCGTCCTCAAGTCCCTTGGGGAGCTTGCGGCCGTTGGCATAGAACTCGGTGCACACCTCGGTGGTGATGGTGAAGCCAGGAGGAACTGGCACACCGATGTTGGTCATCTCGGCGAGGTTGGCACCCTTGCCGCCGAGGAGGTTCTTCATATCCTTGTTTCCCTCGGCCTTGCCGCCACCAAAGAAGTAGATGTGCTTGGTGCGCTTGGGGGTTGCGGTCTTGGCTTTGACGACTACTTTGGCTTTCTTGGGGGCTGGGGCTGTTTTCTTTTTCATGGTCTTGTTTCTGGGGGGTTCGGGTGGATGTGAATGGCGCCGTTTCTACCAGGGAGCGGCGACGATGGAAAGCCCTCCGAAGGGCCGTGACAAGAAGGTGTGCTTGCGCTAGCGGAGTCGCGCCGAAAGGGTCGGGCCAATCTCGGCGAGCGGCGCCCTCTCCTGCTGCATGGTGTCCCGGTCGCGCACGGTCACGGTCTGGTCGTCCAGGCTCTGGAAATCAACCGTCACGCACCACGGGGTTCCGATTTCGTCTTGGCGACGATAAAGCTTGCCGATGGCGCCGGTGTCGTCATACACGGCCCGCATCCCAGCACGCTGCAGGTCGCGCTTGATGCTTCGGGCCAATTCGACCAGGCGAGGCTCATTGCGTTTGAGCGGGAAAACCGCAACGGTAAGCGGTGCCAGCCGTGGATGGAGATGCAGCACGGTGCGCGTGTGTTCCTCGGCAATCTTCTCCCCTACCCCGCGCACCTTCTTCATGACCTCAATCTTGCCTGCCTCGGCGTCGTCCATGAGTCCGATCAGCCTGGGCAGGGTGCCCGGCAATCCCGCGGCGATGGTTTCGGCGGCGGCTTGCAGACGCTGTTTGACGTCCACATCCATGCCTTCCCGACGCCCGACCGAACGCGCGAAATTCTCCACCAGGTCGCGCAGCTTGGCCGTGTCTTCGGCCGCCGGCTCTTTGACCAGCGAGTCTTCGTAGGCGTCGCACAAGAACGCCAGCGTGCCGCGATCCGCGCCCGCAGATGGCTCGATCACATAGGGCACGTAATGCTTCTTCTGTTCCTGATCGAAGTAGTGCAGCTCGCCCACGGCGTCCGGATTGCCCGGCGAACGGCTGTGCGCCTTCAGGTCGAAGTCGGTGCGGTTGGCGATGCCTTCGAGCTCGCTCCAGCCCATGGGGAACAGGTATTCGAGATCCACGCAGCGCTTGGCATAGTGAGCAAGTTCGTGCTTCTCCTGCTCGCGCACGCGCAGGTTCTCGGCCCGCAGGCCGAGATCCAGGTACCACTTCTTGCGCTCGGCGATCCACATCTCGTGCGCCGCCTCGTCCTCGCCTGGACGCACGAAGTACTCGATCTCCATCTGCTCGAACTCGCGCGTGCGGAAGGTGAAATTGCCCGGCGTGATTTCGTTGCGGAAGGCCTTGCCCACCTGGGCGATGCCAAAGGGCAGTTTGCGCCGCATGGTATCGAGCACGTTGCCGAAGTTGACGAACATGCCCTGCGCGGTTTCCGGGCGCAGGTAGACCAGGCCCGACTCGTCACCGGTGTCCACCGGCCCGACGCTGGTGCGAAACATCAGATTGAAGGGCCGCGCCTCGGTCAGATCCTTTGATCCGCACTTCGGGCAGCTCAGTTCTTTGGCGGCGATGGCGGCGTTGATCTCGACCAGGCCCTTGGGATCGCGTCCCTTCTGCGCGACAAAGACGTGGTCGGCGCGCGGGCGGGCCTTGCAGGCGCGGCAGTCGGTCATCGGGTCCGAGAAGGTGGCCTCGTGGCCCGAGTACTTCCACACCAGGCGATTCATGAGGATGGCTGCATCCAGTCCCTCCATGTCGTCGCGCTCGTGCACGACCGAGCGCCACCAAGCACGCTTCACGTTGTTCTTCAATTCAACGCCCAGCGGGCCGTAGTCCCACGTGCTCCCGAGCCCGCCATACACGGATGATGACGGAAATACGAACCCGCGGCGTTTGCAAAGGCTGACGATGGTTTCCAAAGATGACGCTGGCATGGGCCGGGAATCTACTTGAGAGTGGGGCTGCAGTCGACTGCTTAACCTTGAGAAGGCGAGCAAAATTCCCGGTCCCGCTGGATAGCCAGCCACCGCCGAGGGGATCGATTGGGGGAACTACCGATCCCCGCCCATTTTTTCGATAAAGTCGAGGGAACGCAGCGGTCCCGAGATGTGCGTGCGCAGAAGGCCGAGAATGGCCCTCCGGCAGGCTGCATTGGTGTCCCGGTCCAAAATCACCGTTTCGGAATCGACAAGCGACAGGCCGGCGAGCCGGGTGAGAGCCTGTCGCACTGGTGCGGTCAGGACGTCCCCCCGATGCGTGCAGGCCGCGCACAGCACGCCGCCTTGCTCGGGGTGCCAGCGGGCGCTCTCTTCGCCGAGGTCATGGCGGCCACAAACGGCACAACGGTCGAGAGCCGGGCCAAGACCCAACCAGCCAAGCAGGCCAAGCTCGAACACCCGAAGGCGTTCCGCGCTTGACCGCCCGGATTCCAGCCGCATCAGGAACTCTCGCAGCCAGTCGAACACCGCTGGCTCGGCGTGCCGGGGTGGACACAGGCGGTCGCACAATTCCAAGGCATAGGCTGCGTGGGCGGTCTTGCCCAGATCGCCCGCCAAGCCAAGACGCGCCTGCTGCACATCGAATCCCTCTAGAAGGAGCAAGTCAGACCCCGACCGTTCGCGGAACTCGGCCTGACCTTCGGCTCCCATGCCCAGCCCTCCGCCAAAGCGTCGGACGCTCTTGCGCGCGCTGCGGGCCAGGGCCGAAAGGCGGCCCGTCGTTGGACCAAGCAGGGTTACGACCCGATCCGCTTCGCCGTAGGCGACGGTTCGCAGGACAATAGCGGTCGTCTCGAACCTGGTGGCCACAGGCTCAAGCTACCACGCCCGGTGGTCGACCAACCGAGATCAAGTCCCGGCAGTCAGCGCGGGAACGTCGGTCGATTCCTGCAGACTCAGGCCCTCTCCCGATTGCGGTTGCTGGCGCAGGAAGAGAGAAAGCGTGATGGTTGCGATAAGCAGGACGATGATCACAAACACCGCCAGACCAATCCCGTGTCGCGGCGCCTGCGCGTCGTCGTCACCGACCACCTCGGGCGGAGGAATGATGGGCGCCGGCTTTGCCCGCGGGGCGGGCGCCAAGGTGAGCGGGGCATCGGCGTTGCGACGTGCCGCCACCGCCTCGTCAAATAGGGTCAGGGCCTCGACATGCGAAATTCCCACTGTCCGGGCATACGAACGTATGAAGCCACGGACAAAGGTTTCATGAGGCAAATCCGCGAACTTCCCCGCTTCGAGAAGTTGCAGCGCGCTGACCGAGACCTTGGTCTGCTGAGATATGTCTGCCAGCGATACACGGCGGCGTTCACGAGCTTCTCGAAGCACCGTGCCGAAGTTTGCTGTTTCCATTCGCCAAGAACCTCTCGTGTCACTGGATCAACTGTGCGTAGCGCCGACATTCATCCGCGACACAACTGCGCGGGGCCATGTCAACACAGCGCTGAAAAGACTCCCTCGCCGAAGCCGTCTCCCTCTTGCGTTCGCTAAGCAATCCTCCCAGAAGCTGCACCTCCTGGATGGGACATCGTTTTAAGTCAGAGACCACCGGAGCCAACACATCCGTCGCCTGGTCGGTCTCGCCACGATCCACGTAGACCTTGGCAAGCCGGTAGCGGCCCACACAGAACCCAGGGGAACGACTCACCGCCTCGTGTAGTTCCTTCCACGCACTCTGGATGTCTTTCTTCTGGTAGTAAGCCCAGCCCAAGTTCGCGCGCGCGAACTCGGGCATCCCGTACGACGGATCCTTGAGGGCATTACGAGCCGCCTCGATAGCCGCATCCCACGACTGGAGTTGCAGCTCGGCCACCGAAAGATTGTTCCACGCCTCAGCGAACTCCGGCCGCGTTTCCACTGCTTTGTGCAGATGCTCGGCGGCTTCCTTGAATTTGGCCTGAGCTTCGGCGCGGACCAACTCGGCATCGCGACCTTTGAGACAAGACTCGATTTCGAGCTGGGCCACATAGTCGTGACCCTGCCGGAGAGCGATGAGCCCCAGCATGTTGTAGGCGTCGGCGTTTTCCGGATCCGCTTTTAGCGCCGCCTGCAATTCCTGGATGGCAGCTTCCACACGCTGATCGCGGAAGTAGCCAGCCGCAAGCTGGTACCTGATCTGCGACTGCTCTGTGTCTCGCTTGGGGTGCGTAGCGCACCCGGAATCGAGCAACAGGGCAAGACACGTCCCCATCGTGATCAGGAATCCTTTCGACCGAGCGGCAAGGTTGTTCGTCTTTCCCAAAGGTTCTCGCTAGGTTAGCTTACCTGGCGCGGCTGGACGCTAGCAGGGCACCGGATCTGCTGTCAATGCGAAAATGAGAGGAAAACTTGACAGGTCGGCGCGCTTGACCGGCGGCCTGGAACATCTTTGTGTCATACACCGCGCGTCTCTGCACCCCAGATGTACTTGTGGAGTTGCAGATTAAGGCGCACCGCAAGGTGGTCGCGGAGAATCCAGGCCACCAGATCGCGAGGATCGAGCTTCCCGGTGGCCGGCGAGAACAAGATCTCAACCCGTCCCGCGAGACCGCGGACGCGCACCACCTCGGCCGCCCAGAGGTAGTCGGCCTCGTCGCACAGGACGAACTTGACCGCATCCTCGGGCCGCAGGCCATGCAGGACATCCCAGAAGTTCCGTTCGACCTCCCCGGAACCGGGCGTCTTGATGTCCACAACCCGAATGACGGCCGTCGGCAAGTGCGCCACCGGATGCGCCCCGGATGTCTCCAGGGCAACTCGGAACCCCTCGCGCACAAGTCGCTCGGCAAGGGCTGGCATATCCGGCTGCAGCATCGGCTCGCCACCGGTCAACGTAACCCAGGTCATCCCGAGCCGGCGAACCTCCAGCATGACCTCGTCGACGCTCATTTCCTTTCCGCCCGAGAAAGCGTAGGTCGTGTCACAGTAGGAACAACGTAGGTCGCATCCGGTGGTCCGCACCAAGGTGCAGGGAATGCCGGCATATTGGGTCTCGCCCTGGATGCTGGCGTAAATCTCGGTGATGCGCATCGGACCGGGATGCACTATGGCCCGCGGCCAGCGCGCCGTCTATGGTATCCGGTGACCATGAACGCTGTCTGCCGACCTACCCGCACCGAAAGGCTTGCTGCGGCTGGCGTCGAACTACACGTTGAACACTTTCTTCCGGCCAGCCCTGCGCGGCTTGTGTTGGTCACGGTCCACGGGTACGGCGCCTACTGCGGGATCTACCGCCACGTGGCCGGGGCCATGCTGACCCACGGAATCGCGGTGACCCAGTTCGATTGCCGCGGGCATGGCCTTTCGCAAGGCCGGCGTGGCCATGTTGAACGATTCGACGATTTTCACGCCGATCTGGGCTTGGTGGTGCGCCGGGCGCGCGAACTTTCGCCCGAGATCCCGTGGGCGCTGATGGGCCACAGCCTGGGCGGCGCAATTGTCCTCGATCATGTCTTGCGACGACGAAGCGATCCCCAGCCTGACCGGCTGGTCGCGGTTGCCCCTTGGCTCGAACTGAAGTTGAAAGTGTCGATGCCCAAACGCGCGGCCGCCGAGGTGTTTTCCCGCCTGACGCCCACCCTGACCATGAGCAATGGCCTAAAAGGCGAGGATCTGTCGCGAAGTCCAGAGGTGGTCGCCAACTTCTTTCGCGATCCCCTGGTCCATCACGTGGCCACCGCGGGTTGCGTCGCGGCTATTCTGCGAACCCAGGCCGCCCTGCGCACTATGGCAGCCGAATTGAAAGTGCCCACCCTATTCTTGGTCGCGGGCCAGGACCGAATCGTGTCAACGGATGCGACGCTGGCCTTTGCGCAAGCGGCCGGTAAGATCGCAGAGGTTCAGCAATACCCGGCGCTTTTTCACGAAATGTTCCTCGAACCAGAGCGCGAGCAGGTTGTCAACGACATCGCGACTTGGCTAGCGCCGCCGCACGCGTGATGGCGCGCTCCTGTCGCGGGCCGGAATTCGCCGAGACTCTTTCGCCGTCCTCGTCGGTGATCACGGCGGGCGCGCGTGCGAGGGTTATACTTGAGGTGAGGAAATATCGTGAACCGGCTGGTTGCCTACATAGGGAACGATCCGGATCGTCTTGCGTGCGCGCTCCATCCGGGACGCCATGCCTTGCGCGTGTTCTCGGCTGGATCGGCAGCCGATTGGGGCCTCGGATTCATCCAGGGGGGTGACGTGCTTCTGCAGAAGCGATTCCGCAGTGCCACGGCGCAAGTCGACTTCTTCGATCTGGCGTCCGATCTGCGGGCCGACGCCCTGCTGGGGCGAGCCACGCAAGGCGAAGAGTCGCACGCGCACACGGGGACGGCTGACCCGTTTCGGTTTCGCTACTGGCTGTTCGGCGCAATCGGCGAGTTTGGTGATTTCTCGCAGATCCACGGGCGCATTCTCGACAGCATCCCAGACTTCCTACGACGCAACCTCCGGGGATCGTCGCCGAGCGAACACATCTTCCACCTCTTCCTGGCCTTTCTTCACGACGGTGGTCTGCTTGAATCGCTCTCGGACGATCCCGAACCAGCCCACCGCGCCCTCGACGAGAGCGTTGCCTTCGTCGATCGTCTGCTGGCCGCATCGGGCGCGGCGTCCACCCGACTGGCGGTGGTCGCAACCAACGGTCGATGTCTGGTGGCCCTGTCGCACGGTCATCCGGTCCAGTACCTTGAAATCCGCGGAATAGAATCCTGTCCGGTCTGCCGCGACAGGAATTCCGACCAGACTCACGACCGCCCCATCGCGCACGATCAATTGAAAGCTGTGATCCTGCAAGCCGAGGACGAGGCGGATCGCCGCGCGGGTTGGCGCTCGGTCCCGCCGGGGGGCGCGCTGCTGGTCGGCCCGAAAGTCACCGTGCAAACGCTGCCGGTATTGTGATGGGAACCCTGAGAGGGTTCCCAAACCTTTGTATCTTACGGGGGCTTGGTTCGCTCTCGCTCACAAGCCCCCGGTCCCCCCTCGCTTCGCCCAGCAAAGCTGGGCTACGCTCGCCCCAAAGAGCGAAGGAGCGAGATGAAGATAACCGACACGACAGGCCGTTTGCCCTTGATGGTCCGCGGCGAGCAAAGCTCGCCGTCTCCCCACGCGCCTTTCGATGGGAACCCTGAGAGGGTTCCCAAACCCTCCCGCGATGGTCCGCGGCGAGCAAAGCTCGCCGTCTCCCCACGCGCCTTTCGATGGGAACCCTGAGAGGGAGCCTATTCGGCTGACTTCTTGGAGGTCAGCCCTGCCAGCTTTTCGCGCATGACATCGCCGAGGGTGGCGGTCGGGCCGCCGGCGGTGAAGCCTTGGGCGTCGGCCACCTCTTCGGCGCGGGCAGCCCCGCGGAACGAGAGGCCGATCTTTCTCTCAGCGCCATCCACCGAGATAATCTCAGCCTTCAGCGTCTGGCCGGGCTTGACGAACTGCTTGGGATCCTCCACGCGTTCGTCGGAGAACTCGGACACGTGGATGAGTCCCTCCACACCCTTCTCGATCTCGACGAAGGCGCCGAAGTCGAGCACCTTGATGATCTTGCAGTCGACGATCTTACCGGCCGGATAGTCGTAAGGAATGCGATCCCAGGGATCGGGCACCAGTTGCTTAATGCCGAGCGAGACCTTGGGCTTTTCGCCGTCGAACTCGATGTTGAGCACCACGGCCTCGACCTCGTCACCCTTCTGATAGAGCTCAGAGGGGTGCTTGACCCTCTGGGTCCACGACAGATCCGAAACGTGCACCAGGCCGTCGATACCTTCCTCGATCTCCACGAAGATACCGAAGTCGGCGATGTTGCGAACAACACCCTTGACCACGGTGCCTGGCGGATACTTTTCCTTCAGCGACGCGAACGGGTTGGGCTCAAGCTGCTTGATGCCCAGGCTGATCCGGTTCTGGCGTGGATCGATGTCGAGCACCACGGCCTCGACCGTGTCGCCGATAGCCAGCATCTTGGACGGATGCTTGACCCTGCGGGTCCACGACATCTCCGAGATGTGGATAAGACCCTCGATGCCTTGCTCGATCTCGATGAAAGCGCCGTAGTCCTTGAGCGAGACGACCTTGCCGCGCACCACAGTGCCCGGCGGGTACTTCTCCTGAGCGTGGGTCCAGGGATCCTCCATCATCTGCTTGAGGCCAAGCGACACGCGCTCGGTCTCGGAGTTGAACTTCAAAACCTTGACCCGGACGTGGTCGCCCACCTGGAAGAGCTCCGACGGGTGAGTGACCCGGCCCCACGACATGTCCGTGATGTGAAGCAGGCCATCGATGCCGCCCAGGTCGATAAAGGCGCCGTACTCGGTGAGGTTCTTGACGATGCCCTCGACCATCTGGCCTTCCTTGAGCTTATCGAGGGTCTGCTCTTTCAGCTCTGCCCTCTCCTTCTCAAGCAGCACCCGGCGCGACAGAACGATGTTGCCACGCTTCTTGTTGAACTTGATGACCTTGAAGCGATGGTTCTTGCCGATGAGGGCATCGAGGTTGCGCACCGGCCGCAGATCCACCTGCGACCCTGGCAAGAACGCCTTGACCCCGCCGCGGATGGTGACCGAAAGGCCGCCCTTGACCCGCGTGCTGATGGTTCCCTCGATCAGCTCGTCGCGCTCGCAGGCCGCGGAGATCTCGTCCCAGACCTTGAGCCGATCAGCCTTCTCCTTGGAGATGATACAGAGACCATTGGAGTCTTCTCGGCTGTCGAGGAAGACATCGACCTGGTCGCCAACCTTGACCGTGACGACGCCGTCAGGTCCTGCAAACTCATGTGCCGGGATGGTGCCTTCAGACTTGTACCCGATGTCGACGACAATGTTCTCAGGGCCAACGCTGATGACCTTTCCCTTGACGATTTCACCTTCTTTGACCTCATCGCGCTTGAGGGATTCCTCGAAGAGCGCTGCAAAGCTGTCTTCCGAGGTTGAGGTTTGATCGTCGGAAGAGGAGGGAGTCGAAACCATTAGGATCCTTTTGCTGCTCGCTGCTGCCCGACCCTTGCGGGTCGTCTCGACCGAGCCATCCGGGTGCCCCATTGGATTGTCTCGGTGCTGGTTGTCAATCTCGCACACTCCGACCATCGGAGTAGCGAAGGGCGGCGAAAACTACCGCCACAACAAGAAACTGTCAACGTGAGGGTTTGCCCCGGGTGGGGATTGTTGATCTGGTTGACCCCCTGGGCCGGCAGGCCGATACTTCATAGGCCGTGGCAACGAACGATGTCTCTCCCAATTTGGTGCGGATCAACCTGCGCTACCCTGATGTGGATGCGTTCGTCGCACGTTTTGCGCCCAACGTGACCCGGGGTGGCGTGTTCTTGGCCAGCCGAAAGCCCCAGCCGGTGGGTGAGCTGGTGCGCTTCGAGATCGGGCTTCCGCAAGGGACGCCCCTTCTGTCGGGTACGGGTCGCGTTACCTGGGTGCGCGAGTTCAACCCAGCGGAGCCACACCGAGCCCACGGAATGGGAGTGCAATTCATCGCCCTGGACCCCGCGTGTCGCCCCCTTCTGGATCGCCTGCTCGCGACCAAGAACGCCTCGCGACCCACGCCCACGAGCGGGATGCCGATTGCTGTGCCTCGGCCAGCGACCGGCGCAATCCTGATGGCGCGTGGCCCGGTGCCTCCGCCCAGCCCCGAAGACCCCGGCGAATGGACAGACGATGCGTCGGTGCGACGGGCGACCGATCGCGCCCGGATGCTGTCTGGCGGCGCGGATGGATTGGAATCCCTTCTGCAGCGCGAGCCCGACGAAGCCGCCACGCTGGAGCATGCCCTGGCCGAGTTGCCGCGCATGCTGTCACCCCGGCGCACGACCGCGGCGATGAACGTCGCCACCGACGCGAGCAAGAAGGGGGACAATTCGAAGTAGTTAGCGAATGCCGCGCAGGCGCGCGAGAATCCGCTTCGGCAACTCCCAGAACTCGTCCGCGCCGGGTAAGCGCAATAGTTGCAGGCCAATCCCGTAGCTGACGAATCCGGCGCCAATAGTGGCAAAGAGCAGCAGCGCATGCGCGAGGCGGCGCGTCCCCCAGGGCCATGCGATGCCTGCCCGGGTGAGCAGCCACGAGCTGGCCCACCAAGCCCCGAGCGCCACAGCCGCCAACACCATGTTGCACAACACGAGGCGGGCCACTTCGTGCCAGGGGCCCGATCGCGGTGCACGGCCAACCACCCGACCGAACCACAGCCGCAGGACCGCCAGATTGCAAAGGGCCCCGATGGTCGTGCCGAGTGCCAGCCCGGGCGCCCCCAGATGGCGGTAGGTCAGCCCGTTGAAGAGAAGATTGGCCCCCACCGACACCATCGACGCCATCATGGGAATGCGCGGCCGATCCACCGTGAAAAAGGCCGGCGATAGCACCTTCACCAGGCTGTAGGGCAACACACCCAGCATGTACGCTTGCACGATGGGCACCGTGGCCGAGGTGTTGGCCGCAACGAACTTGCCGCCCTGAAACAGCAGTTCGACCACCGGCCGGGCCAGCACAATCAGCCCCACCGCGCTCGGCAGGGCGAGCAGCCACACGCCGCGCGCGCCCTCGGCCACGCGCGCCTGCAGGGCCACGCGATCGCCGCGGGCCGCCTCCTGCGAGGCGCGCGCCGTGGTCACCGTGGCCAGCGCCACGCCAAAGAGTCCCACCGGAAGGTAGAACAAACGAAAGGCGTTCTGCAAGTAGGTGAGCGGGCCTGAACCCAGGGCCGCCGCGAACTGCGTGTTGACAAAGATGTTCATCTGCACGGCGGCCAGTCCCACTGTGGCCGGTCCCATCAGCCGCACGATTCGGATCACATCGGAATCGCGCCAGATCCCGCGCAAGGTCGGCCGCAGACGATAGCCCAGGCGCCACAGGCTGGGCAGTTGCACGGCCGCCTGCACCAGTCCCGAGGCCGCGGTGCCTGCGCTCCAGATGATCATGCCGGTTCGGTCCGACGGATGGACGATGATCAGAGCCGCGCCGCAAACGATGCTGGTCACATTGAACATGGCCGGCGCGTAGGCCGGGGCCAGGTAATGGTGCTGGGCGTTCAGCATGCCCATCCAGACCGCACTGACGCTGACCAGGGCCAGGATGGGCATCATGATCTGCGCAAACTGACCGCCAAGCGCGACCTGGGCCGCGTTGCCGCCAAAACCTCGCGAAATGAGCGAGACCAGCTGGTCGGAGAACACCATCCCGGCCAGGGTCAGAGCGCCCGTCACCGCGAGCACGCCGCCCAGAACCAGATTGCCCAGCCGGTAGGCGCGCTCGTGCCCGCCCTTGTTGAGGGCATCAGAGAACGTCGGGACAAACGCGCTCGACAGCGCCCCCTCGGCGAACAGGTCGCGCAGCAGGTTAGGGATACGAAACGCCGCCACGTAGGCGTCAGTCAGCCCACTGACCCCGAAAACCCGGGCGAAAATGGCATCGCGAACCACGCCCAGCACCCGCGACGCGAGAATGGCGACGCTGACCTTGGCGGAAGAACGAAGAGCGCTGGACACTGTGCCCGACGTTAGCTGTCCCGCGGCTCAGCGTCCATTTCGTTGGGGCTGCCGCACCCAGGGGCAATTCGCGCCCTGCGACGCAGAACCCGTCGTTCCATCATCTAATCGGTTAACCCGTGGCAACCCGGGAGAACCGTTAACCCCTACCGATTTACTTGGATTTGCGTCTCAAGGATGCTAATCAACTAGACAATTGTGCTTTGCTCAGGCTTGGCTTTCGTCCCCCTGGAGGTCACTGGTCCATGACAGCAAACAGCGTTTCTAGACTGGCACTTTGTGTTCTCGTAGGCAGCAGTTTGGTCGCGTGCAAGGGTGACCTTGGGCCGGCCGGGCCCGAGGGAGAGGCCGGCCCCCCAGGGCCATCAGGCCCTGCGGGTGAAGCTGGCCCTCCAGGACCTTCGGCCCCCGCACTCGATGCATCGGTCGCTGGCGATGCGCCCCTGGGGATCCCCCCGACTGTGACCATTGCGGGCGCCACGCAAACGGCAGGGTTCGGCGCACCGGTCACCTTGGTCGGCGCCGCCGTGGATCCGGATTCAGACGTCAGCAAGTTGACCTACAAGTGGATTCAGACCGCCGGCCCCACGGCAAAGCTCACGGGAGCTGCCACTCCCACGCTGGCATTTACAACACAGGCTCTGGCCGATGCCAAAGCGCCCGTGATGGCCCAACTTCACTTCGGCGTGCTTCCCATCAGCCCTGACGAAGCCGGCAACTACACATTTGAATTGGATGTGACTGACCCACAAGGCAACGTGGGCAAGGCCACGGCCACGGTTCGATCGAACCCACCAACCACAGGGTTGCAGAATGTGCCCATCGGCATCCGGCAGTTCTTGATGGGCGACGGCGGTTCGCAGACGACTTGGAACTGGGCACTGGACACGACCGGCGCCATTGGCTCGGCTGCCACTCTGACGACCGCCAGCACGCAGTTTCCCAGCTTCATCCCTGACGTCCCGGGCAAGTACAAGCTGACCGAGGCTGTGTCTACCAAGACCTTGACCATTGTCGCCGGCAATTGGCGCGGCATGATGACCGACTATCAGGGATCCTGCCAGACCTGCCACAGTGGAACCATTGCGCCTGACATTTTCACGCCCTGGTCCAAAACGGCCCACGGCATCGCTGTTCAGCACAAATTGAACGGCACCTACTCCGACGGTGTCACGCCCCTGACGTACTTCCCGCGTTCCTGCATGGAATGTCACACCGTGGGCGATTCGCCGGCCGCCGTAAACAATGGATTCGACGATGTCGAAAAGACCACGGGATGGGTCATGCCCACCAAATTGCAGCCGGGCAATTGGGAGAACCTGGTGACCAACTATCCCAGTCTGGCCAAGTTGGCCGGAATTCAGTGTGAAAATTGCCACGGCCCTCAAGACGGCGCGGTTGGGTTCCTGTCGACTGCGCACACAACGTCCGGGAACACCACGGCAGACAAGTGGACGCGGGTTTCGTTCTCCGAAGGCGTTTGTGCTTCCTGCCACCAGGACGCGAGCCATCACTACAAACCAAGCCAATGGGCGACCTCACCGCATGCCCTACGCGATTTGGTGTCCAATGCCACCTTCGAGGCGCGCGGAACCACGGCGGCCCACTGTGGCCGGTGCCACTCGGCCCAGGGATTTGCCGCGTACTCCGCCCAGTTGGCCAAGGGAGACTCCGGCCTCTTGCACAAAGCGGACGGCACAGCGGCCGACGAGGCCTATTTGCGCGGCCTGGGGCTGCAATCGTCGACGGTCGAGGCCATCACCTGCGCGGCCTGCCACGATCCGCATGACGGCAGCAACCCCAGCCAGCTTCGCCTGGGTGGCGGCGTCAAGGCATTGCCCAACGGCCTGACCAATATTGTCGGCGTGGGCAAGGGCGTGATTTGCATGGCCTGCCACAACACCCGCAACGCGGAACACGACGACTACGTTGCCGCGGCCAAGGATTTCTCGGGACCCCACACGCCATCGCAGACAGACCTGCTCTTCGGGTTCAATGCCTATTTCATGCCGCAGCTCAATCCGTCCAAACACCTGTCGGTAATTGACACCTGCGCCGGCTGCCATGTGGCCATACCCACTGCCACAGAGAAAGCAGCGGGTATGACTGACAATCACAATTTCAAGACCGACAACACCATCTGCGCCTCTTGCCACTCGGCCTCTACCGACGGCGAGGCATTCTTGGCAGCGATGAGCGCGCAGCTTGATGGTCTGGGAGCCGCCATCGGGACCAAGGCCGAGACAATTATTCAGGCGCTGTACGCAGCGGGAAGCACGGTTTCTGTGCGAGCATACCGACAGGCGACCGATCAGTACAGCTCTGCGGCTGCCACCACGGCCGACATCCTTCTAACCGCCGCCCCCACCGCGGTTGCACTCCGCTCCGCAATTCATGGGACGACGTCGTTTACCCTGACCCTCGCCGCGCCCGTGACTGTCGCCTGGACTGCGACGGCCTCCGCACCCGCCATCACCGAAACCCTGTCACAAATTGACTGCCAGATCAGCGGTATCACCATCACTGGCCAAACCACACCGCCGGTGCCGCCCGCCACCACGGGCGCGCCGGTGCCTGCGATTGCGACGGATTCCGTTGTGGCCAAGGCGAGCTGGAACATGCAGTTGCTCAGCAACGACGGTTCAAGAGGTTTGCACAATCCCTCTTTCTTCCAGAACGTCATTGTGAAGACATTGGAGGCGCTCCAGTAGCCTCCAAGCTGCGCACCTCCACGCGGTTTTCCGCGGCCGCGGGAGGTGCTGCAAGCTATGATTGTCTTGTGGTAGCGGCTCACGCTGCCCATTGGGGAGATCCACATGTCTGTACTGCCAAAGTCGCCCTCTCCCGCCATTGCCAGGCTGGCCAATTACTCCAAGAACCCACTCACTCTTCTTGGCTTCGGCCTGACCACCCTGTCAGGGCTCACCTTGGTCGTCTTTCTTGCGCTTGAGGTGGCCGGCGAGGTCGAGAACCCCTACACTGGGCTGTTCGGGTCGGCCTTTCTGCCGGTGGTATTCATAGGAGGACTGTTGCTCATGCCGCTAGGAATCTTGCGGCGACGGCGCGCGCTCATGCGCAGTGGCCAATCGGCCGAGTCCATTGCGAAGTACCCGGACCTGAATTTCAATGATCCGCATCTGCGCCGCGTGGCCCTGATCATTGCGGCGCTCACTGTGGTCAATGTGGTGGTGCTGGCAACCAGCTCGGTGGTGGGGCTGGGTTTCATGGATACGCCCAAATTCTGCGGGACTGTTTGTCACAAGGTCATGCGACCGGAGTACACGGCGTATCAGAATTCGCCCCACTCGCGGGTCAAGTGCGTGCAATGCCACATCGGCCCGGGCGCCTCATGGGCCGTCAAGTCCAAGTTCGATGTACTGCGCCAGGTGTGGAAGGTGGCGACTGGAACCTATTCCCACCCCATTCCCTCGCCCGTGCACACATTGCGGCCAGCGCGCGATACCTGCGAGAGCTGCCACTGGCCCGCCAAACACTATGGCGACAAGCTGCGCGTTGTCGGTCGCTTTGCCGAGGACGACAAGAACAGCGCCAGTTTCACTGCGCTCTTGCTGCGGACCGGTGGCGGGGCGGTGGGCGCTGGCCAACCCCATGGCGGCATCCATTGGTGGCACATCTACGCCGACAACCGCATTCGCTACCTGGCCACTGACCAGCGGCGGCAGGAGATCGCCTGGGTCGAGCTGACCACGCCCGACGGAAAGCGTACCGAGTACACGCGCGAGGGCGTGAATCTTCCGGCTGCGGACAGCATCCAACAGCAAGCACGTGTGATGGATTGTATTGACTGCCACAATCGGCCGACCCACCTGTTCGAAACGCCGGCCAAGGGTGTTGACAGCGTTCTGCAGAGGCAGGCGGATCTGAGATCCCTGCCTTTCTTCAAGCGCGAGGCGGTGAAGGCCGTGTCGGTCCCATACGCCACCCACGACGAAGGCCTGCAAGCGGTTCGCACAAGCGTTGCCTCTTTTTACAACAAGTCTTATCCGGATCTGGTCGCGCGCGATGGCAAGCTGGTGGCGCGGGCCGCCGCCGAGGCAGCCGCAGTGTATGATCGGACGGTGTTTCCCGAAATGAACACCAGCTCCAAGACCCACCCCAACAACATTGGGCACGACGATTCTCCGGGCTGCTTCCGCTGCCACGACGGCAACATGAAAGCTGCCAAGGGCGATAGGGTGATTCCCAATGATTGCGATACCTGCCACGCCATCCTGGTGGACGGCAGCCCCAGCGAGCCTGACCTCGGACAATTGGTGCTTCCGCCGCCCCCTGCCCCTCCGGAGGCCAAGCCGTGAGATATCTCGGCATGGTCGGTCTGACCGTGCGCCGAGGCCAGCAGGAAGGTCTGGCGAAATACGCCTTCGGTCCCGACGAAGTTGAAACCCAGGCCAAGGCCCTGCACCAGGCCTGCGACTTCTTGGAAAGCGTGTACCTGGCCACCTGCAATCGGGTTGAAGTGATCTTCCTGTGCCGGCGGGGCACGCCGGTCTCTGAGTATCGCAAACGCATCCACGCCTTCTTTGCGGGGCGTGGCCAAGCCAACGCGACCGGCGAATCCACCTCGCACACAGCCGTTCAGGCCCTGCACGCCTTTGAAAAAGATGGGGCGGCTGAGCATCTCTTCTGCGTGGCTGCGGGCCTCGACTCGCTCAACCCTGGTGATGCCCAGATTCTTGGCCAGGTCAAAGATGCCCTCCACATGGCACATCGGCTGGGTCTGGCCGGCACCCACCTTCAGATGATTTTCGAAGAAGCCTTCCAGGCGGCCAAGCGCGTGCGCAGCAAGACCGCGCTCGGGGCTCGCCCGGTATCAATGGTTTCGCTGGCCTTCACCCTCATCGACGAACGGACCAAGGGACCTGCCACGGTGGCGCTGATTGGGGCCGGCGAGATGACCCGGCAATGTGGCGAGCACCTGCGCGGCCGCGCGGGATGCAGCCTGCTTTTCGTAAATCGCACTGTTGGCAAAGTCGTCGATCTGGCCGCCGCCTGTGGTGGCAAGGCGCTGTCCCTGGAGGCATTTCTGGCATTCCCGGGTCACGTAGACGTGATCGTGACCGCCACCTCAGCACGCGAGCCTTTCCTAAGTCACGCCTTCTTTGC
>Ga0265330_10000465_pt1 | contig 27102 bp, 23 predicted proteins | sample 41919metaG_FD_202083 | JGI IMG/M metagenome (GOLD analysis project Ga0265330, IMG submission 202083) | Rhizosphere microbial communities from Carex aquatilis grown in University of Washington, Seatle, WA, United States - 4-19-19 metaG | ecosystem: Host-associated > Plants > Roots > Rhizosphere...
TGGCGCAGGCGGTGGCGAACCTGCTCGGCAACGCCTGGAAGTACACCCGCCCCGAAGGCAAGAAGATCGAGCTGTCGGTGGTGGGCGAGCCCACCCACGTGGTGATCGTGGTGGCGGACAACGGGGTCGGGATTCCCGAGAACGAGCTCGAGCTCATCTTCGAGAAGTTCCAGCGGGGGACGGCGGCGCGCAACAGCGATCGCGCCGGCACGGGGCTCGGGTTGCCCATCGTGCGGGCCATCGTCAAGGCCCACCGGGGCAAGATCGACGTGCGCTCGGCGCCCGACGAGGGGGCACGCTTTCGAATCACCCTGCCGCGGCGGGATCCGGAGCCGGTGGGATGATCGCGCAGGGCAGCGACGTCCAGCAGCAGCTGGTGACGATCGTCGAGGACGATGCGGCGATCGCCGAGGGGCTGGCGATGAACCTGCGGTTGCAGGGGTACCGGACGGAGTCGATCGGGGACGGCGAGACCGCCCGGGCGCGCATCGAGGAGGAACATCCGGCATTGGTGCTGCTCGACATCTCGCTGCCGAAGCGCAGCGGGCTGTGGGTGCTCGAGCGCCTGCGCGAGACCGACAATCACGTCCCGGTCATCGTTCTGTCAGCGCGCCAGGACGAGTTCGACAAGGTGGCGGCGTTGCGCCTGGGAGCGGACGACTACGTGACCAAGCCGTTCGCGCTGGCGGAGCTGCTGGCGCGGGTGGCGGCGCTGTTGCGGCGGGCACGGCTCACCAGCATTGCTCCGGCGGGGGCGGGGCGAAGCCCCCCTGATGCGGCGCCCGCGGTCGGAGGAGGAGGCGGCGGCGGCGGCGGCGGCGGCGGCGAGGCGCCGGTTGCGGCGGCTGCGGTGGCGGTTGCGGCCGGGGCGGCGGCGGTGGCGCCGGTCGTGGCGGAGACGCCGGAGGGGGTCGCGGTCGAGCCGGTGGTGGCGGTGGCGGCAGCACCGGCGGTGCCGGCGGCCGCCCCCGAGGGAGATGCGCTGCTGCGGTTCGGCGACGTGACCGTCGACATCGACAAGCGCACCGTGACGCGCACGGGTCAGGAGGTGAGGATGACCCACCGCGAGTTCGAGCTGCTCAGGTTCTTCTATACCAGCGGCGGGCGGGTCTTCTCGCGGCGCGAGCTGGTGCGCGAGGTGTGGGGGCTGCACCACCTCGGACATCCCCGGACGGTCGACAACTTCATCGGTCAGCTGCGGGCCAAGCTCGAATGCGACCCGGATCGCCCCAGGCATTTTCTCACCGTGAGGGGCAGCGGGTATCGATTCGTTCAGGCGGGGTGAGCGAGGCCGCCGAGCCGGGACGCGAGGAGCGGCAAGACGGTGCCGGCGCGGGCGTGCACACGGACCTGGCAGAGCTCGTCGGCGCGCGTGGGACCGACGTTGACCACGGCGACCGGAATCCCGCGCTCGGCGGCGCCGCGCACGAAGCGCCAACCCGAATAGACGGCGAGGGACGAGCCGACGACCAGCAGGGCCTCGGCTGTCTCGACGAGGGCCCACGCGGCCTCGACCCTGGCCGGGGACACGGTCCCGCCGAAGAACACCACGTCCGGCATGAGCGGGCCACGCGCACAGGCCGCGCATGCCACGACCTCGAATCCGTCGACGTCGGCGGGCGTCAGCTCCGAGTCGCCGTCGGGGGCGACCTCGGCGAGACGGCCGCGTTCGGCTCGGGCGCTGCTCCAGCCTCGATTCGCGAGGAGCAGGCGCTCGTGCACGCTGGCGCGCTCTTCGCGGGCGCCGCATTCGAGGCAGAGGACATCCGCGAGGGCGCCGTGCAGCTCGACGACGTGGCGGCTGCCGGCGGCGTGATGCAGGCGATCCACGTTCTGCGTGACGATGCCGGCGAGGGCCCCACCGGCCTCCATGGCCGCGAGAGCCGCATGGGCCGGGTTGGGCCGCGCACCGGAGAACCGGCCCCAGCCGAGGGTGGCCCGCGCCCAGTAGCGCCGGCGCACGTCGGGGCGACGGACGAACGCGTCGTGCTGGATCGGCTTGCGGCTGGGCGGCTGCCCATTTCCCCGATAGTCCGGGATCCCGGACTCCGTGCTGCAGCCCGCCCCCGTCAAGGCCGCGAGCCGCCGCCCGGCAAGGCAGGCCACCAGGCCCTCGAGTTCCGGAATCGTCTGAAGATCTTCGAGCACGATGGGTCGCCCCGAAAGGATGGCCCGCCCCGGCCGGTGGATCAAGGTCGGGGAGACCTAGACCAGGGTCGCCCGCGGACCGTTTCGCTGGAAGGCTCGGTCCTTGGCGCGCAGGTGCTCCGACGACTCGGCGAGCTCGTCGCAGAACAGCTCGATGAGGACGGTCGCGTCGGCGTCGTCGCCCACGCCGCGCTGGGTCCAGCCGAGCTCGAGGAATCCAATCAGGGCCTTGGGGCCGACCAGGTTGAAGCGCCGCACGTGCAGCTCGAGCTCCCCGCCGGTCTCGAAGCCCGCCTCGAAGCGGACTGCCCTCGGGCTGGATGGCTCGGGGGCGCCGAGTTCCAGGCGCACACCGCGGGCACCGAAGACCTTGGCACAGCTCGAGACCACGCCCCACAGGTCGTCGAGCGAGAGGACCGTCTGCAAGCCGCGAGACAGTCGGCGGACCTCGGCGCGCCAGGCCCGGTTGCGTTTGCGCTTCTCGCTGAGCGCGCGCCCCGCCTCGAAGCGGATGTACCCGAGCCGGCGCAGGAAGAAGAAGGACACGGCCGCGAGCGCGACGATGATGCCGGCCGTCTGCGCCCCGCTGTTCACGAAGGTGAGCACCACCGACACGCTGCCGAAGAACACGCACATCCCGTAGAGCACCAGCACCGCCTGGCGGTGGCTGAAGCCCTTCGCCAGCAGCCGATGGTGGATGTGCTCGCGGTCGGCCTGGAAGATGGGTTGGCCCCGAACGGCCCGCCTGCTCATGGCCAGCAAGGTGTCGAGGATCGGCAGGCCGAGGGCGATCGCCGGCACCAGCACAGCCACCGCGGTCGCCGACTTCTGGTGCGTCCGCAGCGCGCTCGCCGCCAGCACGAACCCGAGGAACATGCTGCCCGTGTCGCCCATGAAGATGGACGCCGGGTTGAAGTTGTAAAACAGGAACCCGATGATGGCGCCGGCCACCGACGCACAGATCAGGATCATGAGCGGATGTCCCCGCTCGACCGAGATCGCGAAGGTGGTCGCCACCGCCACCAGCGCGACCCCGCCGGCCAGGCCGTCGAGCCCATCGATGAGATTCATGGCGTTGATGACGCCGACGAACCACAGCAAGGTGAACGGCAACGCCAGCCAGCCGAGCGAGATCGCATCGCCAAAGGGGTTCGCGATGGAGTCCACGCGGAAACCGAACCAGTACATCATTCCGGCCACGGCGAACTGAACCGCAAACTTCTTGCCGGCGTTGGCGCCCCGGATGTCGTCGTATACCCCGAGGGCCGCGATGAGGGGGCCACCGATGAAGAGGCCCAGCATGAGATCCCGCTCGGCCACAAACATCGCCCCGACTTCGGATCGCAGAAACAGCAAGCCGAGCAGCGGGACGAAGAAGCCAATCACGATCGCGATGCCACCGAGGCGCGGGATGGGCCGACCGTGGACCTTGCGCGCCGAGAGCGCATGATCGAGGAGATTCGACCGCAACGCCCACCTGCGGATGAACGGGGTGAGAATCGCGGCGCAGATCGTCGATAGGATGAGGGCTACAGTGGCTGTTCTCATGTCAAGCTAGGGCGGCGGGGAAAGGGCGGCCAAGGGCGGAGACGACCGCCGAGTTCGCGAAGGGCTTATTGTGGTGAGGGCGGACGCTCCACGATCCAGTTACCGAGCGCGAGAGTGTCCATGTTGGTCTTCAGATAGCAGGCGAGCGCCTCCCGCGGGGTCGCGACGATCGGCTCGTGTTCATTGAAGCTGGTGTTGAGGACGAGGGGAATTCCGGTTCGCTTTTCGAAGGCGCTGATCAGGGCATGATACCGCGGATTGGTGCGTGGGCTGACGGATTGGAGGCGCCCCGTGCCGTCCACGTGGGTGATGGCCGGGATACGGTCCTTCATCTCCGGACGTACCCGATAAACCATCAGCATGAACGGGGACGGCTCAGACCGCTCGAACACCTGCCCGACGCGCTCCTCGAGGACGCTCGGCGCGAACGGGCGGTAGGTCTCGCGGTGCTTGATGCGCGAGTTGAGGATGTCCTTCATGTCGGTCCGCCGTGGGTCGGCCACGATCGAGCGGTTGCCGAGCGCCCGGGGCCCGAACTCCATCCCTCCTTGAAACCAGCCCACGACCTTTCCGTCCGCGATGTGTCCGGAGATCTCGGCGAAGAGCTGGGCATCCTCGACCCTCTTCGCGGTGAATGGACGGTCGTCAGCGCTGCTGCGCGCCGCGTCGATGGCGGACTGAATCTGGGCGTCGTCGAAGCTCGGTCCAACGTAGGCGTGCTCCATCACGAAGCGTCGGGGCAGTCGCAGCACCGCGTGCTGGACATGAAACGCCGCCCCGATGGAGGTCCCGTCGTCCCCGGCGGCCGGCTGGACATACACCTCGCGAAAAGGCGTACGCTCGAAGATCTTGCCGTTGGCCACCGAGTTGAGGGCGCATCCACCCGCCAGGGCCAGGCGGTCGGATCGGGTGCGGCGGTGCAGGTCGTTGACGACGTGAAAGAAGATGTCCTCGTAGACGAGCTGGGCGCTGCGCGCGATGTCCGCCCACTTTCCGAAGAAGTCCGGGTCCTCGGGGGCGCGCGCCGGCCCGAGGAGCTCGGCCAGCTTGGGCGAGAACACCAGCCCCATGTGTGGGCTCCCGTCGTCCCAGGTCATCTCGACCCCGTCGGTATGGTGGCGGAAGTAGTCGAGGTTCAACTCGAACTGTCCGCCGTCAACGGGGCGAATCACTTGTTTCAGCTGGGTAACGTAGCGGGGCTGTCCGTACGGGGCGAGACCCATCATCTTCCATTCCTCGCCATAGCGGTGGAATCCCAGGAATTGGGTGATGGCCGTGTAGAAGAGCCCCGCCGAGTGCGGGAACTCCACCCGATCGAGCACCTCGATGTCGCGGTCGCGCCCGTGGCCGCGCATCGTCGAGACGAAGTCGCCGAACCCATCGATGGACAGGCAAGCCGCCTCCTCGAAGGGGGAGACAAAGAAGGCGCTGGCCATGTGGGACTTGTGATGCTCGACATGGTGGACCTTGGCCCCGAAGCGCTTGGGGTCGATGCCGAGCGCGTTCGCGACGTGGTCGCCGAGGCTACGCACCTTGGAAACATTGGCCAGGCGGTCCTTGACCAGCTTGGTGAACGAGGGCCGCTTCTGGAGGGCAAAGAGGATCTTCTTCTGGAGGTTGGCCTTGGGATCCCGGGAGATCGCGACGTGCTCGAGGGTCTCCGGGCGCAAACCCGTTCCCTCCACCACCGCACGGACGGCGAGGGCCGGGAACCCGGCGCAGTGCTTTCGGCGATTGAGCCGCTCTTCTTCGATGGCCAGGACCAGCTTCCCGTCGACGACCATGGCCGCCGCCGCGTCCCCATGGAACGCATTCACTCCCAGAATGTTCATCGGCAGCCAGTATAAGTGCACTTCCCGGCAACGTCGCCGTCATTGGCCGTGTATTGGGCGTCGGCTGGCGGGCATTGACGGTCATCGGCGCCGGCGCCCACCCGCGCGACTTGCCAGGCCGAGAGCATCCGGACATAAATGTCGCCCTCCATGAATCCATTGCCAGGTTTGCGCGGACCGCGACGCTCGGGGCTCATCGGACTGAGCATCGCGTTGTGGCTGGTGGTGATGGCCTGGGAGTGGCCAGTTGCGCTCAGCTTCGGAGACGAGGTGGGTTACGTCGGCCAGGCACGCCTCTTTCTTCAAGGCCAGATCAAGCCGACCATCAGCTCACCCGGGATCTGGCACACCACCGCGTCGGGGGGCTTGGTCGCGAAGTACCCGCTCTTTCATCCGGCCCTGCTGGCCCCGTTCATCGCGCTCTCGCCGCGAAGCGCCTTCCTGGTCGGGATCGTGACGGCGGTCCTGCTCGCGGTGATGGCCGGGCGTATCCTCCGCGAATGGGGAAAAGATCCCATGTGGGCGGTCCTGGTCCTCGCGCAACCGGCCATCACCTTGGTGGCGAGGACCCTGATGGCGGACTTGCTGCTCTCGGCGTTCTTGCTCGGTGCGTACTGCGCCATCCGGAAGAATCGCTTCGGCCCGACCATCCTGCTCATCGCCGCCACGCTGGTGGCCAAGCCAACCGGGCCGGTGCTCGCCGTCTTGCTCATCGGCGGTGAGCTGTCGAAGGACTGGCGGCCCCTCCGCGCCCGGGATCCTGTCGCGATGCGAAAGGTTCTGGCATGCGGGGTTGGCATGGCCGTCGGGATGGCCATCATCGTGGGAACGAACTTGATCGCGAATGGCAGTCCCTGGTACGGCTACCACGAACGGCTCGGTCCGCCGAACTTCATGGCCACGTTTCTCTTCACCTCGGGGGCGGCACACGCCAAGTCGCTCGCTCTGGTGCCGCCGCTGCTGTTCGTGGGCGCGTGGCCCTTCTGGGTCCGAAGGGACTACGGTCCGCTCGCGGTGATGGCGGGGTTGATTGGACTCATGGCCATCTACTACTTCGTGGACTGGGGACGAAGCTCGGTGGACTCCCTGGTCCTTTCGCAGCGGCTGATCCTGCCGGCCATCGTGTTTCTGATGATCGGCTACGCCGCGCTGCTGTCGGACCTTTGCCTGCACCTCGAAGCGCGCTGGGGACCCTGGGTGGGCTCGACCACGCTGGCGGGCCTGCTGATCCTACCGGGCCTCGCGGGGTACGCGATCTCGTCGCGACACCGCCGCTGGCAGGAGCCGATGCGACAGGCCCTGGCCTCCGTCAGCGAGGTCGCCGCGTCCCTCGGCACCAACCGCATCGCGCTCACCCCGAGCGCGCTCAAGTACGGCCTGATGTTCAACGGGCTCACCACCCTGCAGCCGAGTGAAAGGGCCCTCCTGGCCGAGGGTCCGGACCGGAAAGACCTCGATGGCCAGCCCCTGGCGGAGGTGATTCTGTGCGGCACCAAGAACACCTCCTACCGGGTGCTCTCCTCCGACCTATCTTGCGTGACCAAGGGCTACGAGACGGTCCGCGCGTTCGCGGGATGCGAGATCCTGGTTCGTTCCGACCGGATACCAAATAGATGAGCGTACTCTTGGCGATACTCATCGGTGCGCTCGGGTTCTCGGCGGTCGGCTGGGGCCTGACGATTCTTCTCATGCTGAAGCTGAAGTGCCCGGAGCGGCTCGAGCGAATCACGGTGGCCGCCGCCCTCGGAACGGCCTGGCTATCCTTCTCGGTGTTCGTGCTGGCGGCCACCGGGGTCCTTCATCGACCCATCCTGATGGTCCTGGTCGGGGTCGGCGTGGGCCTTGGCGGGTGGCGCTTCCGGCTGAGCTCGACTCCGACGCGAATCGTCCTTGGCAGCTCCGCCCCTCGGAACCTGCTGGTCGGGGTTCTCGTCATTTGTATGGTCGCCAACTTCGTCGGTGGGCTCGCCCCCATTAGCTTCATCGACGCGCTGACGTACCACGCCTTCGAGGCCCGGGAATATCTGCGCGCCGGTCGCCTGATCGAGCTGAAGCACACCTGGCAGAGCTACCAGCCTATCTCGGTGGAGATGCTCTATACCCTAGCCCTCGGCCTCTTCGACGATCGCCTGGTCCCGCTGGTCGACTGGGCCCTCGGTGTGCTGGCCCTGTTCTCGACCCTGGCCCTCGGCCGACGCCTGGCTGGACCGCTGGTGGGGCTGCTAGCGGCCGCCACCTTCTATTGCACGGCCATGGTGGCCTGGGAATCGACCTCGTGCTTCATCGAGCTCGGCATCGCCGCCGGGGGTGCGGTGTCGCTCCTCGCGCTCTTGCGCTGGAACGACACCGACGAATGGCCATGGCTGGCGGTAGCTGGGATCGCCGCGGGATTCGCCGCGGCTTGCAAGCTCACCGCAGCGCAGATGCCGCTGTATCTGACCCTGGTCATCCTGTATCTGTCGCGAAAATCCGGGCGTGGCTTTCGCCGCACGCTGATCTCGGCGGCGACGTTCGCGTCGATCGCGCTGGCGTTGGTCCTCCCCTGGTACGTTCGCTCTTACCTGCTGACCGGCAATCCGTTCTATCCGTTCTTGCCGTCCATCTTCGGCGCTAATCCCACCATCGCGGACATTCAGATGATCCTGGCCTCCTACGGGGTGGGGAAATCCACCTGGGATCTGCTGCTGTCCCCCTGGCTCCTGGTATCGCAGGGTGTCCGCTCCGAGAACGGGCAATTCCTGAACCCCCTGCCCTTCCTGCTGGCGCCGGTCATCGTGTGGCGGGCGTACGAGGAGCGCGAGCGTCGGACGATCCTCGGCTTTTGCGTCCTGTGGTTCGTGTTCTGGCTCAAGACCGCCCAGGTCGCACGATACCTGGTTCCCATTCAGCCGTTCGGGGCGGTGCTGGCCGCCGACGCGGCGGTCTTCCTCGCGAGCTCGAGCCGGCTCAGGCGTCGCCTCTCGATCACGTGCTGCGGGCTGTTCGTGGGCTTCTCGACCTTGACCGTGGTCCTGTACAACGCTCACTTCTTGCAGGTGGTGCTGGGGCTCGAGACACGCGAGGCATACTTGACGAGGACCAGCTGGTTCTACGAGCTCTACCGCGACGTGGACCACGAGCTCGAGAATCACCCGACCACGAGGGCATACGTCCTGACCGATGAAGGACCAACCTACTACTTGCAGACCACGCACAACCGACTGCGCAATGCCGACTTCGCCCAGCCACCCGCGGAGCTGTGGGCCACCATCGTCGCGGGCCACTACACGCACGTGCTGATTCACAACAACCCCGCTTCGGACGCGGCCCTCGCGCGTCTCGCTCCGCGCCTGGTCCGGGTGTGGAAGAGGCACTACGAGCTTCCGGTCAGCCGAAGCTTTGGCGGCACGACTCCAGCATTCTCGACGTTCTGGAGAGTGAGCTCCGCTCCGGACGCGCCGCCATGATCCTCTCCTGATCCTGCGACCCCTCAACCCTTTGCCTTCGCTCGAATCAAAAAAAATGGACCAAACCCTCGTCAGCGTTGTCGTCCCGTGTTTCAACGAAAAGGCCACGATTCTGAAGCTGCTCGAGAGCGTGATCGCGGCACCTTTCGACAAGGAGATTCTCCTCGTCGACGACGGCTCGACCGACGGGACCCGCGAATTGCTGGAGGACAGGGTCCCGTCGATGCCTGGGGTCCGGTTGCTCTTGCAGGACCGGAATCGGGGGAAGGGCGCGGCCCTCCGGCGAGGTTTCCTCGAGGCGACGGGATCGATCGTGATTGTCCAGGACGCGGATCTCGAGTACGACCCCAAGGAGATTCCCCGGATCATCGAACCGATCGTGGAGGGGCACGCGGACGTGGTATACGGCTCCCGCTTCCTCGGAGGACCACACCGGGTGCTCTACTACTGGCATTCGGTGGGCAATCGCCTACTGACCACCCTGTCGAACATGGTGTCCGACCTGAACCTTACCGATATGGAGACGTGCTACAAGGCCTTCCGCCGCGAGGTCATCCAGTCCATCCAGCTTGAGGAAGATCGCTTCGGATTCGAGCCCGAGGTGACGGTCAAGCTCTCGAGAATCCCTCGGTTGCGCATCTACGAGGTGCCGATCTCCTACCGCGGCCGAAAGTACGAGGACGGCAAGAAAATCGGCCTCAAGGATGGTTTTCGAGCCCTCTATTGTCTGGCAAAGTTCGGGCTACGATCCCGGCGGATGTAAACGTTTGCGCGCGGCGATGATCGTCGTCTGCCACAGCCTTCCAGGAAGGTGCTCAAGCAACCCGTTGAGCCCTGTGCTGAGCCTTCGTCGAATTGACGCCTCCGCCGCCCGTGGTGCGCTCGTGCAACCCTCGACGCGCGTCACTTCGAGTCCCAGGCTCATGGCCAAATACTCCCACTCGTCTGGGACACACACCCGGAGGTGATCAAAAGCCGCGAGACTCCCGGGTGCCTTGATCGCCGCCCCCGGCGCGGACCCTAGAGAAGGGGTCTTGCCCCGGAGAAGGCGAACTCGATTTCCGAGGCTAGCCAGGTTGGGCGTCGTGATGAGGAGCAGACCGCCCGGTGCAAGCAGCTCGACGATCGTCCTCAGGGTGCGATCCGGTGCGACCAGATGCTCGATTATCTCGCAGAAAAGAACGGTCTGAAAGGTACCCGGACGGATCTCCTTAGGCCGGGCTTCATTTTCCAGGTCCCATACGCAGGTCGCGAAGCCGCGGGAGGCGGCCTTACGAAGAAGCTCCGGCGTGAAATCGCAACAGTACATCCGGCCGCGGGGCTGCCCGAGAGCGTCCGCGCACATCGCGGCGAATCCGCCGCCAAGCGCCCCGAACTCGACCCAGGGCGTCGCTGCGTTTTCCTGGCGCAGGACCTCGATGGTCCGATCGAATCGTCGGGCCTGATGGGCGAGATAAAATTCCTCAGAAGTCGCCTCGAAAGCGGCGACGTCTTGGTTACGCGTGGTCATCGGATTTTCCGCAGATTGACAATGACAACAACTGCCGGATCCTTTTCAAGCGCGGGAGCATAGATCATTTGAACGAGAGCCGCCCCTAGCTTTAGCTTAGCTATCCCGAACCCCGGATCGAGTTTCCGGGTTGTGATACTACTCAAGTCCGGTGGAAGGTCGAGCTGAGCAGGAAAAGAATTGGGCTGTCATGAGTGACCTAATCGCCGGATTCTCCTTCGTACCAGACGCGTCAGCCGGTCTGCACCGGTCTCGCGCGCCAGGCCGGATCGTCGAAACTCATCCCGGCGCACGCCATCGCGAGCAGGCATCACGCAGGAGCAGCTCCAGGCTGACGCCATGGCGCTCAGGCAGGTAAGACTGAGCCCGGGCGTAGGCCGCATCCCCCAGGCGCGCTGCCAGGACCGGATCGCGGGTCAACGAGTCGATCGCCGCCGCCAACGCCACGACGTCGCCGGCGCGGACCAGTATGCCCATCTCCGGAGTCAACCAATCACGGACGCCGCCGCTGTCGTACGCGACGATGGGTCGCCGATTCATAGCGGCCTGGATCCCGGTTAGCCCGAAGGTCTCCGCCCACAGGGAAGGCATGACGACCACGCTGGAATTCTGAATGGCTATGTCTACTGTGATCTGGTCCACCCAACCCAGCCACTCGACCCGGGGCGCAACGCCAAGATCCGCCGCCAGGCTGGCTACTTTCGCACGCTCCGGACCTTCACCGGCGACCACCAGGTGAACCTGGGGCAGCCCGACGATGGCCCGGATCAGGTCCGAGAGGCCCTTTTCGCGGGTGATGCGCCCGGCAAAAAGGACTCGATTCGAGACCGGGGCGCGGGGCGTCGCGGCGCTTGGAACGACGGGCGGCGACAGGACGCGGACGTTGTCCGAGCGCCCCGTCAGCCTCACGACTTCGTCTGCCGAGTAGGCGCTGTTCGCGCACACCAAGGTCGATTGCCGAAAGTAGGCCGCCTGGAGCGACATATCGCCCACTCGTCGTAGGGCCTGTCGGATGGCGAGCGGGGCACCGGACGGCGCCACCATGCAGCCTTCGCGACGCGTCACCTGCAGGCAGCGGATTCCCTGGACGGCCCTGCACTGCTGGTTCGACCTTCGGAGCCACCGGGTTCCGGCCGGGCAATAGGTCCACGGGGTGTGCACGAAACGAAGGGTCGGCGCCCGGGCTTGAAGTATGCGAACCCCGATCGGCGCATCTAAGATGTGGAGCAAACAGGCGTCCGGGCGGTGCCGCTCCAAAACGTCCTGCAAGGCCCGGCCGCCCCGCCATGCGTTTTGGACAAACGATGTGTTGAGGGCGGCCGAGAAGAGCGCCGGGATCTGGTAGCGCCTCGCAAACGGCGAATCGGTCCCGGGTTCGTCGTCCTCGGCACACACAGCCACCACTTCGTGACCGAGGTCGGTCAAGACGCGCGCCTGCCTGTGAACGTAGACCTCGGTCCCTCCGATCGGACGGAGTCTTTCGTTGACGACCAGAATGTTCATTTGAGATCCCGGCGGGCGCCGGATAATTCAACGCAACGCCCGCGAACGCAAGCCGCGGCAGCCGAAGAACCAACATTTGAGGCAAAACCGGCCTTGTCGACCGGTACGCCTGAGGATAGAAGGGCCAAACCGGTGTCAATCAAAGAGCGCGTGCGGATCAACCTTCCGAGCCGAAAGCCTCAGCTATGGGAGAATTTGCCCCTGGCGCTCGCCCGGCGGACCGAGCGAGCGTTTCGAACGCGATTCGACCCGACCTGGTTCGACCGGTCCGCAGACGTTGCGCTGCCGGCCTTGGGTTTCCGCATGGCCATTGTACCCCGCTACTCCTTTATCGACGGATTCATCTTCAGCTTTGGTATGTACGAAATTTCGGGCACCCGGTTCCTACAGGCCGTCCTGCGGCCGGGAATGACGGTGGTTGATGTTGGGGCCAACACCGGATACTACACGCTCTGGGCCTCGCGGCTGGTCGGTCCTCTCGGTCGCGTCCATGCCTTCGAGCCTGTCCCCGACCTGGCGTCCACCCTGCGCCACAATGTCGAGTTGAACGGAATGCGGAACATATCAGTTCGGCCTGAGGCGGTGTCCGATCGCGAGGGAAAAGCGATCCTCCACGTTTCTCGCGCCGAGAGCAACACCGGGCTGTCGTCGCTGGTCATGAACGGGGACAGGGATCAGCTCTCCGAGCCATTGGAGGTCGAAACGATCAGCCTCGACGATCTGTCGAGCAATCTCGACCGCCCCATCGACTTCATCAAGATTGACGTGGAGGGGGCGGAGGATTTGGTGTTTCGGGGAGCTGCTCGACTGCTGGCGGCCGAGCGCGCCCCGGCCATCCTGTTCGAGTCTTACGCCGTGGCTCCGCTTGCTGCGCGTCTCGAGAGCCACGGATACCAAGTCCGACGGTTGCACTACTCCCTCAAGAATGGCATCGAGCTCCGTCCCACCACGGACGAGTTCGACGATCTATTTCTGGGATACGAAGGCATAAATTTCGTAGCCATCAAGCACCCCAAAGCCGATCGCATGTTTGACGATATTTGCGCGCGCAGTCGGGACCGAATCCCCGCGGTCCTACGCTGGCTCGCCTCCTGGGCCTAGCCCGGGTGTCGGCAATTGAATGCGATTCTGGGCTGCCCGCACTTCGGTCGTTCGTCGGTCTGTGGTATTCTTTCGGTCAGCGCGTAGTAGGGTGGGAAATCCGCCTCAACATGAAGCCTGCATCGCCGATAGTGCCGGCCACGTCGGAGCCCCTAGCCCAAGCACGGCCTCCGGAAGATCTTCTCATGATCGTTCGTCGCTTGAGACTTTGGCCTCATCTAGTACGTCAGCTCCACGTTGCCTTGGACGACGATGGCAGACCTGCTGCGTTCGGCGCGTTACGAACCGGTCGAATCGCCTTGCGCTCACCAAAGGATCGACCGTAGAAAGGGAGTGCATGAGGCTTGTGGTGTTAAATGTGTTCGGTGAGGCGTCCACGACGCTGGAATTCGCCACGCGTCAAGCGGCTGCAACTTCAGAACCGGATATGTCGATCCGGAATTTTCCTGTGGGGTCGGAGTAGGCGATCTTGGACGAAGAATGGTTCAAGGGATCGACGTTAATCCTTCAAGACCCTTCTGCCTGATGGCTTCCTGATTGGGCTCTGGAGGCGAATTTTGCCCTCGATCTCTACGGTCCAGGTTTGGCTCTACCGCCGCGTGCGTTTGAGTCGCCCATTCCTTCGTCCGCTGTTTCGGCGAACCTTGCTAGTTGCCGATCTGCCGGTCAACGGCAAGACGATGAGGGTACCCCTCCAGGGGATGGTAGGAATCATTCTTCTCGGCGAGGACTACACCGGAAATTGGAAAACCAAGCTCCTGGCGAGGGTCGTCGGGCTCTTCCCTGATTGCATTTTTGTTGACGTGGGGGCGAACGTAGGCCAGACGCTGATGCAACTGCGCTCGCTGTCCGAGCGTGTCACTTACGTTGGGTTCGAAGCCAATCCTCGTGCGGCCGTTTACCTGAGCGCCTTGGTGGAAGAAAATCACTTCGAGCGCACTACGATCATCACCGCGGCGATGGCCGGCGAGACAGGCGCTGCGAAGCTTCTGCTCCAGGGACCTGCAGAATACACGGACCAGAGTGCTTCAATGATTGCGGAGCTAAGGCCCGACCGAGGTGACACGACAACCACCGTGATCACGGCGCCTTTCGATGTGGTGTTCCCCTCACTCGGACTGCAACCGCCAAGAGTCGTCAAGATAGACGTGGAGGGCGCCGAACTGGACGTCTTGCGAGGAATGACCAAGACGTTGGAGAGAGACCGACCCCTGATTTTGTGCGAGGTCCTGTTGTCGGATCCGAAGGCCGGCCGAGGATTAATGGACAGCCGCAATGCCGAATTGATCCGATTACTTGATCGGCACCGCTATGTCGTCTGCCACCTGTCCAAGACCCAAAATCACATAAGGGGCGTGACGAAGTTACGGGTGTTTCCGTCAGGCTTCTGGACGCCAGAACGTTCGGAGGAGTGTGACTATCTGTTCTTGCCTGCCGAAGAGACCGACCTGATCCTCAGTAGACTGGAACTTCCCAACCTCGGCAATTGACAAGAGTAACACTGCCTCACGAAACTGAGGTCGCACCGCCGTGGTACAGACACGCAAGGAGCGTCACGTCAGAGGTTGCAGTCCTCGATGATGCTTCGGTAGTTCGCGAGCACGGCCTCGGCTACCTTGAAGGAATCGAAGGCTTGGCTCCGCTCGCGACCGGCGCTCGCGAAGTGTGTTCTCTCCGATGGGTCGGCGATCAGCCTCTCGATCTGGGCAGCGAAGCTGACCGGATCGCCGGCTCGAGCTTCGATGCCGAAGCGATTGCCCTCGACCAGTTCGGGCAAAGCGCCCTCGTCGCTGACTACCACGGGGCATCCAGCTGCCATGGCCTCCGCGACGACCCGCCCAAATCCCTCGTGGCGTGAGGCGAGAACGAAAATGTCCAGGGCCTTCATGACTCGTGGAATGTCACGACGCGCCCCGGCCCAATGTATCCGATCGGCGACCTGCAGTTCTAGGGCCAGGGCCCGCAGTTGTTCAGCATAGGCGCGCTCCTCCTCCCCGGCCGCCGCCCCGATGACCACGAACCGAAGGCTGCGGTCCCCTCGGCTCAAGAGGGCCGCGGCTCGGATGAAGGTGCCGAGGTCCTTGCGTGGATGCAGTCGACCCACCGTCCCGACCACTAGCGACCGAGGTCCGACTCCCCATTCCGAACGAACCGTCTGCTCCCGCTCCGCCCCCTGGAAAGCCGCCAGGTCCACCGGGTTGTAAATGACCTGGGTTTTTTGGCCGCGATCGCGCGACCGGAAAAGAGCAGCGGTGGCCTCGGATATACAAAAGATGCGCCTCGAAAAACTGGTCCACAAGCGAACCAGCAGATCGAACACCATGCGAGGCTCGTCTAGCGTATTGCCCCGATAGTGCAGAACGTGGGGGATCGCGAGCCATCGCGAAGCCAAGAGCCCGTCGATCGCGACCTCCATGTTGGTGTGGACGATGTCGGGCTGAATTTGACGGCAGAGTCTGATCAGCGTGGGAACGGACACGACCAACGAGCGCGTCAAGCGTAGCAGTTCCTCGATCGAGGCCCGCCGCCTTAGGACCGTCAAGGGCAGGATGTGGACTTCCGCTCTCAATGCTCGGTAGCGGTCGACCTGGGGTCCGTTGGTTGGAAGCACCACATGTGCCTTCACGCCGAGTGGAATCAGTCGGCCGAGGAGCACCAAGAGACTTTCGTCTGGTCCGCTCACCTCCTGGGAAAACGGATTCACGTACAGAATACGCACGGTCACACATCTTTCAGCTTGTTGCAAGCTGGCATGCCCAAGGTCACCGGAACCAACCGATACTGGGAATCCATCTTGGCAACTAAGAAGCATGCCACCAATGTTGACTGGGTGGAAGATCGCGGGGCGCGAAGTGGCGACCCTATCGTTGCCGCCGTTTTGCGCGGCAAAATCCTCGGCTAATCCCCCGTGGACCCGTGGCGCACGCGACACTCGAGGGCGCACGTGATACACACATGGTGCAATCGCGGGTCTCGTTCAGGGGATGCCCCTGTGCCCGAACACCTGAAATTCGCTGCTGCTCCTGGGAGTTCCGATGCAAGTCGTTTTCACACTCTGCTCCATTAACTATCTCGCTCAAGCTAAGACGTTGGGAGATTCTGTACGGCGACACAATCCCGACTACAAATTCATCATCGGCCTCATCGACAAAAACCATCGGGGTGTCGATCTCGGCTTTCTCGGTGAGCTGGAAGTCATCGAAGTCGATCAACTGGAGATCGACGGCTTCGCCGACATGTGCGCACGCTACAACATCGTCGAGCTAGTAACCGCCACCAAGCCATTCTACTTCGACTATCTTTTCCGTCGATATCCAGAAGCCCTTGCAGTGACGTACTTCGATCCTGACATCAAAGTCTTCACGAAACTCACCGACATGGCAGAGAAGCTCAAGAATTTCAACGTCATCCTGACGCCTCACTTTACAAGACCTATAGAGGATGACCTACTACCAAGCGAGCGCCACGTCATGAACACAGGAGTTTTCAACCTAGGGTTTGCTGCCATGCGGCGAAGCAGTGAAGCCAACCGGTTGAATCAATGGTGGATGAAGCGCCTCCGTCGGGATTGCGTCGTGGACCTCCCACGAGGGCTCTTCGTGGATCAGCTCTGGATGAACCTAGCCCCGATGTATTTCGATAAGGTGTTGATCGAAAAGCACCCTGGCTGGAACACAGCGCATTGGAACCTCCACGAGCGAACGATTGAGGAGTTTGAAGGGCGATACTTTGTCAACCATGAGGAACTCGTGTTTTACCACTTCAGCCACTTCAGTCCCAAGGCTTCAGGCAACATTGCCACCTTTCACACACGATTTACGTTCGCCACGAGACCGGACCTCGTCCCGCTTTACAAGCGGTATACCGACGATTTGATCGCCAACCGCTACTTCGACCTTATAGGGACACCTTGCTTCTACGTAAGCAACGTGCGTCAAAAGGAATTCAAACGGAAGGCGGTCGGATGGCTCCGCCAGAATCTGCCTCAGCCGATCAAGATGAAGATCGGCCGACTGCTCAAGCATTTGTGACTTCGGGCGAGCGTCGCGGCCAGCTCAGCGCTTCCGGCCTTCCAAGTTTAGGCTCAGCAGGACATTTTCCTTTCCCACGGGACACATGATCGTCGATTCGTCGGTGAAATCATGGTGGTCGATGGTTCGAGCGTCCCAGCGCCGGACGTCCGTGATGTTCACGCTCTGCATGAGCTCGCGAAGAAAGGGCTCGTCAAAGACCGAGGCGTGAAAATTGAGCTGGTAGTCCTGCCCACCGAGCAAAAGGCCCTGCAACTCGCGAAGGCCGCCGCCTGAGACGTAGGCGCGAGCGATGACCGCGAAGTCCGGTACCGCCAAGCGCAGCGTTCCGCCCGGACGGAGCACCCGGACCCACTCCTCGAGAATGGCCCGGGTGCGACGGAATCCGAAATGCTCCAAGCAGTGGCAGGCATAAACCAGATCAGCGCATTCTGACGGAAAGGAGCTCAAGTCGTCGATCTGAGCCCGAACATGGACGTGGGGAGCCTTGAGCAGGTCGATGTTCACGAACCCTGGAGCATTGACCATTCCGCACCCGAGGTGTAAGCGTAATTGGCCGTCGCTAGAGACCGGCAGCGATGGTGGCCGAAGCCGTCGTTTAATGGCACCTGCCCGGAGCCGTCCGAACCGGACGACCTTGTACTTGATGCGGTCGCCGAGAGTCGGCCTCGCTTCACTGGCCATCGCGCACGCTCGAAACCTTCATGCCTACTTTTTCATTCAGATTTGTGAGAAAGTCCACCTGAAGCTGAGGCTGGGACATGTGCGGCCATATATCGAGAACCTGGCGGGGAACAGGACGGTTCTGGGTGCTTCAAGGCGGACACAATGCCGGTTCGCTCAGGCAAAGCCTCAACCGGTGGAATCTGCGGAAGGGCTCTTGCCCCCACAGCCACCTGGTGTTGCCCCATGTCCGGGGGCGATCAGGGCGGGCTCTGCAGGGGCCGACGGCCTCCTCTCCTGTGAAGGGACGGGGGGAGTTGCTTCCAGCGCGTCGATGCGGGCAGGAAGCGATCTCGACGATGGTATAATAAGTGGATAGGGATGGCTTCCAAGCGGCGGTTCGCGATTGTTTCTCCCAATTTCTACCCTCGAATTTGCGGAATTGGCGATCACTCTGCCCGGCTCGGTCAGGAACTACGCCGACGTGGCGAGGATGTCGCCGTCTTCACGCAACATCCAGCGATCCCAAACCCGGAGATGCCGGATATCGAAGTCCATGGTGTCGACGGTTCGCTTTCTGTCACGATCGCCGAGGGAGTCAGGCGGGCAGTGACAAAGTGGAGGGCGACAGACGTTATCTTTCAGTACACCTCACAGATTTGGAATTCTTGGAGATTTGGCAGCCTCGCCCAGCTTTGGCTGACGTTCTTGGCGCGGACCACCGGTATGAGGGTGACCTTGATCGCACATGAACTCTTCGTGCCTTGGCTCAGCCGACCCGACCTGCTCTTGGCCACCGCGATACAGAGGATTCAATTCGCTGCGGTTCTCAGATCGTGTCATCGGACCTTCGTGACCACGGAGTCCCGAGCGCGCTATATCGAGCCGACCTGTCAACGCTTGGGGCTCCCTACGCCCAAGGTCCTTCGGGTCGGTGCCAATGCGATACCAGCACAGAGTTCGGGAGTCTTCCTTAGAGGAGATTCGAACGCACCACGGTTGGGGGTCTTCTCCACCGCGGCGGTCGGCAAGAGATTCGACGTGGTGCTCGACGCATTCGCCACGATTGCCAACAAATACCCCGCAGCGGAGCTGGTTCTGATTGGCGATCTCGGTCGTTCCGAGACGGTTCGGGTGAGAAACATCGAGGAGATTGCCCGAAGACACCCAGCAACCTCGAAGATCAGGATCACCGGGAGGCTCCCCCTGGCGGAGATTGCCAAAGAGGTCGCGGCCCTGGATGTTTATCTCTTCCCGATGGACACCGGAGCCAATACGCGAAGCGGTACCCTACCGGTCGCCCTCGGATCCGGGATACCCGTGATTGCCATACGGGGAAGCGAGACCGATACTCTGTTCTCGAGCGAGAACCTGGTGTTCGCCGACGAGTTGAGTGGTCCGGCGTTCGCGACTGCGGCCCTGGGCTTGCTCCGTGACCGCCCTCGAATGATAAGCGTCGGGAAGGGAGCTCGGAAATTGTACGACAACCACCTGAGCTGGACCCGGATCGCGGACCAACTTCTCGATATGACCTGAATACTGTCAGGTCGGTGGCGATGGCAGGGAAGTTGTTGGCGGGTCTTCCCTCAATCGGTTCCATACCAGATAGCCAATTATGCATCCGCCGATAACGGAGTTCAGCGTGCAGGAGATGGCCCCTGCCAGCACGCCGACTCGTGGCAAGAGAATCAGCAACGTCAAAGAAGTCGAGACCAACTGAGCCAAGTTGGCAATCCAGTAGATCCGCACCAGGCCGAAGCTATAGCCAATCTGGGCAATCGGCTGGTAGAGTATACTAATCGAGTAGCCAAAGCACAGTAACTGGGCGACATGAACGCTCGAGCGATAGGCGTGACCAAATACGACGGGAATCACAATTGGTCCGATGAAGGAGTAAAGGGTGCCAATGGCGGCCATCAGTAGACTCGCTTTGAATGTCCTCGCCGCCAGGGCCCTGGTCTCGGCAAGGGTGGTCGTCGAGGCCGCCCGAGGGTAAAGGACCGTGTTGAATGCGGCGAGGAGGATCCCGAGCGGGAGGGAAAGTCGGCTGGCGGCCGCATAGACGCCCACCTGCGTGACGTCCAGATAGTGTCCGATTAGCCAGATGTCGAGTTTGCCGGTCACCATGAAGATCAGACCTGCCAGGAAGAGGAATAGCGCGAACTCCGTTGGTTTCTCCTGGTTCATGCGGTGTCCATTCGCAGCATCCGGGATTTCTTTCGTCACGGGGTTTCGCCAGAAAGATCCCCACGTCCTCGGTCCGTCGGATTGGCTTGGCCACCAGGCTTCTTTCGGAATCCGAGACAGAAATTGAAGCGCGCCGGCGGCGGTCGAGAGAACGGCGACCGCCAGCGCGGCCCGAACCGTCCATGCCCCAAACAGAGCTAGTAGACCCACTGCGAGCAAGTTGAACAGCGCTTGACCGACCTGGACTATTGCGTTCTCGCCAAACCGCTTTTCCGACAGAAAGAAGGTGATCGGAACCGATGCGAGGGCGAGAAAGGTGGCCATTGGCAGGGCTGTTCGGACCAGTAACGTCAAGTGTTCATCGTGCCACAGGTACCGAGTCAACTGCGGAACGACCAGAAAAACACCGAAGCTCACAATCAAAACCACCGCCATCCGCATTCGAAAGGCCCACCGGAGGACCGCCATCTGGCCCCTGCGGTCTCCGAGTGCATAGGCCCGAGACGCGTAGCGTGTCCCGGTTTGCCCCAGGCCAAGCTCGGAGAGCTGACCGGTGACCTCGGCGACGCTCAAGCATAGGGCATACTGACCAAGTCCGGACGGGCCCAGCCCACGTGCCAGGGAGACATAGGTCACGAGGCCAGCCAGGACGCGGACTCCCTGGGGAATCAATGCAACCGCGACATCTCGAATTCCGTGCCGGGAGTTCAGAAGGCCTTGGCGGATCTTCGGCAATAGGGTCAACGGTCCCGCTCCTCCTCTGGGAAGTTCATCCCAGACTTGATTTCACGCTGAGTTTCGATTCAATGGATTCGGGGGCGGGCAGGATTCGAAGGACGGGCAGGGAGTATATGGTAGAGACGCTCGTGACAATGTCCGATCTTCGCTGGATTTCATGGGGGCCGGTAGCCCTTTGGTGACAACTGAGCCCCAATCGACGGTCGAGAGAAGGCTGTGACTTCGATCCTGCTTAGCCACCCACACGTAGCGGCCGTCGCCGCGGGATTTGCTTCCGCGTTGGAGCGGGCCGGAATGCTGGCTGGATTTGCCACCGGGGTGGCATTCAGGTCGGACGATTGGAAGGGACGAGTCGCAGCGAGACTGGCGGTTCTTCGACCTGTGTTGAACAACCGGATCCTCAGCGAACTCCCCCAGGAGCGGCTGCTGACTCTCCCATTCATCGAGTTGGCCTCGCGCGGTTGTGGCAGGCTTCTGGAGCGAACCAGCACACAGATCAGGTCCTATGACGTGATCTTCACCGGACATGACGCCGCAGTCGCCGCAATTTCTTGGCCGGCCGGCATCACAGACGTCTACGCTTACGAGGATGGGGCCTTGCGCACCTTCCGCCGAGCCCGCCGGCTCGGACTTGGACGAATCTGGGATCTGCCTTTGCCACACTACGCGACCATCGAGGAGCTCTACCGTGAGGAAGCCAAGCGCTGGCCGGGTGCACTAGAAGGCCCGCCCTACCGCGAACCGGAATGGAAGCAGCATCGCAAGAACAGCGAGCTTGAGCTCGCGACAAAGGTCTCCGTTGCATCGGCTTTTACAAAGAGCTCGTTGGAACGGTTCGCACTCGAAAAGAACATCGTGACGATCCCATACGGGTTTCCCATCGATGCCTTCACTCCACGCTCGGGCCAACCTGATTCTCGTTTCACGGTTCTATCGGTCGGCACACACGATCTGCGCAAGGGCACGCCGTATCTTCTCGAGGCTTGGAGAAGAGCTGCGATCCCGGATGCGGAGCTCCATCTCGTGGGGCCCTTACGCCTGTCCCGGTCGTTTGTCGACCGATACGCCGGAACCTTCAAGCACTGGCCGCACGTGCCGAGGAGCGAGCTCCAGACGCGCTATTGGAAGGCGGACTTGCTCCTCTTTCCTACCCTCGGGGACGGCTTCGGTTTGGTCATTCAGGAGGCGATGTGCTGCGCGGTCCCTGTCGTTACCACCCCCTGCGGGGGTGGCCCGGAGTGCATCACCGACGGCGTCGATGGCTGGCTGGTCCCCGCACGAAGTATCGACGCCCTCGTCGAGCGACTGCGGGCAGCGGCCGCCGATCGTGATCGCGTCGCGGCAATTGGCATCGCCGCACGTGCCCGCGCGGAGCGATGGACCTGGCTTGACGCCCAGAGCGCTCTGGTGGATGGTTTGCGTGAGTAAGCTGTCTTGTCTCACATGCATGAGGAGCAGAGGCGCCGTAATACCGAGGGTCACGCAGCCCGTCCGGAGCGGTTCGTGCGCTCCGGCCCGCACCTGCCCGCCACCCAAACACCGAGGAGACGCAAGCGCAAATCACACCCCGGGCCGTCTCAAAGTTGTTGACAGGTTTCGGGCCTGTGGGCGATTGCAAGCGCGGCTACGTCGGCAAGCGGTGTCGACGCTGGGGAGTCGGCAAGCGCAGCTGGCAACTTGATCCATAGGGGGATGCTGGACAGGCGCCCGGTTTCCGTTCCCGACATACCCTAGGCTACAATCCTGATCATGCCAAAAGGCTCGGATCGCTGGTATCTCTTGCTGTGGACCTGCTTCGCCGTGGCCGTTGTCCTCTCTAGACGGTTTTTTATTGGCGACGGAGTTAGGCACGTCCCCTACATCCTGACTCATTCAGTTCCAGCCATCGGCGAAGCCCGATGGCTCTTGTTCCCCAGCTTTTTGTTTGGGGTATTGCGTCCGCTCTATCTATCGGGAATCGTTCAGACCACTGAAGGAGCACTTATTCCCTTCGGATTGGCCAGTGTCTTATTCTCGACGTTATACTTGGGCGCCCTACGGATGTGGCTCATCCATCAGGAGGTCGCGACATCGCGGCGATGGGTAGCCTTAGGGATGGCGTCAGTCTGCAGTCCGTTCCTATTCTTAGCGACCGATACTGCCGAACCAATTTTCGCCGCTACCTTCTGCGCGATAGGGCTAACGGTCGTCTCCTGTACCCAGCGGCTTCCGTTGGGTGTCCTTCTAATTTCTCTCGGCCTCTTCCTTCATCAAACCGTCTTTGTGGCCTTCTTTCTTCTGCCCATGGCGACCGGGTGGGGGAAACTGCGGGATCCCCGTGAAATCCGCCGGACTGGGTTGGTCGTTGGTGCCGTAGTAACCGTCATCCTCGGAATCCTGATGATGGCAAATCACATAGCGCTGAATGATGCCGTGGAGCGCATTCTATTGGTCTATCGGAATCCTACTCACATGAATTGGATGAGAGGCGGCATTCTCAAGGGTTTGGCAGTCACTGTGATTGGGGGTTTTCCTCAGGCTCTCGTAACAATCCCTGGCATGCACGGGATGAAGGCGATTGCCGACGGAGTCCGTCACGGAGACTCACATTCCCTGGGCCAATTCTGCCGATTGGGGTTCGGCTTCCTGCTCATCTTATCAGGCGGCATATACACGGTCCGCCACCACCGCTGGGAGTGGCTGGTGGCGCTTGTTGGGTTTTCCATTCTTCCCGTCGTGTGGAACAATGTCTATGGATACCAAAAATTCTACATGTTGTTTCCTTTGTTGGCTGCGCATGTAATCGCGCGGGTCACCCCACGGGCTAGCCTGCCCATAGTTGGGCTCTTGGCGTTCTCGAACATCAACGCTCTTATTGCGGACGTCCGGGCGGGTAGAGAAAAGTATACGGCCAGGACAGTTCAGTACCAGCACGCGAGCCAAACGTCGCGCTGGATTACCTCGGGCTGGGGGCCCGACTTTTCCTACCTCTGGCCGGGTCGAGATTGCGGCATGCTAAAGAGTCTAGCCAAGCCCAGCGCCGCGAAGTCGGTTGAAATCCTTCGCGCAGAACGAACGGGCGAATTTATCGAATGTGTGCGAGAGGCATTTTGTTCTGGGCAGCCAGTCTGGACAGACGATTGGATACAAGTGAACGCCGCATCCATTGGCGACATCGCCACGTTTCACGGGCTCTCAAGTAGTTTTCTCGACAGAACCTGGTGGCGCGGGGCCCAGGACGGAGAGGCGGTCGACAGAGACCCCCTGCATTCTTTGTACACATACGCTCCCGAACGTCGGGTGCAAATCTGCAGCAGCCTACGCGAGGAGATAGGGCACTGACGTGTGACGACAACGGTAGATTGACCGTGGTCGCCGAGGATGAATCACGTACTTCTCCCGTGCTGGCGGGAGCCCGCTATCAAGTCCGCCGAGCCAGCGCAATTGAAGAGAGTTTCCGCGAGTTGCGGATTCGACTGGGAAGATCGGACCTCGGCCGATCCGTAATATCGACTGGGCAGATCCATCAGACGACGGAACACGTCGAGAAATTGATCGGTTGGGAGCCGAGTGGAGCCGGTGATCGTGCTCGATATCACCCACGTCCTCAAGTCGATCTGGAAAGCGGAATCGCCCTAAAGGGCGAAGGGAGCGTCCCAACCGAGCGCTGGGTCAGTGAGCGGCCTTCTCGAGGTGCGTGGCAACTTGCGCAATGTCGGCCGGAATGCGAAGGAGTGCAACCCTTCGAGGGCTCAATACCAACAACGCGTGCCCATCGATACCTGCGCCGACTACCTCCCGAGTGCCGACTCTACATGAGCTATGAATAGCACCTCGCCGCCGGGATCCCCATCGCGACTGGTGTGATCGTGAGTGTCAAGGTACTTGCCGCTTGAGATGTCGACTTTTGGACGCCGCGTAACGCGGCTCTCGGGAGGCGGCGTAGGACCGTCGCTCCGATGATGGCTGCGGCGGCCTGCGGACCTCTGGGGGCCCGCTGATCGGCCGGCTTCGCGGGCGCGCCGCCTCCTTGGCGCCGCGCGGGTTCAGCGTAACCCGTCCACGAGCGACGTAGCCGGGGGGGCTTGCGGGCGTTACGGGGGCGTGGCAGGGCGGCGGCTTGGAGGCCGAGGAGCGGACTACGGAGGGCGCCGTCCGTCAGAAGAAGATTTTGGTGGGCAAGCGCGAGGCGGTCGGGCAAGAGATCGCGCAGGTTGGCCACCGAGGCGGCCACCGGTTGATGATGAGCTTGGTCGCCAGATGGAGGTACGCGCGAGGGTTCACGCCGTAGGACACGCAGGTGTCAACGATGGTCAAGATGGCCGCCGTCCGCTCTCCACCGAGGTCCTCCCAGGTGAACAGCCAGTTGCGCCTCTTATGAAAAGCTCCGCATAAGAGTCGTTATGCGGAGGTCCCAGTTATGCGGAGCGATCTTGGCGGCCACGACTAGCGTGGTGATTCGCGATGACACCACTTCGCATAATCACAGCCCGTCGAGGAAGGCGAGCAGACGATCGCTGGGGACAAATCGCCTGCGCCTGTGATTTGGCTCGACGGTCTTCGCAAGGGCGCGCTTCTTCATCGCGATGTCGGCCTCGACGTAGCCGTGCGTCGTGGTCGGGCTCTCGTGACCGAGCCACAAGGCGATGACGGTGATGTCGACGCCGGCCTGGAGCAGATGCATGGCGGTCGTGTGCCGGACGGTATGAAGCGAGATCCGTCGACCGCGCAAGGATGGACACGTGGCGCTGGCCTTGTCGACGGCGAGGCGCAGACGGAATGCGACGCCTGACCGGGTCATGCGTTGCCCGTCGCGATTTGGAAAGAGCGGGCGATCGGCCGGGCCGGGGTTATCGCTGACCCAGCGAGAGAGCAGACGCGCGGTCGACTTCCAGATGGGCACACGCCGTTCCTTGCCACCTTTGCCCCGCAATTGAAGCGTCCCCGCCGCGCCGTCGGAGATATCGGCTGGGCTCGCGTTGATGATCTCGGAGACACGCGCTCCCGTGTTGTACATGCTGGCGAGCAGGACGTGATCCCGTCGACCGCTCCAGGTTGCCTGATCGGTGGCGGCGAGCACCGCCTCCATCTCGGCGCGCTCGAGGAACCCAAGCACCAGACGGTCGTGTCGCTTGAACGGAATCGCGAGGACGCGCTGGACGACTGGAAGTTGAGTCGGATCGCGGGTGGCCGCGTACTGGTAGAAGGATTTCAGCGCGGCCAAGCGAGCGTTCCGACTCCGTATCGTGTTGTGTCGGTCTCGTTCTTGGTGGTCGAGGAACGCTAGGACGACAGGCGCGTCCAGCTCCGCAAGAGCGAGAACGGCCGGAGATTGACGCGAACGAGCCCTGTACGTGGCGGAGCAAGAGCCGGAACGTGTCGCGGTAGCTGGCGATCGTGCACGGGCTGGCGTTGCGCTGGCTGAGGAGTTATTGGCAGAAGAAGTCTTGCAGCAGGGTCGCGAAGCTCGGCGGGGCCGATACGGTCCTCATGGCTTACCTGCGGTGCCTTGGGATTTTGCCAGGCTCTCGAAACGACTGGCGGCGACGGCGAGCAGATCTGGGGACCCGGTCAGGTACTAGTACGTGTCGGTGATGTGGGCGTGGCCGAGATACGTCGCCAAGTGCGCGACTCGCGGCGCAACATCGAGGCCCTCGGTGTACCAGTCTCGGAGACGACCGCACGCGAAAGTATGGCGCAGATCGTGAATTCTCGGTCGCGGATCGAAGGCCGCCCAACCGAGCGCACGGCGGAGGCGCATGAACACCGTGCGCACCGTAGAATACGCGAGCGAGCGGCCACTGTCGCCGATGAAGAAGGTGCGTCCGGTTGCGTGTGGCACGAGGCGATCCCGCCGCTCCGCGTAGATTCGCAACGCACAGGCAGTCGTCGTGTGCATTGGCACGAGGCGCGACTTTCGGAACTTGGTGGCCCAGATGACCAGCACGCCTCGCGACGGATCTATGTCGTCGCGCCCAAGTCGCAGCGCTTCGGAGACGCGCAGCCCACAGGCCGCGAGCAATCCGAAGAGTGGAGTTGACCCGGTTTCGTGGACACCTGCCCACTTTGGGGCAAAAAGGAGACCACGATGCCGAAGAGCCGATTGCCATACCCGCGGGAATTCCGCCGACGGATGGTCGAGCTGGTGCGGGCGGGACGCACCCCTGAAAGCTTGGCCAAGGAGTTCGAGCCGTCTGCGGTGTCGATCCGGAAGTGGGTCGAACAGGCCGATGCCGACGACGGCAAGTCAGACGGCCTGACGACCGAGGAGCGTGCCGAGTTGCAGAAACTCCGCCGCGAGAATCGCGTCCTCCGCGAGGAGAAGGAGATTTTGCGAAAAGCCGCGGCCTGGTTCGCCAAGGAGACCACCTCGATCCCGTCGAAGGGTTCGGGTTCGTGAGGGCGAATCGGGCCGT
>Ga0265330_10000466_pt1 | contig 27094 bp, 28 predicted proteins | sample 41919metaG_FD_202083 | JGI IMG/M metagenome (GOLD analysis project Ga0265330, IMG submission 202083) | Rhizosphere microbial communities from Carex aquatilis grown in University of Washington, Seatle, WA, United States - 4-19-19 metaG | ecosystem: Host-associated > Plants > Roots > Rhizosphere...
ACACGCCGTCGCCCACGGCGAGAAAGCGCGGGCCTTCTTTGGTTCGGTAGAAGAGCACACCGGGCTTGAGCGCGGTCATGAAGGGCACATGGCCGGGGAGCACGCCGAATTCTCCCAGGGCGCCGGGCGCGGCGATCTCGTCCACTTCAATTTGGACAAGGGAGCCGCGCGGGGTGGTGATGGTCAGTTGCATTTCGGGCTAACTCTCTTTGGCCATCTTCTCGGCGCGCGCGCGCACGCTCTCGATGCCGCCCATCATGACGAAAGCCTGCTCAGGAATGTCGTCGCAGCGGCCCTCGATGATCTCTTTGAAGCCTCGCACGGTGTCCTTGATCTCCACGTACTGGCCGGGCTGGCCGGTGAAGGCCTCGGCCACGTGGAAGGGCTGCGAGAGGAAGCGCTGGACCTTGCGGGCACGCGACACGGCCAGCTTGTCGTCCTCGGAAAGCTCGTCCATCCCGAGGATGGCGATGATGTCCACCAGCTCCTTGTAGCGCTGAAGAATGCGCTGCACGTCGCGTGCGACCTGGTAGTGCTCGGCGCCAACCACATCGGCCGAAAGGATGGTCGACGTCGATTCCAGCGGCGAAACCGCGGGATACAGGCCCAGCGCCGCGATTTCGCGCGAGAGCACGGTGGTGGCATCTAGGTGGGCAAAGGCTGTGGCAGGCGCCGGGTCGGTCAAATCGTCAGCCGGCACGTAGATGGCCTGCACTGAAGTGATGGAGCCTTTGTTGGTCGAGGTGATGCGCTCCTGCAGCACGCCCATCTCGGTCGACAGAGTCGGCTGGTAACCAACGGCCGAAGGGATGCGGCCGAGCAAGGCCGACACTTCCGAGCCAGCCTGGGTGAAGCGGAAGATGTTGTCGATGAACAACATCACGTCCTGGCCTTCTTCGTCGCGGAAGTATTCGGCCACGGTCAGTGCGGACAGGCCCACGCGGGCGCGCGCGCCTGGCGGCTCGTTCATCTGGCCGTAGATGAGCGCGGCCTTGGAAATGACCGGCTCGCCGGTGGACAGCTTGGAGTGGGTCATCTCGTCGTAGAGATCGCGTCCCTCGCGCGTGCGCTCGCCCACGCCGGCGAACACCGAGAAGCCGCCGTGCTTCTTGGCCACGTTGTTGATGAGCTCGAGGATGACCACGGTCTTGCCCACGCCGGCCCCGCCGAAAAGTCCGATCTTTCCGCCGCGCCGGTAGGGAGCCAGCAGGTCCACGACCTTGATGCCGGTCTCGAACATTTCGACCTTCACCGATTGATCCACAAACTTAGGTGCCGCCCGGTGAATGGGCAAGAACTTGGTGGCAAGAACCGGGCCGCGCTCGTCGACGGGCCGTCCCACCACGTTCACGATGCGACCGAGAACCTCGCGGCCCACCGGCATCATGATGGGCTTGCCCGTGTTCTTCACTGGCATGCCGCGCACCAGGCCGTCGGTGGTGTCCATGGCCACGCAGCGCACGGTCTGTTCGCCCAGGTGTTGCGCCACCTCGATGACCAGGTTGTCGGGCGTGGCGTCGATGGCCGGATTGCTCACGGTCAGCGCGGTGTAGATCTCGGGCAGGCCCGCACTTTCGAACTTCACGTCCACCACGGGTCCGATGACCTGGACGACTTTGCCTTGCTGATTGCTGGTGTTTGTCGCGATCATAATCTTCGACCTCAGGTTCGGGACTTCAGCCTTTGAGCGCTTCGGCGCCGCCCACGATCTCCATCAGTTCTTTGGTGATGGCCGCCTGGCGGGCTCGGTTGTACTGCAGGGTCAATCGGTCAATCATCTCGGTGGCGTTCTTGGTGGCGTTTTCCATGGCGGTTCTGCGCGCGCCAAATTCCGAGGCGATCGACTCGAGCAAGACAGCGTGGATCTGCATCTCGACGTACAGGGGCAGGATGTAGTCGAGAATTTCGTTTTTGCTCGGCTCGTAGAGAAAATCCTGGCCCCCGCGACCGGCCGCACTGGGCGCCACCGGCAACAGCGGTTCGATGGTGATCTTCTGCGAAACGATGGAGCGGAACTGGTTATAGACCAGAACAACGCTGTCCACGCGGCTGCTCAAAAAATCGTCGGTCAGCGTGGCGGCCAGGTCCTTGGCGCGCTGGACAGCGGTGTCGCCGGTGGGGCCGGGCAAGTCGCCCTTCATGGGAAGCTTGCGCCGGCGGAAGAAGTCGCGGCCCTTGCGGCCCACCACCAGGTAGCTGACCTCGTCGGCCGCTTTGCTCTGGATTTTTTCGTTGCCCCAGCGCTGGGCGGCACGACAGACATTGCTGTTGAACCCGCCACACAGGCCGCGGTCCGAGGTGATGACCACGACCGCCACTCGTCGCGGCTCTCGCTGCTGCAGCAGGGGGTGCGACTCGCCACCGGCGCGCGCCGCCACTTCGGCGGTGACCTCGGCCAGCGAGTGCGCGTAGGGACGTGCCGCCACGATGGCATCCTGCGCTCGGCGCAGCTTGGCCGCCGCCACCAGCTTCATGGCGCTGGTGATCTTCTGCGTCGACTTGACCGACGCGATTCGGGTGCGGACGGCTTTCAGGGATGCCATGGGAAAAACTAGGTAGCAGCTTGCAAAGTGGCTGCGAACTCCTTGGCGAACTCGGCCAACACGGAACGCATCTGGGTGGCCAGGCCGTCAAAGGCCTTGCCGTCAGTGCCCTTGGTACGCAGGTCGGCCAGCAACTCGGGGTGTTTCGCCTCGACGAAGGCGTACAGCTCCTTCTCGTAGCGGTCGAGCGCGGCCAGCGGCAGGGCGTCCACGAATCCGTTGGCGCCGGCGAAGAGAATCAGGACCTGCTTCTCGACCGGCAGAGGAACGTACTGGCCCTGCTTGAGCAACTCGGTCATGCGCGAGCCGCGCGCCAGCTGCTGCTGCGTGGCCTTGTCCAAATCGGAGCCGAACTGGGCGAAAGCAGCCAGGGCGCGGTATTGGGCCAGCTCCAAGCGGAGCATGCCGGCCACCTTCTTCATGACGGCAATTTGGGCGGCGCCACCGACGCGGCTGACCGAAAGGCCGACGTTCACCGCGGGCCGCTGACCCGAATAGAACAAGTCGTTCTCCAGGAAGATCTGACCGTCGGTGATGGAAATGACGTTGGTGGGGATGTAGGCCGACAGGTCGCCGGCTTGGGTTTCGATGACCGGCAGTGCGGTGAGCGAGCCGCCGCCTTTCTCGGTGGACATCTTGGCCGCGCGCTCGAGCAGACGCGAGTGCAGGTAGAAGATGTCACCCGGGAAGGCCTCGCGTCCTGGCGGGCGACGCAGCAGCAGCGAGAGCTGGCGGTAGGCCACCGCTTGCTTGGACAGATCGTCGTAGATCATGAGCGCGTGGCGACCGCTGTCGCGGAAGTACTCGCCCATGGTGACGCCGGTGTAGGGCGCCAGGAATTGCAGCGGCGCTGATTCGGACGCGGTGGCGGAGACCACGGTGGTGAACTCCATGGCGCCGTGTTCCCGCAATTTGTCGACCACGGTGGCCACGGTGGACTGCTTCTGGCCGATGGCCACGTAGAAGCAGAACATGTTCTGGCCCTTCTGATTGATGATGGCGTCTACGGCCAACGCCGTTTTGCCGGTCTGACGGTCGCCGATGATCAGCTCGCGCTGGCCGCGGCCGATGGGAATCATGGAATCGATGGCCTTGATGCCGGTCTGCACCGGCTCGTGCACGCCCTTGCGCGCGATGATCCCGGGCGCCTTGATCTCGATCTTGCGGAACTCTTTGGAGTCGATGGGGCCCTTGCCGTCGATGGGGACGCCCAGGGCGTTGACCACGCGTCCGACCAGAGCGTTGCCCACCGGCACCTGCGCGATCTTGCCCGTGCGCTTGACCGTGTCCCCCTCGCGCACAGTCTCGAAATCGCCCAGGAGGACGACGCCGACGTTGTCCTCTTCCAGGTTCAAGACCAGGCCCACGACGTTCTTGCCAAAATCCAGCAGCTCGCCGGCCATGGCGTTTTCCAGGCCATAGACGCGGGCGATGCCGTCGCCGGCTTCCAGCACAGTGCCGGTTTCACTGATGGCAACCTTCTGGTCGAAGCCTTCGATTTCTTTGCGAATGACCTGGCTGATTTCTTCGGCGCGAATCTGCATGGTCTTTCCTTGCGGCTGGTGGTGTCAGTTGAGAATCTTGCTGCTGAGGGCATGGAGGCGTGCGCGCAGGCTGCCGTCCAATACCAGGCCGGCCACTTGCGCGACGATGCCGCCGACCAGGCTGGGGTCCACCTCGGTGGTCATGATTACGCTGCGGCCGGTGCGTCGTTCGAGAACCTGTTGGATTTCGCTTTGCGTGGCCACGTCGAGCGGTCGCGCTGATTTCACCGTGGCGCGGGCGCGTCCCAACTTGTCGTCGCACATTTCCTGGTAGGCGCGTGCGATGGCGGGCAGGGCGGCGATGCGGCCTCGTTCCAGCAACAGGAAGGCCAGGCTCTGCACCTCGCGCGTGGGCGCCACCCTGGGCATCAATCCCTGCAGGATGGCGCGCTTCTGCGCCGACTTGAAGATGGGATTGGAAAGCGACTGGCGCATTTCCGTGGCCTCGTTCCACAAGGCCGCCAGGGCTTCCAGTTCGCTCCCCAGGGCTTCGAAGTTGCGCTTGTCCACGCCAATGGCGAAGAGGGCGCGCGCGTAGCGGCGGGCAATCGAGCCAGCCAGGGCTGCCATCAGCGCACCCCTTCGGCCGGCGCGCTTGCGCCTGCGGCAAAGTCCTGCGCCAGGCGGCGCTCATCGTCGGCGTTCACCGAGCGCTTGAGCAGTTCGTCGGCCACCTTGACCGCAGTGCTGGCCACTTCCGCGCGCAGCCGCAGCTCGGCCTCCTTGACCTGCTGGTCGAGCTGAAAGCGCGTCTCATCTTGTATGCGCTTGGCCTTCTCCTCGGCCCCTGCTAGCAGGCGAACCCGCTCGCGCTCCCCTTCTTCTTTCACGGCGGCGCGCAGGGCAGCCAGCTCTTGCTCGAGATTGGCAAGGCGCGCGTCCTGCTCGCGGAAGCGCTGCTCGGCCTGCGCGCGCTGATTGGCGGCGGATTCAATCTCGGCCTTCAATTGATCGTGCCGGCCGCGGAAAGCCTTGCTCAAGGCGCGGCCGCCGAACCAGATGAGGATGAAGAGCAACACGCCGAAATTGAGAAACTGGAGCGCCAGGGTCTTGGCGTCGACTCCGGCATGCTCGCCATGTTCTCCGTGGCCGGTGGCGTGGCCAGACGCGGGTTCGCCAGTTGCCGGCGCGACACCTGTTTGCGCGGGTTCGTGGTCGAATGACCCGGACACGGGCTCGGTCAGGGTCGGGTGATCCTCAGCGCGGACAGGACCGGCCGCCAAAGCCAGCAGGAACGCCAGAGGCAAGAAAACCCGTGCGCGCTTCACGACGCCAGCCTCCGGCCCAGAGCCTTTTCCGCAATCTCGCGCCCCAGGGTGGCGGCGCTGGTCTGCAGCCTGGCGCGTTCGGCGGTCAGGGCTGCGTCCAGCTTGGTCCGCGCCTCGGCCAGCATCTTGTGCGCGGCCGCTTGCGCTTCAGTTACGATCTGTTGCTCGCGCGTCAGCGCCTGAGCCCGGACCTGAGCACGCTCGGCATGGCCAGCCCTGCGTGCCTCGGCTAGCTGGGCCTCGATGCGCGCCAGGCGGGCGGCGCTGTTGGTCTCCAGGCGTTCGGCCTCGGCGCGCGCGCCCTCGACCCGACGCACGCGTTCGTCGCGCACGCGCAGGTAGGGTCTCCACAACCAGTGGGTCAGGATGAAAGCCAGCAGCAAGAACAGCCCCAGCATGACGAACACCGTGCTGTCGATGTCGAGGAGTTGTTGCTCCCCGGCCTGCGGCACGCTGCCGGTGTCTGGGGAAACTTCGAGGAGACAGCGAAGAGTCGTCACGGCTGGGTTGTGCCCCGGCGGTTAGCTGGTGGGAGGAGCGGGCGGGGCGCTGCCGCCGCCTTTGCTGCCTTTGCCCGAGGGTCGATGCGGCGCTTCGGGCGCGGGTCCGCCGGGCTCCATTTGGCACTGACCATCGAACAGGACGCCCTTTTCCACGAAGAGCGACGGGGTGTTGATGTTGCCGCGCACGCGGCCCGGGGTGTGAATCTCGACGCCGCGCTTGGCCACGATGTTGCCGCGCACGGTGCCCTGAATCACGATGGAGCCAACCGAGATCTCGGCGTTGACCTCCGCGCCCTCACCGACGATGAGCACGTCCTCGGTGAAAATTTCTCCAGACAGCTTGCCGTCCACGCGGACGGTTCCTTCGAAGGCTAGCTTGCCCTCAAATTCGCTGCCTCGGCCAAGGAGGGTGGTGACCTGCGCGGTGGCGCCGGCCTCGCCAGTCGTGGACGTTTGGGGAATCGTAGCCATGGAGTCCGGGTCGGAACCCTACAATCTGGGCCATCGCCAGTCAACGCGATCCGGAGGCTTGTGGAATTCGGAGTAGCCGTGGCGGAAACGGAACCGAGGACAGGGCACTGGGACGAGGCCCCGCCAGGCTGGAGTTCAACCTTTCGGATGGGTCAGATGCAAGAGGATGGCGACGATGCGGTCGAGGAGCTCTCCTGACTGGAGGCCTAGTCTGCCGGTTTCGTTACGACGATTCGGGGCTGAGCGGACGGCGGCCAACCATGCTTGCTCGACTGGTTGGGCGGGGCCTCCTGGTCAAGAACCTGATGCACCATATGGGTAAGCTCCGCGGCATTGAAGGGCTTGCCAATGAAATGCGTCCCAGGGTCCAGTACGCCCCGCTGACCGATGGAATCGTCGGTGTAGCCCGACATGTACAGAACCTGCATGTGGGGGTACAGGCTGGCCAGGCGATCGGCCAGCTCCTTGCCATACATCCCCGGCATGACGACGTCGGTCAACACAAGACGCACGGTTCCTTGATGCCGCTCACAGACAAGCAGCGCCTCGTCCCCGCTTGCAGCCGTCAGCACGGTGTAGCCCGCATCGCTGAGCATTCGTCTGGCAACGTTCCGTATCCCCGCTTCGTCTTCGACTACCAGTATGGTCTCGGCGCCGGCAGAACGGCTCAAGATCTGGGGCACGCGTGCGGCTGTCTCCGAGGCGCGCAGTTCGCGCGGAAGATACACCTTGAAGGTCGTCCCTTTCCCAGGCTCGCTATTGACCCAGATCGTGCCACCGCTTTGTTTCACGATGCCGTAGACGGTCGCTAGACCAAGCCCGGTTCCCTTGCCGGTCGCTTTGGTGGTGAAGAACGGCTCGAAGAGTCGCGCCCGCGTCTTTTCGTCCATGCCGCAGCCCGTGTCCGTCACCGACAAGACCACATGCGGCCCGGACTTGGCGCCCGCGTGCTGGCGCGCGCTGGCTTCGTCGATCTCGATGTTGGCAGTCTCGATGGTCAGCTTTCCGCCGTCTGGCATGGCGTCGCGGGCATTCACCGCCAGGTTCATCACCACCTGCTCGACCTGTCCTGGATCAGCCATCACCTTGCCTAGATCCATGGCCAGTATGACCGAAAGGGCGATGTCCTCGCCCAGCAGCCTGCGCAACATCCCCTCCATTCCGCCCACAATCTTGCTCAGGTCCAGCACCTTGGGCTGCAGCAACTGCTTGCGGCTGAAAGCGAGCAGCTGTCGGGTGAGGGCGGCGGCGCGATCAGCGGCCTTGCGGATCTCGGTCAAGTCGGTTTGCACGGGATCGCCCCCGCTGACGCTGTCTGTGGCGAATGCCGCGTGGTTGATGATGACGGTGAGCAGGTTGTTGAAATCGTGGGCGATCCCGCCCGCGAGCCGGCCGATGGCCTCCATTCGCTGCGCGCCCCGGAGTTGCTCCTCGCTCCGCTGCAGCGCCTGCTCGGCCCGCTTGCGCTCGATGATGGTCCAGGCCACGTCAGCCAGGTGCGAGACGATCTGCACGTCATGGTCGGTGTAGTCCGTGGCCTTGTTGGCAATCCCGACAATGGCCACGATCAGGTTCGAGCGGATGATCGGCACCACCAGCTCGCGCGTGATGGCGGCGTGTCCCTGGGGCAGGCCCTTGCGATTCGGAAGCGAAGAGCAGTCATTGTGGATGACCGGTCGGCGCTCCCGCACGCAGTCCACCCAGACACCGGTCTCGGCAATTGGGTAGTGGCTGCCCTGCCCCTTTGCCACGGTTCGTCTGGACCAGGCCTGCAAAGACAGCGTGTTCTGGTCAGGCTCGACAAAGTGGTAGAAACCAATCGGGCTGTTGGTCAACGTGCCGACCATGTCCAGCGTCTCTTGCAACAGGTCTTCCAACGAGTGCCCGGCTGCATAGTCGACCAGGGCCATACGAAATCGCAGCGTCTCTTCCAGACGCCGACGCTCGCTAATATCCACCAGGACGGCGCGGCACTCACAGCTGCCGTCGCCCGAGGCCATGGCCTGGATATGCACCCAAACCGGGGCGCTGTTCTCTGGACAGAGCTCGACATCACAGGCTTCCTTGGTCTGGCTCTCAAAGACTTGGCGGAGGAAGGCTGCGAAGATGGGGCGACACACCCGCGACACGACGAAGCCGAACCGTGCACCTACCAGCCGGGCGCGCTCCATCCCGAGCAGACGCGCCCCGCTCAGATTCACCTTCCGGATCGTGCCGTGGCCGTCCAGTGTGACGTAGCCCATGGGCGCGAAGTCATAGAGTTCGGAGTAGCGTTGCAGTCCCGCCTCCAATTCTTCCCGCGCCTCCTGGAGTTCCTCGTTCTGCAGTTCCAGCTCAATCTGGTGAACCTGCAGCTCGTGCACAAGGCGATTGGTCTCTTCCGCCGTTCCGGGACCTGCAAAATTCGACCTGCTTGCGTTTTGCTTCAGCCGGTCTTCTGCCCGCGCACGAATCTCCGCGCTGTCCTCCTGCTTGCGTCTTCTCGTTTCCATTCCGTTTCCCCTCCTTAGGCGAAATCACGCGCGCGGGTCGTGCATTCGCGCCAGACCGTGGACCCTTCTCCCCGCCATATGAGTTCCCGAAGCGTCCACCCGCGTGCCCTTCGTCGCTAGCGTAGCGCCCCTGATCGCCTTTCCCGTGGATCGACCGTACGCCACTTCTGGCCATCTGTCGCGAATGAATTGCTCTACCTCGCGTCGTCGTTTCGAGCGGAGCCCCAGAAAGGCTCAAGACCCTGCTGAAAAGGCCGATGAGACCTTGGTGAAACCAGAGATCCGGGTGGGACAGACGCACGCCGAGGCCATCGTCGTGGCCAACAAGGCGCGACGCCATTGCGAGCAGATTGCGACGCTTGAGAGCCCGTAGGGCATCCTAATGACGACGACGATTCGCGATATCAGCGTCGGCAAGGAGGCGGGGCTCGTGGGGGACGCGCTCCGAGAAAGCGAGGAGATGTATCGAATGCTCCTCGATGGAATCCAGAATCACGCGATCTTCATGATGGATCCGGGGGGGCGCATAGTGAGTTGGAATGCTGGCGCTGAACGAATCAAGGGTTATGGAGCCGACGAAATCATCGGGCGGAATTTCTCCTGCTTCTTTCCGTCTGAAGATGTGGGCCGGGGCAGGCCGGAGGAAGTACTCCGGATGACCGCCGCAAACGGCCGTCATGAGGAACAAGGCATGCGCGTGCGGAAAGACGGCTCACGGTTCTTGGCCAGTTTCACTATCACAGCGCTGCGCGACCAAGCCGGAAATCTGCGGGGGTTCTTCGAGTTCAGCCACGATCTCAGCGAGAGCAAGGAGTCGGAGGCGAGGTACCGAGGACTCCTGGAGGCGGCTCCCGATGCCATGGTGGTGGTGAACCAGGACGGGGAGATCGTCCTTCTGAACGTTGAGGCGGAGAGGACGTTCGGATACCGCCGCGATGAGCTGGTCGGGCAGCAGGTGAGGAATATCATCCCGACAGGCTTTGCGGAACGGCTGATCGCAGACGGGACCCGAACTGCGGCCGAGGCTCTGGCGCAGCAGATCGGCACTGGAATCGAGCTTTCCGGGCGGCGAAGGGACGGACGCGAGTTTCCCGTGGAGATCATGCTGAGCCCGCTGGAGAGCCCCGACGGCATCCTAGTGACGGCGGCCATCCGGGATATCAGCGTGCGCAAAGAGGCGGAAAGGCATTTGGCGCAGCTGGAGGGCAGGTACCGCGGGCTGCTGGAGGCAGCCCCAGATGCGATGGTGCTGGTGAACCACAGCGGCGAGATCGTACTGGTGAACGCGCAGGCGGAGAAGCAGTTTGGATACCGCCGCGGTGAGATCCTTGGGCAGCAGGTGAAGAAGATCATTCCAGAAGGCTTCACGGAACGGCTGATCGCAGACGTGCTCCAATCCGCGGCTTCCGCGCCAACGCCGCAGGTCCATGCGGGGATCGAGCTCACCGGACGTCACAAGGACGGAAGCGATTTTCCGATTGAGATCATGCTGGGTCCGCTGAAAAGCACCGAGGGCATCCTGTTGACGGTGGCGATCCGCGACATCACCACGCGCAAGAAGGCCGAAACGCTTCTCCTGCGCACGGTGCAGGAGCTCAATCGCTCGAACGAGGAGTTGGGGCAATTTGCCTACATTGCTTCTCACGATTTGCAGGAGCCGCTCCGGATGGTGGCCAGCTATACCCAACTCTTGTCAAAACGGTACAAAGGGAAGCTCGATTCCGATGCCGACGAGTTCATTGCGTTCGCGGTGGACGGGGCCAACCGCATGCAGAGGTTGATTCGGGATCTCCTGGCCTATTCGCGCGTTGGGACGAAAGGAATGGATTTCGGGGATATCTCCAGCGAAGAAGCATTGGAGCAGGCGACAACGAATCTGCGTGGCGCGATCGAAGAAAGTGGCGCGCTGGTCACGCATGATCCCTTGCCCACTGTCCTGGCGGACGAGGGGCAGTTGGTTCAGCTGTTTCAGAACCTAGTCGGGAACGCCATCAAGTACCGAAATCCTGGAGTTCCCCAAATACACATCTCGTCCGCCAAGAGTGACAGCAAGAGCGGTGAGACGAAATGGAGTTTTTCGGTGAAGGACAACGGGCTGGGGATCGAGTCGAAGTACTTCGAAAAGATCTTCGGCCTGTTTCAGCGCCTGCACAAACGGGAAGAGTTTGCCGGTACTGGCATAGGCCTGGCCATTTGCAAGAAGATCGTCGAACGGCACGGCGGCAGCATCTCGATCGAGTCGCAACTTGGGCAGGGCTCTACGTTTCGCTTTGCCTTGGCAGGTAGTAAGGGGAAATCATGATGACAATCGGAGGAGAGGGTAGGCCCATAGAGGTTCTCTTGGTCGAAGACAGTCCCGGCGATGTCCGGCTAACGCGGGAAGCGTTGCGTGATGCCAACAGGTCCATCCATTTGCACGTGGCTACCGACGGCGTGGAGGCCATGGCGTTTCTGAGGCACGAGGCGGCCCAAATTCGCGCCCCTCGCCCGGATCTCATCTTGCTGGACCTGAACCTCCCCAGGATGGATGGCCGCGAGGTTCTGGCTCACATCAAGGCGGATAGCAGCTTGAAAACCATACCGACCATCATTCTGACTACGTCTGAGGCGGAAGCAGACATTGTCCAAAGTTATCAACTCCATGCAAATTGCTACCTCATCAAGCCCGTACAGCTGGACGCGTTCGAGCGTCTGGTGAAAAGCATCAATGACTTCTGGCTGAGCAAAGTGACGTTGCTGCCTCCGAGCCAACCCCGATGAGCAAGAATGGGCAAGAAATCGACTCAAACGCTTCTCCTGGTTGAAGACAACCCCGGAGACGCCCGCTTGCTCCGCGAGATGCTCGTCTCGCCGGGCTCGCATAGAATGGAGTTGACGCAGATCGGGTGCATGAGCGAGGCCGAGAAGTATCTTGGGGAGCATGCGGTTGACATCGTCTTGCTCGACCTGGGCCTACCCGACACGCAAGGGCTAGAAGCGGTTCGACGGGCACACGCCGCCGCGCCCCGGGTTCCGCTGGTGGTGCTCACGGGTCTCGATGACGAGTCGCTGGCCGTCCAGGCTTTGCAGGAAGGTGCGCAGGACTATCTGGTCAAGGGCCAGATCGAGGCGCGCGGGCTATTACGGGCGCTGCGCTATGCCGTCGAGCGCAAGACCATGGAAGACGCGTTGTTCGTGGAAAAGGAACGGGCTCAAGTCACGCTCAACTGCATCGGCGACGCCGTCATTTGCATGAACTTTTCGGGCCATATCACCTTTCTCAATGCCGTGACAGAGAAGATGACCGGCTGGTCAAGGCAGGAAGCGGAAGGCCGGCCCGTGACCGAAGTGTTCCGTATCCTGAACGCCAGAAGCTGCGAAACCTTCCCGATTCCGATGGGAATAGCACTCGGACAAAGCCAGATCCTGCAGCTGCCTGCGAACTGTATCCTGATCCGCCGCGACGGAGTTGAAGTTCCCATCGAAGGCTCGATCGCCCCTATTCACGACCGTCAGGGGAAGGCGACGGGAGCGGTCCTCGTTTCTCGCGACGCGAGCGCCGCTCGGGCCACGTCGCTGCAGATGAGCCATTCAGCCGAGCATGACTTTCTGACCGGGTTGCCCAATCGAATGCTCCTGAACGACCGGTGTACCCAAGCGATCGTCTTGGCCCGGCGTCATGCGAAGCAGACGGCGGTGATGTTCTTGGACTTGGATGGCTTCAAGCACATCAACGATTCTCTGGGGCATTCTGTCGGCGACATACTTCTGCAATCCATCGCAAAACGCTTGGTGGATTGCGCACGCGCTTCGGACACTGTCAGCAGGCCGGGAGGCGATGAATTCATCGTGCTGCTTTCGGAAATGCAACACCCAGAGGATGCCGCCATCGCGGCGCGCAGGATGCTGCAGGCGGTGGCCGAGCCTCATTCCATCGGTCAGCACGATCTTCACATCACGGCGAGTATCGGCGTGAGCGTCTATCCCGACGACGGACTGGACGCGGAAACGCTCATCAAGAACGCGGACACTGCGATGTATCAGGCAAAGGAAAACGGTCGTCAGAACTTCCAGTATTTCAAGCCCGCGATGAACGCGCGGGCGCTCGAGCGGCAATCCATCGAGCAAGGCCTGCGGCGCGCCTTGGAACGAAACGAATTCGCACTGCACTACCAACCGAAAGTCAACTTCGAGACCGGAGCGATCACCGGCGCGGAGGCGTTGATACGCTGGACGCATCCCACCCAGGGAGCGGTCCCTCCGGCGCAGTTCATTCCCATCGCGGAGGACTGTGGCCTCATCCTGCCGATCGGCAACTGGGTGCTTCGTCAAGCTTGCAAGCAAGCCCAAGCCTGGGTGGATGCCGGTCTGCCAAGGGCAACCATGGCCGTGAACGTCTCCGCAAAGGAGCTTCGGGGCCCGGACTTCCTGGAAGGGTTGTTAGCAATCCTCGGCGAAACCGGCTTGGATCCGAGATTGCTCGAGTTGGAGCTGACCGAGCGTGTCCTCATGAAGCATTCCGAGTCCGCGACCTCCATCCTTCAAACTTTGAGGGAAAGAGGGGTGCAGGTGGCGGTCGATGACTTCGGGACGGGCTATTCCAGTTTGAGCTACCTTCGAAAGTTCTCGATAGACGCGCTCAAGATCGATCAGTCCTTCGTTGGTCAGATCAACACACCTGGTGACGATGGGTGCATTGTGACAGCTGTAATCAGCATGGCCCGGAGTCTGAAGCTGCGGGTCGTTGCGGAGGGCGTGGAAACTTTGGAGCAGCTGACATTCCTTCAGAGCCACGAATGTGACGAGGCGCAGGGGTACTATTTCAGCCGGCCGGTGCCCTCAGAGCAATTCGCGAACCTGCTCAGGACCGGTATCTCGGTACCTACTTAACGTCGTTTTCCCCGGCTACATAGCCGAAGTTGGCGAGGATTCCGCCGTCCACGTACACGACTTGGCCGTTGATGTAGTCGCCGGCCTTGGAGGCGAGGAGCAGCGCCGCGCCGACCAGATCCTCGGGCGCGCCCCAGCGGCCGGCCGGGGTACGCGTCATGACGAGGTTGTTGAAGGGATGGCCGTTCACGCGAATGGCTTCGGTCTGCGTAGTCGCGATGTACCCCGGTCCGATGCCGTTGATCTGAATGTTGTACTTGGCCCATTCGCAGCACATGTTCTGGGTGAGCAGTTTCAGGCCGCCTTTGGCCGAGGCGTAGGCGCTCACCGAGTTGCGGCCGTACACGCTCATCATTGAACACATGTTGATGATCTTGCCGGCGCGGCGCTTGATCATGGACGGCGCCACCCGGCGCGAGATGATGAAGGGCGCGACCAGGTCGATGTCGATCACGTCCCGGTATTCCTGCACCTTCATGTCGATGATGGGGATGCGCTTGATGATCCCGGCATTGTTGACCAGGATGTCGACCGGGCCGACTTCCTTCTCGATCTGGCTGATGCCGCGGTCCACGTCCTCTTCCTTGGTGACGTCGAAGACGAGAGTGTAAGCGTCGATGCCGTCTTTCTTGTATTCCTTCTTGGCGGCTTCGAGCTTGTCCGCAAAAATGTCGTTCACGCAGATCTTGGCGCCTGCCTGGGCCAGGCCTTTTGCGATGGCCATGCCGATGCCATGGGTTCCCCCGGTGACGAGCGCGATCTTGTCCTTGAGACTGAACATTTCAATCGACATAGCAGTTTCTCCTCTTGATGCGGATTTCGTTTGGGCTGCGCGAGAATAGCACTTTCAGTATCCCGCCGGTGCGCCGCCGGAACGGGGCTCGGCTGCGCTTTCCAGCAACGCTTTTCGCCGGATCACGAGATTGACCTTGCCGATCTTGTCGCGGACTTCCAGATGGTGGCCCTTGCCGCGCAGCGATTCGACCACGGATGCTGGCAAGGCCGGCTCGTAGCGGAGCACATCCGGGTTCCACTGATGATGAACGCGAGGCGCATTCTCGGCGGTCTGTGCGTCCATGCCGAAGACCAGCACATCGAGCAAGACCTCGACGGTACTCGAAACGATCATCGGGCCACCGGCCGCGCCCACCACCAGCTCCACGCCGTTCTCGCCCACTACGATGGTGGGCGACATGGAAGACAGCGGCCGCTTGCCTGGCGCGATCAGGTTGGCGTCGCCAGCCGCCAGGCCAAACGCGTCGGGAACGCCGGGCGCCAGCGAGAAATCGTCCATCTCATTATTGAGCAGCACGCCCGTGCCACCCGCCAGCAGATGCGCCCCGAATTCCAGGTTGATGGTGGTCGTGAGCGCGACCGCGTTGCCTTCGCGGTCCACCACGGAAATATTGGCCGTTCCCCCATCGCGGGCTGGGGCAGCGGCCGGCGACGCAGTTGTCCCGTAGCGCTCGGGGGACAGGGTGGTGTCGGGTTGAATCCGGGCTGCCAGCTCGCGATGGTACGAGGCATCGAGTAGGTGCGCCAAGGGCAGCCCGACGAACGCGGGATCGCCGAGAAAACGGCTGCGGTCAGCGAATCCGTGCTTGAGGGCCTCGACCAGCAGGTGCAGGTAGGCTGGATCTTGCGAGCCGCCGGGCACGGGATCCCACCACTTCATCCGCTCGCCGAGGATTCCCAGCACCTCGAACATGATCACCCCGCCGGCTGACGGCGGCGGCACGGCGAAGATGCGCCGGCCACGGAATGTCGTCTGCAGAGGCGCCTGTTCGATCGGCGCGTAGCCAGCCAGATCGTTGCGGTCGAGCACGCCGCCTGCGTTCTGCACGGCGGTTACGATGGCGCTGGCCACTTCGCCTCGATAGAAAGCGACGGCACCCTCGCGGCGCAGGCGCGCCAGTGTATTGGCCAGCTCGGGACGCCGCACCAGATCGCCGGCGCGAAGTTCGGCCAGCGTGCCGCGCTGGCGCGTGAGCACGCGAGAAAGAAAAGTGGCTGCCTCAGGTGACTGCTTGAACTCGTCGGCCACATGCTCGACGAGCCACGCCGATGCCGGAAAGCCACGCGCGAGCGTTTCAGCCGGCCCCACGCAACGAGCGAAGGGCCGCTGGCCCCAGCGGCGCACGAGCTCGGCCAGGCCAGCCGGCTCGCCGGGCACACCGACCGCCAGGCCACCGCGCACCGAGAGGGATCGATCAATCCTGCCCGCGCGCAAGAACAGACCGGGGCGCAGGGCCGCGGGCGCAGTCTCGCGAAAATCCAGCGCCTCGACCTTGCCCGTCTTGGCCGAATAGATGAGGGCAAAGCCGCCCCCACCTAGGCCCGACGCAAATGGGTTTACGACGCCAAGCGCCATCGCCGCGGCGCAGGCTGCATCGGCCGCATTTCCGCCTGAAGCCAGCACGCGGGCACCCGCTTGCGAAGCCAACTGCGAATCGGAGGCCACCATGCCATGATGGGCGTGCAGGCCCGCCTTTCCCCCTGGGCTTGCAAGAGCCGTGGCCGCCACGAGCCCCACGCCGAGCGCGGGCAGGAAGCCGCGCCGGAAAAATGGGCAACCAATCAATAATTGAAGGAAACTCACCGCCGTCGTAACCTGAGAACCGTTCCCGACTAGGGAAAACCCCCATGGACGAGCCGTCAAGCCCAGAAGGCAACCCGATCACACTTCGGATCAAGTTCAAGAGTGCGAGCCTCGACGAGTTCGTCGCGCGCTATGGCGCAGACGTAAGCGCGGGCGGCATCTTCATCCGCACCAAGCAGCCGTTGGCCGTCGGATCGCTACTGCAATTCGATTTCACCCTGGCCGACGGCAGTCCGCTGATGACGGGCTTGGGCACGGTGGTGTGGGTTCGCGAGCCAGATGCGTCGCGCGCTGGCAGCGTCCCTGGGATGGGGGTTCGCTTCGATCAACTCACGCCTGACAGCCAACAGACTCACCAGCAGATCTTGGCCCTCAAGGTCCGGCGTGGCGGGGATCGCCCGGCCGCTGCACCTCCCCAGAGTTCTGCGCCGGCGCCGGCCACGCGACCCGCGGCTCGGCCGGCAACGCCTCCGCCCATTGCGGCTCGCCCGGCGCCAGTACCGCCGGTTGCTGCCCAGCCTTCTCGAAAGCCGTGGGAACGTTCCGATGAGTTCGACTCAGCTGGCAAGACCGAAATTGCTGACCGGCCGCCCCCCTTCAACTTCGAGCCGCTCGACAAAGCGCGTGGCGCGGCAGCGGGCGCGCGACCGGCCGAAGACGCGGCCCCGCGGGTGCCCCTCGAAGACACCAGCACAGATTCTCAGCTTCCGAGCCCAGCTGATTCATCGTGGTCCGAACCCATCGACATCAGTGAAGACGCAAGCGCGATGGCTGCCTCTGCTGCAGCGACTGCCGCGCGAGCGGCGGCAGCTGATCGGGGCCGGCCCCCGAGCGCGGGCGACGAATTGGCGCCCGCAAGCCTGGAACTCCCACTTTACAACAGCGCCGTGCCCGTACCGGTCGCCGATCATCGGCCGTCGGCTTCGGCCGCGCTTGCGGCAGGCCAGGGTAGTTGGCTCGATCGAGCGATGAAGATGAGCGATGGTGCCGACGCGCCCTCGGGCGAGGGTGTCGGTGCGGCGCCCATCGAAACCTCGGCAGAACACACGGAAGAGACGGCCGCGCCGCCGGAAGCGGTGGTGGCCGAGGCGCCAGCGCCTGCCGCGCGTGGGACTGATCGATCGGCGTTCGAGGCCGCGCAGGCCCTTGAGGACGTCCCGGATCTGCGGGTCAAGAAAGGGCAGGGCAAGACCCTGATCGTGGTTGGCATCGTGGCTGCGGGATTGGCTTTTGCGGGTGTCTATCTGATGCAGACCAAGCCGTGGCAGACTCCGGCGGCGACGGTGTCGCCTCCCGCTCCGGCCGCGCCCGCACCAGTTCCCGTGCCTGCGGAACCCAAGCCGGTCGCGCCCAGCCAGCCAGCCGTGCAGCCGACCCCGCCGCCAGCCGAAGCGGTGGCGCCCAAGCCTGCTGAAAAACCTCCGACGCCGGAGCCCAAGGCAGCGCCAGCCAAGACCAAGCCAGAGGTGGTCGAAGCCGCGAAGCCGGCTGAGGCCGCCGAGGGTGCCAAGCACCCAGGTTCGGCAGCTGGATCGGGCAAGAGGAACCCGAGCAAGGCACCTTCGGCAGCCGCCGCGCCAGGTTCTGCGGCACAGGCCGAGATCGTGTATTTGGTCAAAGTACGGTCGTTGCCGCCTGGAGCGCAGGTTCTCATCGACGGCGAGCCCATGGGGCCGACACCCTTCCAGCGACGCATCTTGGACATCGACAAGCCCCATTCGGTGACGATCCGCAAGCCCGGATATCTTCCGTATGAGAGCAGTATCAGCTTGTCGGGCACGAGCAGCTGGGTGAAAGATGGCAACACAGAGACTATGCATGTGTTCGCCAAGTTGAAGAAGAACAAGGCCACCGAGTCGTCGGCCGCGCCCGAAGCGCAGCCCGCACCAGCGACGGAGCAGCCAGAGAAGTTGTAGGAATGCCATGACTGGTTCCCGGCGGTCGGCTTGGGGTGTGGCGGGGGTGGTGCTGTTGCTGTCGGCGTTGGGTGCTCTGGGAGTGGCCGGAACTCTTGGGCATAAGTGGTGCGGGAAAGGGCAGTCCGGGGCCTCGTTGCGGGGACCAAAGACGCCGCGTTTCGCCCGCATCGATGTGCACACTCACATCAGCCCGGACGGTGTCGAGCGCGCCCTTCAGATCATGGAGACCTGGGGCATCGCCGGCATGGTGAACCTTTCGGGCATGAGCCCGGGCCCGCCGCACCACGCGCTGGAGACCCAGCTGGCCGCGGCCCGCGCCTCGGGCGGGCGCATCGCTGTGTTTGCCAACGCCGGCTTCATGAAGGCGTTGCGCATGGCCAATCAGGGAGTTCGGGCCGATTACGGCAATGTCATGGCCGAGGAGCTGGTGCTGTCCAAGCAGCTGGGTGCTATCGGCCTGAAGATCCCCAAGGGCTTGGGTCTCGGCTATCCCGCGCCCGACGGCAAGCGCGTGCTTCCGGTGGACGACCCGGGGCTGGATCCCTTGTTTGAAAAGGCCGGCGAGCTGGGCATGCCGGTGGCGATTCATACCGGCGATCCCAAGGCCTTCTGGCAGCCTGCCGACGCCAAGAACGAACGCTGGGACGAGCTGCAGGCGCACCCCGAATGGTCTTTCCGCGGGCAGCCCGTGCCGTCGTGGGAGGAGCTGTACGCGGCCTTCGAGCGGCGAGTGGCCCGCCACCCCAAGACCACATTCATCGGCGTGCACTTCGGCAACGATCCCGAGGATCCGGATCGCGTGGCGCAGATGCTCGACAAGTACCCCAACCTCTACATCGACACCGCTGCGCGCGTGCCCGAGATCGGGCGCCAGGACGCGGCCAAGATGCGACTTTTCTATGAAAAGTACCAGGACCGCATCCTGTTTGGCACCGACCTGGGCGTCGCGGCCGAACAAGACGGCATGATGTATGGCTCGAACGGCGCAAACCCGCCCACCGTGGAGGACGAGGCGCTGTACTTCACGTCGACCTGGCGCTACTTCGAGACGCGCGACAAGCAGTTCGAGAGCCCCACGCCTATCCAGGGGCGCTGGAAGATTGACGGGGTGGGCCTGCCCGAGCCGATTTTGCGCAAGATCTACTTCGAAAATGCCGCCCGCTTGTTGAAGTGGCGGCCGCCGCCTGGCCCGGTCATGGCGCCTCACCCTACGGCGGGAGCTGTGCCACCGTCCAGCGGGACGGCAGGAAAATGAACCGCGTCACGAAGCTGTTTCATCGTCGGCACAGCGAACTGCTTGACCTGAAGGCGCGGCTGCTCATAATCATCGCCTTCCACATTCCGGAGTAGCTCAGTGGCAGAGCAGGCGGCTGTTAACCGCCGGGTCGGGGGTTCGATCCCCTCCTCCGGAGCCACCCCATGTCCCCCACCAACTTCGGTGGGCTTGCGATTTAACTGCGGCTCCCCAGCGCTCGGTCGAGGCATCGCGCTTCTTGGCCTGTATTCGCGGGCAGTTGCGCGCGTCGGCTGGGCCGGTGCCCACGGTGGTGGCTTTCGCAGAGATCACTGTCCCTGGCGCGAGAGCGGGTGATCCGGGCTTTCCGTGCTCTCTGTGGGGGCCACTGGGGAGAGAGCAGCAGAGAGCGTTTAACAGCCAGAGAGCGCGTTTAACCGGTCAGGCCGCTTTCGGGGCCGGTTTTGGGCCGCTTTCCTGTTAAATCGGGTTCGACTCCGTGGTGCTACCCCATTCCACCTACTGCCGACCGGCTGGTTAATAGTTAACGGCAGCCAGAGAGTGGGCATGCAGAAGAGGCCGGCACGACATCGACATCAGCTTCGTGTGGGGTTGAATTCAACCTATCGGGCGCCTGGTCGAGGGGCGTTCCGGTACTGATCGATCAGTTCGCGCAGATGGGTTCTACGATGCTAGCCCAGCCCGGGCGATCTAGGTTCGACTTTCCGGTGCTCGGCATGTGCCGGTTCTGGCGCTGGGGATGAAGAAGGCGTAGGGACTAAACAGATATGCGTAGACTACCCACCATCGACGATGGACACCAGACACATCGGGCACCAGAACTCTGCAAACGGCGGGTAGCAGTACTTCACGCCTACGGCGTTGCCGCATTGACACGCAGAGTAGCATGACCAGCCCTGCGGGCACTCGCCGTCGCCATTACAAGCGACGAGTGCTTTTTGCGAGCATTGCCCTGTGTTGCAGGTAAATCCGTCTGGGCCACAGTCAGAGTCGACCTGGCACGGAAGCTGATATCGAACCGAACACAGGTTGGCGGTAACCTGCGTTTGCGTGGGGCAGAGCGGGAGGTCAGCGGGAACGTTCCCGCTGGAAGTCTCGCCGCCCGCGTCCACGCTCACTGAATTCGGGTCCCGGCACATAGTCGCCACCTGGCGCAAACACGTCAGAAAGGAGTTGCCACAGTCGGAATCGATTGGACATAGCATGCCAGGCTGGGCATTGTCGGCAGCGCCACTTGCCTCGAAGGCGCCAGAGTCGCGCGCGCGGTCAGGGTTCACCACAAGCGCAGAGTCCCCAGGGGAAGACGCAGCGTCTGCTATCGCGACCGGGCCAGGCATGGTGTCGGCCACCCCAATGGCGTCCGGCAGAGCGGAGGCGTCGGGGGTGGTGGTAAGAGGCGCGGGTCCCGTGCTGCTAGAACCACAGCCTGCCAGCGCGATGGCGAAAAGGGCGGAGAGAACGCAACAACCGGTCCCAGGTCGAATCGAACGAGTCATGGCTGCCTCCAGATCAAGTGGGCAGGTTACCAGCAAGTTCGAGGTCAAGGGCGGGTCTGTCCCCTGACCGGGGAACAAGCCAGATCATGGACGGGTACCCTCAGAATTCTGATAGTTGGCGGACTCCATGGCCATGTTTTCACCTCATCCTCGCCAGCCCCCCAGGTACTGGGAAGACCCTTCTGGCCAGGGCCGTTGCCGGCGAGTGCGGCGCACACATCGAAATCGTCAATGGCCCCGCACTGCTGTCCAAATGGGTCGGCGAGACCGAGGCCGCGCTCCGAGAGGTCTTCGCGCGCGCTCAGAAATTCGCCCCGGCCGTCGTCCTGTTCGACGAAATCGATTCCATCGCCCCATCGCGCTCTGCCGAGAGCGCCCAGCATCAGGTCTCAGTAGTCGCCCAACTTCTCGTCTTGCTCGACGGCATCGAGTCCCGCGGCCAGATCTTCGTGCTGGCCACCACCAACCGCCCCGAGCATGTCGACCCGGCCCTGCGCCGCCCAGGCCGCTTCGATCAAGTTGTGTGGATGGGGCTGCCGGACGAGCGCGGGCCCGCCGACATATTCGAGCACTATCTGCGCGGGCTCAAATCGTGGTCTTCCACTGGCGATTGTCGATGGACCGGTACACCCGGGCCAAGCCGTGCGCATCCGACGAAGGCTATGACAACCTTTCGGACGTGGCCGTGGGCGATCTCAACGGCGACGGGGCATCTGACATCGTCGTCCCGCACCTCGCGTACCCCAGCGCGTTGGAAGTGCGGCTCAATCAGGGCGGCGCCACCTTCGGCGCTTCCACGACGTATGCGGCCAAACTGTTTGAGGTGCGCTCGACGGCTGTCGGGGATCTCAACGGCGATGGCAGCAACGACCTGGTGTTCGCCAACTACGGCGAGCAGTCGCTCGCGGTGTTCTTCAACCAGGGCGACGGGACCTTCGGTCCGCAAGTTGACTGGAGTCTGGCGACGGACCCCTATTCGGTAGCGCTTGGCGATCTCAATTCTGACGGGCACCTGGATGTCGCAGTCGCGGGTTCATCCTCGTTGGGCGTTTACTCGGTGACCGTCTACTTCTCCGAGTGCAAATGAGGCGGCGTTCTCGGAGGCGTGCCTCATGCATTTGGAAGCGGAAGGCAACGGCCGGCGTCCGCCGCATCACCGGCCACGGCGCTCGTCTATGTGATACGAGTCCCACGCCGCCTCCTCGGGGCTTCTCTGCAGGAGGCTGCGAATCCCCATCTGCACAAATGGCGTTCCCACTCCGACGAGCGCCGCACCCCAGATGTGCTGAGTCTGCCGTCCCATACCGGCCACTCCGGGTTGTACGAAAAGGAATGTCATGCCCGTCGCGAACGAGGCGGCTCCAAGCAACAAAGATGTGCCGCCGAAATACGGACGGGTCGCGCGCTTGCGCGCCGCAGCCTCTCGTAGTTCGGCCTCGATTCTGTCTGCGAGCGCCTTGGAGTTTTCGCCGCTCGCGACGCCTTCCAAGAATCGAGATCGGATCCTCTCCAACGGCGATGAGATGAGGAACAAAGGCGCCGTGGCGAGTTGAATCGCCCCCGCGACTATGAAGCCAATGCTGAGGAGCTGGAGGTCACTATCGTTGCGGCTGGCGAGCAACACTCCAGGCACGAGCGTCGCGGTGCTGACAGCCCCTTGCGCCAGTGCCGCGGAGAGACGGGCGTTGCGCGCGTCCGATGCGAACGAGTCGAGCACTCGTTCGAGCCGTACCATGCGGTCCGTTGCATCCGAGTCATCGGCGCGGGCTGTTTCTCCGCAAGGCGCCAAGCACGCGCAGAGCACGCCGATCACATTCGTGACGTTGAGAAAACGCGACAACTTCATCCTCCTCGCTCGTAGGGTTCATGGACATCAACCATCGGCGTCCCGAGGCCGGAAGGGGCCGCCGATGGCAATCCAGCAGAACACGAGGCTGATGCCGATTCAACCTCTCAGCCGAACATCGCGTCCGTACTCTTTTCCGGGACACCCATTCCCTGAGCTTGCCCCGATTCCGTGGACACGTGGGTTATGCTGCCAGCGCACCATCGCGCAGGTCAGCCTCGACCTCGTTCGGGGTCTTGTAGTGGTTGTATGAATGTAGCCTGGTTTGATTGTAGTAGCTCTCGATGAAGGTGAACACCTCGGGTTCCGCGTCGCTCACGTAGCGCCAGGTGGCCGTGTCCGGCCCTTCGAATTCGAGGGTAGAGAAAAGGCTCTCGGCTACGGCATTATCCCAGCAGTTCCCCTTGCGGCTCATGCTCTGGAGAGCGTGCACCTCCTCGAGTAGCTGTCGGAACTTGCCGGCCGCGAACTCCGAGCCTCGATCCGAGTGGAAGATCAGGCCTCGCGGTGGATTGCGCCTCGCCAGCGCTCGACGAAGCGCTTCGCATGACAGCTCGGCATCGAGGCGGTCGCCCAGCGCCCACCCCACGACTTTGCGCGAGAACAGATCGGTGATGGCCACGAGAAAGAGGAAGCCGCCAATCACAGGCAGGTACGTCGTGTCGCCTACCCAGACCCGATTCGGCGCTGAGGCCGAGAATTTCCGCTTGAGCAGGTTGGGCGCGATCGGCTCGCCGTGGCGCGAGTCCGTCGTCGTCCGCCAGCGCCGCTTCCGGCGTGCCGCAAGCCCCTGGCGCACCATTGAGGATGCTACGCGCTTCTTGCTCGTGCAGTGCTCGCGCCGTCGCAGCTCCTGCTCGATTCGTGGCGCTCCGTAGTTGCCTTTCAGCTCGCCGAAGATCGCCGCCACTTGCACATCCAGTTGCTGCTGTTCCAGGGCACGTCGCGATGGCCCGCGCGTGCAAAACGCATGGTGACCAGAGCGGGAGAGCCCGAGCGCACGGCACATCAGCGCTTTCGGGTAGTGAGCCTCCTCCGCCGCAACGAGCTCGAAGCTCATTTTCCGCTCCTGGCGAAGAAGGCTGACCGGCGCAATTGTCCGCCCAGCTGCGACTTATTGGTTGGGCAGCCATGCGCTGTTCGCCCACTTTCCACCAGCCAGGATCACACGTTGCCAAGTGCTCGCAGTAGGCTGGTTCGAGTACGTGCGATCTCTGCGGTGACCTCTTCTCCTCGCAGGATCCGACCGTGACCAGGGACCAAGATTTCAGCACGTAGGGACTCAAGGCGGTCCAGCGACTGCAGCCAAAGACGCCAGTCGGGCGGCGTACCCGACGCCAGGTTGGGGTGGTAGTCGCTAACCACTGTATCGCCCGCGTAGAGCACGCGGTCCTCAGCGATCCACACCGCCAGATTTGCCGTCGTATGGCCGGGAACCAACAGTAGCTCAACGGTCACACCTTCGAGGTCCACAGCTTGATCGCGATCCACAACCTGGTTTGGGTTTGCGATGTGCGTGCCGAGGAGGGCAATCGAGCTTCATCACGCCGATCTGGGTCGATCACGCTTGTCGCATATGTGGTCACATCCGCCATAAGATCGGCGTCAGTGCGCACGATAGAAGGATGCCCATACACATCGATGCCGCACTCACGCAGGAGGGAATTGCCAGCCAGATGGTCCAAGTGTAGCTCGGTATTCACCGCCATCACGGTATTGCCCGGCCGTGCTGCCTGCGCGTAGCCGAGAATGGTAGCCGCCGCATATGCCGTGGGGCCGGTATCGACAATCAGCGTCCGCCGCTCGCCACAGACAAAACCTGCGTTGACCGACCAGGTGTCCTTCGCCACCCTGTCATCCAGGCGCCGTCGGGGCGCGATCCACGGCGAAGCGTGAGGTCGAAGGCGTGCTCGCGCGCGAGTGCGGCCACGTCGAGCGCGTGATCGACGTCGAAGCGGGGCAGCCTTCGTCCCGTGGGCAGAGGGATGGCCATCCATGTCGATGTCGGCATGGCGGACAATTGCGCCGGTCAGGCCGCGCGCCGCTCGTAGCGATGGTGGAGCCCGCCCACTTCTGGCAGTTCCACGATCTTGCCCATGCTCGGCGGCTGGACGGCTCTCGGCTCGGGCGCGTCTTTGCCCAGAGAAAGATGGGTCCGTGCCCTGTGATAGTAGACAAAGTACAACTTCAGAATTTGCAGGAGATGGCGCTCACCGAGAACGATGACGTGATCGAGGCACTCTCGCCGTATGGATCCTACAAGCCGCTCGACATATGGATTCTGCCAAGGGGACCGGGGTGCTGTGAGAAAAGCCGAACTTGCTCCCGTACCAGACCTTCCTGGTCTTTCGCAAAGCACGCTGACATCGCGAGCCCCGCACGACGCTACGCCTGGTGAGCCTGCGCAGCGAGACGTCCAGCGTCGGAATTTTCATGGCAGTCGTTGTCGCTGTCCAGCCACAAGATGACGTCGACGTGGACACCTCTTGAGCGTGGTCGGGCCTTGTGGCGCCAAGTTGGAGACTCTTGCCCACGGCGGGCGTCCAACTGAACAAGATTAGGAGGTCGTCCATGACGATACGAGAATTGCTGGCAGTTTACTACAAGGGCTTGGCCCGCAAGACCGGATGGGAGGCGGTCCTCGCCGACGACTTTCGGTTCATCGGCGGCAACATGACCAAGCAGACGCCCGTTGTGGGCAAAGACAACTATGTGGCTACTATCCAGAGACTTTCTCAAGTGTTCAGTGAGGTGCGGGTGGTAAAGTCGTTTGTCGACGGAGACGAGGCGTTCGTACTCGCTTCCTACGATTGGACCTTTCCTCACGCAGTCAACATCCAGGGGTCGGTGGCCGAACTGTGGAAGGCCAAAAACGGCAAACTTCAGGAACTGACCATCTTCTTCGACACCGGGTCCTTCGACCGCTTGGCCAAGGGATAGAGCAAGAGCTGTCGACTGCCCGCCAGTGCATGGCCGTCTTGAACGGGTTGGCCGGCAAAGACCGAATGTGGCATCGAATGGGGCTTGTCGACTTGCGGCAAGCTCTGGCGTTGGCAGGCAAGCCGCGCCCGACAATCTGCGAAACAAAATCCGACCCATTCGACACGGATGCAGCCCCCAAACCTCGTGAATGCGGCTCTTGTCTTAGCCTGTTCGGCCCCCGAGGAGAACCATGAATGTAGCGTCGTCCGTCGCCCCTTTCGGTTCCGTTCTGATCGTTCCCTCTTTGTTGCTGGCTCTTGCGGCGTGCAGCAGTTCCAACGGCGAAACAAGCTTGAGCCCGGATGCCAATGCTGGGTCTTCGGGGAGCCTGGGTGGAGCGTCCGGCTTGGGCGGTTCTCGCTCCGGCGCTGGCGGATCGAGTTCCGGCGCCGGCATGACGGAAATCAACTCCGGTGGGTCCAGCTCGGGGGGCGTAAGCTCGGGCACCCCAAGTTTGGGCGGCGCCGGCTCCGGTGGGTCCAGCACTGGCGGGTCTAGCGCCGAGGACACCAAAACGGGCGGGTCCAGCTCGGGCGGATCCGCTCCTGGCGGCTCCGGCGGGTCCAGCGGCGGGTCTAGCTCTGGTGGTGCCAGGTCGGGTGGGTCCAGTACAGGCGGAGCCGCTCCCGGCGGCTCGGGCGGGTCCGGTTTCGGCGGGTCCAGCTTTGTTGGCGCAAGCTCGGGCGGCTCCAGCTCGGGCGGCTCCAACTCCGCCGGGTCTGGCTCCGGTGGCTCCCGGTCGGGTGGTGCCCCCTCTGGTGGCTCTCGCACCGGCGGCGCAAGCTCGGGTGGGTCCAGCTTGGGCGGCTCCAGCTCCGGCGGATCCACGGCTTCCATCTACAGCTGGAACAATCCCGTTCAAGGAGGTCCTGCGGTTCAAGCGTCGGTAACGGGCACCGTGATAGTGACTCGTGCCAGTAACGCCGGAACGATCGCTCCAGGCTTTGCCGGTTTCAGCTACGAGAAGACCCACATGACCAACAACTCGTTCACCGGCAAGAACTCTGCCTTGATCGCGCTCCACAAACTGGTGGCGCCGACCGTAGTAAGAATCGGTGCAACCGACGTCAACAATTGCACTTGGGCTCCAGCGGCGCAGCCCCAGGTCACGCAGGGGTCGTTCTCGAAGAGCATCGGCACGGCCGACGTCGATGGCCTCGCCGACCTGATGTCCGCGACAGGAAACCGCGTGATCTACGGCATCAATTTCGTTGCCAATGATCCGACGAACTCCGCCGCAGAGGCCAAGTATGCGTTTGGGAAATTGGGATCGAGCCTCTACGGTTTCGAGATTGGCAACGAGATGA
>Ga0265330_10000468_pt1 | contig 27068 bp, 25 predicted proteins | sample 41919metaG_FD_202083 | JGI IMG/M metagenome (GOLD analysis project Ga0265330, IMG submission 202083) | Rhizosphere microbial communities from Carex aquatilis grown in University of Washington, Seatle, WA, United States - 4-19-19 metaG | ecosystem: Host-associated > Plants > Roots > Rhizosphere...
AGCTATTCCGACGGAACTCCCCCTCCCCCCTCTTTTCCAAAGAGGGGGCAAAGATGCCGCCGTTCAATGAGAACGGCCGTAAAACCGTTGTCGCGACTAACTATTATCAAGTTATCCCTCACACTATTTGAGATGGCGCCGCCGGTGCCTTGACTTTTCAATCTTGATCGAGTAAACTTCCGGCAGGTTCAAAGAGGAGAAAAAGATAAATGGCATACGTGACCGGATGGCCGTCAGTTCCTTTTCCGAAACTCGTTAACGACGATCCGCCAAGACCGGCGCCACGCAATAGGGCGCCCAAAAAGAAATAGCATTCGTCCTCGACTCAAAAGGGAGCCCTTCGGCTCCCTTGTTTCTTATTCTTGATCTTAGAACGCGCTTAGCGGTTTGCCTTGCAGGATCGTATCGACCTCTTCGAACCCTGCCGGGTAGGCGAAGTTGTAGCGGGCGGGGAGAGCGAAGATGTATTTGGAATTGCGGCCAAGTTCGCTTGGCCCGATCGGTGCGGCGCCGATGTGGAACTTGTCGGCTTGAAGATCGTTCCATTGCGCGACGGTGAAGACCATAATGGGAATGTCTTGGCGCGGGACGGCGGCGGTCCAGAGCGGGTGGCGGATGGAGACGATGGGGCCGGTCGTCACGGTCTTTTCACCGTTGTCGGTTGAAGTTACGCCGGTCCATGTCGTGTTAACGATCGAATAGCCGGTCCAGCTCATGGGCAATGTAAAGTTAAAATTGTATTGCGTGTTTTGGTAATTGAAGGTCGTTGCCGCAGGCACGTTAACGGGCGGGGTATTTTGATTGGTATTTATTTGCGGAACATTGGTGTTTTGGTTGACCGCTGTTTGTCCGCTAGACGCGGAATTGTTGGCGATAATCAGATACACGGTCGCGCCTATTAAAACGACGATGATTACGATCATGAGGATGTTGGACGAAAGCTTATTCTTCATAGCGATTGGGTTAATAATGCAAGCATATACCTATTTGACGATCTTGTCGCATAATTCTGTGCTATAATGATATTGATCGTTCATTAATGATCAATATATATGGATAAAACCCTTAAGAATATCATTGCGGCCGCCGGTGCGGTGGCGGTTCTGGCCGTCGCTTATGCCGCCGTAAGTTATGTCACGGCTTATGGTAAGTCGATCCAACCGTCGTCTTTTCGCAGTTTTTCGGTTACGGCGCAAGGGGTGGCGACAAGCATTCCGGACGTTGCGGAATTTTCTTTTCAGGTGATAACCCAAGGCGGAAAGGATCTTACCGCGACGCAGGATCAGAACACGACCGCGGTCAACAAGGTCATTGATTTTGTAAAAACCCAGGGCGTGCCGGCGAAGGATATTAAGACCTTGTATTATAATGTCGACCCGCAATATCAGTCGTATAATTGCTACCCAACACCCATACCCGCACCTATTCCCATGAGCGCTCCGGCGGTGTCCCAAGGGAAATCGGTTTCCTCGGGATCGGGTTTTTCCGGCTCCGCCTCTTCCGGCACGGTCTCTTCCGGTTCGGCGGGCGGCGCGCCGTCCAACATCACAATGCCGATCCGCACTTGTCCGCCGCAAACGATCGTTGGTTACAACATCACGCAATCGGTTGATGTTAAAATGCGCGATTTTAAAAAGATAGGCGACATTATGGGCGGGGTCGTGACGAACGGCGCCAATCAGGTCGGCTCGCTTTCATTCACGATCGACGACCCGACCTCGGTTCAAGACACCGCCCGCGCCGAAGCGATCGCCAAGGCCAAGGTTAAAGCCGAAGCCATGGCCAAAGCCGGCGGGTTCAAACTGGGGCGCCTCCTGAACATTTCCGACGGCGGTTTTACGCCTTACTACTATAACCAAAGCGTGTCCGCCGGCGCGCCCGCTTCCGGCGCACCGGTGCCGCCAACGCCGACCATTGAGCCCGGCTCGCAGGAAACAACGGTCAGCGTCACGATGCAGTACGAAATTGAGTAGGCGGTCGTCATATAAAATTCAAAAATCGGTCTGAATGGGATCAGGCCGATTTTTTTATATGGATAGATTTAGATGGCAATATCAAGGCAGCTTATAGCGCCAATGCGCGTCGTCCGCGCAGGAGCCGTTATCCAGTCGGCTCTATTTTTATGTTGTGGATAAGTTATTTTTGATTTTCTATTCATTTTCTATTATCATGGTTATGAAGTATGCCCATGCTAACCAAGTGTCAAAAAGAAACTCTCGATTTTGTAAAAAACTATTCCAGGAAGAATGGTTATGCTCCTTCGTTGGAAGATATAAAAAAAAGATTTAAATTGGCGTCGGTTTCCACAGCCCACTTTCATATAAAACGGTTGCAAGAAAAAGGGGCGTTAAAAAAGTATGATAATCAACCGAGAGCAATCGAAGTTATTGATGACGGATTAATGGCAATGTCGTCCGTCGCCGTAAAGATAACGGTCGTCGACAATATTAAGCCGCTCAAGTCCTTAACCCACATAATTTTGAACAAAATAATTTGCGGCGATTGCGTCGATGTTTTGCGAACGATGCCGGACAATTCCGTCGACATGGTCGTCACTTCGCCCCCCTATGATGCGGTAAGGGAATATAACGGCTTTAGTTTTAATTTGCACGACACCGGAAAAGAGATATTCCGCGTCTTAAAAGACGGGGGTGTGGCAGCGATGGTTATTCAAGACCAAACGAAAAATTTTGGAAAGTCGCTGACATCATTCAGGACGATTGTCGATTGGGTTGATAATATCGGATTTAAGTTGTTTGAAACGGTCATATATAAAAAGCACGGCGCCGAAGGCGCCTGGTGGACAAAAAGATTCAGGGTTGATCACGAATATATCCCGATCTTTCTAAAGGGCGAACGTCCGGCCTATTTTGATAAAGAACATCTGAAGATACCTTCAAAGCATGGTGGCAAAACCATGACCGGTTGCGCGACGCGCCTCACGAACGGGGAGACGTTAAAATCAAAAAAAGTCGTCATCAACCCGATGAAATGCCGCGGAACATTGTGGGACTATACGACTTGCGGCGACGGAACGCGGCTTAAACACGAACATCCCGCCACATTTCCCGATAAACTGCCTATCGATCTCATTAAATGTTTTTGTCCTGAGAATGGACTCGTACTTGATCCATTCATTGGAAGCGGCACCACGGCGCTTGCCGCGATCGGTCTAAAAAGAAATTATTTGGGAATTGATATATCAAAAGAGTATTGCACATTGGCGGAACGGCGGATAAGGGAAGAAAGCGGCGCCGCCAACGGCCGGCTATTTTAAGGCAGTTTGCCCGGTTCTTCTAAGGTATATTCCATCGTATCATTCGCAGTTATCGCCAATGACAAAAAATTTTCATGCACAGCCATGTTGAATGTTCGAACACCCGGTTTAACGGTCTTTTTAGTGAACTGATAAAGACAAAATCCGTTGAATACCCATTTGCTTCTATCAAATTTCCACCCGGTATTTTCAGATAAGAATTCAAGATATTCGACAGTGGAATGAGTGCAGTCATCGGAAAATGATGTCCTTTCTTGATTAAAAGACGAGTCCTTAATCACGCCTTTTTCGGAGACGGGAATCTTGTCGTGTTTGTTTTTAACAAACCTTTGGATATAGTCGACATACTCTTTATTGATTTTAAGAAGCGTCGTTTCTTTGTTCAACATTTTGGCGAAAACGCTTCCCTCATCCTCAATACCCAAATAAACAAGCCAACTTCTAAGGTTGTCGGAGTAGCGGTCTAAAAATCGGTTTATTGTTCCGTCGGCTTGAAGTACGGTAAAAAATGATTCATCGGAAAAATCGATGTTTCGCGTACTGCCGATGATCGAGACGAGCAAGTGGATCGTGCCCATCGGGTATTTTAAGGAGAAATTTTCTTTGAGTGTTCGGTATCGCAGGTTGTTGGGGTTAAGGCAATTTACATAATTACCCATGTTGATGTCCGTATCGTCCTTTCTAAACAGGGAAATATGGTGGCCGATGCTTCGAATGTCCGGACGATATATTTCCGTGTCCAAAAAAACGCAGTCCCTGGCTCTAACGCCGCTTTTTAATATCAGATTTTTGCCGTTATCGTAGTAACCGACAACCTGCCAATTTAAGAAATGCGACAAAAACAACCCGCACAGCATACCGTCGGCGTCCGGGCTTATAACGCATTTTTGGTCGGTTTGTATCAACCAAGGATATTTTTCCAAGATTGTGGCGTAGTTGATTTTGTCGGTCGACGGATTGGGCATATTTTTGATTAGGGTAATGTTTTATTATTTTAATATCTCAATCGCGCGCTTGATGGCGACGTATCCGTAGGCCCAGAGGAAGGGGATCCAAAGCGGCATGATTCCGAAGAGCGTATTTCGCTTGAACGTCTCGACGCCGGTCATCACGAAAAAATATTCGGCGATTATCATGATGAAAAATCCGAAAACGAGAACCGTGATGTCGTTCTTGTTTCGTTTGATCGCAAGCGCGGCAACGATCAACACCACATAGATAGCCGTTAGCACATAATCGTTGGTTACTAACGGAATAAGCCCGATCATGATGAAAATTGGGACGGTGTTGATCAATATCTGAATTACTTTTTTTGAGAATGGTTTCATTTCGTTTATGGCTGAAGCCAGTCCCTGTCAGGTTTGGCTATAAGTCTCGCATCAGTATATGCCATATCAAGTGTTAGACATGTCGTTCCTCGATAAAATGTTTGGTTGAGCTCTACTACTAGTGCCAGATCAGCCCGTTTGGGACTGCTTAAGCATAAAGGTAACAATAATTGAACATTTCCTTGATAAAAGTGTGGAATTGCTGTTTTGTAACTTCGTCTAACGCGCTCCCTTGCGTTATCGATTGCGCCCCTTAAGCAGGTCTGTAGGGCATAGTCATCCATGTCTCTATATGGTGAAGGAAATCGGTCACGTGGTGTTTCGTTTATGATGTGGTCAATATTTACTCGAAAATCATTTCTTACATTAAATACAAGACAAGAAGGATCATCAAAATAGTGGGCTATATCAGGTAATTCTGGAAATACATTTAAGTTTCTTTGTCCTCTTGTACACCAATCTTTAAAAACCCACGGGTTAGAATCTGGGCGCCTATTGGCTTCGAAAAAAGCGTAAATCGGCTCCTGGTTTTCGTTGACAAGCCCTGTATTAAAACAGGAAAAATTTCCATCTGGAGAAAGTGCAATTTTTTTCTCATCTGCTAATCTTTTATATGAATACTTTAAGTAATTATAAAGGATTGGTTTGTTATGAATTGTTTCGGTATAGCGATAATCCCAGTCTTCTTTTTCGGCAAGGTTTGCCAAATTATTTAAAATATCATCAAGTTCACCTGGAAACCAAGCAAAACCGACTACCCTGTCTCCTGACTCTACTTTGTTCCCAAAAAGACTGTCGGGCCAAATAGCCATAAAAATTATTTATATTCTTTATTAGGATTTTTTGCAACCGGAGGTATTAGGCAATTATTTTTTTTGATATTTTTGTATCCAAGTCCAAGCATCAGGCGGTACCCACCCCTGCGTATTGTTTGGATCAACCTCGATAATCAATAAATACCGCTTGGGTATTCCAGGAAAAATAGCATTATATAACGCGTTAACACCAAGGGTGGATGCTACTATGTAACTAGTGCCGATATAGTGCCACCAGTCTGTGATTAAACCGCCCCGAAGAAGTGAGTTTATGTATGAATGTAAAAGCTCACGGTTAAGGTTGGTATCATCGTATGTAACCATGTATATTTTATTCATTTTTTTGTGGTGGTGGTAGTTGTGGGTTTGTAACTGATACAAGTGTTTCCGCTGTTGCATGAAGTGGATTGTCTTTATCCCCAATTAGGCGCAAAGAGTTCATCCGTAATTGATATTCTTCCGACCGTAGATATTCTGGATTTTTAAATAATAAATATATATAACTAAATACGAAAGCGATTATTGGCAAGAGAGCGGTAGCAAAACAAACTATCGAAATCCATCCGCTTGTTTTTGTAGAAAAGTAAATACAAGGCAGAGAGATTACGAGGCATGCCCATAACGATGGATTAACTGCCGCTTTAACAGCAACTTGCTGGGCTAATTTGTCTGTTTGGAAGGGAAAATTCATTTATTTCATCATCTCTTTAAGCATCTCTTCCGCGACTTGGGGGTTGGCTTTGCCGCCGGTGGCTTTCATGACGGCGCCGACGAGGAATTTAACGATCTGAACCTTGCCGGCTTTGTATTGCACGACCTGGTCGACATATTGGTTTAGGACGCCTTCGACGGCGGGCTTGAGGTCGTCGGCGGAAGATTGCTGGACGAGATTTTTTTCATTAAGGATCGTTTCCGGCTCTTTGCCGGTCGCGAGCATTTCGGCGAGAACGATCTGGCTGGCGGCGGAATTCATTTTGCTCTCATAGATGAGCGCCAAGAAGTCGCCGAAGTTTTCGGCGGTGATCTTTGTTTTGGCGTCGTTCCATGAAAGTTTCTTTTCGATCAAAAGGCCGCCTAGCTTCGAGAGCAGCCAGCCGGAAACAAGTTTCGCGATCTTGCCTTTGTTCGCTTCCCATTTTTCATCGTCAGTGCCTTCGATATCGCCATTGTCATGGAGCCATTCGCGCATTTCGCTCATGATCTCTTCAACATAATCGGCGAGCGCCGCGTCATCGGTCATGACGGTCGCATCCTCGCGGTTAAAGCCGAATTCATCCATGAAGCGGGCGCGCATTGCTTGCGGCAGTTCGGGGATAAGTTCTTCTTGCGCTTCGCGGATAGCGACGAGGTCGAGCTCGGGCAGATCGGGCTCGGGGAAGTAACGGTAATCGTGCGCCGCTTCTTTTGAGCGCAATTCCGTGGTTATACCCTTGGCATCGTCCCAGCCGCGGGTGGTTGTTTCCGAAACCGGCGCGCCGGTCTCTTCCCATACGGCTGTTTGGCGCTTAATTTCAAACTCAAGAGCTCGCTCGACGTTGCGGATCGAGTTGATGTTCTTTACTTCGGTTTTTGGATTCAATTGCATGGCCAGCCGTTCGCCGGTCGGGTTCTCGACGATTTCGCGCATGCTTATATTGGCATCGCAGCGCATCATGCCTTTTTCCATGTCGGCGTCCGACGCTCCCACGGCGCGCATAATGCGTTGAAGTTCTTGCAAGAAAACGCGCGCTTCGGCGGGCGAGGCGAAATCCGGCTCGGTGACAATCTCCGCGAGCGGCGTGCCGCCGCGGTTATAATCGACATAACTTGCTTTGCCGTCGGCCGAATGCGTTAGTTTGGCCGCGTCCTCTTCCAAGTGCAGGCGAGTGATGCCGATATGCGCGGTTTTGCGCTCGTGCGCTTTGGCGCTCGGTATCTCAATATCGAGCCAGCCCTTAACGGCGACCGGTTCGTCGAACTGCGAAATTTGATACCCCTTGGGGAGGTCGGGATAAAAATAATTCTTGCGGTCGAACTTGGCGCGGTCGGGAATGGTGCAATTTATGGCGAGTCCGGCGCGCACGCCAAGGTTGACCGCTTCGGCGTTAACGACCGGCAAGGTGCCCGGGTGTCCGGTGCAGACGGGGCAAACGGCGGTGTTGGCCGGTCGATCATCACTGATGTTCTCGCACGAGCAGAACATCTTGCTCTTGGTTTTTAATTGAACGTGAATTTCAAGCCCAATGACTGGTTCGATCTTCATACATTATTTGTCGGAGTAGTCCTTGTAGATCGAGGTGACGGCCAAGGGCGAAAGAGGTTTGATGAGCCAAATGACCGCAACCTCGGCAACCGCAACGATGATGGCAACGACGGCAGCTACCGCGGAAGCGGCGCTCGCGGGAACGACCAAGGCGACCATCTCGCCCAAAACCAAGAAAACGGCGGCGGCGGCGATGATTATGATCCATGCGCCGTAGCCGAGGATCGCGCCGATCACGCCGAAATTGACGAAGGTCTCGAAGAGTTTGCCGCGGGTCAGGTCTTTGCTGCGGTGCAGGGCGTCCATGCCGCGCTTGCCTTCGATGGCGGCCGCCTGAACGGCGAGCGAATAGCGCAGGCCCCAAATTATGCCGGGAACGATGAGCAGGATAAGACCGCCCAAGACGACGAGGTCGCGCAAAATTGCGACCCAGAGCACGGGCCAGAAGGTCCTCCAACCGACCTTGATCGCTTCATTGATGTTCGGCTTTTGTCCGTTCAGCGAACGGTACGCCGAAACAATGACGGCGGTGGTAAAGACGCGGGCGACAAGGATGACGGCGGCAACGGCGACCAAAATGCCGGCGATGACGGCAATGCGAAGAGGCAGAGACGAAAGCGGGGTCAAGATAGGCTCGCCGTTCGACATAAGCGCGAAAATTATCCAGAGCGCCGAGAGGACGATAAGCGGCGAGGTCAAAATGAGCCAGGCGCGGAAGTCGCGCCCATACGCGCGCCAAGAGTTTTTTAAAAGCGTGGCAGGATGGGTCATACGAGTTACTAGTTGTTAGTTACTAGTTATTAGTTTTAGAAATATATCCGCCTGTTGAGCCGAAGCCGCCGCGGCTTGCGCCGTCGATCTTCTCGACTTCGTTCCATTCGGCGCGCTCTATTTTGACGAACATGGCCTGGGCGATCCGTTCGCCGCGTTCGACGGTCGACGGTTCTTTGCCGATGTTCCAGAGCTGGACGCAGACCTCGTCTTCGGGGCCGCAATAATCTTGATCGATTATCCCGATCGAGTTTGGAAGAACGAGTCTTTTTTTGCGCGCCAGCGACGAACGGGCGGCGATCATGAACATGTATCCCGGCGGGGTTGCTACGATGATGTTGACCGGAACGGCGACGATCTCGTCCGGTGCGATGGTCATTGTTTCGCGGACCGCCAGATCGAACGCCACCGCCCCCGCGGTTTCGTGGCAGGGGAGCGGCAGAGTTTTGTCGATGCGGTGGATGGTGACAAGCATGTGGTTATGAACTATGAACGATGAACTATGAACGATGAACTATGAACGATGAACTATGAACGATGAACAATTTTTGTCGAGCCAAGCTCGGTGGAGTTGTTCATTGTTCATTGTGTGTTGTTCATCCGTTACGCGTTGAACACGATCGCCGGGCCCATGGTCGTGGTCATCGTGGCCTTTACGATGAAGTTTCCTTTTGATGCGGACGGTTTGACGCGCTTAAGCGCGTCCATGAAAACGGTGGCGTTCTCCAAGAGCTTGGCTTCATCGAAGGAAACTTTGCCGACGATGGCGTGGACGTTACCGGTGTCGTCGTTCTTAAAGGCGACCTTGCCTTTCTTTTGGTCGGCGACCATGGCCTTCACGTTCACTCCCACTGTATCGGTTTTCGGGTTCGGCATCAAACCCTTTGGCCCTAAGATTTTCGCGATCTTGGCGAGCTTGGGCATCATGTCCGGGGTGGCGATGGCGACCTCAAAGTCGGCCTTGCCGGAAGAGGCGATGGTCGCAATGAGTTCTTCGCCGCCAACGAGGTCGGCGCCGGCCTCTTTGGCATCCTTTTCCTTGTCAGCTGCGCTCGTAAAGACCGCGACCTTCTTGCTCTTGCCCGTGCCGTTCGGGAGCGAGACGGTGCCGCGCACTTGCTGGTCGCCCTGCTTGGGGTCGATGCCGAGCTTGGCGTGAATTTCCACGGTCGCATCAAACTTGGCGACCGAGGTCTTTTTGGCCAAAGCCACGGCTTCGGCGAGTGAATAAGCTTTTTTCGAATCGATAAGCTTTTGCGCTTCGACGAACTTTTTTCCTGACATATTTTTGGAATTTAGTTCTTAGTATTTAATACTTAATAAAATACGGACCGCCATGGGTCCGTCTTTGGGCTCATGACGTGGTACAAACCCGAGCTTAGCTCGGTCCCACATCCGTTGTGAGTGTATATTAGCGCAAAGCCGCTTTAAAGGCAAGGGGGTTGACATTCTAGCTAAAACATGCTATTATTTTGGCAGCATGAAGTTCAACGACAATGTTTTTAAGGAGGGGATCCATGAAGTTCTTTCGTAAGTGTTACGAGATCGTTAATGTATTGGCCATCATCGCCGTAGCTACACTGTTCCTCAAAATACTCCTCGTTGATATCCTCGCGACATTGAGGCCGGTACTCAGCCCGGTCGTCACGATACTCTTCGTTCTGGCCGTCACGATTGCGGCTTTCCGTCAGCGGATCACGGCTATCCTGTCGATTGGCGGCCTTTCAATCTACGCCGCCTCATGGCTCGCTGTGAGCGTGTATGGCGTTTATATCGGCATGGCCGTCTGTACGTTCGGAATCGCTATGTGGTTAGTGGCACCGTTCCTACCTTCGTTCAAGGAGATCATGCCCGCCGCCGCGTGACCGTCGGGAACAACGCTCAAAAAATGTGCAGAGGCGGCAAGACTCCGTCCTCACGGCTCCCCCAAGGATGCGACCATTCACCGGTCGCTACAACCTTGGGGGATTCTTTTATTTTATGATTCTGCCGCCGTGGTATTTCAATTCGAACACCTTTTCTTTCTTAAAATAGATCGTTTCGGTTCCGTCGAATTTGTCGACCGTGCCGTTGTTTTCATCGTGATAATCCCATTCTCCGTCATGGAAATCGCCCGGGCCCCTAAACGGCCTATCTGTTTTTACAAGCATCAACGCTTTTTTTAGAAACGGATACAGTCCTTCGTTATCAATTTTGTCGGATAAAATCTTTCCGTAATAATTCATTCCCCAAATTGCCTTGTTATTTTGCCAAACGATCTCTTCTCCGACAAACGCGGTCGCGCCAAAATATTGATCCCGATATTTATATTCGCCTTCCGCATAAATCAACTCTTTGGCGCCGTCGTTCAGCGTCTTTTCTCCGCCCTCGCCGTTGCTGGCATAGGTATTGGTTTTCGCTGTTACAAGAAAATCATTTAGCTCCATATATATTATTGTCATTCCCGTGAAAGCGGGAAGCTAATCTCGCTTGGTCGGCGGATTAGACATTCGACATTAGTCATTCGATATTTCTCAACCGCCCAATATTGATTGGACCCCCCACTTCGCTTCGGCTTCGCGGGGCAGACTCGATGTGCGCTCGGGGGTGACGAAATTTAAACTTCTTTTCGCTCCTTCCATTCCTTTTGCACGATGCGGAAGTGGAAGAGGAAGAGGGGAAGGGCGACCAAGAGCAGTGAGAGGTCGCGAACGGCCGAGCTCTGGTTTTGGCGCGAAATGTTTTCTTGGTTCTGCTTGTTTTGCAGGTCGCATTCGGCTTGCGTCGGGCCGGTCGGCTGGGTTTTGATGTTTGGATCGGTCGAAGCCGGGATCATCGGTCCGTTATAGGTGCCGGAATTCCCCGGAATGCAGACCGAATACGACGGATCGGCGTTCTTAAAGACCCAAGTTTTAAGTCCGATGTTGATAAGATCGACCGCCGAAAAAACGAGCATGAAAAGCGCGATGATCGAAACGGCGTAAAAATAGATCGAACGGATGGTTTGCGTGGCTTTTGACATATTTGTCGTGAGATAAGAATTAAGATTTCATGCGTAATTAAGTTCCGCAGGCGTTTCCGGGGAGCAAATTTGGAACCAACGGATCGGAGTCGGTCATGAGCGTTTCATTGATGCCGAAATTATTCAAAATAGTTTGGTATTTATTCTTATCAGGACAAAAATCTCCGAGTATCTTTAAGGGATGGGGGTAGCTGGCTTGCGGAGCGCTGGGTTCTGTTAACATTTTGTCTATAAAACTATTTATCGTATTGGTGCCGCATGCTTTTTCCACAGCCGAGAAGAAACAGAATCCCGCGGAATACGGATTGGAATTGATCATATCCGAAAAATTCTCGGGCGGATTGGGCGGGTTGATGAATTGTGTTTCTCCGCAATATCGATTGCTCCAGTCTTGGCGATACGCAGCAGATAAATTACCTATATTGCTAATATAATTTGCCCAACCTTCGACCAATATGCCGCTGTATCCTGTATACGAACCCAACATCATACCTGAGTTACCGAAGATGCCGTGGGTAAATTCATGGGTTTCGGCATTGAACGGACCCCAGACCAGGTTGGAAATATATATATCATTCGGATTGCTGTTCTTAACAGCATTCATGGCATTTTGATAATCATTACTGTTGGTTGAATAGTTATTGAGATAGGAATAAGTTGTGTTTTTCATAACATAATCGTCCGCAACAACAATATTTTCAAGATCAGTATATCCGGCGGCCCCGTTCGGCATATTGGCGGATTTGATGTCGGTGATCTGCCACTTACCCGTGAATGGCTGAGATTCCGCGATCGCCGGATAGGCGTTTATGTCTTTACTGTAGGCAATATCATCCATATCAACCGATAAACTCTGCGCGGGTGCGTACTGCGTTCCGTCAAAAACCCGATCGAACATCTTGCCAGTTATGATATATGAATCAGGTTTGGGCAATGCTTCACAAAAAATAGCAAGAGTTGGTTCGGTATTCTTCTGCTTACAAATATCATAAGCGTTATAACCGCCATAAACATTGAAACGAAGGGAGTCGGCTTCGGTATCCATGACAACAAATTTATCACCAACCACCAAGCCATATGTCGGGATGATGACTTTTTTAATGTAGCAAACATTATTTTTTTTAACCCAGATGGTGCCCAGTTTACTGCTTTCTGCGCGAACAAAAACATTCGGTAAAATTTCTTTTGTCGCGCCAATGGCAAGCAAATACGTACCCGTAACTGTTCCTGAAGCCGACCCGTCATACGCCACGGCTTGGTGGTCGGCGAGGCAGATCGGCGTAACGCAGGCTGATGTCGGCGGCGCCGGGGCGATATTGGCGACGCACTGGTTGTCCGTGCATTGCTGTCCTTCGGCGCAAGAAGGGTTATTGTAAGCGCAACCCGCCGAAACCGCTGTTGGTACCGGTGGAATAACACACGCGTTATTGACGCACTGCTGTCCATCAGCGCACGGTGGATTGTTGAAAGAACAACCATTTGCAGCTGCTGGGGTTGGGTTTTGCATCGGTTGTGAATATGCGATCGGTATCGACGCAAGCAAAGTTGGTGATGGGGCAAGAGCCAATGATCTTAAAAAAGTGAACGAGGTATCAATCGGTTTAAAATAATATCGTTTTACATTTTTTGGATAGACGTACCAAAGCGCGCCGTTTTGCCCGACCGCGATCAAAAACCTTCCGCTCAAACGCTGACGTAAATTTACATTTCCCGTTTTTGATTCGTTGTATGCCGGAACGCGCAAAAGATCGGCGTTGGATATCCCGATCGCGGTTTTTTTGATACCGCGAATTGCGTCGGAACTATTAAACCCAAGATCATATCGCTTATGATCTACCGGCGAGACATACCACAAACGGTTTCCGCCGATCGGATCGATCAGCACATAGCCGTCAAGCTTGGTGGACGCGCCATGCGCGGTAAAAATAAAAACGCCCAATATTGAAAAAGAGGCGATAGCGATGGCAATTGTTGTAATATAACTTGAGCGCGTGAACATTCTTTGCGGTTTAAAAAATTGAACCGCCCCACTGCGGGACGGTTCAATTATATACCATTTTGGAGTTTTTAGCCCTCGATGACTTCCAGGCCCATTTGGCGGGCGGTGCCGCTGATCGAACGCATGGCTGCTTCTATATCGGTCGTGTTCAAGTCCGGCATTTTGCGCTCGGCGATGGCGCGCACCTGGGACTTCTTCACTTTGCCGATCTTTTCCGAAAGCGGCTTGCCCGAGCCCTTGGTAATGCCGGCGGCCTTCATAAGAAGGTTTGAGGCGGGCGGGGTTTTGAGCTTCATCGAATATGTTCGGTCCTCGTATATCGTAAGATCGAGCGGAATGATGTCATCGCCCATCGCCTTGGTGGCGGCATTGAACTTGGTGCAGAATTCGCCAAGGTTGAGTCCGTGCGGGCCCAAAGCGGTTCCGACCGGCGGCGCCGGGGTGGCTTTGCCAGCCGGGATTTGCAACTTTACGATTGTTTTGATCTTTTTGGCCATATTGGTTGGGATTCATGATTCACGATTCATGATTCAGGAATCCGACCGTATTCGTGCGTCGTGCTTCTTGAATCGTGAATCGCCGAGCTTGGCTCGGCTAAGTTATATCTTTTTAACCTGGAGGAAGTCAAGTTCCACCGGGGTTTCGCGGCCGAACATGTTGACCAGCACCTTGATCTTGCCGCGCTCGGCGTCAACTTCGGCAATTTTGCCTTCGAAGTTCTTAAACGGCCCGTCGCTGATCCTGACCGGGTCGCCAATTTCCACATCGATCTTATATTGCGGTTCGTCCACGCCCATGCGCTTTTGGAGCGATTTGATCTCTTCGTCGGCGATGGGGGTGGGGGTGGTGCCGGTGCCGATGAAGCCCGTTACGTTCGGCGTGTTCCTTACCACGTACCACGAGTCGTCGGTCACCGTCATTTCCACGAGCACATAGCCCGGAAAAATTTTTTCCTCAACGACCTTGCGCTTGCCGTTCCGTATCTTGATCTTCTTTTCTTTGGGAATGAGAATATTGAATATCTTGTCCTCCATGTCCATGGAGTCGATGCGCTGTTTGAGGTTCTCGGAAACGTTCTCCTCGTAGCCGGAATAGGTGTGGATCGCGTACCAGCGCCGTCCGTGTTGTATTGTTTGTTTAGGCATAGTTGAGTCCAGCTCAGCTGGACGATTCATGATTCACGACACACGATCCATCAATTGGCCGCCTTCGACGGCGGCGATTCATGATTCAAGATACATGATCCAAGAATCCGTTCGGGTTCGTGAATCTTGAGTCGTGAATCGTGAATCTTTCCAAATGAATCGTGAATCTTGAATCAATTAAGATTATCGAGTGACTAGCAGGGTGATCCCGTAAGTGTACAGGTAGTCGGCGCCGCCCAGGATAATGGCGAGGCCGAGCGAGATGCCGATCACGAGCAGGGTATGCTTGATGACCGTTTCCCGGCCGGGCCAGGAAACGCGGATAAGCTCCTCTTTGGTTTGCGTAAAATATGAGGTTATTTTGTTCGCCATAGGGCTTTTTTGTTCTTAAAAGAGCCCTTGCGGGCTCGAGAAAGGACTATACCATGTCCGATGGAATAGTCAACAACATGAATAATAACTAACCACTAACAACTAAATCCCAAGGAAAATTTCAATAACCAATTTATACAATCCAAAAAAAGAAAGATGGCAGCGTTTGAAATTTATTTGTTAGTTTTTGGTGCTTTCCTTGGAATTTAGTTGTTAGCATTTAGTTCTTAAAATAAAATTCCCTCCAGTTGGAGGGAATTTTATTTAGCGTCGGCGCTTCGCCGCCTTTCGCTTCTTGGTGGTCTTCCGCTTGGCGGTCTTCTTGACCGCCTTCTTGGCGACCTTCTTTCTCTTTTTTGCCATGTGAACACACCTCCTTTCTTTTTTGTCTCGCCCCGCCGTTGGCGGGATCGAGTGAATCGTGCGAGAGAACGATGCACGTTTATATAATTATAACACATTTTTTTAATTTTGTCGCGCGTCAAGCGCGCTGTGCATAACTTTTTCTTCTTGCGTGTCGGTGCTACACTGTAAATGTATGGCGATCGCGGCAAGAAAAAAAACAATCGAGCGTTACGATGACGATCCGGCGCTCGCAAGCGGAGAGAAATTTTTAAGGTCCTTGAAAGAACTTGAGGACGATCTTGAGGCCGTTAGAGCCGAGGTCGGGGCGGACAAGTGCGACGAGACGCCGCGTTGTTTGGAAGCGAAATTGTCCGTTGAGCTTTATCGCGCCGAGCGCGACAACGCCGGCGCTTTTAAATTCAAGCGGTTCGAACGGCAGATCGCCGAGGCCTTTGAAGCGGGGCAAGACAAGACGGTTTTGCCGGAAAAATTGGCAAAACGGCGATATATATTCGTAAGCATGGGTGAGCTGGATCGCCTTAACAAGGAGGGGCACAGCCAAGCGGCCGGGGATGCCGGGCTCGCGGCCGTCGTCGGGGCGATCGATGCCGTTTGTCTCGCGCAATTGGGACCCGACCGCGCCGCCGCCAAGACCGTTTTCCGTTACGGCGGAAATGAATTTTGCGTTGAGCTCGCGGACGCCGCCGACGAAGAATTGCGAATGATCGAAGCCGCGCTCGTGAACGCGAATCTCGACATGAAGGGATATGCGGGGATCGAGCCGCCGCCGCTCTCGGTTACAGGCGTCGATCTTAGCGAGTCGTTCGAGATCATGACGAGCGCCGCCTCCATAGAAGAGGCCGGCCCGGATAACCCGACCGATCTCGCGATCCGCACGGTTGAAGATCTGCGGCGGACGGCCGATTATAATTTGGAGATCGCAAAATTCGTCATGCGCGTCGATCGCGCCGTGGAAAAGATAAAAGCGATCAAAGCCGGCGCATTGTCGAGAGACGGCGCTGAATCGTTTTTCAATAATTATTTGCGCAAGAGTTTGCAAGGGGTCACGCTTGAAACGCTTGAAGCGATCCACGACAAACCCGGTTTTACGGAGGTTATCGAGCTTATGGCCGTGAATGCGGCCCGTTCGCGCTTTGCCGACGACCGCAAGTTCGCCGAGTTTGAGGATCACCTGGTCAAGATGCGGTTCTTGGCGATCAGCAAAGAATTGGAAGAGAAGAACATCGAACGGCCGCACGCGACGATCGATAAAAATCAAAAGATCGCCGTCATTCCGCGGCTCACGAACGGCTTAAGGGCGCTTGAATCCGCCAAAGAAAAAATGGATAATGCCAGGAATACGGTTTGGGAAAAAACCGAGCGGCTCGCATATTTGATCGAGGTGGCCAAGCGCGACCGCGGCACGGGCTTGTTGGAACGCGGCCGGTTTTACGAGGATTGGGTCGAACAGATTAAGGAAGCGGAAAAAGGCCGGATCGATCCGGCGGTCGTTTTCATTGACATGGGATTTTTAAAATACTTCAACGACGCCGGCGGCCGGGCGGTGGGGAATGCGGCCTTGCGCAAAGCCGCCGAACTTATGGAAGCCGCACTCGAGGCATCGGGGGTCGAAGGCGAGCCGTACCGCTACGGCGGCGACGAATTCGCCGTCCGTATCAAAGGCGGCCGCGAGCAGGCGGAAAAATTCGTCGCCAAGCTTGAAGAACTTCGCAAGGATGCCGGACGGATCCCGGACCTGGCCGGTTTGCGCGAACAGACCGGGGATAAGGGATCAAGCGGCGATTCGCGGCTTGATTATGCGCCCACCGAGCTGGTCTTTAACGCGGGCATTGCCGAACTTAGGGATTTTTACGCCGTCTTGAACGACTTGCGCGATACGGGAGAGCTTGAAATGATCCTCACCGCGCGCAATATTTCGGAGAACGAGTTCAGAGCCGAGCTTATGGTCAAATTGGCCGACGCCTCGGTCGGCTATCAAAAAGCCGTGGAACGCTTTGAAACATTGCTCGGCCTTATGAAAGCGCCGGCTTATCAAGATGAGGATTCGCCATACCGCGCGCGCGTCGAATCGATCATCCGTTATTCGCAAAAAGCGATCATGGGCGCTCTGGGCGGGGATGCGGCTTTGCGCGTTTTCGCCGAAAGCGATCTGTCGCAAGAGGACATCAGGGTTCAAATTGAAAGATTTGTCGCCGACCGTCTTGAGAAGCTCGCACACATTATTGAAGGCGAAAAAGAATTGACCGACAAGTTCATCGAACTGCACACCGTCAGGAACCGGCTTAACGCAGAGGTGGAAAAGCTGAAAAAGGAAAAAGGCGAAGAACATGAACGGGTAAAGGCGCTTCGGATCAAGCTGGAGGAGGCGGAGCAGGCCCGTGCCGAGCTGATCGCGGCCAAAAGCAAAGTGGCCGGCGCGGCTATTGACAGAAAAGCCAAAATGGTGTGAACTTCCTTCGATAGGAGGTGACCCATGACGCCCGCAGGGCTGAATAATGTGAGTGATCTGTTTGGGGCCGGTGAGCCGGAAAAAGGGTCGCCCAACCCCGTTCCTTCGCAAGAAGAATCGCTCGCGGAAGCGCCCGAGCATAAAACGCCGGTCATTGCGATCATTGGAAATTCAGAGGCCGAAAAAAGGCTTATGGCCGCGCTTTCCCAAAAGGGGATCGTCGTTTCGGTGTTGCACTACGGCGATAAGATGATCTCGGTCGTTTGCGAATATCCCGAAGGCGGATCGCCCGATCTGCTCGCGGCGCTCGCCAAACCGGTCGTCGAGCTTGTCGGCGGGGAGGACCTCCCGATCAAGTGCGACCTCTTGGAGATCGAAACAAACCGGATGTTCCTGGAGATGAAGCTGATGCCGGAAGCGGTGCGCCTTAACTGGCGCGAACGTCCCGGGCACAACTTGCCGGCGGTCAAAGAGGTTGTCGTGCATACAAGGCACGGCAAACTCGCGCTCGCGAACAGTTCTTACGACGCGCTTAATTTTCCGCGCTTGCGTCTCGCACCGTAACAGCGGGACGGATGAAAGCGGAACGCGAACTTCGTTATCAAAGAACCGGCCCCACACGGAGGCCGGTCTTTTTTTATTCGTTATAGGTCCTATAGGTCGTATAAGATCTATTTAAATGTCTAAGTTCTTTACCGTCTTGGCGTGGGTCTGGATGAAGCGCTTCCTGGGTTCGACCTCGCCGCCCATGAGGATATCGAAAGTTTCATCGGCTTTTTCCGCGTCTTCGATCGTGACGCGCAGCATGAGGCGCGTTTCGGGATTCATCGTCGTTTCCCAAAGCTGGTCGGGGTTCATTTCGCCCAAGCCCTTATAGCGCTGGATGACCACGCCGCCGGGCGCGACAATTTCGCCGGTCGGCGATTCGTTTCCCGATCCTTCGGCGTCCGTTGGTTCGTCGGGCTTTGCTTCTTCGGTCTGTTTTTTTCCATTTGCCATTTGCGATTTGCTCTTGGCCATGGCCTGGAATTCGGCAATGGCTTTATCGCGCTCCGCCTCGGCGTAAGCGTAGCGCACCTCTTTTCCTTTGGCCACCCGGTAGAGCGGGGGACAAGCGATGTAAAGGTGCCCGGCGGTGATGATATCCGGGAAGTAGCGGTAGAAAAGGGTGAGCAGCAGCGTGCGGATGTGGGCGCCGTCAACGTCGGCATCGGTCATGATGATGATGCGGTCGTAACGGAGGTCGGCGAGATTGAACTGTTCGCCGATGTTCGTGCCCATGGCAATGACCAAGTTCCGAAGTTCGTTGTTCTGGAGCATTTTGTCGAGGCGCGCGCGTTCGACGTTCAGAATTTTGCCGCGCAAGGGCAAGATCGCCTGGAAGTCGCGGTTCCTGCCTTGCTTGGCCGAGCCGCCGGCCGAGTCGCCCTCCACGATATAGAGTTCGGTCTGCTTGGGGTCGCGGCTGGAGCAGTCGGCGAGTTTTCCGGGAAGCGTCAGGCCCTCGAGCACGCCCTTTCTGAGCACGGTTTCGCGGGCGGCTCTCGCGGCGGCGCGCGCTTGTGAGGCGAGCACGCACTTTTCCAAAATGGCGCTCGCGTCGCGCGGGTGCTCTTCAAGATAGGTGGCGAAGGCGTCGCCGAAAACGGTCGTGACGGCCGTCTGCACTTCGGGGTTTCCGAGCTTGGCCTTTGTCTGGCCTTCGAATTGCGGATCTTTGACTTTGACCGAAATGACGCAGGTGAGGCCTTCGCGCACGTCCTCGCCGGTCAGGTTATCGTCCTTTTCCTTGATAAACCCTTTGGCGCGCGCGTAGTTATTGAGCACCCGGGTAAGGGTGGTGCGGAAGCCGGAAACATGGGAGCCGCCCTCTTGGTTGTAGATATTGTTCGCGAAAGCGAAAAGCGTTTCTTTATATTCGTCGGTGTATTGCAATCCGAGTTCGACCTCGACGTCCTCCGCGACCTTCTTCACGTAAAAAACGTTCTCGTGCTTGGGCTCTTTGTTGTGGTTAAGGTGCCGGACATAGCTTGCCACTCCGCCCTCGAAATAAAAAGAATATTCTTCGGCCGGTTTTTGCCGCTTGTCATGCAGGTCGAGGCGCACGCCGGCGGTGAGGTACGCTTGCTGGCGCAAATGGTCGAGAATGTACTTCCAATCGAAGGTCGTGGAGACGGTGAAGATCTCGGGGTCCGGCGTAAAGGTGATCTTGGTGCCGCGCTTTTTGGTGGGTCCGACGGATTTGACCTTGGCCACCGGTTTGCCGCGCTTGTATTCTTGCACCCAAATTTTGCCGTCGCGAAACACCTCGGCGCGCGTAAGCGTGGAGAGCGCGTTCACGACCGAGACGCCGACGCCGTGAAGACCGCCGGAGACCTTGTAGCCGCCGTCGCCGAATTTGCCGCCGGCGTGCAGTTTGGTCATGACGAGTTCAAGCGCGGAGACCTTGAATTGCGGATGCGGATCGACGGGAATGCCGCGGCCGTTGTCCTCTTCCGAGCACGAGCCGTCGGCGTTAAGCGTTACGGTGATCGCGTCGCAGTGGCCGGCCATGGCTTCGTCGAACGAGTTGTCCACAACTTCCCAAATAAGGTGGTGCAAGCCCTCCGGCCCGGTCGAGCCGATATACATGCCCGGGCGCTTCCGGACCGGTTCAAGCCCCTCAAGGACGGTAATTTGTTTGGCGCCGTATTCGCTCGAATTTGATGGTTTTCTGGCCATGGAAATAATGGGGACAGCCCCCTTTTCACTATTATTAAGGGGACTGTCCCCGTGCAGTTCCCGTATAAAAACAAGGCATTATCTTATCATTCATTTGCCTTGTGAACAAGGGACAACCGAGGCGTCAATGACGCCTCGGTTGAATATAATGTTGCGAGCGGTCGCCGGTCCGGTCTCAATAATGCGCGCTCAAGTAAGCCCGGGTGAGCGGTCCGAAATAGCCGGAATTCGGCTCGATCCCGGCATCCTCTTGAAATTCAGCCAAGGCGGCGCGGGTGAGCGGTCCGAAGTATCCTGTCGCCCCGACATTTGCCAGCGCGCGAGATTCAACATCGTCCTTTTCGGTAACGTCGGTCATCAGGAAGTTTTGCAGGATCTTAACATTGTCGCCCCGGCTTCCCGGCGACAGGTTGGACTTGATCATCTTGACCGGTATGCCGAGCGCGGACGGCGGCATCGCGACGACAACGGTGGCGAGTGCGATATCGCGCGCCTTTCCGCCGTTTCCCGTGCCGGAAGCGATCGAGGTGTTGGTCGAAGTTTCGCTCAAACGGACTTGGCAGGTGTAGGTCCATGTTTCGGAAGGGTCGAGTTTGGAATCGTTGTTCGTATCGCCCCCGACATATTTAACCGTGCTGCAGATATTGTCGGTGATATTGATTCCGCCAAGCGAGACCGTGCCCGGATTGGTGACCTTTTCATTGTAGATGACCGATCCGCCGTCGTCAGGCAAGGACATCGGTTGGGGAACCATGGTGACATGGATGAACGGCGGCGCGAGCGGCGCGCCGACGGTGACGGTGGCGCTTGCGATGTCGGTGGCGGTGAGTCCGTTGGCCCGGCCGGTCACGACGACGGTGTCGGTATGGGTTTCAGAAAGCGTCATCGTGCATTTGTAGACCCATGTTTCGTTCGTGTCCAAGATATTATCGTTATTGGCGTCGCCTGATGCGAGCGTGATCGGGCCGCAGGCGTCGCCGACCATCGTTATGTCGGTCACCGGAACGGTTCCGCTGTTTTTGAGCGTATAGGTATAGACCACCGGCCCGGGGCCGTTCGGCAGGGTTTGCGGGCTGGCGGTTTTAACAATGTCGATAAGCGGCGGAACCGGAGCAACGACGGCGGTGGCGGGACCGGTAAAGGTGTTGGTGATGATACACATGCTGGTATCCCCGGGATCAAGGGCGATGCCGCCCGTTGCGTCGCAATCGCCGGAAAAGGCGCTTGTATAATTGGGATCGGCCGTTTCGGTGACGCGATACACATCGGCGGGCGCGGGGAATATGTTGGGTATGCCGTTATTAACGGGAGAACCGTTAACAAAGAGCGGAAAATCGTTCGAGGTTTTGGTTCCGCCTTTCGCATTGACGACCATATTGACGACGGTGATCGTCGCCGGTCCCTTTGGCGCGCCGGACGGAGTCGGAGGCGGCGCCGGAGAGGGCACGGGTCCGCTGAATGAGGAAAAGTTGTCGATGAGAAAGCCGTGGCCCATGGTTGCGGGAGCGGCCGTGCCGGCGACGCGGAACAAGACCGAGTCAACCGGAAACGGGATACCGCCGGCGGAATCGCGGAAATAATCTTCCCAAGTCGTTCCCGTATGGATGAGCGCGCCGTCCAAATATATTTTTACAATGTCGTTTCCGGGACCGTCGATGAATTGAACGGTCATTTTTATCGTATGCGGCACCGTTCGGTCTAGCCCGGTGGCGATAGGCGTGCTGACAAAATTCAATAAGGAATGTTGATAATCTTCAAAATTAACCTGCAGTCCGGTCGGGGTGTCCTGCATCTGGATCCAACTCATACGCATCGTATCTCCGCGATCGGCGCTGGCGACGACGGACAGACCCGGCTGTTCGCTTCCCGGAACGGTGGAGGCGAAATCCCATTGCGCTTCAAAATACGGCTGGCGCACGCCGCCGGAAAACGAGCCCGTGCCCGCCGATGTTTCTCCGGCCTCGTCGGCCAAGGACGGGGAAAAGGTCTGATCGTTAAAACTGCCGCAAGTTATGGCATTTGAAATACGCAGACTCTGTGTGCCGAAACTCGGATAACCGTATGTATTGGCGACGAGCGCAACATCATAAACCGGGCAGAACGACGACCCGTGGCCGCTGGCCCAGCCGTTCTGGCCGTTGACATCGCCAAGCGCGAAATTCTCAAAATCGGTCGCGTTTGCATCGGCGTGCGCGTATCTTCCGCCGACCAAGACCATTCCCATCATCGCGAAGGAGAGGAGTGAAGTTGTTAAAAAGCGCCTCATAGAGTATTGGGTTAATAAATAATTTTTATTGCGTTTTATCGGCGAATACCACCAGGCGTTTGGAATATTGTTTGGCTTGTTTGTCCCACACCCCGTCGCAGGTGATGAGGTTGAGGTGCGATAATCCGTCATTTGAAATAAAAACAGCGGTGGCGTCGGCCGACGGGTCGAAGCGCAAACTTTCGCGGACCGTAAAAGTTACGGTCAATCCGTTCGCGTCATCGATCATGATCTTGTCGCCGGCTTTTAATTTGTCCAGGTTGGCAAAAACCGCGCCGCCGCCGTTGTACCAGTCGACGTGTCCGTCAACGACCGCGCTGCCGGTCTCTCCGGGCCGCGGACCCAGATCGTACCAACCGGCGTCAAGCGGGTTTTTAGGCGTGTCCATCGCCGCCGTGGCCGTGAGGGCGACCGGCTCGATCAAGGCGTCGACCTTAATGGACGGGATCCTGATGCGCGCGGGGGCGGCGATGTTTTCCGTTGCCGCAGCGGCGCCGGGAGGCGCCGCGATCGGCGCATTATCCGGAACGCTTGGCGCATTCGCGCTCGCGGGCGCGACAGGCGTTGAAATGATCTTGTCGGGCGCCGCTTTCAGGGCGGCAAGCGGGACATTGATCGGCATCGGCATTAAGGCGATCGTCGGCGCGGCCGGCGGCGGCGCGACAACAGCGGGTATGCCGCGCCAAAGCAAAATGCCAAAAGCCGGCAGAGCGATCAACGAAACTGCAAATAAGCGAAATTTTGAATGTCTTGATATATTTTTTGGCATAAACGGTATGATTAAACATACCACGAAAAACCTTCCTTGTCAAGAAATAACCGCTCAATTCAGATAAAAAACCGTCCCAATGGCCATTGGGACGGTTTTCAAAAGATATTTTTTCAATATCTCAAGCAACGATCTTTTTTTGGATCGCGTAGAAAAGAAGCGAGACCGCGGCAAGGGCCGCCGCAAAGGCGATGAACGAAAAGCCGTTTGCCGAAGGATCAAATCCCGTTTTGGGCAAGGCGGGTACCGCGCTTGAAGCCACGACGACGGTCGCGATCGCCAGGTCGCGCACCGTCATGCCGTTAGCCGTGCCGCTCGCGATCGCGGTGTTGGTGGTGGTCTTGTTGAGGTTTGAGGCGCAAGTGTAGGTCCATGTTTCCGAGGGATCAAGCAATGAGTCGCCGTTCGCGTCGCCGGAAATATATTTCATCGGAGCGCACTTGTCATCGGTCAAGGCGACATTGCTTAAAGGAACCGTGCCCGGGTTGGTGATCTTTTCGGTGTAGGTGACCGTGCCGCCGCCCGCGAGGAGCGCGAGCGGTGCGGGGATCTTCGTGAGGTGGATCAATGGCGGAACGACCGGCGTGCCGACCACGACCGTGGCGGTTGCCACATCCGTCGCGCTAATGCCGTTGGCCCAGCCGGTCGCGGTCACGGTGTTGGTCGTGGTTTGCGACAAGTTGGTTTGGCAGGTGTATTTCCATGTTTCGTTGACATCAAGCTTTTTGTCGCCGTTCGCGTCGCCGGAAACGAAGTTCACGGGAGTGCAAGCGTCGCCGACCATCGTGATATCGGTGACCGGGACCGTGCCGATGTTTGTAAGAGTGTAGGTATATGTCACCGCTCCGGAGCCGTTCGGGAGAGCGAGCGGGCTGGGAACTTTTACAACATCGATCAAAGGCGGGACGGGGGGAACGACCGCCGCCGCGCCGATATCGTTGTTGGTTATGATGCACACTTTGGCGTCTCCGCGATTGATGAGCACGTCGCCCCCGGCGTTGCAGTCGCCGGAGAACGACGACGCGTAACCCGCGCCGCCGGTTTCGGTCACATGATACATTTGCGCCGAGACGTTGAAGCGATTTGTTTCGCCCGAGATCACCGGCGTGCCGTTAACGAAGAGCGGGAAGTCGACGACGGTCTTGGCGCCGCCGTTGTCGTTTACCACCGTCTTCACCACGGTGAGCAGTCCTTGGTTGGAGCCCGATGGCGGCGCGGGCGGCGCGGCGCAGGTCGGCCCCGTGATCGTATCGTTGTTGAGCGTTACCGCGCCGGTTTGAGCCATCGCTCGTCCGTTTAAGGTCGCGCCGCCGTTCAAGCCGATCGAGGTGAGCGCGAGGATATTTCCCTCGAAGGAGGTGGTCGTGTCGAGCGTTGCCGACGAAACCACCCGCCACCATATATTGCACGGATCGCCGCCGGTCACCGATGAACCCGGGGAGGTGATAAGCGATGAGGCGGATTTAAATATCCAGACGCCGGAGCCGGTCAAGGTCAGGTTCCCGGTCAGGGTAAAGGCCGGGGAGCAGTAAACGCCGGCCGCCAAGGGAGAGACCAGAGTCAGGTCTTGCGGCGCGACATAGGTGGTCGTGCATCCCTGGTCGAGCGTCGTGAAGGCGGCGGTGTTGCCCGTCTGCGCTGCGGCGGCATTAACACCGGTGTCGTAGATCGCGCCTGGCGCATTCACAATACCCGGCGGAAAACCGGTGACATGCGGCGGCACGCCGATCGACGGGCTTACGCCCAAGTCCCCGGACACGGTGGTGAGGCCGGCGTTGGTTACGATCGAGCCGGCGACAATGGAATAACTGGCAGCCCCGCCCAGGCCCGGGGAGGCGGCCGCATGAGCGGCGATGGGTCCGATGAGCCCGAGCGCCAGCGCGACAGCCGCCACGGTCCCCGCCGATCTTGTTAATGTTCTCATATCGATTTGGCGGTTGGCGGGCGTCAAAAAAATTGAATCATTGGCGCCGCCGCCGCTGATAAAAATAAAGTGTCTATATTATATCATATAAATCATGGCAAGGGGATAAGCTCAGTGTATAGCTTATTGGCTTTTTAGGTTTTAAGTCGTCGCGCTAAGAAGCTAAAATGCTACAACCTGCAACCTGTTTATGCTATAATTCATTCATGCCCGATCCGCTCGTCCCTAACGACCTCTCCGAAAAACAGCTTAAGTGGGGTTATTGGTTCGTCACCCACAAGCTTATGTTGCGCCGCATTTTGTCGGCCGTCTTGATCGCGTTCTCGGCCGTTGCTTTGGGTTTTTCCGGTTATTATTTCGCGCTTGACCTTTTGAACGCGCCGGCCCGGCAAGCCATGCTTAATGATCTGGTCAAGTCGGAATTGAATCCGGCGGTGACCGCCGCACAAGCGCCCAAGCCGCTTTCGCCGCAGAACGCGCAGGTGATCGTGACGCAAGGGAAGTACGATCTTATCGCCGCGGTCTCGAATCCCAACCAATATTTCGCCGCGCATTTCACTTATCGCTTTGCGGGCGGATCATTTGCCGCGGCGCCGGAGAGCGAATTCATCCTCCCCGGGGAGCAAAAATTCGTGACCGCGCTCGGCGTGGCTTCCTCGTCCAGACCGACGAACGCGGCACTCGAGATCACGGGCACGAGCTGGCAGAGGATCGACCGCCACCGGTATCCCGACTGGACGAATTTTGCCGCGCAACATTTGAATTTGCCGGTAACGGACATTTCCTATGTGCCGGAGATCGATCTCGCCGGCGGCAAGTCGCCGATCGGGCGCACCTCGTTTGCGATCGCGAACAACACCGGTTACGGTTATTACAATGTGCGCGCGCTCGTCGTCATGAGCCGCGGGCCGGCCGTCGTGGCCGTCAATTCAACAAGCTTTGACGCGTTGCCGGCCGGCGCGGCGCTCCCCGGCGAGGTTACCTGGTACGAAGATTACGGCGCCGTGACGCAGATCAAGGTTTTTCCGGAAGTGGATATTTTGAACGACGCTTCATATATAAGGGCTAACTAAAACGCGAATCGGTTACGAATTTACCAATAGTTCACGCTATGGCGTTTATCGGTAAATTAGTATATAGATTAGTAATTAGTTAGCCCGACAATGAATTATTTTCGCAAAATTTTCGGCGGTTTGGATCCGTATCTTATGGGCGCCGTGGCCGTGCTTTTGGGTTTGGGCATAGCCGCGCTCGTCTCTTCATCTGTCGCGCGCGGCGCGAACGGCGTTTGGACGCAAGGCGCGGCGATCGCCCTCGGCCTCGTTGCGCTCATCGTTTTGGCGCTGGCCCATCCCAAGACGGTGCGCCGCTGGCGCCACCCGGTGGCGCTCGCGGCTTTTTTCATCATGGCCGCGGTGCTTGTTTTCGGCCGGACGGTCAAGGGAACGCGCGGCTGGTTCTTCATCGGTCCGCTTTCGTTCCAGCCGGTCGAGCTCGCCAAGATCGCGCTCGTGATCGTGCTGGCTTCCATCTTGCCTTTGCACGCCCGCGCCCGCTCGCTCGCCGCCGTCCTTAGCGCCTCGGTCGTGACCGCGGTTTTCGTGATCCTCACCTTGCTTCAGC